>Ga0214545_1001265_pt1 | contig 46554 bp, 47 predicted proteins | sample CNSS4metaG_FD_160064 | JGI IMG/M metagenome (GOLD analysis project Ga0214545, IMG submission 160064) | Root nodule microbial communities from cowpea collected in UCLA plant growth center, Los Angeles, California, USA - CNSS4 | ecosystem: Host-associated > Plants > Roots > Nodule | place: USA... | reverse complement strand
TATATAACAAAAGTTATAAAAATTAAAAGCGTTAAACATATATTATAAGCATAGAAAACTGATTTAACCACTTATTTAATTGTTAATTAATTAAATAAACCAAGTTAGCTGGAATTTTTATTGTATTAAGAGGTTAACTACTGCTTTATGATTAACTTTCGGATAACAAAAATAAACTTTCTGATTAATAATCTCCTAAACTAAGATTAGGATAATGGTTAATATAGCAATTAATGTTTTAACTATTTTATTAAACAATTAAAATAACTTGGTATTTGATTTGAACCACAATTGCGAAAAAAGTCTTATTACATATAAGTTGATTGTACGTCAATTTGGAAACAAAAAAGTCTTATAACATAAATATTGCAACCAGATTAGATACATTTGGGAAAAAAAAAGTCTTATAACATAAATATTGCAACCAGATACATTAAACTTTTAAAATCAATTCCATTATTTCAATATTTAAATTTCGATACAGAATATGATATTATATTTATTTATTTTTTATAATTAACTTTTAAGATATGCATAACAAAAATATTTTTCTTTTAAAGCAAGAAAATTAATACCCCTTAATAGGAAAATATATAAACGTTATAAAATATGTCTAAGCATTTAAACTATAAATGAACAATAGTTAATTCAATAATACATAATGTTGTTTTTTTTTAAATAACTTAAATATGAACTTAATCTCTAATAAATATGGTCAATAATAATTTTAAATATTGTTTATAAAAGAAGATTAAATAAATGTAACTTATATTTATATTTCACACATTTAAGATTTCTGAACATGCACAATAGTGAAAATTTTAAAAAATGCAATAAAATATTTGTTTGTTTCTTTATAAGGTGGACTTAAGGTTTATTTAAGTAAAAAATAAATATAATAAGAATATATGTATATTCTTAAAAAATAAAATATTATTTCTTTTATACATCAATAAATATATATAAATATATATATATATATATATATATATATATATATATATATGTATGTATGGGTGAAAATTAAGAATATGCAGATAAAAGAGTAATTAATAGTGTATTAAATATATTGTGGAGGTGATGGGTGAGTGTGTTTTGTGTGTGTGTGTGTGTGTGCGTATGCGCGCTTGCGTGGGCGGGTGGGTGTGTGTCAATGTGTGTGCGTGGGTGTGGGTGGGTTGGTGTGCATGTGTGGGTGTGTGTGTGTATGTGTTTGTGAGGGTGTGTGTGTCTGTGTGTATGTGGGTGTGTGTCTGTGTATGTGTGTTTATGGGTGAATGTGTGTGTGAAGGTGTGTAGGCATGGGTGTGGGTGTGTCTGTAAGTTTGTTCGTAAATGTGTGTGTGTGTGTGAAGGTGTGTGGGCATGGGTGTGGGTGTGTCTGTAAGTTTGTTCGTAAGTGTGTGTGTGTGTGTATGTGTGTGCGTGTGTATTCTTGTCTATGTGTGTGTGTGTGTCTATGGGTGTATGTGTGTGTGTATGTCTTGTTTATGTGTGTGCTTGCAATGGTGTGTGTGTGTCTATGTGTATGTGTGTGTGTGTGTATAGTGATAGACACTTGGTATGATATTATGGTCCCAAAGGTTGTAGTATTAAGTACAAAACTAGGGATGACAATGCAGGCCGACCCCACCCTTTTAGGTCCGCCCTACACTTGGCCTGTAAAATACAGGTCTAGTTAGCTTGCTCCACATTGAAAACCTAGGCTAAAACGTCTAGCCCGCCCCATATAGGTTCTGGTCTACGGGCTTGTGGGTCGACCCGTTTTTTAAAATCTTATGATAAAGCTTTCAATGTTCAATAAATTGGAAAACCTTAGCAAATTCAAAACATTAAGCAAAGACTTTAGGGAGTTGAATTTGATAATCCAACATTTTCATCATATCCATATTCAAAATTTGACATGCACGAAAATTCTTTAAATTTTAGCACATTCAGAAATACGTAAGACTTGTTTTTTTCACTCATACAAAAATTTGGTACGTCCATGCAAAAATCTAAAAGGAAAGTAATGAACATACACAAATGCAAGTTTTTTTTTTCTGCGAGCCACGAGACGCCCCGCCTCATCTTTGGCCCGTGCAGGCTGCGAGTTATGTGAGTCAAGCTTTTGCGGGCTAGCAGGCTCAATATGTCGGCCCATCTCGCACTTTTTTGTGGGTTTGCGGACTGGCTCGCGGGACCAAGCCCACATTGCCACCCCTATACAAAACTCATTACATATTAGAGATGTCTTAATTTCACTAAGGCTTACCAAGGGTTGTCTAATGGTTTTATGAAAATTTTGTAAATTGTTTGTATATATTTTATGGATGACTAAGAGAAACATTGCATAAGTAATAAAGAGGTACAATGAATACTTTTGATTTTATATTAGTTTACCCCTAATTTGAGTTACATTCAATATCAAATGCAAATTGAAAAAGGGTTCCATTGAATAATCAAATGCTTGTGAGTATTTTAACTAACATTTTTTATTTACACTAGTAAACAAGTCTCTTTGGTTTATCCATTAAACTCTTATTGAGTTTAGTAATGATTATACAACTCTTTTTTAACTAAGCACATATAGTTTCTCCTAACTATACAATCAATCTTTTGGTTTTGTAGTTTTGGGACTAAGGGTAAGACTTTGTGTGTGAAATGTGAATTAGGGTTTCTTTGGGCTAGCTTGAGTCTCAAGTAATCCTAATATGAAAATTTTGCTCTCTAAAGGAGTGTCATGCACGCTTACGCATGTAGGAAGCATGACCTTGTCACTTGGCAAGTCACACCTATATGCATGACTCTTTTGGCTCCAAATTTGAGAACTCAAATTCAAAATTCTCCTCTCTTTTTCTAGACTCCTTATAGGGTTTCTTGGCCTATAAATAAGGGTTTTCACCTCTTGTAAAATCACTTTTAGACTTGTAATGAAATGGTGCCCAAATTGTGCCTTTACTTGTCTTGAAAGTCACTCTAGGTTAGTCTTCTCGTATAGACTAATCTAGGCTTCATTCCTTAGGAGTTGGCATCACCTCTCTCTAGGAAACATCTTAAACACCAAACCAAACCTCTCATTCTCTCATTCCATCACAAGCCTCTATGCACTCCATTCAATCCATTCAGTTCATCCTCTTAAGGAGATATAAAGGCTCATCTGATTGCCATCATGATGTTTTTAATCGCTAGAAGCTTTAGGGAACGAAAATAAAATAAATAAGAGTTTTTGCAAATTTATAAGCATCATTAAAAGATCTTTTATGACATAGTACTTGTATGTTGTCCTTGGTGTTAGATTTTTTCAAAATGTATGTTTGATTTTGGTTGACAATATTATACTTCTTTTTTATTGAGTAAAATGATATGTTTTATCTAAGCAATTATATTACTTGCACTAACCACACTAAAATAAGTGTACATTATTTAAGAAATGGATTGTGTGCATGTCAAAATCTTATTTAAAATTGGTAGGTTTACTCTTTCAAACTTATAAACAATATTTTCCACATCTACTATGTTATTTGAGCCATTTGCTAAGATCCTAATCATCTTACACATACTTTTGTCTTTTCTCAATTAGTCATTAGTTTTTTCTTTGTGTAAGTTAAAAATTGGATTGTTTGATGATACTTGAAAAACAACCTATCAATCAACTGGCTCGTCTTAGTAGAATGAGTCAAGATTTTCAACCAACTTTATTGTGACAACTGTCCAATCCCATTTTTAGTAGATGAACAACAAACCATACTAAAAGAGTCCAGACTAATTCACTTTGCTATCCTAAATTATATAATGTTAAATGGAGAATCTCATACTAAAAAAGGTCATACTAACTCACTTTGCTATCCTAAATTCTATAATGTTAGATGGAGAATCTCGAATGAATGTATTGAACATTTCTTAATGTGGTTCATAATTTTTCTTTTTTTTAAAATAGCAACTTTAAATAGAACGTGTGGTTAATTTTGTAAATGTATAATTACTTTTTTGGTCCTTATTTTCATCTAAAATGTCAAGTTGGTCCTTTAATTTTTTTAGTCTTAATTTGATTTCAAATTTTGAAAAAGGAATGCAATTTGGTCCTTTTTCAGTAAATTTCTTAAAGCGAGTCAATGATTTTTCATAAAAATTGATCCGTTTCAAGAGATTTAACGAAAAAGACAAAACTACATCAATTTTTCAAAATTCGAGACCTAATTGAGACTAAAAAAACTCGATAATCAACTTGATATTTTGGATGAAAACATGGATCGAAAAAGTAATTAAACCTTTTTGTAAATAATAAGATAAAAAACTAGATATGTGATAGTTTTTGTGAATGTATTAATTTCTCTAAGTTGTTCAAAGATCATATACATTAAAAGATAAAACAAACACCAAATACGTACATCAAATAAAATATTTTATTATATATTGTTATAAATTAAAAAATAATTTATATATATTGATATATGTATATATATTAAACTATCCTTATCTTACAACCTTACCATGAATTAAGTGTCACAGAAATATGAAAGCCATTTACAGTTTAGTTTAGGTGGTTATATAAATAGTTGGTATTCTTCACGTCTCTAAAAGAATTTGAGAGTGAAAAATAGAAGGAAAAGAGAGTAGTATCTGAAATGGAAAATGCAGAATAATAATGCAGAGGATGGTTCCCACTTTGGAAAAAAATAGTGATGTGTGATGGGTGGGAGAGAAAAGGGTGTTTGTCCAGAGTCAACCCATGCATTAATTATTAGCCTTTCGATAAAATCAATGTTCGCTTCAAAACTTCAAATTCATCACTCTTCCTACCACCACTGTGCCTACAAACTCTTAGGAACTCTATATTTAGCAATTGCATATTCTATACACATTTCAGCAATGTGTGAAATGAACGGAAATCACATGCCACCTCCAAAAACAACTTTTAAAATACAAAACCAAAAACAAAATAAAATATTCTATTAGTTAAAATTAACTATACCCTATTTAAAAATTAAATATTCTCAAAATTAGCTTTTGCATAGGTTTATGAAAAAATTAATGATTTTTATAACGAAATTTGTTCTATTTTTCTTTTATTTATCTACTCATGATGGGATGAGTAATGATTAAGCAATTACTATGGCATGTGGTAATCAATGTTAAAATTATTGAGACGGTGAGAAATATATTTTTTATGATTTTTTTAAACGTGTTCGATATGATTTTTAATTATTTTAAAAACACTCTAAGGTTATCTAGACCCATTATAATTGGTATTCTTCCTCTACTTTTTCTGTAAGATTAAATGCAGTGCTTTGTGATTTTTGTAAGAACCAATTCAAGATATTTCATACGTATTTATTGTTCTACATTATAATTTTTGTAATTTTATCATATGTAGTTAATTTTTATAGTTGTTATTATGAACAGTTAATTGATTTTAAAAAAAAGATTACAAAATCTAAATGGTAAAGTAATATGTTAATAAGAATAAATTTGAATTTAATTGTTTACACTAAAAAATAGTTACAACAGCAATCCTTTGTATTAATAGTTATAATAAGACTACTTTTGAAAAAAAAGCATATAGATTTAAGAAATTTAATATTATAAACTAAATTCACCTATTTCTTTAATTACTATTTTTATAATTAGCAATTAAAAAACAGTTTATACTTGTAGTACATGAAAATTAAAATTTTAAAATATTAAATTTTACTTTAATGAAATTAATTTTTTTGAATGAAAAAGAGATGTATATTTTAAAATCTTATTAGCATTGAAAGGGCTGTATAATATCAAACTTTTACATAAACATAATTTACGTAGTTATGTAAATTAAAATAAAAAAATTTCAATATAAACTTATATTATTGCAATATTTTTTTAAGAATAATCAATCTATATTTTCATTCAAATACTATTTAACAATATTTTACATTTTTTTTCTTCATCTTATATATATACTAATAATTCGAGATCTGTATAAAATAATTACAACCATTTTTAACACGTGCAATGTTGTCACTGTTTTATTTAAAATAATGTTGTGTGAATTTTATAACCATTATAAAACGTGGTCGGCATTAATTTTAAGGAAGAATAAAAGAAAAGAAAAGTGATATTAATTTATATCAAGTTAGTTAATAGCGCATGAAAAACATTATGGTGAATTCAAAGCAATGTTTTAATTAGTTTAATTATCAAACGATAACATGTTTCATTGGAAGTAGACTTATTTGCAATGAGTTTTTTATTGGACGGTTACAGAATTCTTTTCCTCCACATTTATGATCCCAAATAAATCTGTTTGACGTAAGATGCGAATTTAAGTTTGCATCCATCCATCTTTAGTGAAAATCATGTTATAGTGTCTCAACTTTTTCCTTTGAAAATGAAAGATATGTTATTTTATATTATTATGACGTATTATTAATTATGGAAAGTTAATACAAAAATATTATTTCGTGTCGTTGTAGTATATAAATAAAAAGGGGAATTTAATTTAATAAGATAAAATAATTATATATTTTGAAATATAGCTAAAGTATACTAGTAATAAAAATATTAAAAATGAAAAATTTATTATTTAATATAAAAAAATAATATTAATTTTATAAAATTTACAATTGACTAATGTCTTTCTATAATGATTCTAATACAATAATATACTAATAGACAAAGCCTTACCCACGTGTTGTTAGATATATTAATGTTCTCAATACAAGAAAAGGATTATAAAAATAAAAATAGCTTTTAACACAAAACGAGTGCAACACAAACACATGCCAACTAAAAACCTAGGCCCTCGACATTAGATCAACACACCCACTAGTAACAACCATCTCTTATAAATAAAAGTGTTTTTCCATTGAAAATAACTAATAACCAAATGAAAAAATGCACGTAGTAATCCTCAACAACGTTGCTACATAAATCATAAGTGTTGTAAAAATTTCTAAGTGATAGATAATGATAGATAATCTAATATTCAATTAATAAGTAAAGAATGAAATTTATTTGTAAACTCTTTATTTTTGTAAAGTTATCTATCTTAAGGAGAACTTGGATTTTATTATCTAACAAAGAAGTTCTTTTCTAATATTTAAACAACATTTTTGTAGTGACAATTATAAAATAACCGTAAAAATCAAAAGTGACTCGATGTCAAAAAATATTCATAGTTTTTATTTTATGGGAGATAATCAAAAGTTATTTTGTGTACCCATTGGTGAGAACACGTGTGTTATCAATTTAATTATAATGAAATCCTTAAAAGTCTTTTGAAAGAGAATTAGATGTAGATTAAGTTTAATGAACCACTATAAAAAAAATCATGTTATTTCTACTATATGTTTATATTATGTTTCTATATGCTCACATAATTATTTGCAAACAAATTTCAAAAACCTTTCAAACTAGTAGACGTTAATATCAAATTGTCTACTTATATTTGTCTTTTGAAAATTTTTATGAAAATATTTTAAGTGATTTATGCAACTCCCTTCTAGATCTCATGTTATTTGAGTTTATATGAGAGTTACATTTTTAGAATTAATTCTTTATAAAACTTGATGGAAACCATCCAGACATCACCATTGATAAGAGGTTTGAGGAAGAAGCATCCAATATGACTCTTCTCATATGGAGAGTAGACTTTTAGAACTTTTTCTTATTCGTTTAGTCTTGTAAATAAATGTATAAAAGTTTTCTTTTTTAGTATTTTTTATGTGAATTCTATTACACAATGGCTGACTTAGGATCTTTAGGGTTAGAACCAGTTATGACCACGAGATATTTTTTGGACAAAATTGGGTTTTCTTTTTGAAAATTGGGTGAAGAATAAAGAAATAAGAGGTGAATCTAAAAGTGGAAGAAAAAAATCACTCTTTCTTAAGGAGGCAACACACAAAGGATGAAAAAAAATCCTTTGATACAACCAATGGTTCTTGAATCACTCAAGAACTAGGAGAATCACTCTCACTATTAGATAAAAAAGAGAATTTATGGACAAAACTTAACTTGATTCCATTGATAAAAATGGTTCAGCTTATATAGGAGTTGTAACCTTCAGAATTACAAAGGACACATAAATTTTGAATTACAATCCACTTAAAGCTGTTAATGATCCACTCAAGTTAATAATGATCCACTACTTATTTATGATTGTAACTGAAATTAAGACAACAAAAAGCCATCCACAAGCATTCAACAAGGGTCCTCTTGGTCTTTCAAAGGCTAGTTCTTAAGTTGGCAAATGGGCCCTTTAACTTGAAAATAAAGAAAAACTAAAGTCCATTAATTGGTTAAGCCAAGACACAATTTGGTTAGCCAATTTTACAAAGCATTGGGCCATTATTTAAATAAAAGAAGCTAGATCAAATTGGTATATTAGTCCTCCATTTGGGCCATGATGCAATTAAAATCCTTAGTCTTTTCTCCTTGAAGGGCTTGTATTCAAATAATATGGACAACATTTGCTGTAGAGCTTCTTTTGCTTTCCTTACTCTAGCCCTTGTCATAGGTCCTCCAAGTTCTTCAAGTGGATCCTTGTCTTTGCTCATTGTCAGATCTCCATCATTCTTTTCCTCTTGAGAATGATTTGTCCTCAAATCAGATTCTTTATCTACATCAAAAAGAGATAAGTCAAACACATTGAAGGTGGAAATAACATTATAATCACCAAGCAAATCAATTTTGTATGCATTGTCATTGATTATTTGAAGCACTTGGAACGGACCATTCCCCCTTGGTTGAAGCTTTGATTTCCTTTGTTCTAGAAACCTTTCCTTTCTCATGTGCACCCAAACCCAATCTCTAGGTTGAAAGACAACCTTCTTTCTAACTTTGTTAGCTTACCTTGCATAGCTTTCATTTTTCTTTTCAATTTGACCCCTTACTTGCTCATGTAACTTCTTCACATAGTTAGCTTTAGCATGTGCTTCTTTATGCTTAAACATGGAAATGTTAGGCATAGACAACAAATCAAGAGGAGTTAAAGGGTTAAATCCATATACAATCTCAAAAGGTGAATAATTAGTTGTGCTATGGACAACCCTATTATAAGCAAACTCAACATGAGGCAAACATGCTTCCTAAAACTTAAGATTTTTCTTTAAAATAGTTCTAAGTAATGTGCCTAAAGTTCTATTGACTACCTTAGTTTGACCATTAGTTTGTGGGTGACAAGTAGCAGAAAATAATAATTTAGTACCAATCTTACCCCATATGGTCCTCCAAAAGTGACTAAGGAATTTTGTATCCTTATCACTCACAATGCTCCTTGGTAGTCCATGAAGTCTCACTATTTCCTTGAAAAACAAGTTAGCTACATGAAAAACATCATCTACCTTCTTACAAGGTGTGAAATGTGCCATTTTAGAAACCTATCAACAACAACAACACAAAATCCTTTCCATTCTTTGTTTTAGGCAGCCCCATAACAAAGTCCATAGAAATGTCAGTCCAAGAATATTCAGGAACATGCAAAGGAGTATATAATCCATGAGGCTTCACCTTAGATTTAGCCTTTTTGCACACAATGCAGTGATCACAAAACTTATGTACATCACATTTCATATGAGTCCAAAAGAAAGGCTCTTGCAAAATGACCAAAGTCTTTTGAACCCCAAAATGACCCATCAAACCCCCTCACGTGATTCAGTCATAAGCAACTCTCTAATGGAACACTTAGGCACACACAATTTATTTGCTTTAAACAAGAATCCATTATGCTTATAATAACCATTTTCAGAAAAATTTTCACATGCAGCAAATATTTCAACAAAATCCACATCATCCTTATACATGTCTTTCAAAGATTCAAGACCAAATAGTTTAGTTTCAAGCATATAAAGCAATGCATGCCTCCTAGAAAAGGGCGTCAACCATTATATTTCATTTCCCCCTTTTATACTTGATGATGTATGAAAATTGCTCCAAAAACTCTACCCATTTAGCATGCCTCTTATTAAGCTTACCTTGTCCTTTCAAGTATTTCAAGGACTCATGATCACTGTGAATGACAAATTCTTTGGTTAACAAATAGTGTTGCCAAGTCTTTAAAGCTCTAACAAAAACATACAATTCCTTATCATAAGTAGAATAGTTAAAGGCAACCCCACTTAACTTTTCACTAAAATAAGCAATTGAATATCCATCTTGTAGCAAAACAACGTCAATACCCACATTTGATGCATCACACTCAATTTCAAAAGATTTTGCAAAATTAGGCATGACAAGAATATGTGCATTAGTTAGCTTATGCTTAAGGGCAACAAAGGCCTCCTCTTGTTTCTCTCCCTATTTAAAACCCACATTCTTTTTAACAAATTCATTTAGAGGTGCAACCAAGGTACTAAAATCTTTAACAAATCTCCTGTAGAAACTTGCTAATCCATGAAAACTCCTTACCTCACTCATGGTCTTAGGTTTAGGCCATTCTTGGATGGCCTTGACCTTTTCCTTATCAACTTGTACATCTTTAGCACTCACAACAAAACCCAAAAATACTACATGATCAGAATAAAAGATGCATTTTTCCAAATTGGCATACAAATTTTCTTTTCTAAGCACATTCAAAACATATTTCAAATGTTCCACATGCAACTCAAGAATATCATCAAAGTACAACAAATTTACCAATAAACTCTCTTAAAACATGGTGCATTAATCTCATAAATTTGCTGGGTAAATTTGTCAAACCAAAGGGCATAACCAACCACTCATATAATCCATATTTAGTTTTAAAGGCCGTTTTCCATTCATCACCTTCTCTAATCCTAATATGTTTATAGCCACTTTTAAGATCAATTTTAGAAAACACACATGCACCATAAAGTTCATTAAGAAGATCATCTAACCTAGGAATTGGATGCCTATACTTGATGGTGATGTTGTTTATGACTCTACAATAAAAACACATCCTCATGAGCCATCCTTCTTGGGCACCAAAATCACAGGTACAACACAAGGACTCATGTTATCCCTCACCCAACCTTTACTCATGATTTTAGTAACTTGTTTTTCAATCTCTTTGGTCTCTTGTGGGTTGCTCCTATAAGCTGGCTTATTGGGCAAAGAAGCTCCCAGAATGAGATCAATGTGATGCTTAATTACTCTCAAAGGTGGCAAACCATCAGGGACACTTGTTGGAAACACATCTTTATAATCTTGCAAAAGAGACTTAATACTAGAGCATAATTCAAATTTGCCAAATTGGTTAGCATTTATAATCTGATTTTGAAAAAACAATAAGTAGAGGGGCTGCCTTGTGCAAAGCACCCTCCTTACCCCCCATTTCTCTTTCTAAATAAAGTTGCTTACTCTCAAGTGCTTCATTTTCTCTCATTTTCCTCTCAAGTGTTTCAGTCTTTTTCTTTTTCCTTTCAAGTGTTTCACTCTTTCTCTCATTTGCTAACTTTTCTCTGATTTTTATTTGATCCTCACATACCTCTTTAGGAGACAAGGGTTTGAGAACCACTTTTTTTATCCTGATACATGAAAAGAGATTTTGTTAGTGAAGCCATCATGAATGCTTTGATGCCATACTGCTACAGTCTTCCTAAAAGAATATGGCTCACCTCCATGAAAACCACATCACATAAGATTTTATCTTCATATTTCCCAATGGAGAAAGAGACTTTAGCTTGCTGTTTCACTTGGACTTCTTCTCCTTCACTAAGCCATTGAAGTTTGTATGGCCTAGGATGTGGTTTAGTGTCCATGTTCATCTTTGACACTAATCTTGAACTCACCATATTGGTAAAACTTCCTCCGTCAATGATTACCAAGCATACATTACCATTAACTGAACATCTTGTATGAAAAATATTCTCCCTTTGAGATGCATCGTCAGCCTTGACTTGACTTCCCAGCATCCTCATAATCATGTACAACTCTCCATTAGCTTTCAACTTTCCATCACTCTTTTCTTCCTCTCCATCACCATCATCTGAATCACTTGTGTACTCCCCATTATCCTTAAGAAGAACGGTCTTCTTTGTAGGTCACTCATAGGCATAATGTCCCATGCCCAAACATTTAAAACATTTCACTTCTCTAGTCCTCTTTGGTGGATGTTCATGTTTCTTTTGAACTGTTTTTCCTTCGTTAGAAAGCGCTGAATTGCTAGAGGAGGCAACACACTCTTTCTTTACTCTATCCCTCTGGTTTGAAGAACTGAAATTCGTAGAACTCTTTCTTGTTGTACTCTTTCTTTTAATTTATTGTTCTACCTGTGTGGCCTTATGCACAAAATCCTTCATCTATACAAACTCTTACAACTCAACAACATCTCTAATATCATGATTTAATCCATTAAGGAAACGTACCATAGTTACCTCAAGATCTTCTTCAATTTTGGCTTGGATGATAAGAATCTCCATCTCCTTATAATACTCATCCACTCCCTTGTTTCCTTGAGAAAGTCTTTGTAGTTTCAATTTTAAGTCCCTGTGAAAGCTAGAAGGTATATACCGCTTCCTCATGACCCTTTTCATATAAGCCCAAGTGTCCACCATAGGTTCCTCATCTCCAATCCTCTCTCTTTGCAACTTGTTCCACCAAATTAAAGCATAATCAGAAAATTCAACTGCGGCAAGCCTTACCTTTTGCTCCTCACTATAATTATTGCAAGAAAATACATGCTCGATTTTGAGCTCCCATTCCAAGTAAGCTTCAAGATCACTCCTCCCCTTGAAAGGTGGCACATTCAACCTTACTCCTTCTATTCTCCTTTCATTCCTTTGTGGCCCTCCTCCTCCTCCTTCTCTTGGTGGGGTTCTATTCTCTAGTTGATCCAAGCTATCATGAAACTCATCTTGTTGTTGCTTCATTAACCTCTCCAAATGTTGAGATAATGGTGCAATTTGCATATGAATATCATTCCTTTATGCTATGATTAACAAACAGATCAAGGTAACAAGAACAAAATATATATATGGTGTTTGAAAATTTTCTCACACACTCAAGTGTTTGCACTCATAGATTGGCTTTTACTATAATGAAGCACTCTTATATATATGGTATTGTCTCAATCTCTTCTTGAGATCAAGAACTCACAATTATAATGATCAAAATGATATCTCATGTAAGAGCAATCATGCTCACAAGGTTCACTTCATACAGTGAAGTATTTAAAATGGTTTTGCCAACCCACTATATATCGCTCTTTAACAATTGAATTTGACAATATAAACTCAAAGTATTCTCTCTTTCTCTTTTCTTTTCAAGTAAGATTGGACAATGTTTCAACACTTTGATATTTTTTCTCTTTTTCTATCTTGTCAAGTTCTTCTTCTTATATTTATAGCTACGTTATACCATTTGACCATTGATGCAGAATATCTTCATATCTTTAAATATCTTTGATTATCTTCATCATTCTTCACTAGGAAGCTCTTGATAATCAATCAAATTGTGTTGATTACTGTGAATTATTAGTTCTTTCCTTTTTAGTCATTCAAAAATTTGAATTTCAAATATAATGTATTGTAGCTTTAATCATTTGAATATTCCCTTCCAATGTTTGATCTGCAACATATTTCTCTTTCTCGTGTTTTGTTGATAAATATATGACATTGTTCACAATATTCAATAAGATAATGTTTCCTTCTTCAGTAATCAATCATCCATGATATTCTTTAGATCAAATCTTCAATCACAATATCTTCTAATGATTCAAACCTAATGAATTGTTGTTCAATTCTCTTTCTTATCTTGATCAACAATTTCAATGTTCAAATCTCTTTGATTAATTCAAGCTTGATCCTCGTATCATCTTGTGACATAATAATTCTCTTTCATGCCAACTTAACTTGATTCATATAATGCTTGTTAACATTTAACTCGTGTAGTCATTCTTCTATTGGAGTCGTCTATATTGAAATAGGCAAGCCCCAATAACGAATGAAGTTTTGATGATAACAAAAAAATCACTCTACCAGACGATTAATCTATCTAGTTAGATTTCTAAGAGAGAAAGTCTAAAAAATATAATAAGGTTAGGAAAATTCTCAATAAGGATTTTAGATCAAAATATATGATATGTATTGTGGCTTGCATGTGCTTAAATGATTATTCATATAACATGTATGTCAATAAAAATAAGAAGTCCGATAAATGCAAAGGCCAAGTCGATATTGCTCTAATGATTTTAATGCAAAGTTATCTTAAGAGGACAATTGTGAATGTTGAAGAGAAATGAAAATTCAAATCAAGTCTGAGATAAAAAGAAGACATTGAAAGTTGATTTCCTGAAAAGAAGATATCCTGAAAAACATTAGATGATTCAACATTGAAGTATTGATGAATGACGTTGAAAATTCAAGCTAAAAATCAAATTAAAGAAATTGATCATGTTATTCCATATCGAGAAGATTGCAAATGAAGAGTTGCAATTCGAATTCTCATCAACTATCAAATGCAACAACTCTATAACAGATGCAAAGCCTTATGAGAAAGAGTGCGAAAAACAAAGAGAAGTTAAATAGATCAAAGTGATGAGAAATTATCATATCTTTAATGATTACTGAATTGGTGTTGAGAGCTTATATATTGTATATCCTTCACTAAGTGAAGTTATAACATGTGAGTTGTATTGTACACTTATGTTGTGAGAGGGTTTTATGATCGTACATTGTAATTGAGAGTTCTTGCTGTTAGCGGGAGATTAAGACGGACATCTAAAGAGGTTGATACTCGGTGTAGCTTAGAGAGGTTTGTACTCGTGTACCTGGAGAGGTTGAAACTCTTGTAACCTAGAGAGGGTTATACTCATTACTAGTCAATGGTGTTAGTGGAATTTCTTAAGCAGGTTGCTTAAGAGACTGAGAATAGCCTCAAGTGGAGTTGAACTTATGTAAATATGTTTTGTGCTTCTCCTTTATCCTTACAATTTTAATTTGATTAGTTAATTCGTTTGTATTTAAATATTTGCGTACATAGTTTTTGAATTTGTTTTCATGCTCTATTAATCCCCTTTCTAGACCCATATCACACCAACAATGTAATGGAAGTACTCGTTTAATAGGGATATTCAACATTCAACTTATTGAGTTGAGTCTGATTTGTCTAACACTCATACTTGTCTAGTATCTTTGTGTGCATGCATTGATTCATCTAACACTTTTCTTTGACTCATCTACATTTTTTAGAAGTCTAGTGCTGTATTTCATCATGATAACTCGCCTGCTTAATAATCTTGTCAACTAAGTCTGCACTGTTGAACGTGTGTGATGACCTTTGTCGTCTAACAACTTGCGACTCTTCTATCTTATCACTTTTGACTTGATCATGTCTAAGCTTCAGTTTCTTTCATGTTGGCTTTAGACTTCAGGCTTCATCTTTCTCTATGCTACTTGTGTTTTTGCTATACTTTTACTTTCATTCATTGAACAAACATTACACCAACACACATATATATATATATATATATATATATATATATATATATATATATATATATATATATATTCATAGTAAAGAACATGGCTGCATAATGATTAGTTGACTTGTTGTCTTCCTATCCTGCATGTGATTTTCATGTGAATTTTCATGTAAAAAATCATAACAATAAGAAAATTTATTTGTTGTAAGGCTGAACAACTAAGACTAGATGTAGGATCAATTTTATTTAAACCAATATAAATTTCTTATGAAATCTTTCACCTTTCCTCTTAGCATTTACACACTATGTTTGGTATTTGTGAACTCATTGTGTGATCTTTATCAATCTTGATTCCAATTTTAATTGCATTATGTTTTTTTTTATTAATTCTTATTTTCAAAAGAGTGTAATAAGGGGTAAAATAATTTTAAAGAAATTTTTAGAAACTAATTCACTCCATTTGGTTTAGCCTAATCACAAATCTATTTTCCAATAGAAATTAGATAAAATAAAAATTATTGACAAAATAAGATTATCCCTCAAACTATGCCTCAACTTACCCTTGACTAATCATCACCTCTCAAACAAAACTTGACCTTACATCTTAACCATTTATTGATGCTATTTCTAAACCATATAAAAAAAATCATAACCTCCACATCTCGTATGTAACATCCATCGTAGGTTATTATGGTGTTTTAAAGGGAAAATTTTCTTTGAAAACAAGGGTAATGAATTTCACAAGTAAAACATAAGAGTCATAACGATTTTCACAATGTTATTTACTTTAAAACACTAAGCATCTTAATGCTTCTACAATAGTTATCTAACATGTTTTAAAAGTGTCATCTGACGCTTCCTACAAGAGTCGTCTAACACCTTTTATAAGAGTTGTCTGACATGTCCTATAGGAGACATCTAACGCCTTTCAACTTTCCTGAAGAAAATATTTAATATCATTTACTTATAATTTAAAAAGACCCTTTAAAAAAGGTTCATTGGATTTTCATTTTATTTAATTATCCAAAACATTCAAAATAATTCCAAGTTCAAGATCTATAGGAATACATAAAAAAAAACTTGAAATAAAAAGGAAAATAAGATCTCTAGGTTCAGTTCCAACACCCTACTTATTTCCCAGTTGTGCATCACCATTTGTGTGAACATATACTCCCATGGAACCACACGATTGTGGCAGGACAAAGTCACAAATGTAATATCTCAAATTTTATAATACAATGTTTTTGGTATTTTAACACCCAAAGTTTTACCATTCAACACTTTTCATATACAATGTATTAGAGTTAATTTTATCAAAACTTGTATTATAATAGCATAATTTAATAAAATTAAATTCTAACATTTATAATAATAATATTATAGGATGACAAGAAATAATATAAATATCCTTACTATCTTTATAAAAAAAATATATATATATATATATATATATATATATATATATATATATATTATAAATTTATTTATTTTTCAACAATATAACATTCCATTCAAATATAATATAAGAATTAAATAATAGTTAAAAGAAATATGAGATGTGCAAAACGTTATCTCCATTGTCACTCACGTAAAAAAAAGAAAATCTTCAAAGGATATGATGCAGTAAAATTTGAATAGTATTTAAGCAATTTAATTTAAATCAAACTAAAGGTAATGATTACCAATAATTAGTATAAATAGGGATCGGGAGGTGAATGAAGGGAAGGGTAAAACAAAAGGTGGTCAATGCAAGGAGTGTGAAAGAGGAAAAAAAATATATAGAGAGCATCTTCAAACTCTTATACAATTCAGGCATATTCTCATACCAACTAAGGTAAGGAAGGAGACATCTATCATTTTATTTATTTTTTTATTATTTGTTCATCATTATTTTTATTTCTATATTTATATTAAAGGAAGTGTACCTAACCTCATTCTAATTTATATTTAGTTCCCGTTCTTATTTATTCATTTATATTCATCTCCATTTGTGCACTGGTTCTATTTATATTTACTTCCAATTTCCATTTATATATTTATATTTATTTCGGGTTACGTAGTGGTCCTCTTTATTTATTTATATTTATCTCTAGTTAGGCATTGATCCTATTTATTTATTTATACAATTATATGGTTTAATTTCAAAAAAAAATTATGATAAATAAAGATTTGATTATTGTAGTTGGAGGTATGACCTTGGGGATTTAAATAAGTAAATATTACTCAAGATGATATGTTCTTGGGTTACTTTGTTGGCGATGATTGGACTCATTTATCCTGACTAATCACTCCAAAAATTAATCCAAATCTTTATAAAGTATGATAAAAATCAAGTTCATGAATTTCATTGAGTTTTTCTTATTATTTTACTTTATTTTATTTGGATATATTATAAATGTACATGGTATTTGTTCCACTTCCCTATTTTTTTATCTCTATATGGAAAATAAAATTTGAAAATCTTATATTAAAGATGGTAACACCAAATGTTCTAAATCCCTTCACAACATATATTATCGTCGCTTTTCCTGCAACCAATTGGCATACTAATGTGGTTAACAATTCTATAACCTTTCAAGAGACAACTTTATCGACACTCATGTTTGTGCCCTTGATGCCCTAATCCTTTTGGAAGGACCAATAATGGTTATTTTCTATATGCCCCTAATTATCCATATCAATCCTCTCCTTAACCTCTTCCTACCAACAACTTGAGGAATAGTATTAGTATTAGTGGATAAAGAAGGAAGTTGTAAATCAATAACATTCCTTTTCTTTCTAGTATACAAAAATGTAGAATGTAAAATATATGAGTATGGGATGTGGAAAGTACTATAATATATATAAGGTTGTTGTGAGTTTTCTTGTGTAATGTTCTAATATATATATATATATATATATATATATATATATATATATATATAAAAGAAATTATGTTATTAAAACTATACTCATGTTTTATAAAAGAAGAAGAAGCATGATATAGTAATAAAGGTTAAATTAGTTATGAATAAAAGGATTTCACATTAAATGGTATCAGAGCAACGCTTCATGCGAGACTTGTAAAATGTGTTCATCATATTATTTTATACATTTCCAAATGGCAAACAATAGGAGGAACCATGAGTTGACTCAAATAGTATAAGTTATCAAAGATATGGCTACTACTCTATTAAGGAATCAAAGACATGAAGGAACCTTTTAGTCATAAGGTTTACATGAATTTTGGAGAAATAAACCCCACAATTATCTGAAGGATATGAACCAATTAAGGAAATGGAGAAAATATTTAGAGTTATCAATTGTGCTAACAACTAAAAGGTAAATTATGTTGATTGGAGAAGCTAAATATTGGTGGGATATTACAAGGAGATTGCTTAAATGGGGTTGGGTTAGGGGGAGAATAATTATTACGTGGGAGGTATTTAAAACAAAAGTTTTAGAAAAATATTTCCCAAATAATGTGAGGAGAGCAAAAGAAATAAAGTTTATGCAATTGAAATAAGGAAATATAACATTGGGAGAATAAGCTTCTAAGTTTGAAGAATTAGGAAAATAATCCACTTTCTTTTATCATCTAGAGGAGAGGATGAATTGTATAAAGTTTGAAAATGGACTTAGGCTTGAACTAAGAAAAATAGTAGGGGTATTAGAAATTTATGATTTCCCTACTTTTATTCACAAGTGTAAATTTTTGGAAGAGTTTGAAAACAACCAAAACAACAAACCAAAATATTTTGGGCCTCAAACAAATAGAAATAGACGCAATGAGGAAAAACCTTATAATCATTTGATGAAGGATTGACCACTCAAGGAACCATGGAGACTCACCCAAGGAGAATTACTAGAAGCATGACTAAAGGGAATGATCCTTCTTCTATGTCTCTTTCTTTATTTTCCATCTTAATTTCATGATTTCCCTAAGTTGACTTAGTTGACTCAATTTTGGTTGACTTGTTGACCTTTGACTATGGTAGACTCATTGACCAAAATTAATTAAACTTAAACCAACATGCTAATCCTTGTTTAAGTTGTTTTGTAGGTTAATTTTGTAGAGACAAGCATGATAGGTGGCACATGATGATTGTAGGACAAGGATGATGTAGAAGAGAGTAAAGAAAAGCAAAAATCATAAAGCAAAGTAGACATTGTACCTTTTGTCTCTTTTGTTCTTTATACTCCTTTAGTTGATTTGGAGGCCACTTTTGTCTCTTTCTCCACCCATGGCAAAGAATCTACATGGGAAGACACACCGCCAATTCATTTTGTGCCAAGCTTGAAGATGCTTCTAGAATTAGGGTTTCTATTACTTTTCTAGTTAGCCCTTTACAACTTTTTTATTTTGCTTAGAGACCCCTAAGACTATCTATTTAAGGGGAGGTCTACCAAGTGTAAAAGGGTTGAATATTTTGAATCAAAACACTATTGTTTTCAACCACATTTTCTGTGAGCTAGCCCTCCTCCCAAGGAGTGGAATACTCTTACCTTATCTTGCTTATGCAAGTGGCGGCACCATACGCTCATTCTAGAGCTTGGTTTGGCTTTGCCCCCTCTATGAGTGGCGTGCTCCACTTCCATAACCACCACTCTGTTCTCTTCCATTTTACTTTGGTCTTCTTCCTTCATTGCATTTTCGTTTGGTGTTTCTTTTGTTATTTTCGTTTCTAAGCACTGCAATCCATCTCTTTCTTCTATTGAACTCTTGGAAAGGAACCTTCACATCTAGATAGCTTGCTATCTTAATGTCCAGTGGGGATTTCCATGAGTTTTTTTAAACAACTCTTCACCATATTCAATAAATCTAAAAGAAAACAAGATAATCCTTCATTATCATTCCTAATGGAGGTTCCAATCCAACCAATCATCTTTAGGAAATTCTAGTAGACTTGTGAATAATCATATTAAATGCTTTAAGTGTGGATCAGGTCATTATACTAAAGATTATAATCTTGAAGGACCAGGTTGTTTCAAGTGTGGAAAAAATGGTCACATATTCTCTGAGTGTGGACAACAAAAGCCACATTTCAATCTTACTGCACCTAGGGCAAGACCTACCACAACAGGGAGAGTCTATATCATGACTGGAGCTGAAGCAACTAAAAACCATAATCTGATTCAAGGTATGTGTTTTATTAAAGGTAAAATTTTAATTGTACTATATGACTCAAGTGCGACTCACTCATTCATTTCTAATGATTATGTTCATAACCTTAACCTGTCAACCTCTTTTCTAAACACTAGTTTGGTTGTTTCAACTCCCACAAGTAAATCTGTAATTACCAATCAAGTTTGTTTAAATTGTTCTCTATTTATTAACAATAGAAAATTTCTTGTAAATTTGGTTTGTCTACCTTTATCTCAATAAGATGTAATCTTAGGAATGGTCTAGTTATCTTCCGATCAAGTCCCTTTGAATTGGGTTGAGAAATCAGTAATATTTTCAAACTTTGAGAATATTTTGAAATCACATACGAACTCAGAAAGTGAGCCTTTAAGGATTGAAATTCAAGGATACTTGTTATTATCTTCTACAGAAATAAAAGAGGAAGTTGATTTGAAAAGTATAGCAGTTGTTCAAAATTTTTCCTAAGGTCTTTCTTAATGATATTCCTGGTTTACCACCTAACAGAGAAATTGAATTTTCAATAAATTTGATGCCTAGAACGGGAACAATCTCTATAGCACCACATTATGTCACCCTATACATTAGTAGAATTGAAGAAACAACTGAAAGGATTACTTGAAAAATAGTTCATTCACCCTAGTGTGTCACCTTGGAGTGCCCTGATTTTTTTAGTTAAGAAGAAAGATGAAACTTTTAGGTTATATATGGATTACTGTCAATTAAATAAATTTACCATGAAGAATAAATATCCTATTCCTAGAATAGATGATTTGGACCAATTGAAAGGAGCCTCTGTGTTTTCTAAATAGATTTGAGATCAGGATATCATCATATTAGAGTAAAAATCGAAGATATACAGAAAATGACATTCAGAATTAGGTATGGTCATTATGAGTATCAAGTGATGCCTTTTGATGTAACAAATTCTCTTATAATATTTGTGGATTATATGAATATGATTTTTAGTCCTTTTTTAGATCATTTTGTAGATGTTTTTATTGATGACATTCTCATTTATTCTAAGACTCTTAAGAATCCTGAGGAACACCTTTGAATTGCCTTAAAAGTTTTGAAAGACGAACAACTGTTTGCTAAATTGTCTAAGTGTGAATTATGGTTAGAGGAAGTGAAATTCTTAGGACATGTGATTTCAAAAGGAGTTTTAGTGGATCCAACCAAAACAAAACTAGTTTTACAATGGGAACCACTAAAGACAAGGACTAAGATTCATAATTTCCTCGGTTTGGTAGGATATTATAGAAGATTCATTGAAGGGTTTTCTAAAATAGCCATGCCTTTAACTAAACTCACCAAAAAGGGTCAAGCTTTTGTATGGACAAAAAAATGTGGTAATAGTTTTCAAGAACTCAATAAAAGGTTAACCACTTCTACTATTTTAGCATTACCTTATCCTACTAGACATTTTGTGATATTTTGTGATGCTTCCAAAATGGGATTGGGATATGTTCTTATGCAACATAAAAAGGTAATGGCATATGCTTCTAGACAACTAAGAACACATGAGAAAAATGACCCAACCCATGATTTAGAACTAGTTGCCATTGTTTTTGCACTTAGAATATGGAGACATTATGTTTATGGTGATAAGTTCATAGTCTTTAGTGATCATAAGAGTCTCAAATATTTGTTTGATCAAAAGGAGTTAAATATGAGACAAAGGAGATGGATGAAATTTTTGAAAGATTATGATTTTGAGTTACATTACCATCCAAGGAAGACAAATGTAGTGGCAAACGCCTTAAGCAGAAAATCTTTACATGTCTCGTCATTGATGATTCAATGTTAACACTCCATTTTTCAGTAATTCTCCTTTCTAAAACTTTCTTCTTAGTTTAAATAAATTTTAGTTTGTCTTTAATTAACTAGTTTTTGTTAATTGCTTTGGAAAAATTGGTTTTCAATAAAATATTATAAAAATGTAGTTTTAATAGAGTTTTTGTTGCATTTAATTTTGTTATTTTAGAATTTCCCTTTTTAGAATAAATTGTCTTTGCTAAGAAGTTCTCCCTTTGTGCTGTTTTTAGTTTTAAATCCTTAACTTCATTTTCTCTTTTTGTAGATCAGTCCCTACATTGCTCAACTAAAGTGTTTGATCCATTTCTTGAAATGGACCTTTCACTTATAATGTTAAGCCATCCTTTGCTGCTAGATGTTAATCACAGGAACCATGAATGAGGCACTACTCTGAACTCTGATCCAACTTCCTGAGAGAGCCAAAACCTCATGAGCATTTCATCTTGAAAAGAAATATGATGCTTGAGATCTGAGCCGAGGGAATGAAGCAAAAGCTTATGTGTAATGAGATTGAGGGAGAGGACGAGCGAGAGAGAATTGAAGATGATAAAGGGCGCAACGTTAATCGGGTGCAAGGGTTATGATTCTAGTTCGAGAGCAAGGATGAGGGTTATGTTTTCCGTTTTCTGTTTTTGATTTTTCTTTTGGGGTTTAAAAGGGCAACAATTAGGTTTTTCCTAGAAGAACCATGATTATGCGCGAGAGAAAAATTCTTAGAGGCCAGGGTTCGAAGTTCACGTTCTTGCGAGAGAGAGAGGGAAAATGTAATGTAAGAGGGTTCCTCCATATCGGATGAGGCGAAACAGTAGCTTTCATGAGATTGGGGTTTCCTTTAGTGTGTTAGGTAACTCTACTTAGTTCTCCCCCTTAGAAACAAAAACAGGGATTGGTCTAAGAGAGTTCCTTTTCAACATTTAAATTTCTAGCATTTTCATTATCTCTTGTAAGCCTTTGATTTTGCAATGAAATACCACTATCTGTTCATTTTTAGTTTTGGTTTGCAATTGTTGAGTTTGTTTGCATATTGTTCACTTGCAATTTTATGCTTCTGCCTTTATATTCTGCAACAATTTAGATTTCCTTTAGTGTTTTCAAGTTTAATATTTCAATTCTTATTTCTGAGCCAGTTTGTTAAACATGGTTTGTAATTTGCACAAGTCAATATTTCCTTTTGGAAATCACGTGACCCCAAAGTGGGCACACAATATCAAGATGTCTTCTCTTGATAAACGTTTGGCAAGTGAACAATCGTTAACGTAGTAATAAAATATCGTCCTCTAGGATTCACTTGTTGAATAATAGATTCCTAATTTATATAATTTCGAGCAAATGCGAATGGATAGAATTACAAGCATATAATTTATAACAAAAACTTTAATTAATAGAAGAACGGTTAGAGGATTGATTTCGTATTTTTTCCTATAGAATTATACTCCTTTTCAATCGATGCAACCAATGTAATCATCCACTTGAGTTTACTGAGAGTTGTTTTACCCCTAATCTCTTAGTAGGTAAAATCTATTCATTGAATTCGAACCCCCAATTCCTTATGCCAGTTTACAAAAAGTCAATAAAATCATGAAAAATCAATAATCATCTGTATTGCAAACTAATTAGATATGCCCAATTTCCCAATTATGACATAATCTAACTTGTCTTTTTTATAATCGCAAACAATTCCCAATTTCCCAATTGTGAAATTGCTCATAGAATAAACGATAAAAGAATAAACAAAGCACTGAGATGAAGAATATTAACAAAACATCAAATGTAAAGAGTAGAACCTATGATCCAAAGTCTTACATCAATCTTCCAACAAAAAGGAAATTAGTTCTGCATAATAAAAAGAAAAACTAAACACGGTAGACAAAACGACTAACGAAATAGAGGAAGAAGAAGAATAAGTTTTTTCCGTGAACGCTCCTCCTTTTATCTTTTCCACGTTCTCTAATTTGCTGAGTTGATTTTCTCTCTCCTCTAACCATTTCCCCCCTCTCTCTTCTTTATATTTTCTTTTCCTTTTAAATCTTTGTTAGTCCATGTAATCTTTAGATTCCTCGCTGGAAAACCCACAGGTTGTGGAAAAATCCATAGGCCACTTGTGGAACACATTGTTTTGCGCATGATCTTCTGAAGCAAACTCCACAGGTCGTGGAAAGACCCACTAGACACCTGTGGAACACACTGTTTTGTGTCCTCCAATTTGAAGCAAAATCCACAGGTCGTGGAAAAAATCCACCAGGCACCTGTGGAACACGTTGTTTTGAAACTTGCATTCTTAAAGCCAAATCCACAAGTCGTGGAAGACTCCACCAGACACTTGTGGAACATGTTGTTTTATATCTTACTTACTCCCTCCAGACCTTTTTACACACACAATGCACCAATCCAAATGTATGATCCGAAACTAGATAATGTATGATGAAATTAGTCATATAATGCACAAATGAATAAAAATGACCTAAACTAATGCATGAATACATCTATATATTATCTACTCATTAGCATGCAATGTTTTTATGTAAATCAAAGTGTTATAAAAATCATTGTGTTAGATTATCTTATAAAAGATTAAGAAAGAGTGAACTTTAGTGAACTTTCTTTGTAAATCCTTTACTTGTATGAAAATTTCTCACTTTTAGGGAATTTTTTCTTATATTTGAATAATATCTTTCTTTGTTATAGTCAGAAATGACAATCACAAAATACAAGTAAAAGTTAGAAGTAACTTAGTATAAAATAGTAATTGTATCATTTATTTTAGTATAGATAAACGAGAAAATTGTGTGTGCATTTAATATCTGACATTGAAAATACTTATATATTAAATTTTATTATGATGAAATTTATTAAGAGTTTCTTAAAGAAAAATTTGACAAAATTGGACATAACTCAATATTAGCAAATCAGTATAAAAATAATTTTTCATCACTACTTCATCTCATCTACTTAGGAACGAACCTTAGTGTAGGTATAAGGGGCCATGCCCCCCTCCCCCTCCCTAATTTTTTTTATAAGTAAAACACACACATATTCAATTTTAATGTATTTGATATTTTTAAAAGTTTTATATATTTCTCATGTTAAATATGCTTTTAATTTCTAAGTTTTGACATGAAATTAAAATTCGTCTCTATCTAAAAATTTAATATAGTTTCGTCCATAAACGTCACAAATGAATGGATATAGGTTTTTTAACCCAAATATTTTAAATTTCTTTTAAAGTATAACACATTTCATGTTAGCATTCGAGTTGTTTATATTGTTTGACACATTCTCGTTTCAATATTTATTGAAAAACGTGTTTGACATAGAAAAAATGCAATTGGATTAAAAAGACTATATCCAATTATTTTTTAACTTTGAGGACTAAAATATATAAAAGTTTCAGACAATAATTCTAATTTTGTGTCAAAGTTCATAAAATTAAAATATATTTAATCTTTTATCTTCATACCTTTAAGTTTTATCTGAAGATCCGTCACTTCTCACCCATTCTTTTGAAACTTTTTAAGAAAATCATTTAAATATTTTATTCAACCCTTCTTTTTACGAGTTTCCTATTCTTTGAATATTCATAAATAATAGACCACAATGATAATTTGTAAATAAGGATTAAAAATATTAATACATGCAATAGTTATCCACTACACAGAAGTATTTAAAATAATTATATAAGTTTCAAACAAAATTATCTAAATACAAGACTTTAAATATAAACTAAAATTACAATCTAAGTATAAATAAAATTCCTCTCCAACAATAAAATCAATTTCTTAAAACCAATCTAAATATCTTACATATTCTTAAGTATAAATTTAAATAGACGTCCAAATATGTTAATTTTCTATATATAAATTTAAATAAAATTCATTTCCTAAACGATTTTGATTAAATAAATCTAAATATATAATACATAAATGAATATAATTAAGTTCTAAGGCAATTTTTTTAATGGTTGATGTCCTTGGCAGCAATCTTACATTAAACACTTGATATTCAAGAAAAAAATAATCCAAAAAAAAAGAACTAATATTTAACATAACTACATTATTATTAATACTATAATTAAATATTTCAAAAATTAATTGAGAAGAAAAATTGTACAATATAAATTAAAAAAGAAAATATTTAAACCATAATTAATATGTATACATATATTGCTTAAAAATATTTTAAAATTGAATTTGAAATAAAAGTCGTAATAATAATGTCGTGTGATTCATAAAAGAAAAAAAAGAAGAAGCAAAGAAGTTATTGTTATTAATTAATAATGTGTATTAACATTGGGGTAGAAGTTCTCATTTTTTTTCCATTAGTTTCACTTTGTTTTGGAAACTTGTATATGCTCCTTGGATTCGTGAATAGAAAGCTAACGTGTGATCAAAGCAGCACCCAACACAAAAGTTATTGGTTGAAACACAACTACACTACGATGAGTAAGTCTATATGTTCGGTTTTAGGTGACGTGCTTGAAAGAGTTTTATTGGGAATAAATGCTATGCTTTTCTTTTAATTGTTTCTTTCCCTTTTCCAACATGTTTTTAGGGGTTAACAAGAAGAAAAAATTGGAAGACTCTAGTGTGGTTTAGGATATATTCAATTGGAATTTTAAAATAGTTTGAAAAAATTATTAAAAAGTCTCGTGATATAAAGTTAACATTTTTAAATATAATTTTTTAGCATTAAATAAAAACCACAAGAATTTTTAATGGACCATAAAATATTTTTATATTTAATAAGAATTTTTAAAAATAAAAAAAATGTGAATTTCAATGAATTATTTTATTTATTGAACTTTTATATATTTTGTTTGACCATTTTATGAATGAATATCATTTTCATGGAATAATCTAACTTAAATATGTGAGATTTGTTTTTCAACTTTTTTTAATCTCAACATTAACAACAACTGAATTCTTTCTTCCAATTTCTAACTTTTTTTTACATTCTAGTTATTTGTTTCTTGTTATTGTTCTAGGTTTTTTCTACAACCAAATTATTAGTTATTGCTATATATATATATATATATATATATATATATATATATATATATATATATATATATATATATATATATATATATATATATATGTATGATTATTCACTAAATGAAAAGAAGGTTTTTCTGTTCTTTCCTGAATTTTGCTCGCATTCAACTTGTATTTTATTTCAATTCATTTTAATTCTAATAATTTTAAATTAATATGTCTAACATATTAGAAGAAAATAAAATATTGTTCTTGTATGACCAAAGCACATTGTAAATACAATAAGTTATTCTTCTATCTCCACTCTTCAACCTTCTATTTGAGATGTCTTGAGAACCGGTCTTTGTCCTAAGTCGAGAGGGATTATATTTTTAAAAAATACTTCTACGCTCAAGTCAGGAGTTTGTATCAAATAATATTAAATGTTGTAATAATGAACGTAATTAATTACCTCGTGAACAATATTATTTATATTAAGTTTATGGAACCTTATCTGATTAGTCCGAGATCTCACAAATAATTACCATAATTAATCTGCTTAATGACTTTAATGGTATGTCTTAACTCATGACACTGTTATCACTGTAAAGAAATGAGGTCGAGATGATCTCGATTATCACAAAGTGGGATGATGAGCAACGATGACGGAACTTGAACAAAAATTTAAGAGGGGCAAAATTATATTTTTTATATATAAATTATTTTTTCTAATTTAAAAAATAAACTTTTCGTTTTTCTTTCATCATTTTTTCTACTAAAAACTTCATAAATCCAAAAAAATATGACAATAATATATATGAAAGTGAAACACAAAGTAATCAACAATGATAAATTAAAAAAATAAAAAATTACCTTTAGTCAGCGTGCTGCTCTACGCTCTTTCAATGATATAAAATCTTCAATAATTGAATCAGAACGGATAATTTTCTAGATGAGTTTGATACGAACCTCATTTTAGATAAACTCTTCGTACCTCATCATTTTGATTTGATGCTTCACATTGCCCAGCCAATGGGAGGTCTTCATGCTGGAACATTATGGGGGAGACACAAACCCCGATGAGCACGTCAAGATATATGTCACCTATGTCACCTTCTACACGAATGAAGATGCCATCATGTGCAAGGCTTTTCCCACCACCCTTAAGGGACCAGCCTTGGAATGGTTCACGTCTCTACCACCATACTCCATCGACTGCTTCAACACTCTATCCCACCTTTCCAACACCCAATTCACCGGAAGCTGTAACATCCCTAATGAATATTACTTAATTAAATAATTAAAGATATAAAAAGAAGTTAAAACGTCGCAATATTATTAATCCCAACCGCGGGAAAAAATTAAATTTAATATTCAATGCGACAATATTTAATGGAATTAAACCAAAAGTTATTACAAATTCCAATGTTCCAAATAAACTATGAAAACATAGTAAATCCCTAGTTCAAATTCCCCGCTAGCCTTCACTCTGTCACCTGAGCATCCTTAGCATCACCTATATCAACATCTGCTCCCGTGTAACGAATCACACGATCATCACCATACATAAACAAAAAGGGTGAGCTGATAAAAATAAAAATAACATAGATATAATAACACAAGATAAGTCATACACCCATATTATTCAATCTACTTAGTTCTTGGCCAAGACCTTAACCCCAAGGCTTTTCAGCCTTCAAATCACACAAATCGTTAGCCTTAGACTCGGGAATATGATGCTCACACGAACCTGCCCACTCGTGGTCTTGCCTCTATGAACCTCCCCGCTCGTAGTCCTACTTTACAAACCTCCCCACTTGTAGTCCTACTCTACGGACCTGCCCGCCCGTAGTCCAACACATGTGATCCACCAGCTACGTACCTCCCCGTACGCATCATCTCTCGAGTGTGAGCACGGAACATACGAACCTATCTCGCTCGTATCCCCACACGAGAGTAACTGGATATGAACCTCCCCGCTCATATCATCATATGTTCATCACCATCCATGAACCTACCCGCTCATGGCACAACATCTCCCAGTCCAAGTATAGCATCATTGCTCAAAACGCAACACATACATAAGTCATAGTCTGCGAGATTTTCGCCTGGCGCTGCCCTCAGCGCCGCCAGGCAAAACAAGTCCAGACTGCCTGGTGGGACCTCCTCACCGCTAAGTGTCAGCGCTCTCCTAGACCCACTACTTTACAATCACCGCCTGGCGGAGCACACCTTGCCGCTAGGCACCACGCGGTGTAGGGACCTCTGACGCTAGTCCTATCGCTTGGCGCGCACTCCCTTGCCGTGGGGCGCTACACCAATAGCATATCCACTGTTTGATTTTCTTACACATGACAGAGCATATGGACTTATACTACGAAAATAATCCCAAGATGATCATGTTCTCTGATTCTTCAACCTCGAATTGGTGGAATAAAGTCACACCACACATTGTCCATTACCTATAATTCACTTCCTAATTCTCTCTAGTCATGACTTGGCATTTAGCAAACATAATATCACATTCTCCAAGGATTTGTTTTAACTTAGCACCAATATCACCCAATCCAACACCTCCAAGACATTTAACTGGTATTCCATGGAATATTACATAATCAAATATCATCTATCTATGCATATAGTCACGAATGACACCTCAAGCCAATAATTCATGATCAACAATTATCCAATCACACATATGTAAAGACTATGCTTCCAGAACCTGAACTACTAATTAAAATTATCCTTCTCCCTTTCTTTCCTTAATATTCCAACCAACACACCATAACCTAGTCATACTTTCAAATCCATTACCCTTCACATACTTAATTACCATAATATTTTGCCCCTTCCAATGTTACCAATTAAATTCTAAAACCACGCACTCACCTAGGTTCCTCCCTCATTTTTTTTCACTACCTGAAATCTCCAAAACAGTACCTAGGCCTCGCCATTGCCATCGCCTGGCGGCAAGCAAAGCGCCGCCAGGCGGTGTATTAGTACCCCGCATAAACCAGGCTTCTTCAAACCTGCGATAGATTCAACCCTTTTCCAGTATTCATCCCTACCACTTACACTCACCAATATGCGACAATACATATATAATGGACTAACTTTCTGCTCTTAATTCAATTCATAAAGGTTTCTCGATCTTTACTCTCTTGAATAAACCCAATTTTTAGTCCCCTTCCACCATTGCACATATAATCATGGATTATAATGCACGAGTATATCTAAAACTTTGCCATACCCACAATTTTAATTGATTTCAGAGCAACAAGGCATCCAATAGAGGCTGCACACATCAATTCCAGAAACCACATTGATTCCCGTACAAACAACATCAAAACAACCAAAAAGAACGCGAACAGTATCGCGCCGCCTGGCAGATATTCATTGTCGCCAAGAAGTTCATGCCAAATTCAAGAACAGAGGCAAAATCTGTTATGCCGCCTGGCGGCTCGGGCCTTGTCGCCAGGCGGTTTCTTGGCAGAAACCTAGAAACCTCGAAAAATAGCGTAAAAATGGCAGGGAATCAAAGCAGTTTCATACATACAAGGCACAGTTCATCTTATTCAATTAAAAATCAAAGTAAACAACTCCCCTTACCTGGAATTCGTACTCCAATTGGTTCTCTAACTCTTGTCCTTATGATATCCAAGAGTTTCCCTTTTCTCCTTCACACAAAACTTCACTCTACCTCTCCTAAAACGCCACTAACTTCTCTGCAATACACTCTTGCCAGTACTCTCCACTGTAGTCCAGTTTTCCCTCACTGTCTCCAATTTTACTAGCCCTTAATTACTTCTTAATGATCGTTAATGGTCTTAAAACGAAAATTAAAGTTAATCCTAGGGTTAATTGATTCAAAATTAATTATGACCCTTCTCTCCATTCTTGGCTGCCACTTTTGCAGCTAGGGTTTCTATGCCTCTTCATTGCCATGTAAAAAAGAAAATTTCGCAAAAAAGGAAACTTGGTTTTGTTGTTACCAAGGTTTGATCCCATAACCCTTTAATCACAAAGTAAATGCACAACCAATTCAACCAAACCATGTTTCGTGATAATTCCTACAATTTTAGGATTATATTATCACGTCTCACATTCAAATATATAACATAAAAATGTATAAATTAATTAACATACAATTGGCATACATAGGACTCGAACCCAAGTCCCCTCACATAAGCAAATACTCTCAACCCCTTCAGCTAGTACTTTTCAACGTCATAGCCCTTCGCATTAAATGCCTTAAAGGCTTCTATTACCCGCATTTATTAAATAGTTATTTAATTAACTTTTTAAATTTCTCGAGTCTTACATTCCCCCCACCTTTAAATATTTTTGTCCTTGAAAATATGACTTACCAGGAAACAAGTGCGGGTAGGATTGCCTCATGCGATCCTCCATTTCCAAGGTCATCTCCTGAGTAGCCTCGTCCCAAAGCACTTTCACGGTCTTAATCTCCTTCCCTCGCAACTTTTTCACTTACGAGTCGAGAATCCGTACTGGTTCGGTGTTCACCGTCAAGTCTTCTCGGATCTGGATATCGTCTGACTCTAGTACATGGGATGGATCTGTTATGTATTTCTTCAACTGAGAAACATGAAACACATTGTGCAGATTCGCCAAGTGCGGTGGCAAGGCGATCTTATAAGGTGCAACGCCAATCCTCCTCAAAATCTGATAGGGCCCAACAAACCTCAGAGTTAACTTCCTTGATTTGATAGCCCTTCCAATACCTTTCGTCGGTGTCACTCTAAGGAATACATGAGCCCCGACCTCGAACTCTAAAGGCCGCCTCCTCTTATCTATGTATGACTTATGTCTGCTCTGAGTAGCCCTCATTCTCTCCTCAATCGCCTTGACCTTCTCAAAAGATTGCAAGAACTCTGGACCCAACACCAAGGACTCACCATCCTGATTCCAACACAGCGGTGTCCTGCATCGTCGCCCATATAAAGCCTCAAAAGGTGCCATACCAATACCAGAGTGATAGTTGTTGTTGTAAGTGAACTCCGCCAATGGAAGCATCTCACTCGAACTTCCAATATGATCCAACACACAAGCTCTTAAGAGATCCTCCAATGATTGGATCATCTACTCCGACTGCCCATCAGTCTGGGGATAATATGCAGAACTCATCCTTAACTGAGTCCCCAACACTGCCTGTAGAGACTACCAAAAGCGCAATGTGAACCTCGGGTTTCTGTCTGATACTATACTAGTTGGCACACCATGCAATCTGACCACTTCTCGGACGTATAACTCAGCCAACTTATCCAAATACCACTTCTGATTAATAGCGAGGAAATGGGCACACTTAGTCAACTTGTCCACTATTACCCAAATTGAATCATGCCCTTTAACAGACCTCGATAAGTGAGTCACGAAGTCCATGACAATACTATCCCATTTCCACTACGGGATGTCTAACGACTTTAGTGTACCCCCTGGTCGCTGGTGTTCAATCTTAGCTTTCTGACACACCAAGCATGATGCCACAAAGTCAACGACATCAGTTTTCATTCCATTCCACCAGAAGGAATGTTTCAGATCCTGATACATCTTAGTCATACCTGGGTGTATGCTAAGATGGCTTTTGTGTCCCTCCTCTAGAATTTGCTTCCTCAACCTCTAGTTTCCCAGCACACAAACTCTATCTCTGAACCGCAAGATACCATTTGATCCCATCCTGTAATCCTTCCCTTTCTCAGTTCCTATCCAACTCACAAACTGTTGCAGCTCAACATCATTCTTTTGTTGATCTTAGATAGTCTCCAACATATCACTGGTCAGTGTCAGAACATTGCATCTGATGGAATCTTCACTCAACTATATACCCATATTCATATCCCCGAGCTTCTCAATCAATTCCAGCTCCTTTACCATCATTGCTGACATATGCATCCTTTTCTGACTCAAGGCATCTGCCACTATATTTGCTTTACCAGGATGATAAAGCAACTCAAAATCGTAGTCCTTGAGATACTCCATCCATCGTTGTTGTCTCTTATTCAACTCTTTATGATCAAACATGTATTTCAGGCTTTTGTAGTCACTGAAAACCTGGAACTGGGAGCAGTACAAATAGTGTCTCCATGTCTTGAGAGCAAACACTACAACAACCAACTCTAAATCATGGGTAGGGTAGTTATTTTCATGCACCTTTAATTGTCTAGATGCGTAGGCTACTGGCCTCTTCTCTTGCATCAACATACAACTTTAACCCTGGTAGGAGGCATCGCAATATACCTCAAATTTTTTACTGGTATATGGAATAACAAGCACTGGAGCTGTTGTCAACCTCCTTTTCATCTCCTCGAAGCATTCTTCGCATTTATCATTGTAGGAGAAGGGTTGATCTTTTCTAGTGAGCTGAGTTAATGGACTCACCATTTTAGAGAACCCCTCTACAAATCTCCTATAGTACCCTACTAGCCCTAAGAAGCTTCTAACTTCTTTTACTGTCTGAGATCTCTCCCACTTCAGCACCGTCTCAATCTTACTCGGGTCCACTACAATACCCTGTGAAGAGATAACATGCCCCATAAATTGTACCTCTTCTAATCAAAATTCACATTTTGATAGTTTACCGTACAACTTGTGTTCTCTCAATACCTCTAGCACAATCCTTAGGTGATCTGCGTGTTCCTCCTTATTATGAGAATAGATGAGAATATCATTTATGAACACCACTACAAACGTATCCAGATAGGGGCGAAAGATTCAGTTCATATAATCCATGAAGACTGCAGGGTCATTAGTCACTCCAAATGGCATCACTACATACTCGTAATGCCCATATCTCGATCAAAATGCTGTCTTTTGGACATCCTTGGGTTTGACTAAGATCTGATGATATCCAGACCTTAAGTCAATCTTAGAAAACACATCTGCCCTTCTCAACTGGTCTAGCAAATTGTCAATCCTCGACAGTGGGTACTTGTTCTTTATCGTCAATTTATTCAACTGCCGATAATCGACGCACAGCCGAGAACTCCCATCTTTCTTCTTCACCAGTAACACCGGAGCTCCCCACAGTGAGGCACTAGGTCTGATAAATTTCTTCTCTAGTAAATCCTCAATCTGCTTTTTCAACTCTGCTAATTCTGCCGGTGCGATTCTGTATGGTGCTGCCAACACTAGACTCGCTCCAGGGATTAGATCAATTGAGAAATCTATATCCCTACTGGGTGGTAACTCAGGTATCTCGTCTAGAAATACGTTAGTGTATTCATCTACCACTGGTATTCTACTGATCTACTCTTCAGTACTTATCTTATTCTCTTGGGCTACTATCACAAAGCAAGTAGATCCTTTCTACATCTCCTTCACCGCCTCTTGTGATGACACCAACTCTATCCCTTCAATTTCTCGAAATACAATTTTGCGCCGTCCACAATCAATCACCACATGGTTGATAGACAGCCAGTCCATTCCCAGTATAACGTCTAGTCCCTCTAGAGGCAAGCAAACGAGGTTCACCTTGAATCGTCTGCCTTCCACTTCCATCAAGCATCCAACACAAGCTGAATTTGTTGAAACCTCTCCAGATGCTGGTGTCAAGACGATCAACTCGCATCCCATGTCACGAGTCGACAATCTTAGTTTCTTCACACAGTCGTGGGATATGAAGGAGTGCGAAGCTCCTGAGTCAAACAACACTAACACACTATTACCAAATAAAAAGCAGTAGTCCAGAATGAGATTACTTGACCGGATGGCCTCCGTGTTGGTCACAACAAAAACCCAGCCTACTGCTCTTTGTCCCTCTGATGAAGATGGCTAAGGTTGTGATCTTGGAGTGGTCTTCTTATTAGGATATTTGTTAGCAAAATGTCTTGGCTGGTCACATGCATAGCACTTGCGAGTGCTCATACTACTGCCTCCCCTGCCAGCTAGTTTAGTGCAGTCTCTCCTTAGATGCTCTCCTTCGCAGTTATAGCACCTTAACTTTTGTGAGGATGAGGTAGGTCGGCTGTAGGGCTTCTTCTGCTGTTTGCCCTCCACACTGCTCTTCTGCAGTTGGTTGACCCTACTTGGTCGCATCTTTAGCTGCTCCACGCTTTTGGCCTGTTCAACCAAAACAGGAAATTTCCCAACTCTCAAGGGCACTATGAAACGTCGCAGCTCATGCTTGAAGCCGCCCTCAAACTTCCTGCAACGCCACTCCTCGGTGACGGTATGTGAGTAAAACCTATATAGGTATTCAAACCTCTCCACATATGCTTGCACCGACAAACTCCCTTACTGTAGAGTAAGAAATTTTGCCTCGCGCTCATGTTTAGCGCCATCAGGGAAGTACTTCTCTAGGAATCTCTTCCTGAAGCTGGTCCAAGTCACCTCCTCCTCTCGGGTCTGCATCTGCTGCTGCATCCTCATCCACCAGTACTCTACCTCGGTCACCAACAAGAAGGTGGCAAAGGTGAGCTTCTGCACTTCGGTGCACTCTATCACCCAAAAGATCTTCTCGCACTCACGTAACCACGCGTCTACCTCATCTGGGGTGGCCTTCCTAGTGAATTTTGCTGGCTTATGACGTATGAAATCCTCCATCATCACAGGTCTCATCGATGGAATCATTGCCCACGGCTGTGCTGCCACTGGTTGCATTGCGTCCACCATCCTATGGATCGTATAAGTAATCTCATCAGCACCTGCGATATTCCTACGTCTTCGGTTTGCCATTGCCTGTGCACGCCACATTGTTCACCTGTTAACATTAAACAACTAAAAAATAAAATTAAAGACTATTAGTTGCTAATAATCAATAACACACAACAAAATTCACAGATAAGAAACGGTGAACTCACTCCCAAATTCCCAAAAATTCAAAACGTTTGCTCTGATACCAAATGTAACATCCCTAATGAATATTACTTAATTAAATAATTAAAGATATAGAAAGAAGTTAAAACGTCGCAATATTATTAATCCCAACCGCGGGAAAAATTTAAATTTAATATTCAATGCGACAATATTCAATGGAATTAAACCAAAAGTTATTACAAATTCCAATGTTCCAAATAAACTATGAAAACATAGTAAATCCCTAGTTCAAATTCCCCGCTAGTCCTCACTCCGTCGCCTGAGCATCCTCAACATCACTTGTATCATCATCTGTTCTCGTGTAACGAATCACACGATTATCGCCATACATAAACAAAAAGAGTCTTGGCCAAGACCTTAACCCCAAGGCTTTTCAGCCTTCAAATCACACAAATAGTTAGCCTTAGCCTCACACAAATTTGAACCCACAACCCTTTAATCACAAAGCAAGTGCACAACCAATTCAACCAAACCATGTTTCGTGATAATTCCTATAATTTTAGGATTATATTATCACGTCTCACATTCAAATATATAACATAAAAATGTATAAATTAATTAACATACAATTGGCATACATAAGACTCGAACCCAAGTCCTCTCACACAAGCAAATACTCTCAACCCCTTGAGCTAGTACTTTTTCACGTCATAGCCTTATGCATTAAATGCCTTAAAGGCTTCTATTACCCGCATTTATTAAATAATTATTTAATTAATTATTTAATTTTCTCGGGTCTTACAGAAGCCACCCTCACTAAGCCACCCCCTATCCTTTCTCAGCGTCAGGCAAGAAAAAGACGAGACGCTAAGAGCTTTCATCGATTGTTTCAGAAAGACGACCCTCTGAATGGAAAACCTAACGCAGAAAATGATCCTTCAATGTATGACCCTCGTGTTGAAGCATGGACCATTCATAGATAACGTCTACCTCCCGACCACCGACCACTATGCATGAACTCAAGCTACATGCAGTATATTATATACGGATGGAAGAAATGAAAACCTTGCGGAACAAATTTTGTATTGACTTCCATCTTATAGATCGAAAGACCAACAAGCTACCCCCGAAGGCGGACTTTAGGCCTAGGGAGCCTAAACCCCCTCGATATTCGACATATGCCCCCCGAAGTGCTCCCTGATCGCACATCCTTGACGAAGCCCTACAAACGAACTTTATTCCTTTACCTCATAAAATCCTTAGCCCACCCAATGCCGACATCACCAAAAACTACAAGTACCATCGTAATAACGCTCACACTACGAATGAGTGTAAGGCGCTACAAGATAAGATAGAAGAATTGATACGCGCCGACCACCTTAGACAATTTGTCAAAAGAAAAGGCGAGCACAACTCCGGACCAGCCAAAAACCGCGACTCAACCCGTGGCTGCCAGAACGACCATCGCCACTAGACAAGCGAGCACAGAAATCACCCTCCAGACCACAACAATATTAACCGCACGAATCCACCATAGTTACGCGACACTATAAATACCATATCTAGAGGTTTCGTAGGAGGAGGATCGACTTCATCTCCAGGAAAAGGCACCTCAAAAACATTCAGTCCGTTAATGCCATCACCCGTTCACACAGACGATGGAGAATGCCGCCAATAACTTTCACCGACATAGACTTCGAAGGGGTCGAAAAGGAGAAAGATGACCTAATGATCATCACCATAGAGCTCGAGAACTTTGTAGTTAAGAAACTGCCGATAAATCAGGGAATCGAAGCTATTGTACCTTGTGATGAGCCTATCTACAGATTCTCAAATGAAAGAGTGTGCATGCGTGGATACATTGATTTGTATGTCGTATTCCATGAAGGCCATCAAATCAAAACCATCCCAATCTGATTCCTGGTAGTTGAAGCGCACACATCCTACAACGTCCTTCTAGGGAGGCCTTCCCTCAATACCCTAGGCACGATAGTCTCCACACTACACCTGGCTATGAATTTCCCATCCGCATCTAGTGACATCATCACCATCCACGGTGACCAACAACTTGCATACGAGTGTTGCATTGCAAGTTTGTGGCCAAAAGAGTCGGTCCTCACCACCAATAACATCGATCGAAATCCTGGAGCTGGCCTCACCTTAACCAGGGAAGAGTTGGATCCAAGGACAGGTTGCAATTCGCGAATTGAACTAGTGGAAGAGACCAAGACTTTGGAGTTATCACTAGGAAAAGCTCTTAAACTTGGTGCAGGCTTAAGCTACAGCTACCAAGACTTAGTCGAAGAAACGCTGAAGGATAACAAGATATGTTCGCCTTATCCGCAGCATACTTGCCAAGTGTTGACCCCCAAGTAGCCGGCCACAAATTATCAATTTTCAAGGAGGCAAGATACGTCTCTTAGAAAAAAAAAGGAAGTTAGGAGAAGAAAGGAGGCTAGCAGCTATAGTAGGAGCAACAAAACTCCTAGAGGACGAATTCATCGCTGAGGCCTATTATACAAATTGGTTGGCCAATGTCGTCCTAGTAAAGAAATCAAGTGGCAAATGGTGAATGTGTTGATTACACTGACCTAAATAAAGCTTGCCCAAAGGACACATACCCTTTACCCTACATTGATCGACTAGTAGACAGTGCAGCTGGGAACCATGTACTAAGCTTCCTCAACGCTTACTCTGAATATAATCAGATACGCATGGCCCAATTTGACATGATTAAAATTGCCTTGATAACCGAAGACACCAATTACTTCTACAAAGTCATGCCCTTTGGCCTAAAAAACGCAAACGCCACCTATCAGAGGTTAATGGATAAAATGTTTACCCATCTCATGGGCAAGTGTGTTGAGGTATACATAGACGAAATGGTTGTTATATCATCCAGCCACTTGCATCATTCCAAGGATCTAGCCGCAGTGTTTGTAGTCTTACAAATACACAACCTCAGACCTAACTTTGAAAAATCTGTATTTGGTGTCAACGGGGGAAAATTCCTAGGCTTCATGCTAACATAACGTGGAATTGAAGCAAACCCCGAGAAATGCAAGGCCATAATTGAGACGACAAAAAATTTCTTTTTAACTATTATTTATATTATTTTCTGTATTATACTAAAAAGATTTGAAACATAATTTTACAATAACATATCACATAATTAAAATATTCACAATTATATTTTTTATAGTTATTTTATATTATTATTATTATTATTATTTAATTTAATGATGAACTAACCCCATATATGTATCATAATGCATAGTCATTTATATATATACATGAAATTTTTATATTTTTATAATTAATAAAATTATTATAACTATTTAATTATTTTTTTATCCTATAAATTATTATAATCTTAATATTTATATATACATAGCTTATTCAATTAGATACAACATACATAAAAAAATAATGTATTATAAAATTTTTTAGGTGTTAGTATACTGAAAACATTCTGGTATAAATTTTGAGATGTTACATTTTCTTCCCCAGATATAGAAATTTCGTCCTCAAAATTTATTTACTTATTATGTATATATATATATATATATATATATATATATATATATATATAAAAATATATAAGGGTAAAAGTTTCTTATTTTCTCTTCTAATTCCCATGTAATATCTCCATTAGCTTCATTCCATATGACTTTCACTAGAGGGATCTGTCTGCCTCTCAACTATTTGACCTTCTTGTCCATAATCTGTACAGGCATTGCATCAAATGTAAGGTTATTCTTTAATTGTACTGTATCAGGTCTTATCACATAAGTTGGATTAGAAATATATTTTCTTAATTGAGACACATGAAACACATTGTGAAGGTTGGAAAGGAACGAGAATAAACAAATTTGATAAGCAACAAGACTTATTTTTCTACGGATTTGGTAAGGACCAATGAATCGGGGAGTGAGTTTCTTTGATTTCATCACTCTACCAATTCTAATGTTTGGTGTTACTTTAAAGAATACATGATCACCTTCTTGAAATTCAAGAGGTCATCTTTTCTTGTCAGCATAACTTTTTTGTCTAATTTGAGTTGCTTTCAATTTGTCCTTGATCATTTTGATTTTCTCTATTGTTTGTTGAATCATGTGAGGACCTAATACTAAATTTTCACTAGTCTTAAACCAACACAAAGATTTTCTACATTTTCTCCCATATAATGCCTCAAAGGGTGCCATACCTATGCTAGATTGGAAACTATTGTTATAGGTGAACTCAATCCAAGGCAGGCATCGATCCCAACTATCAATCAAATTCTCCAATGAATACTTGATGTTAATGGGTAAGAAGTGAGTAGACTTTGTTAATCTATCCACGATAACCCATATAGAATCAAATTTTTGAATAGTTCGTGGCAAGCCAACTATAAAATCCATTGCTATACTATCCCATTTCCATTCAGGTATGTATAAGGATTGTAGCATTCCTATTGGCTTTTGGTGTTCTATTTTAGCTTTTTGACAAACTAGACATTTTGCTACATATTGTGCCTCTTCCCTTTTGATTTTGGGCCACAATATGTTTTCTTGAGATCTTGATACATTTTTGTTGTGCCCGGATGCATGCTTAATTTGCTTTTATGTGCTTCCTTTAGAATCATTTTCTTAATTTCTTCATTGTTGGGTAGACACATCCTATCCTTAAATCTCAAAGTTCATGTCCTATCTATGCCAAAATTCTCTACATCTTTTTGTCCTGTCAATTTCTTTTTCTTTTGAATGAATTCATCACTTTCTTATGCCTCATGGATTTGTTTTTGTAAATTGCTAGTGATCTGAGTGGGGTTTAATTGCATTTTATAATGGCTTAGGGTTATCAAAAAATTCATGTCTCTAAATTTTTCTAACAACTTCATTTCAAGAATCATTAGTGAGGAAATATGTAAAGATTTTCTGCTTAAAGCATCTACCACTACATTTGCCTTTCTTGGATGGTAATGTAATTCAAAATCATAATCTTTCAAAAATTGCATCGATCTCTTTTGTCTCATATTTAATTCCTTTTAGTCAAACAAGTATTTGAGACTCCATATCTTAAGTGCAAAAACAATGGCAGCTAGTTCTAAATCATTGGTCGGGTAATTTTTCTCATGTGTTCTTAATTGTCTTGAAGCATATGCCACTACCCTTCTATCTTGCATAAAAACATAACCTAATCCCATTTTGGAAGCATCACAAAATATAACAAAGTGTTTAGTAGGATCAGGTAATGCTAAAACATGAGAAGTGGTTAATCTTTTCTTGAGTTCTTGAAAAATATTCTCACATTTTTCTGTCCACACAAAAGCTTGGCCCTTTTTGGTGAGTTGGGTTAAAGGAATAGCTACTTTAGAAAATCCCCCAATGAATCTTCTATAATATCTTGTGAAACCGAGAAAACTACGAATCTTAGTCACTGTTTTTGGTGGTTTCCATTGTAAAATTGCTTCTACTTTGGTCGGATCCACTAACACTCCCTTATTGGAAATCACATGTCCTAAGAATTTTAGTTCCTTTAACCAGAGTTCACACTTAGAAAATTTGGCATACAATTTCTTTTCTTTCAAGATTTGTAAGACAATCCAAAGGTGTTCCTCATGTTCCTTAAGAGTCTTAGAATAAATAAGAATGTCATCTATAAAAACAACCACAAATTGATCTAAAAATGGATGGAAGATCTTATTTATATAATCCATAAATATTGCAGAAGCATTGGTCACACCAAAAGGCATCACTTGATATTCATAATGGCCATACCTAGTTCTAAAGGCAGTTTTTCTTGTGTCTTCTACTTTTACTCTAATTTGATGATATCCTAACCTTAAATCTATCTTAGAAAATACATAGGCTCCTCGCAAATGGTCCATCAAGTCGTTTATTCTAGGAAGAGGGTATTTATTCTTTATAATAAATTTATTTAATTGACGGTAATCTACACACAACCTATAATTTTCGTCTTTCTTTTTAACTATTAAAACTGGGGCTCCCCAAGGTGACACACTAGGACGAATGAATTGTTTTTCAAGTAACTCTTCCAATTGTTTCTTTAGTTCTGCTAATTCAGAAGGTGACATCCGATATGGTGCTATAAATATTGGTTCAGTTCCGAGCATCAAATTTATTGAAAATTCAATTTCTCTATTGGGTGGTAAACTAGGAATATCATTGGGTAAAACTTCAGGAAAATTTTGAACAACTGCTATACTTTTCAACTCAACTTCCTCTTTTATTTCCATGGAAGATAATAACAAGTACCCTTGAATTTCATTCATTAAAGGCTCACATTTTGAATTGGTGGGTGATTTTAAGAGATTGTCAAAGTTTGGAAATATTACTGATTTCTCAGCACAATTCAAAAGGACTTGATTGAAAGATAATCAGTCTGTAAGACCCGGGAAAATTAATTAATTAAATAATTAATTAATTAATAAATGCGGGTAGAAGATGCCTTTATGGCATTAATTGTTGTTTAATGTGACGTGGAAAAGTGCTAGCTCATGTGGTTGAGAGTACTTTGATTGTGTGAGAGGACTTGGGTTCGAGTCCTAAGTATGTCAATTATGTGTGATTATTTTGTTATTGATTTTTAAGGATATGTATGAGTATGTGATTAGTGTTGTAAGATATTGTTGATTTGTGAGTATCACCAAATGTGATTTGGTATAGTGGTTGTGCTTTGGCCTTAGGAGTGGAAGGTCATGGGTTCAAACCTTGGTGGGCAAAGAATAAGCTTTATTTTTGCTAACTAATAGTTGTGGTATGAATGTGAAGGGGTAAAGAGAAGCCTAGCAGAATGGGGAAGCCAAAGGGTAGGGGAGCTGTATTTAAAGTGTGTGAATTTTATGATGTGAATTGTGGTTCTGTGTTATTGTTGTCTTGATTGGAATATGATTGTGGTGAAATTAGGCATGTATAATCTGAATACTGAATGGGCAGAATGGTTATGGGTTAATGAAACTTTTGTGCTTTGCGTATTGGGTGCCAAGAAAATAAGGGTTTTGGGTAATGAAAAATGTGGATTGTGCTTTAACTAGATTATTGGGATTATTTCGGGTTTGTATTATGTGCACATGTTTAGGTGTATGATTTTCCATTTGTTAGCATGAATTCGAGTATGGTTTGGCATGATTTTGGATGGTTGGTATGCGTAAACAGAGGGAAACTCTACAAGTCTCGCCCAAGCGAGGTCATCTCGTCTAAGCGAGAGTTGCAGAACCTCGTTTTTGGCCTTGTGCTGCGTTTCTCGCCTAGGCGAGTGGTTTTAGGTTTGAGCGACAGACACTCTCGCTTAGGCGAGAGTGGCTCGCCTAAGTGAGATCGCAAGGAAGGGTGCTCATGTTGAGCGCGACTTCTCGTTCAGGCGAGGAGTTTATTGTGTTGAGCGAGTTTGGTCTCGCTCAGGCGAGATGGTCTCGCCTAAGCGAGATGTCTTGGTCATGTGTGGTGATTTGTTTGTATTTTTAGCCCAAGCGAGATGGGAATGGGGTTTGGGTGAACGTATGGCTCGCCTAGGTGAGAGGATCTCGCCTAAGCGAGATGGCGTGTTTTGGTTGCTGAGTTAAACTCGCTTAGGCGAGGGGGAATAGCCTAAGCGAGATTGAGGGTCTAGCTTGGGCGAGGGGTCCCTAGCCTAAGCGAGTTTATGTGATTTGCTATGTTTATATGTGCTTCTAAGTGTGTTTGGTTGTTATACCATGGATAGATTGTATATGCATGTGTTGTGGAGTGTGGGCTTGAAGGACTAAGTCCATTAGGGGTCTGGGATATGCTCGGTGGTTGGACACATGATGGGCATGGAACTGGTTGAGTTCCTGTCGGCTACTATTGGGCGAGGAGTCCTTAGTATGGTGATTGCATGTGTCGGGCGTACGATGGGCAAGGAACTATGATGTTCCCATCGGCTACTATTGGGCGAGGAGTCCATAGTATGGTGATTGCGTGCGTGCCAGGGTCCAAGTTTGAGATTTGGATGTTTATACTACAGGCGAGGAGTCTGTAGGGCAGGACTATGAGCGGGATAGGCTCATAGGGTTGGACCACGAATGAGTTAGTTTCGTGGGAGTACAGGGAAGTCCCAAGACCTAGTTCATGCATATGACTCATGACGGACTATGAGGTCATGGTTTGGGTAATTTGGAAATTTTGAAGTTAATTATGTTATTTTGGGTTGGGAAATATATTTATAATCATGTTTTATTTATATACTGTGCATAGCTCACCCTTTCTGTGTGTGTGTGGCGATGATCGGGTAACTTGTTATCCGGGAGCAGATGATGTGACAGGTGGGCCAGGAGATGCTTAGACTCGGAGCGAGGGCTAGCATGGGATATTATGTAGATACCTATTATGTTTATTATTTTATCCTTGTGAAGATTATGTAAACTTGGCAGGAGCCATTAACTTTTATTTCAGTTTTATGAATTAAGGACTCCTGGTTTTATAACTCGTATATTTAAAGTTTTAAATTTCCCGTGTTTTTTGGGAAATGAGGTATTATTAAATGCAATGCCATTATTTACTTTGATTTATTTTATTAAATTCGTAATATCATGACGGGATGTTACACAGTCCATACCTAAGATTACATCTAATTGAGATAAAGTAGACATATTAAATTTACAAGGAATTTTCTATTCTCAATGAACAGTGGACATTCTAAACAAACTCATTTGGTAATTACCGAGTCATTTGTGGGAGTTAAAACAACCAAACTAGCTTTTAGAAAAGAGGTCGACATATTAAGATGTTGAACACAATAATTGGAAATGAATGAGTGAGTTGCACTTGAGTTGTACAATACATTTAAAGTTTTTCCTTTAATAAAACACATACCTTGAATTATATCATGGTTTTCAGCAACTTCAGCTCCAATCATGGTGTACACTTTTCCTATTGTGGTAGGTCTTGTCTTGGTTGTAGTTGGATTGAAATGTGGCTTCTGTTGTCCACACTCAGAGAATAGGTGACCAAGTTTCCCACACTTGAAATAGACTAGTCCCTTAAGATGACAATCTTTAGCATGATGGCCTTGTCCGCATTTAAAGCATCTGATATGATCATGTACAAGTCTACTAGAATTTCCTGATGAAGATTGGTTGGATTGGGTCCTCCATTGTGGGCGATTGTAAGGTTTTCCCTCATTGCATTTATTTTTATTTGTCTAGGGTCCAAAATATTTTTGTTTGTTATTTTGGTTGTTCTCAAAATCTTCCAAAAATCTACACTTTAGGAAAATCAGCAATTTCTAGTATTTCTACTGCTTTTCTCAATTGATCCCTAAGTCCATTTTCAAATTTTATACACTTCATCCTTTCCTCTGGGTGATAAAAGAAAATAGAGTATTTTCTTAATTCTTCCTACTTGGAAGCATATTCCCCTACTGTCATACTTCCTTGCTTTAACTGCAAAAACTCTATTTCTTTTACAGAGGGAAATATTTTTCTAAAATTTTCTTTCTAAATACTTCCCAGGTAATAATTATTCTTCCTCTTTCAAGTAATCTTCTAGTACTATCCCACCAATATTGAGCTTCTCCTATTAGCATAAACACAACATAATTCACCTTTTGGTTGTCAGCACAATTCATAACTTGAAATATTTTCTCCATTTCCTTGATCCATAATTCATCTTTTTTCTGGATCATATCCTCAAGAAAATTATAGGGGTTTGTTTCTCCTAAATTCAACTAAACCTTGCAGTTCAAGGTTTCCTTCAGGTCTTTGATTTCTTAATACAGTTGTAGCCATGTCTCTAATAACTTGTACTGCTTAGGCAATTCAATGTTCCTCCTATTGTTCGCCATCTAGAATTGTTGTTGACATGAGAAGCCAAGGTGGTTTGCTTCTTGAAGATTTGATACAGATTGAATGAAGCTCTTTTGAACTATCTTGAAGCCATAACCATTGGAATGAAGCCCACATTGATGAAGGAAAGGAGATTTGATGATATCCATGGTGATCAAGGCTGCAATGTGTGCTCTCCATGTAGTTACATCATTAAGAAAGAGTACTTGTAGTTTGTAATTCATGTTGTAGACCTTAAAGCATTTATTAGATGTAGTTTGGTCTTTGTTGTGTTTTTAATCTATAGAATGGTTTTTCAACAAGTTAAAATGTCTCTTTTAATCTGTTGAATGACTTTTCAAAAGGTTAAAAAGTTGGCTGCAGTAGTCTTAAACTACAACAAATTCAATCAATTGATTTAGTTTTTAATCGACTGATTTCACTTAAGTCAAGTGAAATCAACTGATTGATTTGAAAATCAACCTGTTGAATTTCGTAACAGTTTGACTGTAAAAGCTGTGATTTTCGAAAGAGAGGTCTGTTAATCATTTTAGAGCATGATTTGGTTCTGGAAACTTGTGGAAACTCTCTCCTTCGTGATCATAGGTGTTGCAACTGTTGAAGATTGATCTTGGATCAATTCTTGGAGCTTTTGGCTTGGTTTGAAGCTTGGAGAAAGTGGTTTGTGGTAGGCAAGGTTGTGCTACCACTAAGGTTTGATCTTTCTCAAGCTTTGTGTGTG
>Ga0214545_1001260_pt1 | contig 46635 bp, 34 predicted proteins | sample CNSS4metaG_FD_160064 | JGI IMG/M metagenome (GOLD analysis project Ga0214545, IMG submission 160064) | Root nodule microbial communities from cowpea collected in UCLA plant growth center, Los Angeles, California, USA - CNSS4 | ecosystem: Host-associated > Plants > Roots > Nodule | place: USA... | reverse complement strand
ATATATATATATATATATATATATATATATATATATATATATATATATATATATGAAATTGGTATGCATGAGAACTCTATAATTATTGGTGAAACATGGATAAGGTATGGGTAGGACGTAATTCCATGACCCTCCTAGTGAGAGTTCACGGTGGTGCCTCATCTAATAGACGTAATTCCATGAACCTTGTGGTGAAAGTTCATGGTGGCGCCTCATCTAATGGATGTAATTCCATGAACCTTGTGGCGAGAGTTCATGGTGGTACCTCACCCAATGGACGTAATCCCATGAATCTCTTGGTGAGAGTTCATGATGGTGCCTCATGTAAGGACATAATTTCATGACCCTTTAGTGAGAGCTCATAGTGGTGCCTCAGGTAATGGACGTAATTCCACGAATCTTTTAGTAAGGTTTCGTGGTGGTGTCTCAGTATATAATTAAGTAAGGATTCAAGTAAGGATTGCATCCTAAAGCTCTAAAGAGTCAATTAGTCTCACGTAGAGCGTACTGACTCAAGTGGTGAGAGTGGCAGGAGGCCCTAGTCTTTGGCAGGATAATGGTCTTAGATGCTTGAAGGCTAACGTTGTGCATGGTAGGGTGAAACCCATTGGCAATGGCTCTACAGAGCAGTAGAGGTCACCACAAGTGTAAGCATCCAGTGAATCCGACTGATTATATGAATTCGGATAGTCAAGTCTTAAAGTCTTAAATTGTTTGCTATCACATGTTTGGATGTTGGATGTCTGATATGTAAATCTTGACTTCGAATAGCATGTTTTGTTGTATGATAAAAGAACTTTTTTCCTCTAGCTTACCCTTTTTGTTTGTTTGTTGTATGTGATTTTCTACTTTTGCGATGATCATCAATTTATTGATGTGAGCAGATGTGGAAACTCCTCGTGATCATCAAGGTGATGGAAGTTCCGCTGCGTAAGCTTACCTTGGGTTGGATCCTGCTTCTTCGAGTTTTCTTTTAAGGGTTGTGGCCCATCACGTTGATATGTATGAAAAAAAAATTCTGAAATTTCATTTTTTACCATGTTTTCAAATTCATTATTTTTTATATATCGAAATGGACGCTTCCATCGTTTATAATTGAAAAGAATATTTATAAGAGGTTTTGTAACATATCTTGATCTTTTTTTTCCTTTTTTAGAAAATTCATTGTTTTGTTTACTTTCTAATACTAATAGTTTTTTATTAAAAAAAGGGAGAGGTGTTCTTCCTAAATAATATAAACAGGTAACAAAGAAGACAACAGGAAAGATTTTAAACATATAATTATCTTGCTCTTTAAGCATTTAATTTGAATATTATTGAACTTTTATCTTGTTTTGTAATAGCATCGTGGTGTGCCTTAGTTTTCCTTTCCAAGTATCTTGAATAACTATAAGTGATGATATTTATACTCTATAACTTGCTCTTTATATGTAATGTTTCATTTAATTAAGCCTATTTATTAAATGGAACGTTACATATTCTCTTTCATTTATTTAAAGATTAATTATATTTTTTATTTTCAAATTTTAACACAAAATTATAATTTATTTTAATTTAACTATTTTAAATTTTTTGACGTATTAAATATGTTTTTTCAATTTTAGTAAACAAAATTAAAAAAGAAACATACAAGAAAACAATATAAATAATTCAAGTACTAACATAAAATATAACATATAAAAAAAATTTAAATAATTAAATTAGAAAAATTATATTCATTCCGTTTAAAATTTTATAAACCAATATTTATCAAATACGAATTCTGTTTCGTTGAATAACTTTATTTATTTTCAAGCACTTGTCTATTGTTTTTATCGAATTTCACAAATTTGTTTATTCGAAGTGACATGTTTTCGAGTTTAAATTCTTTATTATGTTCTTTTAGGTTGTTCCTATTAAGAGTTAAAAATGGACTGAATGATACTTAGAAATTCTTTAACGCTATGTTTGGACGATATCAGCAGTGGATCTTGATTAATATTGTTGAAAAAGTTAAAATAATATGTACAAAATTTATATATTTAATTATTGTCACTAATACAATAAAAATAAATATATAATTTAGTATAACAATAACTAAAAAAGAAATAAGACTAAAAATAAATATCTGGAAGAGTTAAATTTGTTTTGTTTTTATCTTCACGGTAGTTTCACTTTTATTATTTTTTAAAAATAAATATATTCTTTTATTCTTCATCAATATACCTATTTAAAAATAAGACTAAAAAATAATTGATCATAATCTAATAAAATGTTGAGAGACGTAAATACCAAAAGAAAATTCGATGATAATGAAACCACACTTAAAATCCAGTTATAAAAAACACAATACAATATTTTTTCTTCTATGTTCATAAAATAAAAAATTAATATACAAGAAGCTCATTAAATAAATTATTAAACTGATATTTCGTTATCAAGTGATACGAGAGAGAATTACATTCTTCTTTATTTATTCGAGAATGGAAGATAACAACTGAGATATCAGAGCAAACATAATAGATTAAAATTCGGTCATAATAAAACATACGGTACAATACTTTTACTTATATGTTCATAAAATAAAAATTAATATAAAAGAAACTCATTAAATATATTATTACACTAATATTTCACTATCAAGTGAAACGAAAGAATTAACTTCTTCTTTTTTTTTTCTCGAGAATGGAAGATAAATAAGATAAATAAGAGTAAAAAATATATCTTTTTCTCTTCTGAAATAAAAGAAAGTAGGTAAAAATGAGAGATAAAAATAATTTATGGAACACTCAAACCATAATGAAAAAAAAAATAATAAAAAATATTTTAATAAATATTTTTATTCTTTATTTTTTTATTATGTTTAATTTTATATTTTATTATTTATTAATATTAATTATTATATTTATAAAAAAATTAAAATACTTAATTTAATAATTATTAATTTATAATATATTACCTAATATTGCTAATATAAAAAAATTCAAAATATTTAAAATATAAAAAAAATCAAAATTTTTGGGAGGCCATGGCCTCCCCTGCTCCACGAACATCCGCAACTGATGGTGATACGATGGAAAGTCGTTCCGCGAGAATTTGCAAATTTGCAATGAAAGTGTCAATATCGATGTAAGCTTTAGCTAAAATCAGTACAATTTTTTTTTAAACTATCTTTGCTATTATACAAAGATTTGCGCGTAAAGAGCTACAAATATAATAAAATATATACGTATTTATATATTTTGTTATATATATATATATATAAAATTCTTTTATAAAAAATAATATAATATAATAAAAGAATAAATTATAATAAAGTATTTATCTTTTATTTTATAAATATGATTAATTAAAACTTAGTAACGTATTTATTTTTTATTTTAATATAATAAATATTTATAAGACATCAATGAAGACTAATTTTTAAAATATATTTAATTAAATAATTTATATTAATTTTTTTTTATCAATTTATCAATAATAATAGTAAACTATTTTTTTATTCTATTCAACTCATTACACCTTTTACTCATTTTTATAAATTTTCATTCCAAATTCTTCTATTATTCATTTTTTTTTTAATTCAAACAACTTCACATTTATATTCTTTTCTTACTAAATTTATTCAAATTCACTTCTCCAAATCTATCATCTAATCCAAACATAATCTGAAATATTTTATATTGATCAATATATTTTTAAGACAAAAAAAACAAGTTTAAATTTTATTAGATTTATTGTATTGTTATCTACTGAGTATTAAAAATATATTATATTAATACTTTATATTTTTTAAAAATATTTTAAAATTTTAAAATCACTGATTATACATATATTTTGAATGTACAGCATATAATTATAAATTTAAAAAAGCAAATAAAAACGGTGAGAGAGTCCAAATTACATGTTTCCATCTTATATAAACCAACCAACCTTTCCAAACAGATAGGGCAATCAGTAGTTATGGATGTCGAAGAAATGCCTTTTGCAGCTTCAAGTGCAACTGCCACGCCTTCCGCAAAAGCCGCGAAAGTGAAGAAACTCACTCTCATCCCTCTTGTATTCCTCATCTACTTCGAAGTTGCCGGTGGTCCCTACGGCGGAGAGCCCGCAGTTAAAGGGGCGGGCCCCCTCCTTGCTCTCCTGGGCTATCTTATATTCCCCTTCATCTGGGGCGTCCCCGCTGCCCTAATCACTGCCGAGCTAACCACCGCCTACCCCGGCAACGGCGGCTTTGTGCTGTGGGCGGAACGCGCCTTCGGCCCCTTCTGGGGCTCCCTAATGGGAACATGGAAGTTCCTCAGCGTTTGCATCAACATCGCATCTTTTCCCGCCCTCTGCATCCAATACGTCCAAAAATACTTCCCCGTTCTCTGCTCTGGCTGGCCTCGCCAGGTGGCAGTCATAGCTTCAACCCTGGCTCTCTCACTTTTCAACTACACTGGCCTCACCATCGTGGGTAACGTCGCTGTGTTACTCGCTGTGGTTTCTCTCTGCCCCTTCGTGCTTATGTCCTTCATCGCCATCCCCAAGATTAAGCCCCATAGGTGGGTTAGCTTGGGTCAGAAGGGTGTTAAGAAAGATTGGAACACGTACTTCAACACGCTCTTCTATAACCTCAACTTCTGGGACAACGTTAGTACCTTAGCCGGGGAAGTTGATAAACCCAACAAGACTTTCCCTTTGGCTCTTTTTGTTTCAGTCATTTTCATCTGCGTCTCCTACGTCATCCCTCTCTTCGCCGTCATTGGAGCAGTTTCGGTTGACCAGAGCCAATGGGAAACTGGGTTCCACGCGCAGGCTGCGGAAATCATCGGCGGGAAGTGGTTGAAAGTCTGGATTGAAGTCGGGGCAGTGTTGTCGACAATTGGTCTTTACGAGGCCCAGTTGAGCAGCAGCGCGTACCAGGTTCTGGGCATGGCGGACATCGGGATTCTGCCCAAGTTTTTTGGAGTTAGGTCAAAGTGGTTCCACACGCCTTGGTTGGGGATTATGTCATCGACTTTGATATCTATTAGTGTGTCTTACATGGACTTCACCGACATCGTTTCTTCGGCGAATTTCATGTACGGTTTGGGGATACTGTTGGAGTTTGCGTCGTTTCTTTGGCTGAGATGGAAGTCGCCCTCCATTGAAAGGCCTTACCGTGTTCCCCTGAGGCTGCCATTGTTGGCTGTGATGTGCTTCATACCCTCTGTTTTACTGGTCTTCATAATGGTTATTGCTACCAAAACTGTTTATTTGGTGAGTGGTGTCATGACTGTGGCTGGAATTGGGTTTTTCTTGTTCATAAAACTCTGCAAGACAATGAAGTGGGTAGAGTTCAGCGTGGAAGAACAGAAAGAAATTCCCTTTGAAAGGCCTGCGCTATGATAGAATTAGAATTAAAAATGATGCACAAATAGAAAAATATGATACGTACGTGTATGGGATATACCACATATCTAATACGTCTATACGAAAATACGAAAATAAATAAAATACAATGCATCATATATGTATTTAAAATATATATGTATTTAAAAATATATAACAATTCTTAAAAACATAAAAAAATATATTATTAAATTACTACTACTTTATAAATTAGATACTTCGTTGATAAATATCCTAAAGTATCATACACAAATTCTTCTCGAACACATATCATATATGAATACTTCTCGAATACATATCATATATGAATACATCTCAAACATACGTTGTCTAAATTAAAATATCTGTGCATTGTAATTAATCACTAATCCTATAAAAGTCTATTATATTTGTAACTCAAAACAAAATAAGCTTATCCAGTCTCTTCGTTATAGAAGTAATATTTTATTTAAGTTTAACTATAATTTAGTTTATATTGTTAAATTTCTTAAATTTGAATTTGGTTTTGTTGATCGAAAAAGAGAAAAATCAAGTTGAACAAGCTTAAAAAACAATATTGCTACAAAATCAAGTCGAGCTGGTATATTGATTTTTTTTTAATGAAGTTTGAATGTAGCTACAAAATCAAAGTTGGTGATATATATATATATATATATATATATATATATATATATATATATATATATATATAACTCAAAATATAGTTACAAAATCAAAAGTTAGTGATCCACGTAACATATATAACTCAAAATATAACTACAAAATAAAATGTTAGTAATCCACATAACATAACATATAGATATATAACTCAAAATATATATAACAATTATAATATTTATTGAAATACATTTATTTATATTTTGTTTAGAAAAATGGTACATGCAAATATAGTTTATTTAATTTTATATTTAAAGTATTAAGTATAAGCAAGAAAACAAAAGTAAGAATAGCATAATGTTATTAAACAAATATAAGAAAAATAGCATAATGTGAAAATTTGGGTACGTAGTAGGAGGAGATTATATTGTATAAAAGATAAAACCTTATACTATTTATAAAACAAACAATTTTGCTTCGTCATCGACCTTTGTGCTGTGGAGATTTAATCTCCACTTGACAACACCACCTAGAAAAACACTACCATTTCATCCACTAATATCCAGCATTGCATTGGATTATGTTCAGTTGAAGGACAGTGCAAATGGAAGAATCGCGATTCATGCATCCGCTGACCAACAATATTATAAGTTCTGCAATCGGAGAGGCATTTTGACACATGTCGCTGTTTGCCAACGCGTTTCTGGTGTATGTCTAACACTGATCAGAGTTTTAATATGGTGCGTTGGTTCTCCTCTTCCAGGTTTCTGGTTTCTGCAGGGCTGCTGCTGCATTTCAAAATCATATTAACCACCACGACTCAGTCTTCCCTCACCAATTCCATGTACTGTGTGAGAGTCTCCAGAACGAACCAAAATTCATGAGCTCTTTAAACTTCCTTGTCTCCTCCCTAAATCCTAAAATTGTTAAAATGGTGTTCAAACACTGATTTTTTTTCCCTTTTTCGGATGTTTTAAAGCGTTACATATTAGGATCGGATTAAGAAAAAAATTAGTTAAATAAATTAGAGAAAATAGTCAAGAACAATTTCATTAAATAAATTATTAATTACATTAGAAGTACAACTTGACTAAAAAAATAAATTGTGTTACTCTCTATTAATAATTAAAATAATTAAAAATTTGTTTTATTTTTAATAATTTTCATATATATATTCATTAAAATTAATTAATATTGATATATAATTAACCTTATTTTTTAATTTATATAAAAAATTGCACTTTTAAAATATTAAAACATATAATATTTGAATTAGTTGTAATTTATTTTTTAAGTACTTTATTTAATATAATAATTAAAATATTTTATACTTTAATTTTTTATTTTAATAAAGTTATTAAATTTCTTTTAATAAAATATTTATTTTTCCTATTGTATTTTTCTTGGCATAGAAGATCCTACTCAATACCAAGTGAGTATAGTAGAGTAATTTTGAAATAAACCTAAAAGTGCACATGTATGCACATATTTTCAACAAATTCAAACTTATTACAAGTTACTGATTTATGTTATTGCAAAACCTCACAACAACGACGTCAAAGATTTGTTGATAATCTGAGACGAATTTAATTTATCCAACAAGTGCATTAGGTTCAATTGTAGTATAATAAAGTCGTATTTATAAGAATTTGGTTAAATAGTAACCTATGATCTATTTGAATTTGTAATGAAACAACAATAAGAGTTAACAAATTTGAAAGCAAAGATTTGCTTAAGGAATAAAGTAGTTGATGCTGATAAGAATGTTGAGATTGAACTTGATTAATCTTCTTCTATAACATTATTATCTACCCATTTATAAGTTATATTCACTTTAGTGTTCTTAAAGGTGCTCTTTATGGTAATCCTAAATTCATTCCTCACATTTAGGACCTAAGGTCATCATATTCGTGTGATTCCTCAACCTTGATTGAATTATTCCTTGCATTAAGAACATGACTCTATATTTAGCTATAGCAGATAAATCTATTCATAAAATCTAGTAACATTAGGAAATTTGATTGAATCTAAATTTAAACTAGTTTCCACACAATTTAAGTTAATGAGGTAAAGTGAGTGATAAATTCATCAAAGCGATAAGCAAAAAATCAAATAACTAACACGTAAAAAAAAACATAACATATATTGGAATAAATTCAATCCCAACAAGACAAGGCCTAGTTGCTCATGATAATGAATTCAAGTATAAGCAATTAGAGTTGTGTTCCCACTCCCATAGTTCTCTTAAAATGTATTCCAAAAGTGTCTAAAATATCCTAGAACTGAATTGGAAAATCAACATACAAATAATAGAAAAGACTCTACTTTTATAGAAATTAAAGCGTAGCTCCAACTCCAAAAGTGTTGGTCTGCTCTTGATATTTTCTCCCTAGGTGGGTTTTGTCCTAGCTTGAGCCTTTGGTTTGATGGTCAACAATGGAGTTTTCCTACCTTGGAGGGTTTCCTCTAAAGCTTAGGTACCAATTCTGGTGCTTCAAATTTCTTTGGAGTGAACTTCTTTGAGGCTTAGTACCAATGTCATTGCTCAACTATAGGGCTTACATTTGAATATTTACTAAATTACCTTTCGGTGCTCAACGTCAACTTTGGGGCTGAATGCCATACACTTAAATTCCTTAAAAATATCTACAAAAATATCACAAACACATTAAAATTCTCATTTTCTTACTTCTCTATTCTTCACTTTGTAAGTTAGAGTAAAAGGGGCATTTTTTACAAAGAAATATGTAAATTTTACACATGATAATTGTCAAAGTCATATGAAACATTAAGTAAACTATACACTTATCATTGTTGCAATTTGGGTCACCCCTTTCGTTGATTTATGTTACAAGTTCCTTTACTTCTGCAATTTATTTTAGTGTTTTTATTATTTTATTGCAACTTCTTCTATCACCATACCTACCACTTTGGACTATTACCATCTGTAAATTACGTTTCATTCATTGTAATTGTGTTTCCATCTCCATCATTATCATAAAAAAACAAAAGAAGCAAAGTACAAATTTGTTATGCACAAAATCTCATTAAGATCCAAGTAAGAGAGAGAACGAATTCATTAAGTGTTTGAGTGAAATTGGTGCATGAAATTAGCAAACTTTGCGTCGAACTAATTTTCCTCATTGATACTTAAACGTGTAAACACCCTAGTTAGATTGAAAAATAAGTGTTTGCTGATCATGTGGAAAAATAACTTACATAGACTAGATTTAGTTATGAACAACAATAGGAAATCAATCAAGACTAAATCCTCGAGAAATAATGTTAAAAAAAGATGGTCGATTTTCTCGACTTATCCACTAAAATTGATAACAAAATCTTAAGAAAAAAATAATAAGAGAAAGAAAGAATCTATAGAACAAATAAAATTTTACTTTAGGATTAAATACTAATTTAGTCTCTGTTTTTGTTGAGTTTTGTCAACTCAGTCATAATATTTTTTTGTTCAATCAGGTCCCAATTTTCGTCAATTTTGTTCAATTTAATTATTTTTGGTAATTATGTTTAAATAGTTAACAAGTGAACATTATTTGTCACATGTCGATTCGTGATTTTTTAATTTTTAATTAAGAATATCGTCCATGTGTCAAGTCAACATTATGCCATGTGTCGATGTTTGTGCCATGTGTTAGTGTCTTATATTCAATTTGGTTCATGTATTTGTTATTTTACTCAATTCATTCCCATTTTTTTTAAATAAATCGATTTTGTTTCTCTCCAACTTGAAATCAAATTTAATTATTTTATAAATGTTATATTGATAATTTTATTAAAATTCACACTTTTATTAAATATTTTTGGAATTCTTAGGATCACATTTTTATTAAAAGACACATTTTTATTAAAATTCACATTTTTATTAAAGTTCACTAGGTAAACCTTCTGGTTTGGGACTCATACCCCTATAATAATTTTCATTGGGTTTATTAAGATGTAATTTTAGAAAATAAGCATAAAAATGCACATACAACAACATTATTATTCCACAATTTATAATACACCTCGTGTCGTAGAAAATTCTTAAGAAATTATGCTTCAGCAATAGCAGTATCTAAAGCAAAAATCTCAGCTTCCATGGTAGATCATGAAATAACAATTTGTTTAGAAAATTTTCATGATATTGCACCTCCACCTAAAGAAAAATATAATACGAATAGTTGATTTTGTGTCGTTAGAATCAAAATGCAATTTACATTAGTATATCATTCAATAATTTCAAGAAGTTTCACACATTGAATGCCACAAAGGGAAGAATCACACATAATATTATCACAAGATGGCAAAACAATACTAGAGGTATCACAATCAGTTTTAGTCAATTTATCATGAAACATTTCTAGATTCCATAATAGTATTATAGGAAATTTCACTCACTTCAGAATAAATATTCAAGAATTTTTCTTTTTTTTTATTAAGAGGTATATTAACCTTTTCAAGACACCTCCACACTTTGAAATATTGAAAATGCGTTTTTCTTTTTCTCATAAATCATTGATGAATCATTATTTTCTTCCATTCCACTAGCCCTTGTGTACCCATTTGACAGTGTTTTAGTGCTTAATTGTTCATCTTTAGAGTGTTTTTCATCTGTTGGGCTTTATTGGGTCATTGTTCCGAATTTGGACTAATTTCACATTATTTGGCCTAATTTTCGTTTTTAATTATTTTTAGATATTTGGGTGAAGCAATTTTGGAGCTTGGACATCAATGTTCAGTTGAAGAGAGTCGCCCCATCGTTGCCAAATCATTTCCACATCATCTGAGTGAATGGGCCAACATTAGAGGCCCAAGAATGGCATTTTTGTAATTCTGCAGCTCATAATGACATTTTTGTAAATATGAGTGGTAGGGGTGATGGGACCACGAAATTAGGTCTGGATGCATGCAAGGAGCCGCACACTTCATCTTCTTCTCCCCCATTTTCTCCATCCACCATTTTTTGGGCTCCAAGCTTCCATGGAAGTGCTTCTTGCGATTTTTCACGTTTTTGCCTAGTTTTTACCGTTTTTATGCACATTTGACAACACCCATTGAGGGTTTTGCGTTTTGATTTCGTTTTCTATCTTGGGCAGCTCATTTTGTGAGTTTTATAGACTTGGAACAACACCCATTAATGGGGTTTTCGTATTTATATATGACAACACCGTTTTACATTCCTTTGGAGCTTTAAAATCTCTCTTTTTCTCTTGATTTGCGTTTTAAGAATTCATAAGCTAGGGTTTTCGGTTCTGTTTTTGTGATTCCAGATTTGAAGAGTTTTTTTGCTCCATTTTTCATGTCTAGCTAAATTCGTGTATTGACTCCTTGATGAAAAATGCAATGAAGCTTTGAGGTTGTGCTTGTTTTGTAAAATCTGCCACGTCTCTTTGTTCTGAATTCGGGAATGCATGTGATGAATCTATTTGTGCTTAATTTACAAAGTAATTGCATGTGTTTGGGTTAAGTTATGTTCATACTTAATGTATGTAGCTTGGCTGTCACGAATTTAAGGATGTATGCATTGCTTAATTGCATAATGAAGCTAGATTGTAATTTTCGCTTAGTGGATTATTATCTAGTGGATTGAGAGAAAGCAGAGGTGTTAATTTGGTGGCCTATGATAAGTGAAATTGTGTTTGAATTAAGGATGTCAATACAATTTTAATCACTGTCGCATTCAATTTAATCTGTTGATTAGCATTCTGAATCTGTCTGCCAAACTCCCCCTGTGTTATTGTGTTGTGTTCATTTGGAAATTGAGGCTCTGAACAAGAACATTGGTCGTTGGGAGACGACTTGGTTCAACTGTCACATACTGCATTTTAAGTGTTTTAATTTGGTGGGGTACGACCTTTATCACTCATAATGACCTTTATCACAATTTTTTAAGGAATTTTATTCAAGAATATGGCAAGCAAAATATAAATATTATATCTTTTATGAGATTTTTCTTTCATCATTTTTTTAACTTAAAAGAGTTATTAATGAGGTATAATTGAAGGTTAACAACCGGGTGAAGGGAAAACTGTTAATTTCATTGGATGGAGTGTTAAGTCAGTTTAGTGAAGGTGTATGGGTACAACTGGTGGTTTCTATAGGTTCTTGTTCACAAAGGAGTTCTGAACTTTCAAAGGATCATGTGGTCCATTCGAGGTCATGTTTGTGTGAATCGAGGGTTTCCTAATAAGTTAAGAAGTGACCAAGTGGAAAGTTTAGGTTGTTGTAAAAAGCCAAGGAAGACACAAATAAGATTAGATTTATGAGGCGTATTTGTGATATGTTATGCAAGCCTCTTAAAGTACAATAGCCTAAGGCAGATCTTAGTCCTGTTACAGGGGCCTCAAACTACAATAGCATGGGGCAGATCTTAGTAGTGTTATAAGAGGTCATGTTGTAAAGGAAACAAACAAAAGGAATTTTGTGTTATATTGTATCAAAAATCTCTACTGTTACGCTATTATTCCTATAATAATGCAAAAACGTGCAAAATTATTTCTATAATTCAACTATTTTAATAATTAAAATATTTTTTTATGATTTAATTTCTAACACTTCCCCTCAAGTTGGAGAGTGAATATCAAGAACTCCCAACTTGCGCTTCATGATAGAGAAAGCTTATTTTCCTAGTGGTTTAGTGAATGCATCAACAATTTGTTCAGCAGAAGGTACATATTTTGTTGAAATTGAACCATCTTGAATCTTATCACGAATGAAGTGGCAATCCATCTCTATGTGTCTAGTTTTTTCCTGAAATACTGGGTTAGCTGCAATGTGTAAGGTGACTTTATTGTCACAATTCAAAAATGTCGATTTAGGATGCAATATCCGTAAATCTTTCAACAATGATCGTAACAAAGTCAACTCACAAAAGTACTAGTCAATGCTCTACATTCAGCTTCTGCTGAGGATAGAGAAATTGTTTTCTGCCTCTTTATTCGCTAAAAGATGAGGGAGGATCCCAAAAAAACATAATAACTTGTAGTTGATTTTTGGGATATAGGGCAACCTCCCTAAACTAAATCACAGAAAGCGCGCAAAGAAAAATCATTTTGTGAAGGAAAAAGAAAACCTTGACATGAAGTGTTTTGTGAAAAAATGAAATTCGTGGTTTTTGAGATGTGAAGGTTGGAATGACCTACAAATGTCGCCAAATGAATACCATGAAAGTCTTGGTGCACGAAAGTTTTGAGTTCGGTGGGTTTTGCACATGGCCAAGTTGGACGGTGCACCACGACATTGCTAGATGGCTTGGTAGGGTGTTATGTGAAAAAATGAAATTCGTGGTTTTTGAGATGTGAGGGTGGGAATGGCCTACAAATGTCCCCAAAAGAATACCATAAAATTCTTGGTGCACGAAAGTTTTGAGTTCGGTGGGTTTTGCACATGGTCAAGTTGGTCGGTGCACCATGGCATAGCTAGATGGCTTGGTGGAGAGTTTTGTGAAAAATTGAGATTCGTGGTTTTTGAGATGTGAGGGTTGGAATGGCCTACAAATGTCCCCAAAAGAATACCATAAAATTCTTGGTGCACAAAAGTTTTGAGTTCGGTGGGTTTTGCACATGGCCAAGTTGGTCGGTGCACCACGGCATAGCTAGATGGCTTGGTGGAGAGTTTGTGAAAAATTGAAATTCGTGGTTTTTGAGATGTGAGGGTTGGAATGGCCTACAAATGTCCCCAAATGAATACCATGAAATTCTTGGTGCACGAAAGTTTTGAGTTCGGTGGGTTTTGCACATGGCCAAGTTGGTCGGTACACCACGGCATTGCTAGATGGCTTGGTGAGGTGTTTTGTAAAAAAAATGAAATTCGTGGTTTTTGAGATGTGAGGGTGGTAATGGCCTACAAATGTCACCAAATGAATACCATAAAATTCTTGGTGCACGAAAGTTTTGAGTTCGGTGGGTTTTGCACATGGCCAAGTTGGTCGATGCACCACGGCATAACTAGATGGCTTGGTGGGGAGTTTTGTGAAAAAATGAAATTCGTGGTTTTTGAGATGTGAAGGTTAGAAAGGCCTACAAATGTCCCCAAATGAGCACAAAAGTTTGAATTGGATGGATTTTGCACTTGACCAAGTTGGTCGGTGCACCGCGACTACATAGCTTGGTGCCAAAATTTGTCAAATTTAAGACCATGGCCAAACTAAATGAAATTTGGTGGGGAGGTTCCTCATATTGTTAAGTAGTGGACTGGAAAAAACGAGGTCGAAATTCAGAGTCTACATGTGCTTTTCCATTTTCCCCGATTTTACACAAACTCGGTAAGTAAAAAAAAATAAAAAAAATAGTTCCCCTTCTAGAAAAATTATGAAATTTGGTGAACAAGGAGATATTATTCTTTAAATATCTTCGCACACGCATTACAACTTTCATATAAGGCTTGAATGGAGCATGCATGAATCTGCTTAGTATGTGTAACGCATAGGTGAGAAATAACTTGTTTATAACATGAAGGTTCAATATCATTAGTAATAGTAGCAATAAAGGTCCGATGTTGAGGGGTATAACGATCATAAAGGATAAAATTGTAGAGAGGATATCATGTACCTTTATTTGGAAAAGATGAGGAGGATGACAATGGGCCAAGGGATACTACCTGATTACAAATATAATCTCATAAAGCTACGGGAGGACCATGAGATCGTTGAGAATGACGCAAGGGAACCACATGGGGCGAATTAGTGGGAGGCCTAATTTTGTTTTCTGTAGGTGGTGGTGGAGTATATGGAAGAGCCACACACGGAGGATTATCTGGGACAATATTAGGTATGACAGGGTCTATTGTGGTGAAAGAAGTGTCAATGGATTCATACAAAAAAAATATCCTCATGAAAGACAACATCACAACTAGTGAAAACTTGGTGAGTTTCGAGATCATATAACTTATAGGCGTTTTGGATAAGAGGATAACAAAAAAAAATACATTTTTGAGTACGAGGAAAAAACTTATAAGAAACATGAACATTAGTAGCATAAGCAAGACTTCCAAAAACTCGAATGTGTGAATAAGAAGGGATTTTACCATGTAGGCGCTCAAAAAGGTGTCTGACGTGATAAAAAAGCCATAGCCAACCTGTTAATAATATGGATAGTAGGGGAAACACATTTTGCTCGAAAGTGTAAACAAGAATAACTTGAAAACGAAGAGCATGTGCTAACTCAAGGATATGTCTATGTTTATGCTTGACAACTCTATTTGTTGTGGTGTGTAAGTGCAAAACTATTGGTAAGTTGTTCCTTGTTGTATAAAAAAATCTCGCACAAAAAAGAAATTATCTTCCATTGTTAACCCGAATATTGGCTATATTGGTATTAAAATGGGTTTTGACAAAGGAGAAGAAATTTTTTAAGGATATGTTGGGTTTCACTTTTATGATGCATGAAAAAAATCCAAGTGAAGCGAGAAAAATCATCCCTAATAATCAAAATGATACCGTGCACAAGAAAGAGAAGGAACTTTATATGGTCCCGAAATATCACAATGAAGTAATTCAAAAGGTTTAATGGAAAAAATTGAGCTATTTGGAAAAGGAAGGTGTGTCTGTTTTGCAAGAGTACAAACATCACAAATTTTATTTGACTCTAAAGAAAGGTTTAACAAAGTTTTAGCCATGAAATCTAATCTAGATGGAGATTGATGTCCTACTTGTTGATGCCACAAGGTAGTAGAAGTGTTTGAAGGAGGAGATGACTTGGTGACATGGGTTGTGAGTGATGGAATGAGAGTGTATGACTTATTTGATGTCATTGCAATCAAGTAATAGAGTCCACCTTATTGCTTACTCAAACCTATTTTCATTCTCGTCATCAAATCTTGTAAAATACACCAAGAAGGAAAAAAGTTACTAAACAATTTAAATCTTTTTGTGATACGACTTATTGACATCAAATCTACTTTGCAAGATGGTACCCCAAGCACATTTGTTAAAGAAACAATTGGACTTAAAGGTAAAGTTCCAATAAAGATAATAGGGGCCTGGTTACCATTTGGCATAACAACTGGTGGTAAAGAAGTGTTTTCTTTACCGTTGACAAGAAAGGTTGGTGAAGAAATAATGTGATCGGTGGCCCCACTATCAATTATAAGTTTGGGTGGTGACAAACCTGAAGGAACATTAGTGTTGTTGACCTTAGGATTAGTTGACGGAGATGTTGCATTACCTTGCATAATAGACAACATTAGTTGAAGTTCTGGTTCAGTTAATCCATTCATTGTGGCTTAGAATACAACTGTTACATCATAAGAGTCGTTGTGACATTATTGGCTGAAAATGGACTATTCCCATTGGGCTTAGAATAAGCATTTTGGGTAACTCCATGCCTTGGGTGTTTAGGAGGATAATCGTGTAGCTTCCAGCATGTTTCTTTTGTATGATGATCTCTATCACAATGAGAACAATGTGATAACTTTTTATTAGATGAATTTAAACGAGAAGGAGGACCTTGTTTGCATCGAACAACAAGGTATGTTGGTTCATTCTTTTGAACAAACTTGGCTAAAGCTTCTATTGTGTCACGTGTGGTGCCCAAATGTTGTTGTTTTTCTTCTTGAAGGATGTAAGAACCAACCTGTGTACATCAAGCAATGGATTCATTAAGAGAAGTTGGATAAAAATAGCATTATAAGAGTCATTCAACCCTATAAGAAGCTTCATCAATTTATGCCTTTTATTATCTGCTCCACAAATGCAGGTTGCATTATTATAGGAGTATAACTCATCCTATAATTTGTTTAACTTTGTGTAATAGGTTGTGATTGTCATTTGATCTTGAGCCAAGCAAATAATGTCTCTCTAAATCTGAAAAATCCATGACGCATGAGACCAAATTTAATTTTTATATTAAAATTCACATTTCTTATTAAATATATTAAAATTCACATGATTATAACTTTTATATAAAAATTAAATTTGGTCTCAATTTTGAGAGAGACAAAATTGCTCAATTTTAAACAAAATTAGGAGTCAATTGAACAAAAATAACAAATATAGGGACTAAATTGAATATAAAACATTGACTATGACATATGGCACACTACTGTTGGGTTGAAACGTGGACATTTAAAAAATAAAAAAAAAACACCAAGTGACATGTGGTAGTCACTGTTCATGGTCGTTAATAATTTAAATGGTGTTAGCAAAAAAAGACTAAATTGAACAAAATTGACGAAAATTGGGACCTATTTGAGCACAAAAACAAAATTAGGACTAATTTGACAAAACTTGACGAAAATTAGGACCAAAAAGGTATTTTAACCTAGTAATTATGTCTCTTAATTTTTGATTAGATTCTGATAAATTATTTTTAGTATTAAACTTAAAAAAAAGGTATATTGATGAAGACTAAAATAACAAATTCATTTTTTAAAAGTGATAAAAGGGAAGATACTCATGAAAATAAAAACAATACAAATTTACTTCTTTAGATATTTTGAAGCATGAGATCAAGCACAAGAAAAACAATTTTTATCAGGCATTATTTTTGGTATTTCTAGGGGTTTGAACAGATTACTGATGGTTTTGAATACACGCAATTTGCTTTTATCGTAGAAAAACTAGCGTCATTAGCAGATTACGAGTGGTTTTTACTAACCCATGGTAAATGAGTACTTAAAAGCGGTTTTGAAACCTTGGTGTTTACCGACAGTTTGAAACCTTCGGTATTTACCGACAGTTTTAGAACCTTGGGCATTTATTGGCAGTTTTTGAACCCTGGGTATTTACTGGCAGTTTTCGAACCCCTATTATTTACCAATAATTCAGGAATCCCTAGTATTTATCGGCAGTTTGGAACCCTGGTATTTATGGTTTTGGAACCTCGGGTATTTACCCGAGGTTTTGGACCCCTGTTATTTATCGAATATTTTGGAACCTTTAGTATCGTGCGGGATTTTTGCAAACCTCTACTAGCTATCAACATTTTTAAATCCTTTATACTGAATGACAATACTAAAAGCCCATTTTGTTGGTATCGCGCAGCGGAATGACTAGACAATGGTCAAAAACCAAGAGGGGGGTAAATTGGATTTTGATAAAACTTAACAGATTTAAAAATTTTCTCAAAATTTTAATGATTAACTTAAAGTCACAATTACTTTAAATGCAAGTGCAAATAAATAAAGAGTTTGGGGAAGAAGATAAACATTGATATTTATACTGGTTTAGATCAAAAGACCATATGTCCAGTTCTTAATCTCTTAAACAAAGAGATTAACTCAATACTATAATAATCAGAGTATAAACAGATTATAAAAGAGTAAAGGTTTAGAAACCACCTTTCTTGAATCACACAAGAGATGAAGACACCTCCCTTGAAATCCACAAGGGATGAAAACACCTTCCTTGAGTCACACAAGGAATGAACACCTCCATTGAATCACACAAAGGATGATTGGCTTCTCCTAGCAACAACAACAACACTCAATCAGTCAAGATCCCACTTGATGAAAGTTATCGCTCTACCCACACTAGGTTTTTCAAAGCCTTCCCACACATAGTTCTTAAGTACTCAGACTTCTCTAACTCCTGTTTTTGATAATGAAAGTCTACCACTCTATTTATAGAAGCCTACTTAGAAATTAGGTTAAGAATATGAAAAGTTAAGTCACACCTGCCATAGATAATCGATTACCACTTAAGATAATTGATTATTCTAGTGGTTTTCAAAAACAAAGTTTTGAAGTAGTAATCGATTCCCCAAAATGGCAATCGATTATCTCATCTACATTTTTGAACAAATAATTTTATAACTGCTAGTGGTAATCGATTACCAGAAATGGTAATCGATTATTTCAAGTCGTTTTTGAAGAGCCAAGTTATAACTGCCAGTGGTAATCGATTACCATCCATGGTAATCGATTATCTTAAGTGGATTTTTGAAAAATAAAATTTTGAGTTGGTTATCATAAGTTGGTAATCTATTACCACACCAATTTTTGCAAAAATTTAGTTTTTCTCAAAGGAGTTCCGAGCTGGCTATTGCTCTAACAATCTTACAACTAACTAGAGAAAGTTAAGCCTATTACAATAAGAACTTTAAATATAAAATGTACTAGTCTTCAATGTATCTCTTGAATCCAAACATTATTTTAAGTCTTCAACATTTTTCATGCATCATCATCAAGTTTTCCATACTTCTTTATAAGTCATCATCATCATCAAAACTCCTTATTGAAGGAAGATGTTCATTTTCTTCCTTTTGTCAACACATTTTAGTGTATCCCTACAATGCAATTCATTATTTATTAATGTTTTTACTTATGTTGCAAATTCCCTTAATTTTATTTGTTACACTTTTTAATGCATATAATTCCTAGAACATATGATATAAAAAACAAAATTCTAACATTTTGACATTTGTTTATAACTAGATGTAACATTCCCAAAAACAAGGAACATTCTCTATAAGTTCAAGGTAAATAATAAAGTTTAAATGTTCAAACTAGTGAAATCTTACAATATCTTTTTTCTTATAATTATAAAGTTAAACATAATGAAAGTTTAATAAGATTCTTCAACTATCAATCTTGATTTAAATCTATGTGTACAAATCCGCCTAAAAATATACACACGAGATATTTCCATTATCATCTTCATGCACTATAGCTTGAACTTTGTGCAGTGGATGAACAAAGCTTTTCAACCCACTTCCATTGATGAAAATGCACCCTGCATTCAAATTCAAGAAGTAAATGAAAATCACAATACAATCTGCCTACTTGGGAGCAATAATGATGTTGGAAAGAGCAATTCATTAAGTCTTATACTTTGATGTTAAGTGTATACTCTATCAAAGCCCAAATAAAGAAAAAAGGTTATCCAATTATGATAGGTTTAATGGCAAGGTCTACACTAGGAGAAATAAAGTAGAGAGGCAGTTATAACCCCCTGCAATTATAATTGTATAGCAGACTAATATAAATAGTCTGTGTTTTAGGATTGGTAGGGAGGCTTTTTAATTATTTTCGAGTGTTGGAGTTTGGGAGAGAAGGGGTCCTCTCGAAAGACCTTTAAAGTTGTAAACGTTTTTTGTTACTGTTCTTATTCAATTGAAAGAACAATAGCCATAATAAGATCATACAGGGATTATACATATCTGTTTGAGTCTAGATACCTATCAATTGGTATCAGGAGCAGCGATCTTGGTTTTATGGAGTAGTGACGAATAAGGCATGGTGAATACAAGAATGGAGTCAAGAATTGATGGGCTGGAAAGGATGATTCAAGATTTGGTTCAAGATTAGGGCAAGAATGAAAATGAACAGCATGAGCGGTTTCAAAGACTAGAAGACATGATTAAGGGGCTTACGGTAGTGGTGGAAAAGCTTTCAGTTAAGGACAAAACTTCTGATGACAATTCTATGGTCAATGAAGGAAAAATAGGGGACGATGAGGGCGTGATAGGGCAATCTGGGTTCTCCTCCACATCGAGAAAATTGGATATTTCAGTATTTGCTGGAGAAAAGGCTTATGGGTGGATTAATAGGCTAGAAAGGTATTTAAAATTAAAAGAAGTCAGTGATGAGAAAAAAATGAGGGTTGTTATGATTGCTTTAGAAGGAAAAGCATTGAATTGGTTCCAATGGTGGGAAACATGCAACCCTAATCCAAAGTGGGATGCATTCAAGGTAGCTGTGATGCGTAGATTCCAACCGATTTTGTTAAAAAACCCTTTTGAAATTCTGATTGGGTTAAGACAAACAGGATGTGTGGAGGATTACATTGAGAAATTCGAACAGTATGCCAGTTTCATGAAGGGAATTAACCAAGATTACTTGGTCGGTATTTTCTTGAATGGATTAAAGGAAGAGGTCAAGGCAGAGGTAAAACTGTATGAACCTGCAAATCTGGCTGAGTTAATGATGAAGGCCCAAATGGTGGAAGAAAAGATAAGGGTGACAACAAAACCAATACCACCAGTGGTTAACAAAACCAACAACACTTACAAACCTTTTTCGGTAACCAAAAGTTATTCCAATGAAGGAGGAAATTTAGTAGTTCTGGATGGCTCCAATAAAGGAAGAGGGGAGGGTAGTGAAGTTGCGAGTACAAGTAGCAGTACCTCGGGAATGCAGCGGCCAAGAGGGACTCCTTTTCGAAAATTAACACAAGAAGAGTTGCAAGATAAAATCAAAAGAGGGTTATGTTTTCGTTGCGATGAAAAACTCGGCCCTAACCATATGTACAAAAATAAACAACTACACATGTTGCTTATGTCGGAAGAGGAATTATCAGGATTGGACGACTTGCCAGACAAGAATTCCAATCAGGAACAAGAATTGGAGGAAGAAGGACAAACCTTGCAATTATCAATATGTACCATGGCTGGCCTTACTACTAAGAAGTCTTAGAAACTCTTGGGATCAATTAGGAAAGAGGACGTGATGGTTTTATTAGACTGTGGTGCTTCCCATAATTTCATGTCACATGAATTAATATCTAAATGTAGACTACAACAGGAGCAAACTCGGCCTTACGTGGTCGAGGTGGGAGATGGGCACAAGGTACAATGCCAAAGGAAGTGTAAAGGGTTCATTTTGGATTTACAGGGCCTGAAAATTCAACAAGATTTTTTTGTTTTTGTAGTAGGTGGTGCTGATATGGTTTTAGGGTTGGAATGGTTAGCATCTCTTGGCGAGGTGAGAGCCGATTTTAGGAATTTGAGGTTGACAATTCGTAAGGGTGAGACGGAGAAAATTTTGGTGGGTGATCCACACTTTCTAAATTAGAATCTTCTTTCAAATCCATGTTGCATGATTTGAACAATGAAGAAGCATGTTATTTCATTACATGGGACCAGGACCAAGAGGCATCAGGCATCAAGGTTCCTACAGAAATAATGGAAATATTAAAAGGGAATGAAGAAGTTTTCCATGATCTAGTTGGCCTACCTCCTAGCCGCACCTATGATCATGCCATCCATATTCAAGAAGGTGGTTATATTCCTAACCTCAAGCCCTACAAGTACTTGCACCACCAAAAGAATGAGATCGAGAGACTGATGCAAGAGATGGTGCAAGCTTGGATCATCAGGTCCAGTATCAGTCCTTATTCAAGCCCAATCATATTGGTAAAAAAGAAAGTGGAGGGTGGAGGTTTTGTGTGGACTATAGGGCACTTAATAAAATAACGATTCCAAACAAATTCCTTATTCCTATTATAGAAGAATTGCTAGATGCATTGGTTGGGGCAACTACTTTCTCCAAATTGGATTTAAAATCTGAATATCATCAGATTCTCATGTGAAAAGGTAACATTGAGAAGATGGCCTTTCGCACTCATGACGACCATTACAAGTTTCTAGTCATGCCCTTTGGGCTAACTAATGCTCCAGCCACCTTTCAGTCTTTGATGAACCATATCCTTAAACCATTTTTAAGGAAGTTTATGCTCGTCTTCTTTAATGACATTTTAATATACAACCCTACTATGGACAAGCATGTGGAACATTTACAGGAAGTCCTACAAGTATTGCAGCAACATAAATTGAAACTCAACCAAAAGAAGTGCAGTTTTGGACAGTTGAGTTTGGAATATCTAGGCCATATAATTTCCAAGGAAGGTGTGGCTGCATATCCAAAGAAGGTTAAAGCTATATGGAATTGGCCTGTTCCTAAGGATGCTAAGGCTTTTAGAGGATTTTTGGGGCTAACCGGCTATTATAGAAGATTTGTGCAAGGGTATGGTAAGATTGCCAAACCTCTTACGCAATTATTGACTAAGGAGGGATTTCTATGGTTTGTAACAACTCAACAGGCGTTTAACAATCTTAAAGGTGCGGTTTCCCAATTGCCCGTATTGGCAGTACCAAATTTTACTAAATCCTTCACCTTGGAGACAGATGCCTCTAGCAAAGGTTTGGGGGTTGTGTTGTTACAGGAGGGTAGACCCCCCTTGCTTTTTGGAGCCAAGCTTTGTTAGACAGAGGCCAACGAAAGTCTGTGTATGAAAGGGAGTTAATGGTAATAGTTCAGCAATCCAAAAATGGAAACACTACCTAATGGGTAGCCATTTTACTATCATTACAGACAAAAAAAGTTTAAAGTTTCTCACTGAGCAGAGGATATTGACAGAAGAACAGTTTAAATGGGCTTCCAAACTCATTGGGTATGATTTCGAAATTCGTTTCCGATGAGGCAAAGAGAATCAAGTGGCTGATGCATTATCCAGAAGAGAGTATTTTAGGGCTGTGTCTATGTTCCAAACTGATGAATAGGAGAATTGGGAGGAAGAAATTCAATAGGATGTTAAATTGATTTCTTTAATCCAAGAATTATTGGTGAATTCTAAAGCTTGGGAAGGTTATGAGTTAAGGAAAGGGAGATTATTCTATCAAGGGAAATTGGTGCTACCTAAGTATTCTCACATACCTTGCCTCATTAAGGAGCTACATGAATCTCCTTTAGGGGGCCACAGCGGGTACTTTCGCACTTTTAAGAGGATAGCAGGTGTAGTCTATTAGGAAGGGATGAGAAGAGACATTAAGGAGTTTGTAATGCAATGTGAGATATGTCAATGCAACAAAACAGAAACATTAGCACTTGCTGGACTTTTACAGCCATTACCAATTCCCACCCAAGTTTGGTCTGACATCTCTATGGACTTTATTGGAAGGTTACCCAAAGTACAGCGAAAAGACACTATTCTGGTGGTGGTGGACAGATTCACCAAATATGCTCATTTCTTTGCCCTGGCTCACCCTTTCACAACAATTGAGGTAGCTCAATTATTCATTAACGAAGTTGTCAAACTACATGGATTTCCTTCCACCATAGTTTCTGATCGGGACAAATTATTCTTAAGTAAGTTCTGGCGAGAATTATTTAGACATGCCGCCACCAAACTTAAATACAGTACAACTTACCATCCTCAATCCGATGGCCAAACAGAGGTTATTAATTGCTGTTTAGAGACCTACCTCTGTTGTATGACAGGTTCTCAATCACGGAAGTGGCGACAATGATTGCCATGGGCTGGATTTTGGTTTAATACAAATTACAGTGCCTCTACAAAAATGTCTCCTTTCAAAGCTCTATATGCACAAAACCCTTTATTACTTTTAAAGGACACCACCATTCCATCTAAAATCGAAAGTGTTAATCAACTCCAACATGAACGTGATGACCTATTACAAGAGTTAAAAAGGAACCTATGCAAAGCTCAAGAGAAAAATCGGGTGCAGGCTAATAAACATCGACGTGATGTGGAGTATCAAATAGGTGATTGGGTTTATCTTAAATTGCAGCCTTATAGATTGAAATCTTTAGCACGCAGACCAAATGAAAAGCTCAGTCCTAGGTTCTACAAACCTTTCCAAATTGTCGAACGCATGGGGACGGTTGCATACAAGCTAGCTCTACCTGATCACAGCAGAATCCACCCAGTTTTTCATGTATACTTGCTCAAATGCGCGGTCCAATCGGCCACTTATGTCCAGGCATTACCCATAGTGCTTACGGAAGAGTTGATATTAGAAGTTTACCCTGCAGCACTGTTGGATACACAAATTAATAGTCAGGGCGACATGGAAGTTTTAATCCAATGGCGACATCTTCCAAACAGTGAAAATAGTTGGGAAATAGCAACAACCATCATCAAGGAGTTCCCTGATTTTCACCTTGAGGACAAGGTGAATCTTCATGGAGGGGGTATTGATAGGTTTAGTGGCAAGGTTTACACTAGGAGAAATAAAGCAGAGAGGCAGTTATAACCTCCTGCAGTTATAATTGTATAACAGACTAATATAAATAGTCTATGTTTTAGGATTGGTAAGGAGGCTTTTTAATTGTTTTGGAGTGTTGGAGTTTGGGAGAGAATGGGTCCTCTCGAAAGACCTTTAAAGTTGTAAACGTTTGTTGTTACTGTTCTTATTCAATTGAAAGAACAATAGCCATAATAAGATCATATATGGATTATACATATTTGTCTGAGTCTGGATACCTATCAAATTCATACTAATTCTAAATGTCAATTAACCTTGTTTAATTTTCTTAATCACGTTTAAGAAAATAACTTCATTCCCTAATAAACTTCCTTTCATGCTAATTGATGAAAGAGTTTGATTCTGAGAAATTAGTTTCAAATAAGAATATTGTCTCCATTTGGAAGAAAAGTTATTGAGATAAGAGTATTTTAGAGGTTGTTTCGTTAAATTAGTTAAAACTAGTTAATGTTTATTATATCCGAGCTTAGATTTGTTCATTTGAGTCTCCAAAGAGTGCACTTTTTGTTTATCTGAATTCAGAAAGTAGAAAGTTGAGATCATTTATAGAATGGAAACTTAGAAAAGCTAAACTAATCGGGAGGAAAATTTTCACAAGCTTGTTCACATCCCTCTTTATTGATTGTAGGGTCATCGGAACAGATTAAGGATCCATTTGTTTCCATTCCCCATTGAAATTCAACACTTCCATCACGATCCTAAGATGCAAAAACCATATCAGAAACAACACTAGCAAACTATCCATGTAGAAGAGGCTTAATGTCCTAGACATTTGTAGAATAAGAACAAAAATAGAAATAAACCATTTATGATTAGACCTCACCCTGGCTATAAAAAGAGTACAAATGTTCAATCAAGATGAAAAATACGGAAGAGGGAAAGTGAGAATGGGTGGGGAATGTTTTGTAGTGTATTGGCTTCATCATGAACATTGGTGTAGCAATTGAATTCAAGCTTCCATTAATTTTGAAGTTTTCCCCCACATGTTCAAAGGCTGCATGTGCAACACTAGAAAAGTTAATGGGTGGGAGCTAGCTTATTAAGAGAAGAAAAAATACACTAGAGTTTAATGGCTTACGTTCTTGAAGAGAAAAGGAGGTTGTCACCATTTCTACACCACAACAATTCCTCCAATATAAGATTTCTGAAAAACAACATCTAAAACCTCAGGTGTTATTTTCTACTCTAACCTCCCAAGAAACAGTAAATGCTAATTGAAGAAAATAACTTTGCAATGCCACCCAAGGACACCTCAAGGTAGAACAAGAGCAAGCACACACCGAGAAAATGATCGCCATGGCAAAATAGGCGGATGACCTATGGGATTGCGCTCAAGAACGCGTTTGGGCTTAGGGTTTCATCAGCTTGTTGTTCTTATTATCGTCGACATCGAAGAGTAGTGTTTCCTATTCCTGCAATTCGTATTCCTTTTTTGTGATGATGGAAGAGGGGTTGTGGATGGAGGATTGGATTGTAGGGGAAGAACAACTAAGGAAAGATATCAGGGGAGTTCCCAATCGAACACACTAAGCATGAATTAGAGTCCAAATTCCAAGTTCCAATCACAACTCCACCGCCACAATTTGTCCAGAGCAACATAAAACACGAGATTTATGCAAAAAAAAAAGTGAGCTAGGGTATTAGACAAAGAGAAAGCAAAACTCCATTTAGAAAATTGAAAGAGAGAAAAAAGTGCAAATGTACCACACACAAAAGGAAAAATTTTATTCAAATTAGAGCAAGAGGCAGAGGCATGACATATCTTAAGGCATAGAGTTTGACATTTTTGAGAGGAGAAAATGTGTTTCTACTGTTGCAATAGATCTACCCAACCATGAATTTTTGTTGGAGATCGACAATTATTTACAAATATCTCCAGCAAAAAAGGAGGGATAATGTCATAAAGCTATAGCGAAAAAAAGGACTAATCTCTAGTTTCAAACCCTCACTCTCATAACCTTTGATGGTATAATATATTGTAGAAGAGAGCATACTTAATAACCTCAAACACAGAACACCTGTGGAATCTAGGAATCCATAATGTCATCACAAAGTAATTGCTATAATTTATTGATACACTTTTGGTGGAATTACGGTATCAAAATTCATGCAATAATTCTAAAATTTGATTGACAAAATGAACCATATTTATTGAAATGATTGATTTAAATTAGATGTGTCATATTATCTCATATATATATATATATATATATATATATATATATATATATATATATATATATATATATATATATATATTATGTACACCAAATTGAGAAAAATTGAATCACAGTTTTATGAAAGTAAAATTAATAATTGTCACAACATGAAACCCGGTCCCATTTGTGCTAAATGATCTTTAAAATTCTTTAATGATATGCCTTTAGTCAAAAGATCGATAATCATTAACTTAGTGCGAACGTGAATGAACACTTAATGCCCTTTCTTATGGTTAGATGCCCAATGTGAGGTAACCTTAAACCAAGAGACAAACTTAACCTCCATAGTGGAAGTAGGAGTGAATGTCTTTTTTTTATTGCTCAAAGTATAGCTCCAATAGTTAGCATAAAAATATAATCAGATTTTGATTTTTCTGGTATCAATGCAACCAGCAATGTTTGAATCGGAGTAGACTATCACCTCCAAATTATCACTTTGTCTGTATGTGAGCATGAAAACCTTTGTTCCTTGAAGATATCTCATTACCTTCTTTGCAACTTTCTAGTGGTCAACATTTGGGTTACTCTAATATCTTCCCAGGACTCCAATTTTGAATGCAATGTCAGGTCAGGTGCAAACCTTAGCATACATTGAAGCATATGAAACATTCTTCATTTGTTCTCTTTAAGATCACTTTTAGGAATTGACCCAACTCAATCTTATCACCCTTCACAATAGGAGCTACATTTGGTGAACAATTTTTCATATTAAACCTCTCTAAAAAATACTTCGAGATAAACCCAAAATACTTCGAGATCTTTCTCCATGGATCTTAAAGCCTATGACATAAGATTCCTTATTCATATCTTTCATATCAAAGTTCTTTGAGAGAAACTCTTTCACCTTATATAACATTCCCTTATCATTAGTTGCAAGTAGAATGTCATCCACATATAGATCAAGAAAATAAATCTTGCTCCCACTAACCTTCTGGTATATACATTGATCCATTATCTTTCTTTAAAACCAAATGAAGAAATAACTTCATGAAATTTTAAATACCATTGATGTGAAGCTTGTTTCAAACTATAAATGGATTTATTAAGCATATAAACAAAGTGCCCACCATCACTGGAGAGGAATCTTTCATATTGTTTCATGTAAACCTCTTTCTCTAAAACACCATTAAGGAAAGTCGTATTCACATACATTTTGATGTAACTCAAAATCAAAATGAGCTACTAATGGCACAAGTATTTGTAAACAATCTTTTTGAGACATAGGATAAAAGTTTTCCTTGTAATCGATTCCTTCGCTTTGAGTGAACCCTTTTGCGAGAACTCATGGCTTGTCAAAATGTTTCAATATCATCTTTGGCTCGAATGCTATAATCTGATTCTTGTTAATACACTTCGTAACCTTAGAAATTTCTCATATTTTTATTCTTGTAGATCTTCTTAATGTTGCTTTACTATCTTGATGAGAAACTTGTTGTTCAAATGATTCCTCAACAACTTGATCTATCTATAAAAATTTATGGAACTTGAATAATTGGTTGTCTAATACGCTCTTGAACTAGAGGAGCATGAATGATTGTCGGTCTATCATTTAATTTAGAGGATTAAGTTTCATTGTGATTATTTTGAATTAAATCAGTCCCACTAATCAAGTCGTTTACTAATAGTCTTAGAATCTAGTTTCTTCTCTTGTGATTTATAAATTCTCACTTCAGACGGGCATCCCCAAACACACACACACACACACACACACACATATATATATATATATATATATATATCTATACATATATATATATATTATACATCGTAAATTGGGTATCCAACCTTTGAATAAGTCAAAAGGTGTTCTTAAAACAACCTTGGTTAGAACTCGATCACTATATACACAACCATCTTAAGTACTTAATTGCACAAGATTTAGGAAGCTTTGCATTAATCGTCATGTTTCTTATCATATCTATTAAAGTTCAATTTCTTCTTTCTACCACACCATTCTAATATGGAGAACTAGTATAGTGTATTGGCCAACAATCCTATGTTCTTCAATAAATTTTACAAATGGACTAGGTGTTTGTCCACTCATAGGCACAAGAAGTTGCATGAATTATAATCCTGTGTTAGCTTAAAGGCAGTATAGGTATCCCATTCGAGGCTCCCCGAATCCAAAAGCTATGGTTCCCATATAGGCTCATAATGAGGAAGGAGTTCCCCTCAATTTAATTCGATAAATTAGAAGTGCTTGGGGTGAGGTTTTGCATGCGGAAGAAGATCTAAAATCTTGGATAATTGAAGGCATGATGCCTTATGATCAATGGGTTATGGAGAGACTTAAAGTGATAAAGTTGACTTTCAAATCAAACTCCTTTCCTTTAGAACAATCGCAATCCACGAAATCTGAGGAAGTTAAGATTTTGAAAGAAGAGATTGAAAGAATGAAGATGAAAAGTGATAAGCTAATTGATGATCTCCAAAGTCTCCAACAAGAATGTGCAAGCCTTAGGTGTGATAATAAGGAGAAGACAAGGATGTACCAAGAGCTATTTAAGAAGTAGAGGGAAGAAAGAAATCATTTCTTTAGAGTTAAGTAAGATCTTATTGTAACCAATATCGAATTAACATTAAAGGCTCGAGAAAGAGATGCACCATATTTATTTGAGTACACAAAAATCAAATGTATGAAGAACTCAAGAGAAACAATAATGAAGCACTAAAAAGATTGTGTGATGCTCTGTTCAGATCAATGAGATGGAGCAACAAACGAAGGAGATAATGATGAGCTATAAGGCAAAGATGAATGAAGAACGTCAGCACCAGGCAGAATAAAAAAAAAGGCATCAAGAGGTGATTGCTCGGATGAATGACTACACATTGGAGTAGGAATGGATGATAGGACATTGGAAGAAATATTTTTCGCAGTTGGTTGCCTTGGCCAACAAAGCCATCGAAGACATTCTGCAATTATTAGTTGAAGTCGAGTCTCAATTTGTAATCCTCCGAAAAAGATCGAGGCCTTCTTGGATCATTGTAAGAAACTAATAAGAGAGATGAAAAGCATGATGGCCAGGGCTAGAAATTAGGTTTTATTTCTAATGCAGTGAATTAGGAAACTTTGAAGATGGTTGTTGTATTGACTCTTTTCCATGTTTAATTTCTATTTACTCACAACTTTATAATTTCTTACTAGAATAAACGACTTGCATTATGTTTTTTGCTTTCTTTTCTTTTTCTTATTTTATTTTGTTTAATATAAAACAATAGAGCAAAAAAAAAAAGATATGGCAATGCCAAAGCACCCATATAGGACACAAGCAAATTGTAAGAATATGGAGGACTGGAAAACTACACAAGAGATAGTGAAAGCTAATATCAACCAATCAAAGGACCAAGTGGGTCAAATCTTGGAGGCCCTAAAGTCTCTAAAGGCCTCAAGAAAACCTTTGTTTGCAAAAGGTTGAGGAAAGGGCACTCTTGTTATTTTATCGAAGTACGGTTTGTCACCAGGTTACACTCCGCCTATTGGAGAACATCTAAAGACTGAGCATGCTTCCTTTTCATTCTCAATAAGTACTCAAGGGATTGCATTAGCTTCAACACACATGACGGGTACATAAGGGAATGAAGCGACTACATTCATGGACCATAGGTAACTATAATACCCAAGCGTTCAAACACAACTATTAGTGAGGATTCTTTGACCAGGATCACACCACACCCTACTATGCAAGTGGTACGCTGACGTTGAGGGAGCCAAAACTAAGCTAGGAATTCTGGAAGAACGACTACGAGCCATTGAGGAGGTGGAAACTATAGGTTTGGTAATGTTGTGGGTTTAATCCTAGTTCGTGATGTAACAATACCTCACAAGTTTAAAGTGCTAGAATTTGAAAAGTACGAGGGTACCACATGCCCTAAAAGTAATCTAACCATGTAATTCTGAAATATGGTTGCCTATTCTTATGATGACAATTTTTGAATCCATTTTTTCCAAGACATTTTGGCTGGGGTAGCACTAAATTGGTATACACACTTGGAACCCTCTCACATTCTTTCTTTGATGGATCTGGTAGATGCCTTCTTGAAATAATACAAATATAACATGGATATTGTGCTAGATAGGTTACAGTTATAGAACATGGCAAAAAAGGATGTCAAATCTTTTAAAGACTATGCACAACGGTGGAGAGAACTTGTCGCTCAGGTTGAGCCACCTCTACATGATAAAGAAATGGTGGCAATATTTATGAACACACTGCAACCACATTTCTATGAGCACTTGGTGGGGAATGTATCTTCAAATTTCACTGATATCATCATCATACGCGAAAGGATAGAGATCAGGTTGAAAATGGAAAAATTGCTTATCGCTCGCTCGCAACTACAACTCTTAAAAAACCAGATTTCAATCTAGGGAAGAAGAAGGAAGTAGAGGGGCACGCAACATCAGCAATACCCAGGTGAGAAAATTAGGCTCCCACTCAAAATTATCAATAATAGGTGAACCAACATCCTTACGTGACTCATATGGCACATGCCCACCAAACACAATCTTCATAACAGGGATTCTATCAATCATCGATTCCATATCAACGACAACACACCTCAAATAACTCTTGGAAAATGAGGCTAACTAGAATTCAAGGCAAAACGTTAATCCTAAAAGGAATCAAGAAAGGAATTTTGCTTATTTTATTCATATTCTCGTGACTCACAAGAAGTTGTTGCATGATAAGAAAAGGTATATTCATTAAGGGTACAATAGCTCTTCAAGGGTGTTATGGAAGCCGAAAAAAAACAAAAAAAAAAACAAAGGATTGCCTACTGAATTTGTTGTCAAAAAAATTGTCGAGTACATAGCATTTTCAAAAACAAAGTTTCAAAAAAAAAAAGAATGAAATGGCGAGGGAATGAAGTTTTTCCACAATTCATACTTTAAGGATAACTTGTTGAAGCATCTACATCAATGTTGTTTGAACCACTAGCACATTCATTTTTTTTTCCAAAATAAAGGATTTGCCTAAGATAATAAACATTAATATTACATTGAGGAAGGTTTTTCTTGTTAAGTCAACCCTGACTAACATATAGGCTGAGACCACAATCTAGGGCAAATAAAATAAGAATGCCTGTTAACTGAAAACCTGTAAATGTTACATAGTCGACAATTTTGGGGCAAATAAAATAAGAATGTCCATTAAACTAAAAACCTGTAAAGGTAGTCTAAGCAAAAAGATAGGGAAAATATAATGAAAAATGAAAATGGTGTGGGTCAGATGCTACCAAGTTTTTTCTTAGAGATAAACTTTCAAGGAAATAAGGCAGTTAAGCTTTGAAATGATGTGCGATCATTTTTCTTTACCTAAAATGATGAAAAATATATATGTCCATTTGCACCCTCTTTGAAACAAAAATAATATTTTCTTAACAAGACAAACATTCGTCAATCGGTGTGGACGGGGTTGATGACACAATCATTAAAAAACAAATGAGACAAAGAAAAAATAAAACAAAAAAAGAAAAATCTTCCAACCGATTGATAAGTCAAACAAAAAGATTCAAATTAAAAGTAATATTTCACATCCTATCATTTCCATTCCATCAAATCATATTCTTACCCAACACAATAAAACTGGGGCAGTTTTGTAAATCCTATGTGTTATCCTCAAAGATTGGTACAATCATTTCAAAGGAAGGGTATGCCAAGGGCAAAGTTGTCTACAAATGTTCATTCAGCCTCTTACAAATTTTGTTCCCATAGGTTCAAACTAATATAGGTTGTATGGTGTTGAAAAAAAGTTTGAACTTAGCTTCCCGTTTGTTCCATCAGGATTTTCATCACTAAAAGAAAACAAAAAAAATGAGGAAAAAAAAAGGAAAGGAAAACTAAGGGTTTAATGCATTCATGCATTCATGCACCCTTATCACATTATACCATTCAATTCTTCTGCATTTTTCTTCTTTCAGGTATCTAATTCCTTTTTTAAGTTCTTTAATCATAATTAGGTGGTTCCTCTACTCTTCCAATATCTTTATTTTTTTCACTATTGCACAGTTGATCGTCATCTTCCTCGTAGTTACCATGAGATTAAAGTAAACTCGACCTCTCATTGTTGACACCAAAATGTTCTTTGTCGAATTGGGTGTATTTTTTATCCCAGTGCCTTCCAAGCTAGAGTGGATGTCGATCGCCAACATGTCTATGTCTATTCGTTTGAGTACTACAAAAAAAAATTCTTTAAAACTCAAGTAAGTGTTTAATTTTAATAAATATAATAAATGTTGATGATTCAAATATTTTACCTATATGTTCTATTTATAATGCTCTTAATGAGCTGTTACCTATTTTACATATAATAATTATGGTTTAATGATGTCTTAATCTTACTTATCATAATAATCTTTTGATATGTCCTCATAATCCTAATTATGGAAATACCTCTTCTCAGACCGATCGTTCGAGGTGAAACATCCAATCAATGCAATACAAATATTAATAAAGATATGTAACATATACTATACTATGTAACAGATAGTCTGAATGAGGTCTTTCAACAATTTATAACATATACTATGTTAAAAGAATAAATTATTGCTTACGTATTTTGATTTTTTTTTCTCTGTTTATTTTTTTCCTGCATAATTATATACTTGCTTTTTGGTTCTTTTTGTGTCCTTTGGGTAAATTTAAATTCCAAATAATAATACTGGCAACAAGTCATTGTCTACATCGATCCTTTGCTAGTGCGAGAGATTACGTGAAAAAGAAAAGTAACTCTCTCACGTTAATTTTAATTTATAATTTTGTATATGCATAAAATCTTAAATAAAGTTGACAATTAACACCTTTTCATTATGATATTAATTCAAGTGTATACTAATGATCACATTTCTTTTCGACCCAATATTCATGTTTAAGAGAAGTTTTGTTGCTTTGCGGAATAATATTTTATAACTTCTTTTAAAGAATGTTGAATATATGATCGATGAAATTCCTATTGAATTAGTAGATGAATATTTATGTTCATAATTTCTTATTAATGAAGACCATACATATGTAAGATGAGAAAAGAAAAAGAGAAGATTTTACATAGTACCATAACTTCAGATTCAGAAACACAAATAAGAAAAATTGTTATTATAATTTATATTTGTTACATGTTTTAATCTGAATCTTATTATTTATTTATTATTTTTCTCATTGATATAAGTTTTATGTTTCTTTCTCTTAATATCTAAGATTAAATATGTTCTTGTTCCTTAATTTTTAGTGAAAAATTTGAATTAGTCATTCTTTGAAACTTTGGCTTAATTTAGTCTTTTAACTTTAAAAATGCGTAAATTTAATTTTTTTAATCAAATTTTGTTAAGTTCGTTTGACGTTTCAAACGCATTTCATGATAGTATTTGAGTTATTTACACCGTTTGACACATTTCACCTTCAATGTTAGCTAAAATGTTATTATGAAATGCGTATAAAATGTCAAATATTAAATGGTAAAAAAGAATAAATTCATACATTTCTCTAAATTAACAAAAATTTCAAAGAAAAACTAATTTCAATTTTTACTAAAAGTTAAAGACAAAAACATATTTAATCATAGGTATAATTAGTCGAATAGTACCCAGTTTGGGGCTAGAGTGTCAAATAGGTACCCGGTTTAAAAAAAGTGTCAATTGCATCCCAACTTTTGAAAAAGTGCTTCAATTAGGTCCCTTTCAGACAAAGTTGACTAACGCCATTAGTCAACGTGCCACGTGTCAGTCTCTGATTTTTTTATTTTTTTAAATTTTTTTAAAAATTTTTTGAAAAAAAATATAAAAATGCCACGTGTCAAGTCCCTGTGTGTGACACGTGGCATTGTTAGTGTCACGTGGCATTGTAATGCCACGTGGCCGTGTCACTATCAGATGTCATTGTGTTGATTTCGATTTAGTCCCCATATATGTCTTTTTGTTTCAATTTAGTACCTAAGTATGTGTATATGATTCAATTTTGTCCCAATTTTTTTTAATAATTAAAATATTTTTGTAATCCATTTTTTATAAGATTAAAAATAATTAAGTATAAATATTTTTACAAAATTAAGTACTAATATTTATATTGTTCCCCTCAATTTCAGACCAAATTTATTATTTATATAAATGTTATACTAATATTTTTTATTAAAAATGACTTTTTAACATATTACTTTATTAATTACTTTTTTATTAAGTACTCATGTTTTGTTAATTTTTTTTAAATAGAACAATATTGTCTCTTACTAATTTTAAACCAAAATTTCTATTGGTTTGAATATTATACTATTTTTTTTATTATTAAAAATGACTTAATAAAAAGACTTTTACCACTAAATTTTAATATAAATATCAAATACTTAATTTTTGTTAAACTTTAATACTTAATTATTTTTAGTTTTATAAAAAAATGGATTTTAATTATTAAAAAAAATTAGGACAAAATTGACTCAGATACACATACTTAGGTACTAAATTGAAACAAAAAAATATATATGAGGACTAAATCGAAATCAACAATGACATCTGATAGTGATACTGACACGTGGCACTAACAATGCCACGTGGCACTGACAATGTCATGTGTCACACATAGGGACTTGACACGTGACATTTTTATTTTTATTTTTATTTTAAATTAAAAAAAAAACCACAGACTGACACGTGGCACGTTGACTAACGGCGTTAGTTAACTCTGTCTGAAAAGGACCTAATTGAAACATTTTTTCAAAAGTTGAGATACAATTGACACTTTTTTTAAACCGGGTACCTATTTGACACTCTAGCCCCAAACTGGGTACTATACGACTAATTATACCTTAATCATAATATTTAACATTTTATCAACTTAAAACAAAACAATATGTGGAAAATAAAAAAGTTTCTTACTACTCTTAATATATATATATATATATATATATATATATATATATATATATATATATATATATATATTTAAAGGGCTTATTGTAATATCAGCATTATAATGCACTTTAATTTTAAAATCCATAAAATTCTTTCAAATTTTATTATTTTATATCTTATAAATCCTCTAAAATTTTAATTACAAAATTTAAATCATATAAAGTCTTCTAAAAACTTAAAAAGTAATTACACTTTCTTTTACAACTTTTTAAAATCGTTATTATTTTTTACGCAGATATATTAAATGTTCATTACCAACAATCGATAAAAATTAATTTTATATAACTTTCAACATTATAGTTAAAAAAAATCAATAAATCTCTCACGATATAAAATAAATTATATTATTATCACCGTATACAATTTATTCTAATATTAAAAGATGTGTTAAGTATGAATCTGAAAAGTATATTTAGTTTACCTTGACTACTTGTCACAGAAGTTAACTCCCAAAAGATCAATTAACCAGTTTTGCTGAATAGTTATTGAATACGTGTACAAAACGGCACCGCCTCAAACCTTTGTTGGTTGGTTGGTTGATTTTGTCCTTGCCAACGCCTTTTTACATTTCCTAAGATTTTCTTTCTCCACGCCGCCTCACACAAACCCCCCTTTTATTTTAACGGAAAAATAAACACACATTTTCAAATGCATTTAAAGATAAGGAAAAAACATATCCATAAGGTGTTGAGAAATTAATAATAATGTGTGCACAATTACCTTTTTTCACAATATTCACATTCGGTTTCTAGGCAATATATAAGGTAAGTGTCTTAATTAGATGATAAATTTAAAACCTCAGTAATCATATTTTTCTCTTAAAATACATTAATAACAAATATTTCAAATTCTCAATATAAAAATAAGTTTAACTAATAATTTATTCTATAATTTAAATTTGTATTCATTTTTCTTTTTATATTTATTTTTTATTTAATTGAGTCTTAATCTTATAGAAATTTAATGTGATGGAATTAAATTAGTATCTAAAATGAATTGAAGTATTATATGTTAATCTGAATATTTTTTATCTTGAAATTTAACTGATTTTGAGACGTAACATTTTTAAATAACTTAACACTTTTAAACAGTATAAAAAAATCATAATAAATATCTTTTATAAAAGAAACTCAATTAAATTTAAAGTAAAAAACTTAATTAAAGAAAAGAAATATATAAAGATGAAAACGAATAAAAGTACTAGATGAGAGTAAGTTTTTAATTCCACCTATAAAAATAATATTTGTCTCCCTTTATTTAACTCTTTTTTTCATTTCATCTCTAACTTTTTGTCCCTCAATAAAAAAAAAAAAAGTGTAGAAATGATAGCCCTCAGAAGCATGAGAACCACCGACTCCACCCGTGGGCCCTTCTTGACTTCATCACATCCGTCCACGTAATCTCTCTAACAATTCTTAATTGGCTAAAGCAAAACGTCAAAAGGAGCATTTTGGGAAGAACACAAGGAAGCACCCATGAAGTATCACGGAAATTGGTGGAAAAACACAAACACGAACATGAAGACAAACTCAAACTTCGTTTTTCCCTTTGCCTTCGTCTCCTCTATATATGACCCAACCAACTTCCCCACATTCGAAAAGATGCAAAATGGAAAACCTAAGACGACATTTCGGCAAGAAAAAAGACACATACAGTGTGATTGGTCGCGTGAAGCGCAATGGCCACTGCAAGAAGCACCCCAAACACGACCAATCACCCGGTGTCTGTTCTCTTTGCTTGAGAGAAAAGCTTGCTCAGTTATCTTCTCATAACTCACGTGGAACACCCTCTTCTATTGCTTCTTCAACTTCTTCTTCTTCTCTTTCTTCTTATTCTTCATCCTATTATTCCTCAGCTTCTGCTTCTTCTTCTTCTTCGCCTGCGTCTCCAATGCATTGCTTCTGTTTCTCTGCCGAGGGAAAGACTAGCTCTTCTTCGCTCTCTGTCTTTCTGCTCAGTGGTAGCAACCATGAGGGTAAGTGTGGTTCATTGGATATTGTTCAAAGAAGAGATTCTGATCATAGGAGTGCCTGCAAAAGTGGGTTTTGGTTCAAGTTGCTTCACTGTAAAAGCAAGAGAATGAAGAAATATTACAGGGACGATGATGATAAGCTGGTTCGTTCTGTGTCCATAAAAGTATGAGAAACAATGGCTTCATTTGGTTTTGGAGATAGATTAATTGATCTGCGAAAAACTGCAGCTACCAGATTTAATTATTACGTGATTTTTTCTTTTAGTTTTTTTTTTATTTTCCACTGTTCAAGTTTCATGGTGGATCTTAGTGTTTGACTGCTAGGTCTTATTGTAGTTATTTCCATTTATTTTTTGCGAAACAGGAAGGACAATTTAGATCCAGCATTATAGAACATGCGTAATGTGTATTTATGTTAGATCTGTATAGAAATTGATGTATGTGTATATTTTTGTTATGACTGGAAAATAAAAAGAAAAAATCTATATTCTATTATGTAAAAAGAACCATGTTGTTTGGACCAAATATTTATTGTGAAGAAAAGAGGATTTAAATTAATACTTTTATACTTTTAGACTTAATGTAATGGATGAGTTGTGAACTCTTCAATAAAGTTGGTCGAGCCAACATAATAAGTGGATCATCCATAATAGAATAATTTAATATGGACAAATTAAGAATGAACAGTGTTTGTGTTGTAAAATATGTAATCTAATCTTTACATAAAAATTTGTTTGAACAAATTTCTTTATAAACGTTTCAAGAGAGTAGAATGTAAAAAAATATATAAAATAAATTAATTCATATAAAAATTAAAATTAAACATAAGAATTTAAATATGTTATATGCAATAGTTTATTCAAATTAACGCAGTAGCGGAACTTGAATAAAAATTTTAGGGGTCTTATTATATTTGTTATATATAAATTACTTTTTTAGTTAATTTTTTTTTATTTCCTCACATCATTCAAAATAAGCACTCGTAATAATAGAATCCAAAAAATATGACAATAATATATATGAAAGGGTAGCATAAAGTTCATCATCAACAATAACATAGATGCACTTTTTTCATCTTCATCACAAGCCTTCCACTTGAAAAAAATAAATCAATTCGTTTACTCTTTACCATAATTTTTCTAATATAAATTTGTCACATCTCTCCTATTTAGAAAAATATTAAATTATGAATATCCCAAATTAAATCTTAAAATCAAGACTCAATATTCTAAGAAAACTAATAACTTCTAGATGATTACATTCCCTTACCTTAGAGATTCCTAATCTTGTTCTTCCCTTACACAACTTCAAAGCCTAAAATAACTCTATTTACACAAAGAAGAGTTTGATCAACAATTAGAGCATGATTTTATGATCTCTAACAGATAGAGATATGACTAGAGTGTAGAAAAGTCACATACAAGAAGAAAGCATATTGCTTCAAAAAAGAAGTAAAAAATGAACTTACTCAAAAGAAGAAATTGTTCAGTCCAAAATATTTCTTAACTCCTCAATTTTTTCCTGGTGCAATTTGATTTTGAAAATAATAAAAAATTGATGATGAGAATTGAGAAGGAAATAAAAGAAGAGAAAGAGATGGAGACAAAAAAAAGAACAAATAAAGAAGTAAAAGAAATTATAATAAAAAGGGAAAACATGATTTTTAAATTTAGAAAAGGTTTATTTAAACTAAATTAGTATAAATAAATATATATTTTTAAAATATATAGAAAATTAAAAAAAAATGTTGGGGGTTTTAAATTTAGAAAAGGTTTATTTAAACTAAATTAGTATAAATAAATATATTTTTTTAAAATATATAGAAAATTAAAAAAAAATGTTGGGGGAGCTGTGACTCCCCTATGTCAACATTATGTTATGCCTCTGAACTTATGCATGTTAGTTTTAACTTTAGAAGAAACTCACTTAACTTTTTTTCTAAACATCGAAATATTACACAAATAAGAGTGATTTCTCTTGAGTTTTTACGAATCTCAATATTTAGGTATAAACATTACTATACATGAATAAAGATCCTTTTAGATATCAAAAAAATTAATATTAGACCGTCATGAATTGTAACTTGTTCTCTCCGTTTAAAGAAGTAATCATATAATGACTTCAAGAAAGATAAGTCGAATCAAGTAAAGAAAAAACTAAAAAGGTATGGAGATTCTCACTAGGATCCAAATATAAGTAACTATTGACTAATATGGGGAAATTTTCTCATCAACTTTGTCCATCTGGGAGATGTGCAACAAGGACTTCAAAAGAAGTGTTATAACCATCACAAATAAAGAAGAAGAAAAAAAAAAGAGAATGAAGAGAACAAAGAAGAGAAGCAAAACAAGAAAAACTCTCCTAACCACTCAAGGACATATTCATTTTAATGAAAATAGAAATAATATTTATCCTATTAAACAATATTCACTTATAATAATTTTACACGATTTACTCGTACGAGGAAACTTCCTATTTATTTGAAGTATAATCACAATATTCTTACAAAATCTTGTCAAAACTCACAATAGGTAAAATATCCTATATTAAATTATATTTATTATATAGATTATCCCTTGAACATAACATATATTTTCATTGTCACTTGTACTTTTTAACTGATATCTTATAATGAAGTCATCGAAGATTCTAAGTGGTTTAAAGTCATGGAAAAGGAAATCAAGGCTCTTGAAATCAATAATCCTTGGACCATTGTTACCTCGCCCCAACATAAACAAGTCATTAGCAATAAATAGGTATACAAAGTGACATACAAAGTTGTCAAATCCTTGGAATGTTACAAATCAAGACTCGTTGCCAAAGGATTTACATAAAAAGGTTTAGATGTTTCTTGATACTCGTTTCTTCAGTTATAAAACTAACCATTGTGTGTCTCATCTTGTGGACGTAAAGAAATTACACCTTAAACAAATAGATGTTAATAACACATTCTTGCATGGGAATCTAAACGAAGAAGTCTATGTGCAATTGCCTCCAAGATATAACAAGGATCTTAATATGGTTTGCAAATTAAATAGATACTTATATGATATAGAACAAGTGAGTAAACAATGGTACTCTTGGTTGTCTTATTTCCTTCAAACTCATGATTTTAATCAAGCTATTTATAATCACTCTTTATTTATTAAGTACTAAAATACTGATATCATTGTTTTTCTTATTTATGTTGATGATCTTACCCTTATTGGTAATAACATTAATATAAGATTCATAATATAACTAAGCTTTTGAATGACATTTTTAAAACAAAGATATTGGGAATCTTCAATATTTTCTAAGAGTAGAGATAGCTCAACATAATGCTATATTACTATTTTTCAAGGGAAGTATAAATTAGACATCTTCTGTTACACAAGTATGCTTGGAGTCTAACCTAACTCTATTGCCCTGGTTTATTCTTTCAACGATCTAAAATGATTGAACAATATGATAAGATCCTTCAAAACAAAGAAGACTCATTAAAAGATTGATTTACCTTAACATTACCAGACCTGACATTATTTATGCTGTTTAAAAAACTAAGCCAATATATTTCTTATCACATTGATGTGCACAAACAAGTTGTTTATCGTATTTTTCATTACTTAAAATTTATTCAAGGAAGGGTTGACTTCTTCTTTGCCAACCAATGTAACATCCATAAGGAATATTACTTAAAAATAAATAATAAAAGAAATAAATTATATCAAAAGTCGTCTCAATAATAATCCCAACGTGGGAAAATTTAAATTTATTAAAACACGCGCCAAAACTCATAACTGAAACAATAAAGTGTTACAAGTTCTAAAAATTCGTGTTCATCAATAAAAGCATAATAAAATACAAGTGAGAAAAACCCTAGCTCTAATCCCAAAGCTAGCCCTCACTCCGTCGCCTGGACATCCTCAGCACCACCTGTATCAACATCTGCTCCCGTGTAACGAATCACACGATCATCGCCATACACAAACAGAAAGGGTGAGCTGAGAAAAATAAAATAACAAATATATAATACACAAGATATATCATACACCCGTCTTATTCATTCTACATAGTTCTTGGCCAAGACCTTAACCCCAAGGCTTTATATAGCCTTCAACCACACAACTGGTTAGCCTTGGACTTGGGAATATGATACTCACATGAACCTGCCCGCTCGTGGTCCTGCCTCTACAAACCTCCCCGTTCGTAGTCTTGCTCTACGAACCTCCCCGCTCGTAATCCTGCTCTACGGACTTTCCTGCCCGTAGTCCAACACATGTGATCCACCAGCCCCGTACCTCCCCGCACGTGGCATCTCTCAAGTGTGAGCATAGAACATACGAACCTACCTCGCTCGTATCCCCACGTGAGAGTAACTGGATATGAACCTCCCCGCTCATACCATCACATGTTAACCACCATCTATGAACCTACCCGCTCATGGCACAACATGTCCCGATCCAAGTGTAGCATCATTGCTCAAACAACACACCAAACAAACAAAAGACAACAGCATTTCCTCCTGGCTCGGCCCACACGCCGCCAAGCGGAATTGCTCCAGACCGCCTGGCGGTATCCACTCATCGCCAGGCGCCAGCGTCCTCCCAAAGCCACTGTTTTCTCGTCACCGCCTGGCAGAGCACATCGTGTCGCCAGGCGCCGCTCAGTGCAGGGCTCTCTCACGCTAAGGCTATCGCTTGGCGGTTATCAGTCGACTGTCAGGCGCCATACCAGAAGCATTCTGTAGCTGGTTTTGGCACACTCACTGATTTGGTTCCAAGCTAGAACATTACCATAAGCATCACTCTTCCCATTCATCAGTACATTATGCAAAGTTACCCAACCATACAACAATCAATTGAATTACTCATAACCATACTCCTAGGTCCATATATTCCCTACAAGAAATTCCCCCAGTTCTCCATCCCGGCATAATAACTCGATCAATCTTGAAGAGATTGCCTAATTCATTCCCTCTGACTTACTCAAGTATAAACATGAAAATCATTCACTCCCTAGGCTATATAAGGCTCACAGTAGAATAGTTGCTTAATTCCATTAACACTAAATTTCAATCAATCCCCAATTCTTATGCTTACTAACCTCTAACATTGTTTCATCCTGTAATTCTTCATCAATTGACTTACCAAAACATGAAATCTTATACTCACCATTTAATTGCAGATACACTCTTCTTCCACCACATTTTTATATCAGATTATTCATCTTCACTAAAGTTCCCATTACCTAACTAATCATCAATACCTTACAATATACTTCCCTTCCTCTTCTCGTACTCTATTAATCACCACGAATTTTTCCTTAATTAGAGTTTCCTATCAACCCACTCACGGATTTTGCCTCTTCTCGCGTCATTCCATATCTGCATAGAAACGAGTCTGCATCCCACCATCGCCTGGCGGCAAGTGTAACGCCGCCAGGCGGCATTCCAGTACCAGGTTAGAACCTTAATTTTTTTCCTGCACCTGCGAAGACCCTCAAACCCCCAAAGTTCGAACCAATCTCCAATCTCGAAGCCCAATTCACACTATTATATTATTCAATTACCTATCTTACTTTTTCCAATCGCATAGCAATCCTATCTAACCCACAAATCATACCATTCTTTGATTCTCGTACAAATCTCACATGTCCCCAATCGAATTCTTAATATGCCCAAAACCCCAGAACACATGAAATATCACAAGATTATCCAATTACACGGACAAGGAAAATCCAATTGAAAATCCCACATGTCATAATTTCAACAGAGCGCAATAAAAACAGCGACAGCGTCGCACATCGCCTGGCGGTTCAGTCTCACTGCCAGGCAGCTCATGCCATAAAGCCGAGAATGGGCTACCACTGATGTGCCGCCTGGCGACACCTTCATGCCCGCTAGGCGGTTTCTGGGCGAGAACCCAGAAATGTTAAACGAACTACATAATTAGGCACAGAAACTCATCCAATTCAAGTCATTCAATCACAATACAGTTAGCACGAGTCAAAACAAATAAAAACAACTCCCCTTACCTCTGATCCTCGCTCCAAATTCGGATTGAATGTGACTTTAACCCAAAACCACCTTTGTCCTTTGCTTGCACTCTAACAATGGTTTGCTCTCAACTCCTTGCTCTACACCATGCCAATTGCCTTAGAAACCTCTGCCCAAACCCTTACACTCAACTCTCAGCCTCTTTCCTCTAATCTATTTTCCTCTCTCACAATTACCCTTTTAGTGCCTTACACGAATTTTAATAAAAAATTAGACTAAGGCTAATCAATGTTTAATTATCCCACTATTTTCCAGCCCTTAGGTTACCTCTCCATTGGCTGCTAGGTTTCTAACCCTTTCACATTCATGCCAAAGAAAAAATTGGCAAAAAAAAATTATTTAGTTCTCAACAAGGTTTGAACTCACATCCTCACAATCACAAAGCAAATGTACAACCAATTCAACCAAATCACAATTGTGATAACTCTTTAGATTTTAAGGTTATGTGATCACATCACTCTTTAAAATATATAACTTAAAAATTCATAATTAAATAACACACAAAGGACTCAAACCTAAGTCCTCACACACAGTAAAGTACTTTCAACCAATTGAGCTAGTACTTTTCCACATCATGGATATCTGCATTAACTCCTTTAAACACTCCTCTTACCCGCATTTATTAAATAATTATTCAATTAACTATTTAATTTTTCTCGGGTCTTACAACCAACCTCTTCAAATTCAAGCATTTGACTATTTAGATTGGACTAGTTGTAAAGACACTACAATATATTACTAGATATCTTATTTGTGTAGGAAGGTCTCTAGTCTCATGGACATGAAAGAAACAACCTACCATATGTAGAATCTCATCTAAAGTTGAATATCATGTTCTTGCATCCACAATGGGAAATTCAATGGTTGTTCTATCTTCTACAATAGATTCGTCTACAATGCAAACACACTCCAATTATCTTTTGCAATAACCATGTTACTTTACACATTGTCAAGATTCTACTTGTTTCTTCTGACATCCAAAGTTGGAATGATTAATATTCATTCCCAACTTGAAAGGGATCTTAGTCGATATGCTTGCTTGATCAAATAGTTTACCTTCTTAATCATTAGATAATATGTTTACTTGTCAATTTGTGATTATATCTAAGATATGTTTAGACAATCTTATGATCTATAATTAACATGCATAAACAATTTATGACATATTTAAACAATTTGAATAATAACTTGCTTAGATGGTCTAACAGTGTCTTACTTAGACAGTTTAATGGTTGTATTTAGTTTAAACATTTCAATTTCAATTTTTATATTTCTCTTCTTTTTTTTTTTATTAGATGTTGCTTTGTTCAGTTACTTAAATCAATAATAAGTTTTTCTCATTTTACTGCTCTTCTTTATTTTCTTTTCTTTTTTTCCTCTTATTTCTTTGTGAGAAGTGTACATATAACACATATATATATATATATATATATATATATATATAATATAATATAATATAATATAATATAAAAAGTAAAATTAATACTTTTTATTTAAATTTTATCGATGTGAAACCTTTTGCAATATATTTATCATTTTACTTGGTGTTTTAATGGTAAATAAGAGTTAAAGAAGTTAAATCAAGCTATAAATTTTAGCTAAACTTTTTTTGAGATATTTTATTATCTTGTTGTTCAAGTTTGACCTATACAGGTGTTAGTTTTTTTTATTAACCAAGACCTTAATTAAGCGAAAGAATCCACATATCTTGAAATTAGACCTATAGTGTGATGTATTAAAGCGTATATCACTAAAAGAAATATTATTTAACATTCTAACGAAGAAAAACGATGGACTTATATGTTACTAGTAATCAAATCACAAGAGTATATATATAATCAAATCTACGTATATATATATATATATATTAGTATCTTTATTAAAAGTAATATTAAGAAATTAGGCTTGAAGCCTAGTAACTTTTTTTTAAAAGCTAACCAACCGACTTACTTGATAACAGATTTCATAATACAAGAATTTGAATTTTTTGTTAAATAGACTGGATCAAGCTACAAACTTTAAATAATAAGTTAAACTCTATATGGTATAATTTCATCCCTGTACATGAATAAAAATATATAAATTGATAATATATATATATATATATATATATATATATATATAAACACAAAAAACCCTATAACGTCATCCATATAATGTCTGCCCAAAAAAAGTCTCACGTTAAAAATGATCGGTGGCATTTTTGTAAATTATTTGACTTTTTTAACGTCTGCCCATTCCAACACAGACGTAATTTAACGTCTGACCCACAGTACCTCGACATTATGTAGAAATTAACATATGAGCTCTCTGCCCCGACGTAATTTAACGTCTGACCCACTCTACCCCAAAGTTAAGTAACGCCTGACCCCCTTTGCACCGACGTTAATTAACGTCTGACCACACATCCCCGACTTCAATTTTTGGATTTTCTCTGCGCGAAACACAAAAACCCTAACTGTTTCATCGCGCCACCAATTTTTCGCGAAGCTTCTCCGTTGGCGACCACCATTTTGAGCTCCTCTAGGTAATTTTCGAACGTTTTTCACCACCAAACTTGTTGGGATTTGATTGTGGATTGATTTTAAGCGTTTTGAATTGAATATTTTGCATTTTCATCCCCATTTGTAGTGTTTTGCGATCCTTCCTGTCGACGACCATTATTCCGACCTCTTCCAGGTGAGTTTCGAACGTTTTTAACCACCAAACTTGTTGGGATTTGATTGTGGATTGATTTTAGGCATTTTCAACCGAATATTATGTGTTTTCATCCCCATTTGCATCATTTTGAGATTATTTTGCTTGTTATCTCTTTTTCATTGTATGTATATAATTGCT
>Ga0214545_1001259_pt1 | contig 46638 bp, 20 predicted proteins | sample CNSS4metaG_FD_160064 | JGI IMG/M metagenome (GOLD analysis project Ga0214545, IMG submission 160064) | Root nodule microbial communities from cowpea collected in UCLA plant growth center, Los Angeles, California, USA - CNSS4 | ecosystem: Host-associated > Plants > Roots > Nodule | place: USA... | reverse complement strand
TATATTTTTTTTTTTTTTGAAACCTAATTTTTTTTATAAGTATATGGTTGAAAAAGAAAAAGTGTAATTTGTGAATTTTGATGCGTAAAAAAATTTGATAAATAAAAGAATATGAGTCTTGGTAAAATTGGAAAAGTAATAATGGATATTAAATAATAAGAATAGAATTGTTATAAGATTACAATAAACACATCATTTATGAGAACCAATGTCATGTGGTGGTCATCTAGGTTTTTAGGTCTTTGACGGTCTTATTCAACACATGGACTATCATCATCATTGTCTTTGGGTTGACTAAACTAAATTGAATTTTTGAATTCTTGTAGGTACATGGTGGTTTCATGCTAGAAGTGACAAACATATTTAATGGACTTGTAACAAAACTTGGATGAGGTGGAAAAATAATGTAAGTGGAGGGTACTTGTTGGTATGACGATTGAGATGACATGTTGTATAGTGGGTGCATATATTCAAACATTAAGTTGGCGGCACACTTGACTAACCAAATGATTATTGTTGAAAATTAGAAGTAAACTCAACATGGTGATGATATGGTTGCCAATGAGGTGATATGTAATAGATAGTATTATGGATGAAACATCACATATATGTCATATTGTTATGCAAATAGTCATTTTAACTAAACAAAGTTCCTTGAATGACACGACTATGTTAGTCATTCCACATGGTTGTCCATCTTTTGTGATAGTTTGGCCAATATCTATTAGTTCTTCCTTTCATGTTGTTTTTATGGACCTGATTTAGGTTTAATGGGTTAGTTGGAATGCTTTGATGAAACCCAAATTGTCGCATGACCTGATCGACTTGATGAAATTTGACTACTGTGAAACAAATAAAAGGAACAATTATATGACTAACAAGAGAAATATTAACTATAATCAACTGAATAACTTTATCACTCTTGTAAATAGTCCACATAAGCTATCAAAAAAAGAATAGGCTTATCTTTAGTATAAAAAAATATGAAAATAAAACTAAAATCATATGTAACTTTCGTTATTTAGTAAATGTCTAGTGTGCAATTGATTAAGTGTTTTACGTATTTGACTAACTATGGTTGTACTTGTATTAATCATTTGTGTTGCTTGAGTCCCCTGATGATAAACATAACGAAATATTTCAAAAGAAAAAAGGTGAAATTATCTATCTTTTCATTCATTGTAAAATTGTTCGATAAATAAAATAAAGAAATTTTCATAAGAGGGAAACCAAGCCTTAAAACAGTTTCTCCATTACTTAATGACTTAATAAACATAAGAAATGCATGTAATGAGTTGCCAAATCTAGTATTTTGAAAGTAACATGCAACCTCTGATGTTGTTTTGATTAAATTTGATATCGTGATCTAGTGCACTATATATAGACATTCCAACTGTGGAGGTGACAATGCAATGTATTTGTGTTGAGGTGACAATATAATAGCTTGGCTCACCTAATTATATAGAGAACAACCTTAAAAGGTTACAATGTAGTAAATTTTTGTGTGCAAGCAACATTTATTTGTGCATTTCTTTTTAACCACATGACAACTCAATGCATTTTAGCAACAAATAACAACCTTAATAATGTGACAATTCATGGCATGTCTTTAAGTGGGTGCAAGATCCTTGCCTAATTGTATTTTGGAATCAAAGGTAACTATTAAAACAAGAAGCCAAAACAAACCAATTCATGTTGCTTCATTGAATCCATTAAACTCTACATTTATGCAAAGAATCTTTGAATCAAGGCTATTTAAGCTTGTGGGAATCAATGCAAAAAGAAACTGAATGTGTGTCTATGAACAAGGAGGACTTTGTCCACTTAAAAGTCATGAGGGATGAGAACAACTTCATCTAGGCTTAAGTTGTGGGCAACATGAACACCTTTTTCTTTTCTAAAGTCGTACAATAGCATACGTCTTCCTTTTGGCTGAAGTCGTGTGAGACATGTACGACTTGTGTTGTGTTTCAATTTGCCTTGAAGTCATAAGGTTTGTCCATTACTTAAGTTCTAAATGACTACTCAATCATTTAAAACTTGTTCAAGTTGACATATTTTTCAAACCTCATTGATTGTGTACTGTAATAGATGTAGGGAGAGTATGATTCTATAACTGTCGGGACCAAAATAGAGAGAATATAATCGTGTAGGTAAAGCGATGAGATTGGACTTGGCTTGAAAGAAACATTTGCATTCATGAATTATAACTTCAATGAATCAAGCACAAGATATTAGTTCTTTTAAATCGAGCACAATGTTATGTATATTAACTTACTAATCTTCTTCCAAGCTAAAACTTTTCTCCACCTTTACACTTCAGACACACATACACTTAACTAAAATTCCATATTATTCTCATATAAGGTTTGAAGCAATGCGTATCATCACAAAGATAGATTCGTTGTACGAGGGTGAAACTTCTATGTCTATCAATGAACAACCTATCGCCACATATATCGTTGAAGATTTTAGTGAAGATGAGGGTAACCATGAGTATGAATCTAAGGAAGATGTTCCGAAAACATCAGCCCAAGAACTTCAATCATCTAGTTGCTCAAGCCAATGTCCTTTATGAACACATGTCTTTTGATACAAAGTGGGATACATTGTCTGCCATTAAGCAATATGGCATTGACAACGACTACATTATATTGTGGTAGAATCCAAGACAAAGAAGTGTATTGCATGATGTATACATTATATTAACAAGTGCCAATGGTGAATATGAGCTTCTTTTGTAAAATACAACAATTGGGAGATAAAAACTGATGCATCTCAAATTTTCTTGTCAACCATTCTTTCTTAAAAATATGTAAATTTGGATTCAATCCAAATTACTTCCATAATGTTGAATTCATTCAAGGAAAATTTGTCCAATCCCATCAAAAGTTTAATTGCAGAAATAAAATGTTGTCATGGGTATTATGTCATATAGAAAAGCTTAGATTGCAAACCAAAAGCTCTTGACATGGAATTTGACTGATGGCAAAAATCATATAATGATCTTTTGAGGTGGTTCTCCATTACCATGATGTGGCACTCCATTTCCTTCATTTCTTCATCGCACGCTCACCTTCACGCATCATCTTCTTCCTCACCTCCATTATCACCTTCGTCATAAGTCATTTATCATCTCCTCCATTATCACCCCATTCACCTCCATTACCTTCTTCCTCTCTACCCCTCCATGCAAACTCTTTCTCTTTTTTTTGTCAATCACCCATCCACTTCCATCCTCTCAAACACCTTCCACCTAACCATTCATAATCATCTCCATTTTTTCTCCACTTCCAATCCGTGACTATGGACACTCTTGAGGAAGTAGGTGATGATTTAAAAATTGAATAGAGAAGCATGGGCACACCTAAAACCCCTAATTTGAGCCACACCTTCCATTAACACCAGGGGCACACCTTCCACTTCCTTTTCCAATCACTTTCAATTATGAGCACACCTTCCACTTCCAATCATTGTGATTGAATAGAATGTTGCGATTGTGGATGATTTAGAGATCCACAATTTGGTGTTAATGTTGCTTCCTCCTAAGTAGAATCTGCATATTTCTTGTGCTTTTTGGCATTCATCCATTTCCCCCTATTTCTTCTTCTCTGCCCTAAATGCACAAACCTAAAACTTTTAAAATTGGAGAGCAAAACAAAAATTAAACTGTGTATGAAAATTGTGGAGATGAATCGGGTTTCAATGATTGAGGTGATAATGGAGAGGAGGAACTTAATGATGTGTGAAGGTGAGCATGTGATGAAGAAATGAAGGAGGTAGAGTGCCACGTCATAGTAATGGACCATGTTGTACACTATATCGTTAACGATTTGGACGGTGTTAGCAAAAAGGACTAAATTAAACAAAATCAATAAAAGTTGTTGTAACACCCCATTTTGGGATGTCACAGAACGTTAGAAAATTTTTTCGTTTAGCGGAAAAGGATTTATCATTGAAAATGTACTAATAGAAAAACTTTTAATTTGATTTAAATACATAATTCAAAACGTCAATTTGTCTAGAAAAATATAGACTAAATTAAACACAATCAATAAAAGTTGTTGTAACACCCTATTTTGGGATGTCACGAACGTCAGAAAATTTTCACGTTTAGCGGAAAAGGATTTATCATTGAAAATATACTATAAAAAACTTTTAATTTGATTTAAATACATAATTCAAAACGTCAATTTGTCTAGAAAAATATAAATAACAATTTTGAACAAAAGAAAATTACATAATTTTTAGTATCTGATTTAAAATAACTAAATATATTATAAAAACTCTCGAGTCCATCCCAGCCTCTCGTCAATCTACTTCATGCCAAGATTATCTGCAATATCATCTGCTCTTGTATAACACACACGTTATACAATCATCGCACATACTACAAACACACAAATAAACAAATAGGGGTAAGCTAGCCATAAACAATGATATATAAAAGAATTTCATAAATAAAACATGACAAATAATACTCAACACCTCATTCAAGTAACACTTAAGCATTAAGATCACAATCAAACTTTATTTTGAACACATAACCCCCAACATCCAAACAACCATATCAAACCAACATACTATCACATTCATCTAAAATCTTTCAACAAAATAATCATAATCAAGCTTTTGTTTTTCGTGGCCTTTTACCCCACAACAACATCTAGTTTCCTAGAAATAGATGGTTCGTCGTGTCCCACTATCGCAGCCAGACTGTCTCTCTGATTCCTCAAGGAATTATGAGTAAAAACGTTGATGCATCGCACACCAGACACTATACTCGCAACGAGCCGAAATAACGTGAAACATCTTTGACCTCCCCATTGCTTCACACATGCGAGAGAGTACAACACTCGAACCAATCCTCTACACTGCTTCACACAGGCGAAGAGGACCCATTCTCATTGCTTCACACAAGCGAAAGAGTCTTCACTGGGTCTCTAGGTACAGAAAACCTCACACAACACTTAATTCCACCAAGAGTCTTTAAGAAAGGAAAAATACTCTCAACATGCAATACATCAGAGTTACAAATTACCAACGAAATCCACACCATCACATCATGCATGGAAAATACGGTTCCATCAAAGCCCATTAACTTACCAAACAATATATTCAATCATCGAACTCAACGAATGACATTCATTCAAGCATAACCATAACATCACACACAAGTAATTATCCTCAAACTACCACTTAAACTCCATAACCATGCAACCCATGAAAACGTATATCATTCCAATCAAGCGAAGTCACACTAATAAGTATAGATAACCAAATAATATCATAGCATTATTTAATATTATCATGCATCAAACAATAACTAAAAAAACCCATAGAAAATAAGAAAACCATTCCATGCATCACGACAAGAGAAAGAAAAGGAGTGGCTGGTTGCACTGTATCTACGTTAGGTAAAAAAAAACAAAACTTGAAAGCTAGAACAACAACTAAAACACGATAACCATGATGCACCCATGCGGCCCCCACAGGGCTTAAGATTAAATACATTACTTTTCCACCCAAAGAACTTAGGTACTGGTCACCGAGAATTTAACCGAACCACTACACTTAATACCTTCAAATGCACTAATTCCATTAAAACCAAAGATGGCTTACAATAAGATAAATAGACTACTAGGTAATACCTACGACCCCACAACCAACTAAAGTTTGGCTAACACCCCAAGCTAGGGGAAACATTTACTATCATGGACTGCACCAGAAATAAAAAGGAATAAAACTAGGTTTATATGTGGTAATAAAGAAAAAACAATTTGATACTAGCTATTTTTAAGCTTACTGCAGCGTAATAATTGTGGAACAATTCTCATCCCATCAAAATAAGACAAAGCACTAGACACTAAGTCATACTATACTATTTATTACAAGGTTTGCACCTACAACCCATACTTAAAGAAGCAATTTCACATGTGTGTGGCCCAGCTATTAAATCCCATGCATTTACGTGAAAAAAAAAATAATGTAAGCAAGGAAAGAGAAACAAGCCATGCCATCACCACAATCCTTTTAAAGTAAATACCTACTGCAGAACGTAAAAAAGAAGAAAGAAATCAATACAACACTACCTAAAAGTTCAAAGGAGTAAAACAAATTCATATGTGATAAAAAAAATAACCAAGCTGCACCAAGTAGTCCGCCCCGTGAGTAAGAAGGAACGTATGCAACCTATGGGTTCTTTTCAAACCCACATTAGGATAAAAGAATGGAACCCAAAAAGAACATGTTGCACCCAAAATATAATGAAAGGAAACAAAATGGCATGTGGTGAATAAGAGCCCATAATTCCACTAAGAAAAAGAAACCTGCACTTAAAAGTTTAGGTACACCTAATGCAAAGAAGAGAAAATATGACAAAAGAGAAAAAGAGATGTCCATCATACCTCCATTCATTTACGTTTCAAATACTGCACCATCATATACCACAATTCAACTCAATAGCTTAAAGAGAAAACAAACCTTTGCATGTGGACCCCACCCATGCACCAACCAAACATGTTAAAGTTGAGAGAACTAGAAGAAAAACTACTACCCCTGGCTGCACCTTTAACGTAAATTTTTATAGAACAAGAAGAGTGGAGTTACACCAAAAACTTAAAGAAGGAAACCAAAATTAAAGTTTGGAAAATGATGCATGACCAACAACTTAGAATTCTCTCTACATTGTAAACATGCACACCTTCATAGTTTCTTGTGCCCAAAGTGCTAAACAATCATAAAACCATTGATGGATGATATTGGTGAAAATATAGGATTACAACATGGAAAAACAATCAACGTGGCTGTACCGAGACCTTAGAAAAAAAATAGAATGCCCATGCATCCAGAAATCGAAAATAAACCTGCAGAAACGCATGCCCTGCACTTCCAAACCTTCAACGCATGACACCACAACACTCATATAAGCAAAAGAAAAACATAACCATAAAACAAACCAGTTTGAAACTAAAGGAAAAATACCCACACATGTTTTTCAAAGTCTCATTCATCAAACAAACAACAAGAAAACAAGAGAAGAAAGCAAGGTTGGCTTCCCTTACCTGGTTCTGCAACACTCCACAAACATTTTCCTCCTAGCTTCCAGCTTCACTCTTCACGACTCCTCTTCCATTCCATTTGTTTTCTCTTCTTTCTCCCACTTAAAAACCTAAAACTAGGGGTTTTTATCATCAACCCAAACCTAACCCTAGGTTATCTATTAAAGTGAGAATATAGGAAGGAAAAGATAAACAAGATTTTTACCATTTTTATTCACTTCAAACTATATGGCAGCAACGTTTTTTCTAAAAGAACCATAACAGCAAAAAAAAAAAAAAAAAAAAAAAAAAAAAAAAAGAAAAAAAAAAAAAAAAAAAAAAAAAAAAAAAAAAAAAAAAAATACAAAAAAAAAAAAAAAAAAAAAAAAAAAAAAAAAACACTAGATACATGGTGAAATGAACACAATTTAAGTAAATGAAAAGAGATCCTAAACATCTGAAAAAGTGGTTGTAACAAAATATAATGACCTGGTTGCTTTTGAATCCCAACCGGAGAGTGCAGCAGCTTCGGTTAGAGCATCCCTCCATCCTTGTACTTTGTCTATGTCGTCGTTAAACCTCTGTTCATGCTCTTCGAATGCTTCCTTGTATCTCTCTTCCTGCTTCCTAATAGTTGATGGATCCACCTTGTAGAAAACTGGTATCACGTCCCTTCCGTATCTCTTCTTGCAATCCAGTATCTTAGTGAGCTCATTCAAGCACCACGTCGAAGATGCATAGTTTTCGGAGAAAACGAGGACGTAGATCTTTGATTCTTCTATTGCAGTTTCCAAAGCAGGTGAAATTTCTTCGCCCCTGTGTAGTCTGTAATCAATATATGCTTCAATGTGCTTCCTCTGCAGTGCTGCATAAAGGTGACTAATGAAGTTGTCGCGCGTGTCTTCTCCTCTAAAGTTCAGGAACACATCATGTCGAGTTAGAGAAGTAGAAGTAGACCATGAACAACTTTCTGACATTGGAATCAATTTTCTCTCCTTTCTCTTTCTCTTGGATTCTGAATATTTGCATCTGATCAATTAGTACACAAAATATATATTTCTACCAAAACTCTACTCTGCTGCTGACACATATAAAAAAAGTCAACTTTTGGAAAAGCCATTCAAAATTTATTGGGTGCTAAAGTATTAAATATGCTCCTTTCTCAAAAGTTGAGTGATAACAACCACAAATTAGGTTCATGTGAACCTGTCAAATAATAATATTTTGACTATAATTATATTATTTTTAATTTAAAATCATAATATATATATATATATATTTGGTAAATAGGTGCTATGGCATGTGTATGCAAATATTTTAAATCAGTGTTAAACTAACTTTTTCCTTCTCCCTCAAAACTATCTGTAAGAGATGTGTTCTGGCCAGGCCATACTCAAGAAAATAAATCATGAATTGTCCACTACTGCAACTAGGCAAAAGAAAAATTATTGAGTCAATTGAAGACTCAACAATTTAAACAATAATTATGAATTCCAAATTTAGATCAGTGGAAACTTTGGGGTCATATGTCCCAATGTTTACCGTACCACTCTTTTTCTTATGATAATTAAAAAATTATATATTAATAACTATTAAAATAGAAAGTATTATTAAAAAAGTATATACAAGTTATGGAAAAAATTAACATAAAAAACAGTTATAAAAGTAAATATTTTTATTATTTTAATTATAAAAACATTTAAGAATAGTCATTATTTACTGTAAATATATTTTCATTAAAAATAAAATTAATAAAATAGATTGTAGTAAAATCAGTAACGAAGTATGTACATTTAAAAAAAGTTAAAAAATATTATTTACTAATTTCATTAAAATAATAATAATAATAATTATTATTATTATTATTATTATTATTATAAAGACATGCAATTGAGATTGACTTTTTAATTCACACATATAACTTTATTGTTAAATATTTTGTATATGTTCCGAAAAAATCTTATATATTATATGTATGAATGGTTTTATGCAGGGGCGGACCTTTCATGTGACTACGGGGAGCCAAGCTTTTTAATTTTTATTTTTATATATATTTATTTGTTTTTAAATTTAAATTTATATATTTATATATTATTTTTATAGTTATATATATATATATATATATATATATATATATATATATATTTATATTATTTATATATTTTTTAAAAATTAAATAAAAATTAATTTGATGGATCTTGATTAATAAAAGATTAAGGTTTTGTATCTGATTATAAATTTTTTTTCATAACAAACTATTAATAAAATATAAATGTGAAAAGAAAGATAGATTGAGAACCGAAGATGGGAAAACAGAGAGATCAAAGAACTCATATTCACAAGATCTCCTAAATTAGTATCTTAGTATTCTAGTATGATTTATGTAGGTTAGATTTATGATTCTTCCATGATATTTCTTCTAAATTAAGTTTTCCCTAAATTAGTATGAAAAATAACTTGATTTTAGGGATTATTGTTTGAAATTGACATGATCACTAATTATATTTTTCTCAAATTAGTATAACCCTACATTATAAAATGTTGTGATTTTATGTTTTCTAGTGCATAGAATGAATTAGTTGAATAATCTTGAATTGGACTAGAAATTAGAATAACCATTTTGCGTGAATTCAATCAATTAGAAAGATTAAAAATTGAGAAGTGTGAATTGTAATATGAAAATGTTTTAAGTAAAAGAAATATTTTTTTTTAATTAATAAATTGTATATAAAAAAATTAAATTGGCACCCCTAAATTTTTTGTCCAAGTTCCGCCACTGGTTTTATGCTTATGCTTTCAGGAATCAAAAACTTATAAAGCCTCCTCAATAAACTGAACACTTTGTCTTAATAAGAGTCTCTAAACCTATATTCAAATAACTATAAATTCAAATAAACTGTCTTTTACTGTCGAACTACAATCACACGCCAACAGCTTTCTAAGTCACCACTCAAAGTGAACAAACCAAAATCGCAAGAAATAACTTCTTATCATCTTCACTCTTAACAAGCAAACAATTTTCTGGTTTTACAGCTCCATCTTAGTCCGATCAAAATCGGGTTCAGTCTAGCCTGATCAAGCTCAAGTAAGTCAAGCAGAGACCCTGATTCTAATTGAGTCAGGGTGTGATTACATTTAGTATAGTTGAGTTGGATTAGATCTATGTTGAGTTAAGCTCAGTAGGATCCAACTAAGGTTGGGTCCAAGTCTGGTTGGGTCAAGATATGATTGAGAGAAATCGGGTCAACTTTGTCTAAATTGAGTTAGATCAAGACATCGGGTCAAGGCCATGTCAAACAAAGGTGGATTGACCTGATGTTGGTCAACCTAGCCTACCTAAGCTCGAGTTGAGCTAAATTGACTTGGACCCGTCGACCCAATTTACAAACACAAAAATATGAATTTGTGAACAAGCATTTGAAATAAATAGTATTTGAATTATTTGCAATTGAATTCTCTTCTTTCTTATATAGCTTGTTTGGATAGAGTAATTAAAATATCTTCAATTTCAATTTTCTTATTTGGATAAAAAATATTAATTTATATATTAAGGCAAACCCAATTCCACCCTTGAACCCTAGTAAAGTTAGCTTGACCTTTGATCCGGGACAAATCATCTCGACTTCGGTTTGGACTAACTTGGCTCGACCTTCGGCCTAGATTGATTGGGCTCAAAATTCGACCACCATTGACTCTGCTCGACCTTCAGCCTAAACATTGTCTCAACCTTCAGTCACGATCGACTCGACTTGACCTTCGGGCCAGCCAAACTCAGCTCGATCTTCGACAAGGCCAGCTCAACTCGACATTGGTCAGGGCTGACTTAGCTAGACCTACGGCAAAGGCCAATTGAGCTCAACCTATAGTCTGAACCGGCTTGGGTCGATCTTCGGCCACGGTCAACATGACCCCACCTTCAACATGGTCCAACTTGACCAAACCTTCGATCGAGGCAAACTCTGTTATACCTTCAGCCAAGGTCGGCTCGACTCAACCTTCACCCTATATAAACTTAACTCAATATTCGATCTAAGCCGCCTCAGCTCAACATTCGACCTAGGTCAACGTAGCTCGACATTCGACATGTGTTGATGCTTCTTAACATTCAGCATGGGCCTACGTTTCTCGACCTTCTACCCGGGCCAACTCAGTTGGACATTTGGTTAGGGCTGACTCAGCTTGACTTTCGGCCAAGGTCGACCCGACTCGACATTTAGCTTAGGTCGAGTCGGCTCGACTTTTGGCCTAGGTCAACTCTGCTCGACCTTTGGCTCAAACCGACTCGACCTTACATTTGGCCCCAACCAACTTGTCTTGACCTTCGGTCTGGACCGACTTAGTTCAACCTTCGGTCCAAGTGGACTTGATTCGAACGTTTGCCCGGTTGGTGCGACTCGACTTGAACTTTGACTCAAGCCGACTCGGCTTAAACTTCATCCCGAGCCACTTCAGGTCGACTCAGCTCGACATTTGACCTGGGTTGACTTGGCTCGACCTTCCCAAGCTAACTCGACTCTGCCTGGGTCGAAAGTTGAGTTGAGTCGTCCCAAGCCGACTCGACTAAACCTACAACACAGGCTGATTTGGCTCAACCTTCAGCCTCAATTGACCCAACTCAACCTTTGACCCCGACTAACTCGACTCTACTTCGGCTCTGATTGACTCGACTCAACCTTCAGTTTATGCCAAATCTGCTCAACCTTCGGTTTATTCCAAATCATCTTAACCTTCATTTTATGTCAAGTTGGCTTAACCGTCAGTTTATGCCAAATCGGCATGAATCGACATGTCTCAATCTTTAGGTCGAGTGACTCGATTTGACTTTTGACTTTGATTAGAGGTGGAGTCAAGTCAGTCCAGGCTCATAGTCAGGCTAACTCAGCTCTAGCAAGATGTCAAGATGATTTAGCCTGAATTGAAGGTCAATATGAGTCGACTTTTTGGACTTGCAGACTTTTCTCATGTTGACTAATAAAGAATTTCACAACTTATGAAATTTCAGTTTCCTTCTTTTTTTAAAAAAAATTTCAAATTCTATTATTTTAGTTATTTGAAATATACTCTTAAAATTTCTCAATTTCTATTTTATTTTAATTTTCTATTCAAACAAGTCATTTTACTTCAAAAAATTTAAAATTTTCAAATAAATGAACTACTCTCTTTAATTACCTTATCAAAACACAAATTCAAGGTTTCTTAATCAAACAACATATATTGTCATAAAGCATTTCAAATTCTTTAAAAAAAATGAAATATCCTCTTTAAATGTCTTATCCAAACACAAATTTAAAAGTTATAACTTATAGTTAAGTAACAACAATAGGTCAAATACTGTGATTTTATTGTTGAGTTGTTTGACATGTCCTATGCTAGGAAACAATTTATCCTACCCTAAGAGGCAATTGATATCATTCCCATCAATATTTTCTAAACAATTATCTCATTAGAAATTGAACTTTTTAATTGTGATAGTGATCTACACTATTAAATAATTATTCAACGTGCAATTGTTAACTCTTTGACAAGTGTACCAATTCATTACAAGTAGTAAAATGGAAATCCAAGTATCGTTTTCCCAAGAGATTTGTGTTCGTTTGTCTAATTGTAATTATTTACTAACTTCAGCAATGATGTCAACATAAAAGATTGGTTTAATTTAAGAATAACATGCAAAACTAATAAACACTAAAGTTATAGTAGAATTTAGGAAAGACTTCACCAAGGTTGGATTTCATGAACCATACTAACGCAATATTTCCTACACAATTTCTCTATCTTGGTCAAACATCCTCATCATAAGCATATTAGCCCCTAATTCCTTATAAACAAGTTCTAAGTCAAATATGCCAAAACATTAATTCCTTAACTATTTTAACATATGACTTGCATCAAGATTTGATGTATAAAATGACCTAGAGATTACGTCTATTCCTAGAACCTAATCTCATGGTTGTTCTATCCCAGATTAAGTTCCAATTCATTTTCCAATAATTAGATACAACCAAATAGTAAAGATTTCCATCATGCACATTAATAATTGAGATAGAATATATGAACAACGAAAGAGATTACATTGCATAGGAAAATTACAAAAAGTATAAGTTCATTACATCCAACCCCAATGAAAGAGGAGTTTAGTCATTCCTAGGCACATAGAGAACAAAAGATGGATGAATTTGATGGAATGAAGTGATTTAAGTTCTCCTTGCCCTAGAATGGCATTTTTCGTATTTTCCCTAGCTTTATCGTGTTCCCACACTCCAGCACATCAGTTTCGTGTAACTCTCGAAACTATAACCACTTCAAAAAATCGTCCTCTCTTTGGACGAGATGACTTACTCGCTGGGCAACCGAGACTATCTCGCTACACGACTGGACACGCTCGTTGGGCAATAAGGTCCTGACAGAACAACCTCAATCTTCTCCCATCCTTCACTCTCCTATACAATATTCTCTAATAAAACACAAAATATACCTGACCTAAAAGAAACCTAAAAACAACCTAAAACTTCCCACAAAATACATGAATAAATACAATTAAAAGATCTAATCAAATATGAATAATAAGTATTTTTCATACTTATCGGTAATAATCTTGTTTTAAACAATTGTCCTACTGAAAAATTGAACTCTTAACATTAACTCTAATATGAATCGTTAATCTAGTTTTTATCACTATATCAAAAAATTATAATTTATAGTAAAAAACACATAAGAATAACAAAATGACTAAGACTTCGTATTCTTTAATGATTTTTTACTATCACTCTTCATATATTTAAATTGCTACATTTTTATACATTTTATTATATTTTAAAATATCAAAATTAATGTAATTTTGAGGCATTATGAAAACAATAAAAAGAATCTAAATCAAAAAACAAAACAAAAAAGCTGTAAAACATCTAAAGAAAGTGAAATGGAAGTATTTATTTTTCTCTAAACTCGCCCACTCCGATCTTTAGCCAAACCTTTCATATTAATCAACAAGATTATTTCCTCGAAACCTATTAGAATGTAATCGAAAGAAATTCCCATGTTTAAGCTCTTCGAGCAACTGATTTCACAGATAGAGATGGTGATGTAGTGCTTAAGGAAAGGATTTTGTGAAGATAGTTGGATTTTTAGTCCAAAAGAGAAAAGGGGGGGTTCAAAGATAAAATAGACCTCCGTTACTATCATAACCAATTTTAAAATTACTAGAACTACAAATTTGATACTATTAATCGATTTAATAAAAATGTATCTCACAATTTTAGTTAAAATTACAATTAAATAACCAATTATTATTAAAGTGCATAAATTGATTTCTCTTTATAAGAAAGGCTTTAATATATTTACTTCAATATCTTTCAAGTTTAACCAATCAAAAACATACAGAAAAAAAATCAAAAATACATATGCATGAGCAGAAGTGAGTTCAAGCAAAACAAGGTCAAACTTCATGAGGTATGTGACATTCCAATTTCCAACAAGTAAACCACCCTTTTTGAACATGAAAATCAGATCTCCTGTTAAGAGTTTATGAACAAATCTTACAAGAAATTTTTTTACATCAGAAAAAAATATAATTCTAAATTCCTTTCAGAACTTCAAAAGGTAAAATAAAATAAAAGCAAAAATGATAAACTTCTCTCAAACCAAGATCAACCGATAAAATTAACTTTTACAAAACTCTTCTCACCAAACTTTTCTAAGCCCAAAATAGACTAGTTGATTTTTGGTTTTGTGAAAAATATGATGCATTTTACTCTTTTTAATGGTAAGTTAACTGAAGAAATTTACAAAACAAAACATTCATATATCAAAAGCTCAAAGAAAACTATGTTCATGATCCAGCATTTCAAGTTGAGTAGAATCCATGCATCAAAAAATCCAATTCAACTAGGTTTGTTAACACTGCAATGAGCAAATCTCCTTTTTGCTCATGAAAACAATTTCCCTTTTCAAATTCACATTCAAACATTGTAAAAGCAGAAAACTAGAAACACCACCCCCTACCCTAGGCTTAAGTTGGATTGATAAAAAATATCCAACAAAGTTTGCATCTTAGGTAGAAAGAAAATTGAGTGCAACATAGCATTTGATTTAACAATTTCACATGCAGTTAATTGTGGATTTTCCTGCATTTGGTTAGAAAAAACTCAACCAATAACATAACAGGCAAACATAAACTGCTAATAAATAGCTATAAATTTCCATAAAATTTGACATTATCCAAAACAGTTTTTTCATTCTTGACTAACTAATTCTTAAGAAACTATTTGGTCCAATCCTCATGTCTTGAGACACTAAAATATGTAGTTCTTTATGTCACCAGGTTGCATCACAGTATGTAGCCAGACAACCACTGGTTAAAATGTCAATACCTATATGTAACTAACAAACAATGCATTTCTTACCCTTTACTATCTTTTGCATCTACAAAAGATACTCTTAAAAATAACTAAGTGCTGTCATGTGAAATCTGACTACATACTCAAAGCACCTTCAATACTTTATTCGGTCAAGATGTAGGGCTGTAGCGAAGATGCTGCTCATAGAAATTGATGAGCTGCAACATATGAAAAAGAGAAGGGTTATGTGAGAAGAGGCCTTAGAAACATTGGCAATGAAATAATCAAATGTAGTAATGAGAAAGAATAGGGCACTACCAGAAGTGGATTAAATGCTTTTAGATACTTGTTGTTAACCATCACTTCTGTTCCATCAGACCTGCAAAGTTGATCACTAAATTATTCAGCTCATATAATATACTCAGAATAGACCTGCAAAGCCTTGATATGAATAAAAGAGAGTAATGATATACATTTAGGAAAAAAATTGAATAATGCAAATGAAACCCCAGGCTCCACAGAATCAAATGATATAAGCCAAAAGCAGAGAGTAGAGACATGTTTGAAGAAACTTCTCCCTTAACACTTATAACAAGAGAACAAATGAGGAAAACAATGAAATAAACTTATTCAAAAGCTAAAACTAACTTACAAATAAGCTGATTTGCACAAAAAAAAAAAAAGAAAACGACTCGCGTTAATTTCTTTAAAACCTAACTTATGCATACTCTAGTTCTAACTTGTAAAGAAATTGATTTCATTTTTCCTTAGGTTTATCTAACAGACCATAGGTACATTTGTTCAATGACCTTGAACAAACTTCTTTGGCAGAATTTTGCTTCATTTGTTGCTCGCACATAACTATAATAATTTTCCTCTCAAAATGCTTTCAAAATTATAAAAATGCAGCAGGCAAGATCACCCTTCAGAAATACTTTAGATTAACATGTATATGAGAACATTCAAAACTTGCTAGACTAGTTCAGAAAATATAGCTCTCAATTGCACCCAGTAAGGCTGCAAGCACGGTAGCATTACAGAGCAGCAGCCTACTGTTCTAAGAGCAATCTCACAGCACATTTTTTGGCCATTTTCACAGGCAACCTCTTGTGTCTCACCTGCCTAAAGCAGAGCTTAGCCAGGAAGCTTCTATTCTGAATTTTCCAGAAAAATTGGTTACCCATCTTGCAGCAACCTCTACTAAAAGAGGCAAATCATAAATGGGTGAGTGGGTATGGATGTTAGGAAGAGGAGGCAACTGGTTGGAAAGGATATGGAATTTGTTTTTTGGGACTGTTGGGGATGCATGCACCTGCATCCCAATATTGGACCACTCTATACCTCCAAACTGTCCACTATAGGAGGAGGGTATTTTGTTCTTTTCCTATTAATCATAGACAAGAACAGAAATAAATCACCAAGAACAGAAATAACAGGAGGCATAGAAAAACAACACCCAACTGACCCAAATACACTAAGAACAAAAGAATGCAAAGCATAGGTGCACTCGATCATCTAAATCTCCTGATTCGTATGGTTTTTTACACCTGTCTCTTTACCAACTGCCTTGTCTTCCATTTCTATTCCTTCTAGTTATACACGGACTATGGAACACGAATGTTGGAAAAAAGCAATGCAAGAGGAACTATAGGCAATTCAAGAAAATTACACTTGGGACATTGTGTGTTTTCCTCCTGCGGTCAAACCTATTGGAAGTAAATGGGTTTTCTCTATCAAGCTTCACTCTGATGACTCTTTGGATCGCTACAAAGCTCAATTAGTAGCTCTGGAGTATGCAATTTATCACGATACATTTGCTCCTGTGGCCAAGATGATTACAATTCAAACATTCCTTGCTATTGCTACTTCTCAATCATGGCCACCGCACCAAATGAACATGAAGAATGCTTTTCTTCACGCTGATCTCAAAGAAGAAATTTACATGAAATTCCCTTTGGTATGACTCCTTTTACTGATACTTGTAAATTGCAACGTCCTTCACACAAAGTCAATATGATTATTCTCTCTTCTTCCACAAGTGTTCCACCGGTATAGTTCTCCTTTTGGTTTATGTGGATGATCTCATCATTACAGGAACTAATCATGGGTTAATTACTAAGTTGTAAGCTGAGCTACATGCAACAATTTGCATGAAAGATCTTGGACAACTCACATTTTAGGATTGGAGGTACTTTTAAGATTTTATCAATTTTGCAATTTAGATGGAACTACTTGAGTTGATACTCCTATGGAAGTAAATATCAAATACAGAAAAGATGAAGGAAATCTTTTGCCAAATCCCATTCTCTATCGACGCTAGAAGCCTTATCTACCTAACAACCACTAGACCTAGCATTTTGTACGTTGTTCATCAAGTCTACCAATTTATGTCCTCTCCTTAGCATCTTCATTGTTGTTCGTCACATTATCTGCTATCTTATAGGATCACCTACATGTGGGTTATTCTTTCCCAAAGACTCATCTTTACAGCTTATGGCATACAGTGATGCTAATTAGGCAGATTGTTCGGATACTCGATAGTCTACTACAGGTTGGTGTATGTTTCTTGGTAATGCCTTAATTTCTTGGACATGTAAGAAGCAAGATCATGTTTCTAAATCTTCTACTGAGGCTGAATATCGTTCAATGTCGTCTGCTTGTGTTGAAGTTGTGTGGTTCCATAGTCTTTTGGAAACTTGGTTTTTCACAACCCAATCCAAAGCCTCTTCATACTGACAATATTAGTGCTATTTAGATTGCTGCAAATCCCATGTTCCATGAACATACCAAGCATATTAAAGTGGATTGTCATTATATCCGAGAAGCCTTGACGACCAATGTCATCTCTCTCCCTTACATCTCCATTAATCTTCAAGTTGTTGATGACTCGACAGCACCATTTGTTTCTTGTAGACAAATTGTTGTTGGTTGACTTTTCAGCATCAATTTGAGTGGGAATGTTAATGTGCATAAATGTATTTTATTACCTATCTTTAATAGATTATTTCATACCTTTTATAGATAGTTGTTAGGAATCCCCAATAATTACTCCCGGTCATATCTCCTGGAATCTCCAATATTAATGTAAAATATGTTATGCCGCTGCCTATTTGAGAAAGGAAGGCTGAAGAATGCAATTAAGCTTTTCTAAACAGATCGTGTCATATTATAGTATGTTCTCTTATGCCTTGATTGTTTGACACTTTCCCTATCATTTCTTTTTCGATGTGAGCCCTAATTGCACAGTCAACCCATGTCTAAACTCAATCACTAAAACACGATGAAACTTTGTCACCTTTGCTATGACATGCAATGTAAGACTCATAACAAGCATGGCAGTAACAGGGAGCAAGACAATCACAACGGTGTTTCTCAGGAAACCTGCAACAGTGATAACAGCATCCAGCTATGATTGCTGCAATGTCCGGTGATGGTGATGGCGATGGCAATATTTGACAACACTAAAAGTATCAAGTGCATCTTCATTCATCTTAGAAAATATCAAATCATATCAGTGATCTAACCATTTGTCTGCTGAAACTCTTGATCCACATGTGATCTATGCAATTAGCAACCCACTATGAGTTAACAAGTGGACCCACACAAAACTTGTTGGATTGTACAAGTTAGCACTTTACTGACCTTGCAGAGAAAGAGAAACAATATGTATATATATATATATAGGAAAGTTTAGAATAGGAGCCGTCATACAAACTACCATCCCACTATAAATTTTGAGTGGCTGCTCTTGGTGCTATTGAATAGTAAAAATGTGGATCATCAGTGCAATATGGACTAATTTGGAATTAGTAAAAAAAAATGTGTACAACATGCAAATAAGAATTACAATGATGACCAATTTAATTAACAAACAAAGCAAGCAAACTTCACACAATTTGATAAATCTCAATTTCCTATTAATGCAAATGCATAACAACTTTATCTAAGCCACAGGCTTTTCAGGATATCGAAACAAAGTTCACACTTACCAGGCAAGTTATTATGCCCATCAACAAGAAAGGAAACAGTTTTTTATTAGATAAATGAAAACTGACAGATATTTGCACTGATGAATGAGAATGTTTAGGTGGATTAGTAGACATACAAGCAAGATAGAAATCAACAATGAATGCATTGGAGAGATAAATAAGTCACAATTTGCGCACAATCACCATCAATCCAGGAGCACTAAGAGCATGTAGGTAAAAATTGAAAGATGAAGGTGATATTAATAGTAATAGATGTAACAAATTGACAGAATGTGTACTGACCAGGAAAGCTAAAGAAAGAAGAAAGGAAAAAGCAAATGACAAAAAAAGTCTTATAGAAATGTGGAGGAATAGAGATCCAAACAAAGGTTACTATATGTGGAATAGAGATCCAAACAAAGGTCACCAAGGCTCATCATTACAATTAAGCCCAGGCTCACCCTCACTTGCAGAAATATTTTACCTAAAATTAAACCCTGAAGCAATGATGTTCAGGGTAAAATTGGACTTTTAATGCCTATACCATAATTGCACCATGGCCACATTGTAGTGCACTAAACACCACTACTTTGGCAGTTATTGTGTCTGCCATGGTTACCATTGAAAACCACTTTGCTATCCTCCTAATATCACACCATTGTTACCAAATTTGACGCCCTAGTATGCAAAGTAATTAAATGGATCTTACCCAATAGACAAATGTATAGAAAGAACAAAGAAAAACAAATGAAAAAATTTATAAACTAGAAATCTTGATTTAATTGGCCTTACCAAAAGACTTTGTATTGGAAATGAAGTATGAATGGTGGTAAAGCTGCAACAGCAAGTGGCGAAATGCAAAATAGAGGAGTTTTCACCTTCAATCTTCGTCGGACGACTGCAACTCAACTAGAGTTGGTTAGCAACGGTAGAACAATGTTCGAGTTCGTTAGGTTCGCGCTTTCACCTTCTTTTTCGCTTCGTTCTTCTCCTTTCTTTGATCTGGGTTTGGGGTTTCCATTTGGGTTACAACAAATTTCGTGCATTTCTACGAATTCAGTGACTCATTCTCGAACTCATGAGTTTGTTACGAGTCAACTGAGTCTACTCCGAATCGACTCCGAGTCCACTCCGAGTCCACTCCGAGTCTACTCCTAGTCCACTCAATGTCTACTCCAAGTCCACTCCGAGTCTACTCAAAAACGAGTTTATATACGAGTCAACTCGTGACCACTGTCTAGACTCGTAATCTCGTACAGGTGTGCGAGTCAACCCGTGAGTTTGATAACCATGGTTGTAACTTTACAATCTTTAAACCTTGGTTATGCTTACTAAAATAGTTAATTCTATACTAAAAATAGTTGATTCTATACTAAAAATAGTTACTTTTATACTAAAAACGGTTAATTTGTACTAAAAATAGTTAATAGTTAATTTTATACTAAAAATGGTTAAGTTTATACTAAATCAAAATTAAATTTGTATATATAATCAAGTTTTAATAGTGTAAAGTACCATAGAATACATGTGTTCACACTTACTAGACAATTTCCAAGGAAAGTTGTGGGATCGAGCCACGTCCATCTCTGACTAGAATTCATAGAACAAATCAATTAATCTTATAGGGCTTAGGATATAAATCAGGTAGAAGAATTCTTCTATTGATTCACGTTTCTCGTTGAACCAAAGAATCAAAATCATGATAACTAGTACCAACTGATGGAGTAGATTAGGTATATCAAGGTATCACTATATTAAGCATACAAAGTAAGGATTCTAAGAGATACCATCTATAAAGGTTTTTTCGATTAGTCCCAGCCTATCAAAAGCGTACCGCTCCAATTTCTTTCCCAATAGGACATAATATTTTCCTTTTTTACAATACACAACTACCATAACAAATTCTCGAACTCGCGTGTTTGTTACGAGTCAACTGAGTCCACTCTGAGTCCACTCCGAGTCCACTCCGAGTCTACTCCGAGTCCACTCCGAGTCTACTCCGAGTCTACTCCGACTCCACTCAAGGTCTACCCCGAGTCCACTCCGAGTCTACTCAAAAACGAGTTTATATACGAGTCAACTCATGACCACTGTCTAGACTCGTAATCTCGTACAGGTGTGCGAGTCAACCCGTGAGTTTGATAACCATGGTTGTAACTTTACAATCTTTAAACCTTGGTTATGCTTACTAAAATAGTTAATTCTATACTTAAAATAGCTGATTCTATACTAAAAATAGTTACTTTTAACTAAAAATGGTTAATTTGTACTAAAAATAGTTGATAGTTAATTTTATACTAAAAATGGTTAAGTTTATACTAAATCAAAATTAAATTTGTATATATAATCAAGTTTTAATAGTGTAAAGTACCATAGAATACATGTGTTCACACTTACTAGACAATTTCCGAGAAAAGTTGTGGGATCAAGCCCCGTCCATCCTAACCTAGAATTCATAAAACAAATCAATTAATCTTATAGGGCTTAGGATATAAATCCAGTAGAAGAATTCTTCTATTGATTCATGTTTCTCATTGAACCAAAGAATCAAAATCATGATAACTAGTACCAACTGATGGAGTAGATTAGGTATATCAAGGTATCACTATATTAAGCATACAAAGTAAGGATTCTAAGAGATACCATCTATAAAGCTTTTTTCGATTAATCCCAGCCTATCAAAAGCGTACCGCTCCAATTTCTTTCCCAATAAGACATAATATTTTCCTTTTTTACAATACACAACTACCATAAAAAATTCTCGAACTCGCGAGTTTGTTACGAGTCAACTGAGTCTACTCCGAATCTATTCCTAGTCCACTTTGAGTCCACTCCGAGTCTACTTCGAGTCCACTCAGGGTCTACCCCGAGTCTACTCAAAAACGAGTTTATATACGAGTCAACTCATGACCAATGTCTAGACTCGTAATCTCGTACGGGTGTGCGAGTCAACCCATGAGTTTGATAACCATGGCAGCTAGCATAACAAAGTAAGGATTCAAAGAGATACCATAAACGTAGCTTTTTTTATCAAAACCACTTCAATTTCATTCCCAAGACATAATATTTTCCTTTTTTATGATACACAATTAACTTAGCAAAGTTAAGCCCACAACGTACATTTTATATTCAACCTATCACTTCTTTCTAGCTCTAGTTTTTCCTTATAATCTATAACTATCCTTTCTTCCAATCAACTAATCAATTTTGAAAAATCCAAAACTAAGCATAGTAACCCAAAGATGTATTGAACCTTATGAAAAAAGCAACCAAATTATCCCTTCGCACTTGCACAAAGTAAGCAAGCTAACTTTTATTCTATCAGAAAAGAAAAAGAAAAAAAAAAACCCTGATTAGGAATCGTGATTCGTAAAAAGCTGGAGTTCTTTCCATAAATTCTAATTTAATTTGTCATCAACCCATCCAATCTAATTCATTACTCTCCTAGTAGACAACACTCATTACAAGCAAGAATTTGTAGTCCTCTAGAACAACCTTTGAATCCTAAGATTTTCAACCCCTTTTGTAATTTTGAAACTCATGTTTGAATCTTATAACCCAAGTTCATCCTATTGGCAACGAGCAAACGACACTTACACACGATACGACGTTCTTTTTGCAAGGTTACCTCTTTCAATTTATTATTTTGCCTCAAAATATGCATTCCAAAACCTTTTCCTCTCGTAACCACTCGCCCAAACTTCGATGATCTAGCTTTCGATATGATACTATTGCTACACTTGTTTCTTCTCTTTACCAAGAACCGTATTATTGTTTTGTTACTTCTTTACTTAACTGCTTTCCTTATCAATGATGATGTTGATGAAATATTGTTCCACTCCAAGGTTGCATCCCTCGCTTACTAGAACTTTGTAAGAGGTGGTGATGAATAGAAGCAATGCTTCAACCCTCTCTTCAGACTAGTTTATTTATTTCCTTAAGCAAATAATTCTCGGTCAAGTTGACTACAATACGACTCATGTGGGATAGTCCAGCCAAGCCAAATAAGTTTGGCTTAGGCACCTAGTGTGTCTGTGTGTGTGAGTGGCACTTCCTCTCCCATTTGCCTTTCTTCCTCTCCCGTTTGCCTTTCTTCCTTCCCATTGGGACCCCAATGAGAACCCTAATGGGTGGGGCCTTCTAAAAGCCAATCAAGGTCTAATTGAAGAACCACAAAATTTAAAGGTAAGTATTTTGTTTAGTATATATGATTTAGCATCTGTAAACATTGGCTAAAATTGTATTGGTACTAACAAAGGAATTGTGGACATCTTAGTTTCTCAACTACATCAATTTCCCCCTTTCTATCAAATATTCCACACCACATCCTTGATCAACCGAAGAAAAGAAAAACACTATACTCTCATAATTAAATTCAAGCTTTAACTGCTTGTAGTGAAACATAAAAAAAATAAAATAAGCTTCAATAAGTCAATAAATGTTAAGCTACCTTAACAATTCTATGTCAATCTTACAAGTAAATGTTTATAAAATGTAAGTGAACGATATTGGAAATATCTGTGACTGGCCTCATTTATTACCAGAAGCTCCCACAACTGTCTCTATAAAATGCAATAGAAAGGGACTACTGTAATTTCATTAACTCAAAATAATCATTATCGAGGAGTGCACAATTGCAACCAAAATTAACACTTCTCCTTTCCTGAACCGACCAGCTGTATCAAAGAAGAAAGATATCATAAAAACATACATGACTCAAGGTCAATTAATCTTAGAATGCATATTATGGAAACAAATGCACAGTGAAACTTATTGTTAATTGCTGAGTTACTTACTTTGAAGCCACAAAGGTTACCAAAACATCCTGCGCTCCGCTGGCTACAGAAGCTGAATAGCCTATTGGCTTTATAATCTTTACAATATTGCTAGCAGGTCTGGCATGATTAGCACCACTACCAACATTCCGTGTTAGTAGGGCTGACTCATCTGTACTAACAGCTGCTCCAATTGGGTTCTGTGTATTGGCAGGCTCACCAGCATATAATTCTTTGTTGAACCTCTTTACAGAACCAGATTTTCTCCTTTTGGCTCCTCGGCAGCGACCACTTTCACTTGTTTCCATGCGAACCCCCTTTGGCTTAGCAACTGTTTGACCATTATTGCCAGCAAACCCAGGACCAGAAGGCATTGCTTCTGGAATCCGTATTGCAAGCCTGTCAGCTTCATTCCCACCGGCAGAAGAGGCTTTCAGCTCACTAAGCTTAGGATCATAATCATTTTCCTCATTCCTTTCAACATTTTGTTCTGAAACAATTGGAGATTTGTTAACATTAACAGGTATGGCACTTTCAAGATTGTTGCCAGCACCATTTCCCAATTCATCAGCAAAAAGAACAGTCTGAGGAAAGGCAGGAATAACAGGAAGGCTAGCATCACTAAGAACAGGAAGAGCAGACTGTGAATGGCTTCCAACGGTACTCGAAAAGCGTCGAAGACTGTAAGGAGTGGTAGAACGCTCCAGCCTCTTCTTGGGTTGAGTATGATGCACCACGTGCTTGCGTTTGCGCTTACGGTGTCTTCCTGACTTCAAGCTTTGAAACCACAAAAGTATAAGTGAACAGGTGATTTTCACAATCTAGACATATTATACGTCCATCCAGTTTCAGGCAGCTACAGTCTTTTTATAAGCAAAGCAACCCATTCTAAATAACAGGAAAAACAGAACACAGACATAAAATATGATAGGAATATATGCACCTTCACATCTAAGCTCATAATTTAACACAGGGTCCAAAGAAAGATATAAAAACTTCTATCTTTTATGGAAGAAAAAGGGAATACCTCTCCTCAAAAGCTTCAACAACATCAGGAACAGAAACCAGATTTTCTGGTGGCTCCCAAGTGTTGGCTGTCTCAGGCCACCCATTCCTTCAGCAATAAACCAGTAAACAGATCAGCAATAAACCAATAAACAGATCAGCAAAAATACATACATAAAATTTTCACACTAGACCCTTTTTTCTTTCATGTATTTGCATCACAACCAAGTCAATCAATAAGAACAAAAGACAAAGGAGCAAAAGGGGTACTCACCATTTGATAAAGTATTGCACCTGACCCTGTATTTGCAGCATTTGAAATCCACATTATCGTAAAGGAAAGCCCCCAACAGGACAGAAAACAAGTTAGCCCAAAGAACTACATCAACAACAGCAAATTCTCTCCAAGTTTGGCTGGCTACTCGAATCAAGTTCGAATTAAACCATAAAGTAACTCAAAAGAATCCTTATTAAGATAAAAATAGACCAAAAACACACTCCCATTACAGATAAAACTAGACCAACAACTATAAAAAGAAAACTCCATTACATATCAAATAATTAAACAAAACATAACCCTCAATCACCAAAGAATAAGAACAACAACAAATCCTATGAAAGGCTACATGAATCAGACAACATTCTAGGTGGCCCTTTAAACCACTAAAAAAAATCAAAAAATTCACTCTTGTAGAGGAAGCGGGACCAAAACTAAATCGATTGCAGATATAATTATTCAAAAAAGAAAAAATCACGGACACAACACAAAACGAGGAAAAAACAGGCGATCCTCAATCACTAAAAAAAAATAAGTAGAACAACAACAAAACCCATAAAAAAAAGTCGGCTACATGAATAGCTCGACATAATTGACATTATTCGGCAACTGGTTACCCCATTAACCAAAAAATTACTCAAAAAAAAAACATAACAGATTAAACTAGGCCAAAAAACAGCCATGGAAAATAAAATCATTTAAAAGATAAAAAAACAGACACAACACAAAGCAGAACAAGAGGGAGAAAAACATAAACCCCAATCATAGAACAGCAATAAAAAGTCTATCTAAGAGCAAGGTCGACTACATGAATCACAAGCCATTTACGAAAAGAAAAAAAAAAAACTCTAAAACATTCCCACTACAGATAAAATTAGCACAGGCAAAACAACTGGGAAAAAAAAATCTCCATTACAGCACCACCAATGGCAAAAGAAGAGGAAAATATGGGAACTTTTTACCTTGCGCACCCTCTTGCGACGTATAGCTTCAACTTCATAAAAATTCTCAGCGAGAACAACACCCTGAGCCCCTGGAAAAGCACCACCAGCATTTTCCTCTTCTTCATCTCCCCCCACACCATACTCTTCTTCCCCCTCCCCTTCTCCTTCCTCACCCTCCCCTTCAGAATCCCCCACCTGGGGTTCCTCATCCTCCCCGTTCCGCAACTGGGTCCCCTCGTTCCCCTCAAAGCTTTGAACTTTGTCACTCCCACCCTCTCCACCTCCCGAATCCGCAGCACCAGAAGGCTCCACCACCTCGGGCGGAGCATCCGCCGTGGCCTTTTTCTTAGCACCACCCTTCATTGCAGCAACCTTGAGCAGTGCCCTCTCTATTTTGTTGTTCTGGTTTTGCTGATGAATGAAGAAAAAAAAAATCTTGTTCTACTGAAGAGGAAGCACCAAAAGTTGTGTCCACCCTGGGGTGAGGTGATGAGCTGTCAATCTATGTGTATCTATGCCTGAAAGCGTGATCCATCGCTCAGGTTTTTATTTAACGCTTTTCTTCTTTCGCCTCTTTTTCCTCTTTCTTTCTTCTTTTTCATTCAGATTTTTTCCTTTTTAATTTTTTTTTTCTCAGTCTTTTTCTCTTCTCTGGATTTCTTGGTGGGGTTTGTAATTTTGTTTCCCTCCCTACCCCGCCTATTTTTTTTTTTCATGAAACTTCTTTTTTTCTTCTTTTTTGTCTTTTTCTTGTTCTAAGGTCTTTATTTTTTACTCAAGATTATATAATTTAAATTAAATATTTCTGTAAGAAAAAATAAATTACTTTATTTTCAAGGGTTAGTGAAATTTTAAATGTATTGTAAGTTTAAATATTTTTAATTAAGTTTTCTTTATCATATAAAGACAAATAAGCAATGTAGAAAAATAATTACATTATTCAATTAAAAAATTTAAACAACAAAAAATGTAATTCGAAAATTTATTAATAACTTGAAACTAAATTAAATTAAAACTTTCTTAGAATTGCAAGAGAATGAATTAGACACGTTTTAAGATACACTTCGTATGCAAATATTTTTATGTGTTTCTAATTAACCAATTTTACATTTTATTGAATTAAAATCATTTCATATTTGATAAAATACATAATTTGTTCATTTTTAATTAACTTAAAATAAGTTATATAACTTACTTTTTATTGTTATAAAATTATTTATATTTTTGAATTGTTGTGAATGCATAGTGGGTGGCATGCGTTTCCTTTAGTATTTATGTAAATAAATAAAAAAAGTCTTATATTCTTTTAATAATTTTGTATTGTTTTATAAATAAAGCATTGAATGGAAAATATATATTTAATGAGTTCAGGAAAAAATTAATTAATGCTTATACTTTTATTTTGAGTCATCAATAAGGTATTAATTGAAAATTTATGTTTATGCGTTAAACAAATACACTATTGAATGCATGAACTTCTTTTATAAATAAGGTATTAAGAGAAATTTTATATATACAAAAGTTTAATCCAGAATGCCATGATCATATTATAATGGGTGGGATGGCGTTGATAAATTTATTAAATAGTTATTTAAACTAAATATAAAATTGAAGTATAGTTTAGTTTGATTTTATTTGAATAAAAAAATAAGTGTCAACAATAATAAGAGAGTAGAAATTTCTTTTAGAGTGGCTTACAAGTCACCCACACCCTTTTTTTATTTCATTAATTATAATTCATTAATTATAATGTTGTGTTTATTTGAGCTGGTTAACTATTAAGCCAATGTTTTATAGTTTGATTTGAATTAATTTTTGTATATTATTATGATAAAATTGTTAAACACTTTTTACTGAAAAATTGTTAATTTTTTTTTAAATTAATTAAATAAAGAGACGTATTGTTTTTTAAAAATTACTTATAAATTCAATAATTTTTCATTTAATTATAGATATCATTGGATTGAGCACTTGTACGAATCTAATGTTATATATACACACTACATATTTTTTATTTTTTATTTTTTTTTAATTGTTTAGTTTGTCATAAAATTCATTTCTATATTTAAGAGATTTTTTATCTTATCACAACTTTGATGCAATTATGTTTAAGAATGTACGTCAATTAAATATTTTTTATTTTTCACATTTAAATATTTGTACTCTTTTTAATATTTTTATTTATTGAGTATTTTTCTTTTTTCACGTGAGAATGTTTAACATTTCAATTTAAGGGTTTAATAACATAAACATTTTATTTATTAGGTTATATAAAAACAAATTATCTTCTTTATTATATTATTAATTTTTGTTTCATCTAAATGACTATTTTGTTTTGCTAAAATAATTTTTGCACCCTCTAGATTGATATTTGAAAAATTTTCTTAGATCTTTAAGGTATTTTTCATTTTATCATATTTTTAATTACACATTTGTTTTCTGTAAGGCCCACTTTCCATTTTGCCCCTTTTCTTAGGGTTGCCTTAACTATTGGGCCTTAGGGCGGGCCCAAAAAGGGAAAACAGACCTAGTCCGCCCCAAACCCTAACCTATGCTCACTTTTCGTAAATAGAAACCACACCTCCTAGAGTTGTTGCTGCTGCCGTCTTCTGTTAGGGTTCCAAAGTTCCTCAGATTCACGTTTAGCTTGGCCATTGTTCTGCTCACGTAAGTACCTTTTAATCCTTACCGCCTTGGTCTAGTATAGCTTTCGTAGTCACAGTGGAAACTCTATAATAACTCGTTTTTATCCGCTGTTCCAGTTTGCGAGTCGGGTTCTAGAGCTGCTGTGCTCCTTGGTTTTGTGTCGAAGTCCTGTACGAACCCAATTCCAAGTAGGGAAGCTCTGGCTTACTACTATATTACTGGCTTCCATGTTGTTGGCTGTTATTTCGAGTTCATGTGGTTGATGCGATTATATGTTAACTGTGAATGTATGAATGCCTTGTTCTGGTTTTGGTGTGGGTGATTGTTGCAGGAAAATAGTGGCGAGACCTGCTAATCTCGCCCAAGCAAGCCAGTCTCGCCTAGGCGAGATGGACAGGGACTCGCCCAAACCCTTCTTCCGCGAAAGGTTGCCTAGGCGACTAGCTCAGTTTTTGAGCGAGCGAGTGTCTCGCCCAAGCGAGAGGGGTCTCGTCTAAGCGAGATCCCGCGTTGGTTTCCTGTTTCATTTTCGAGCCCTCGCCTAGGCGAAGGGGGCTCGCCTGAGCGAGACCCTTCAGCCTGAGCGAGGGGTTGGGCGAGGCAGTGCACTATTTGGTTGCTTGGTTGCTTTTGGATGAATGGTATTTGTTTGGGTATGATTGTTATGATGAGAAATATATATAATGGATTGTCATGTATGCGTGACATAATTCATGAATGGTGAATGATGGATATGATAAGAACTTGGCATGTGAAATAAATGAGTGGGTTGGAATTAAAAGGACATCGTATTGATATGAGATGAGGCCATGTACTCATGGGGTGGTAATGACCAGTGGTATGGATTCAACATGTGATACGAATGAGGATTTACTGTCAGAGGATGGTATGGAATTATAAGCATGATTAGTGTTCTCTTGTTGTGGGTTTATGTTTTTTGGTCTGTTTCAGTGCGTAATTCCTTTGAGTCTCTAGGTGAGACCTTCAAGGTCGCGCTTCAGTGGTCGGGACGTAATTCCATGGCCCCTGTTAGTGGGAGTCCATGGTGGTGCCCCATCTGTATAACTAGGTAAGGATTCAAGGTAAAGTTGCATCCTGACACTCTAAGGAGCCAATTAGTCTTACTTAGAGCGGATTGACTCTTGTGGTGAGAGTAGTAGGAGGCCTGAAATTCATTAAGGGCTAACCTTGTGGTGAGGGAAATTGATTCATTGTAACACTTGTAACACATAGCTCGGGAGTGAGCAGAGGTATCCACCACAAGTGCAAGCATCCGCTGAATCCGACTAGGCTATACGTATCCAGATGAGTTGAGTCGTGTCGTAGTGTATTGCCTGAAAAGTCATAACATGCTTGGTTGATTTGAGTGTATGATATTGTGAAATTATATCTATTTTGATGAACGAAATCTTTATGCTCTAGCTTACCCTACTTTCTTTGTTGTGTGATCTGTTGTGTGGTACTCTCTTTTGCGATGATCATCAACTTGTTGGTGTGAGCAGATGCGAGGAACACCCGTGGGCAACAGGGGTGGAGATTCCGCTACATAGTCCGCGTGGACTGGTTTATAATTCCCTTATGAGTTTCTTTAGGGTTGTGACCCGTGTATTTGTTCGTCCTTAGATTTATGTACTTTTGGTTAAACTCTTTATCTAGTTTTCTATCGGGCATCGTGGTGTGCCATGGGTTGTAAGGAGTTGAGTTTAAAACTCTCGAACTGCGCTTTTATGTTATCTTGTGACGCTTCCTTTAATTTCGTGTACTTAATTAAATGGGGTGTTACATTTATGGTATCAGAGTGGTCATTCCTTAGGTTTGTGGACTTGGATGTCCGTTTAGCTTTCTTTGTGTCTTTCTGAGTGTTCTGGTTAAATTTCTATCTTATTAAGCCTAACCAAGTGATTTCTTTGTGCTAGTGAACTATGGCACCTCATCGTAGGAACGCTCAATCCTCCGAGGGCGATGCACCAGACATTGCAAGAGCTATAGAAGCCATGGTAGCGGCTATGGCGCAGCAGAGTACTGCGATGATACAACAGCATGAGGCATCGATGCAGCGTCAGGATGCCCACAGACAGCACATGGATTTCCTATATGTGATTTCATGTAATAGACTCTCAAATTGTTTCTTAGAGACATTTTGATCATTTTTATATAATTATTTTTATTTTCGAACTCATTATCATACGTGTAATTTTATCACTATGATTGTGTAAATAAATTTTATTTACTATAATATAATAATTTAGTGTAATTGTCATTAATTTTTTTTATCACCATTCAACAACATAGATTGTAGTTCAAAAGATAAAAGATACGTTTCAAAATTCTATTATTATTAGTTTAATCTTTGTTCTCTATATGATTTTGATCAAATGATCTATTATAACTTGTATTAGTGTATTAAAAAATATTTCATTAGAATTTAAAAAATTGGAATAAAATAACATTTAAAATATATTTTAATTTGAATATTTATTTTTCTTTTATATTTTTAAAAAGGTATTTTTAAATTTTATTAACTAGGTTTCATTAACGTTTGCAAATTTATTAAATGTTTTAGTTCTCGTAAAATTTTATTTGATATTCTAATTTGAAATGTATACAATTATAATTTCTTTCTAAATATTTGATACTAAAGAAACAAACTTTTTTTAATATTAAATATTTGATAATATTATGTTTCCTTTACTATAATGTTGTATTATTTTATAAAAATTAATTAATTTATTATTGATACCCGTTGCCGGTGGGGATGAGAATGAGACACAGATTTGATACCCATTAAATTCAGGTATAGGGATGTAGATGAATTTTTTCACTCGATATAAATAAGAAATCAAGTACAAGTACAAGTATATACTCGTTACCCATCGAAGACGGAACAAAAATTTGATACTTGTTGAGTTTCAAGATGTGATGAATTTGTTGACTCAAAATAGGTATGGAATAATGAAACTCATTCCCCTCTTATCTTGGTATCATGCCTAATTATAATTAATATTGAGAAACACAACTCTTTTTACTTAAAAATATAATATTCGAGTGTCATAATTTCAATGTAATTTGACCTACCTAACAAACACCATAAGGCAATTAATACACCATTCAACAAACACTTATTTATTTTTAATTTGAAATTCAAATAAGAACAAGATAGATTAATATAATACTAAATTAATTCTCAACGTAGATAATCATCCACAATTATTAATATATTATTTAGTTAGCACTGGAAATATAATAAATGTAAAATAAATACTTTTGTTGAAAAAATTATTAAAAAATAACAACGGAAAATAATAAGCTATTATATATTTTAAACTGCAATAATTTTCCTGGAATAATTGCACATTGGGAAATAAACTTATAACAAATGGCATATCTTGTGAAGGTGTCAAAATATTTGTATAGATATATAAAATATATTGACGGGTAAATATATTAAAATTTATAAAAATATTTTAAATTCTATATTAATTTATATATATATATATATATATATATATATATATATAATTAGTGGTTCAAAGTCACCTTAGCATTCATGATGATCTCATAAATACTAAATAATACTAAATGTTGGATCAAACACTTATTATTGGTCCAAAATTTATAATTAATAGTTGGATAATAATATTTTAACCCACTTATTTTGACTTATTTTTAATCCATTATTGTAATTATTTATTAATTATTTTTTTTAGTGGTGTGTTGTGATAATTGAAAGATGATTGGAGTTATAAGTTATAAGTAAGTGAAAAAAGTTTGTCAAAATATCATTATTCTAAATCGTCGGAGACGCAACTCTTTTGATAAAGAATCTTCAAGTGAGACAAATTTGATGACAAATTCTCTTTAAGAAGGAGGAAATGATATATGACTATCCCAAGATTCCATACAAGAAGAACTTGAAGATGAACCTTTACAATTTAAAGGACCTATGACAAGGACAAGGAGCAAGAGATTGAAAGATCAAAACTATTCAAGGCTCATAATGCTACAAGCAATCTGAAATTCAAAGAATATGAAGATCATGGCTTGAAGCACATTTGAAGATAGTTTTTAGGAAAATTAGTTTATGTTTTTAGACTTTAGGTTTCCTCTTAGAAATTAGTTATGTTTTATGTTTTTGGGCTTTGAGCTTTCTTTTATAAATTAGTTTATGTTTTGATGTTTTGGGCTTGGGCCATCTTGTTGGGTTCTCAGGTTTCCTTAAACTTATGTGCCTATATATAGACGTACCAAAAACAATGTAGGGACTTTCAGTCATATATTGAATTTGATTTCATTAAAGAGAGGATTACCTTTGTTATTGGCTTAGGCCTCCGGTTCTTATCAAAGATTAACATTTTTGTGGCGAGTCTTCACTTGACTTATCAATCTGCTAGATTGTGGCGTCCTCCATCTTTGTCTTATTTTGCGTTCTTCTCTAATTAATTCGTGTCGTGCCTCTTGAGGATTCAAATTTAGAAACGATCATACTCTTTCTTGGATAGGATCGTATCATCTGGTATCAGAGCCAGATTCTGGTTTGAATTTCCTCTTCTATGTTATTTTTCTGTCATATGAAAAAAAAACTACAATTTTTCAATGTCTACTTTTTCTGTGTTTTGTTTTAAATTTTGTTTGTTTCATTTGTAAGGAGTAAAACCCCTAAGGTTGTTTCCAATTTGGTTGAATTTTTTTTATTTGGCGTATTTTTTTTTCTTTCTTTTATGTTCTCTGTTTAAATTATGTATTTCTACATTTGATTCGTGGAAATTATTTGTTTTTGTATTTGGGATTTTTAAATGCACTTACTTTGATTTACATGAGTATGAGGGTTTGAAGGATAAATTGTTTAGTTTGTTTTTGTGTTGAACTGCAAAAAGAAAAAAAAAAATATATATATATATATATATATAAAAAAAAAAATATTGTGGATCAAAGTCAAAAGGAAACAATATATATTGAAAAAAAAAGGATAAAAAAAATGGGGAGTTCAACACAACTTTTTGTTACAATTTTATTTGTGGTTTATTGATATCTACTTGCAATCAGTCTTTCTCTTAGAGTCTATATGTTGTCTCTTTTAAATCTCTTTGGTAGTCCTATTATTTTCTAATTTTAATTTTCTTGTTTTGTGTGTTTAAAATTCCTTGAAGTTTTGTCTAGAGTTTTGGATTTTCTTTGTCCTCTAAAGTCAAGATTTAGATCTCGCAACATTTTTCACATGGTTTGTTGACTCTTTGCTTAAGTTACTAGAGTTCTTTGCCAAGCCCTAAAGGGAATTTGAGTGGTAAAAGGTAAGAGAGTACATTCAAGAAAAAACTTATAAGTGTGATACACGAGTGGAAAATTGAGTGAAACACTTAGCGGAGTGGTGAGGTCCTAAATATATTTTATTATACTAACATTTTCTTGCAGGAATTAGCAAATATTGAGTAATGAAACATGTTTTCACAGAGGCATCCTTCTGGAATTGGTTTAACATATGGTTTAAATTATCCTACTCCTAACCAAGATCATTTGGTTCAAGGACTTGAATTTACCACGAGAGTGGCATGTAGAGATACACCTAGTGTTTATGAGGTCTTGGTAGCAGACATTAATGCCTTGGAATCCAGAATTATAAAGCTAATTGGAAAGATTGCTAGTATTAAACGAAAGCACAATCTTGATAGAAAATCATTGCCAAAGACAAGTACACTAAGATGTTCCAAATATGAAGGCTATGGGCATGAAACTCATCAATGTTCTAATGGGGATGCAAGTCCCATGACTCATGAAGACCTCAAGAACATTTCATACTTGAGAGAGGAGGAAGAAAGGACAATGCACAAATTAGATGTATTGAAAAGAAGGCAAGAGCGAAAGCTAAAAAGAGCCCATGAGAAGGAAACACTTATAGAAAATGAAGTAAAGGAAAAGAGAGAAAGAGACGAGAAAGAAAAGAGAGAAAAAGAAGAGAAAGAAAAGAGTGAGAGAGAGGACAAAGAAGAAGGAGAGAGAAAAGAGAAAGAAGAGCGAGAAAAAGTAAAGAAAGAAGAGAGTAGAAAAAGAGAGAAGGAAGAAAAGAGAGAAAAAGAAGAGAAAGAAAAGAGCGAGAGAGAGGAGAAAGAAGAAGGAGAGATAAAAGAGAAAGAAGAGCGAGAAAAAGTAAAGAAAGAAGAGAGTGGAAAAAGAGAGAAGGAAGAAAAGAGAGAAAAAGAAAAAGAAATAAGAGAGTATTATGAATTGTCAATGAAAAAAGGTACTAACTTTCCTCTTATTGTTTTATTGCCTCTAGACGATTTATTCATCAAAGAGCAATGGCATCAACAATGGAAAAACGAAAGGATACTTAGGGAAGACTTATTCATCAAGCAACAAGGAGATCAACAATGGGAAGACGAAATGATGATAAAAAAAGACACAAGCTTAGAAATATATGCTCATGAATTAGCTTGTTTACCCATTTCTAACAAACCTGTGGGTGATCAAAGTCATACCTATAATTGGGCTGCTTGTTTGAGCAATATTCCTTTTCTTTTCTTTGATCATTTTATCTTTAATTTAAAATTGTTTGATGATTGGTGCAAGTGGGTATTTGACCCTAGAGGCAGAACTCCCAAATCTTTTATAATAAGAGATTGACCTCTTTTATGAACCAAATCTCATTTTAGTAGAATTTCTATTATTTTATTTTAGATTTGTGTCTTTGATTTATGTTTGTGTTTGTGCATAGGACCTTTTAGAATTCGGGTCAAATTCTTTCCAAACAGGAGAGAATGATAAAGAATCTTCAAGTGAGACAAATTTGAGGACAAATTATCTTCAAGAAGGAGGGAATGATAGAGGACTATCCCAAGATTCCATACAAGAAGAACTTGAAGATGAACCTTTACAATTTAAAGGACCTATGACAAGGGAAAGGAGCAAGAGATTGAAAGATCAAAACTATTCAAGGCTCCTAATGCTACAAGCAATCTGAAATTCAAAGAATATGAAGGTCATGGCTTGAAGCACACTTGAAGATAGTTTTTAGGAAAATTAGTTTATGTTTTTAGACTTTAGGTTTCCTTTTAGAAATTAGTTATGTTTTATGTTTTTGGGCTTTGGGCTTTCTTTTATAAATTAGTTTATGTTTTGATGTTTTGGGCTTGGGCCATCTTGTTGGGTTATCAGGTTTCCTTAAACTTATGTGCCTATATATAGACGTACCAAAAACAATGTAGGGACTTTTAGTCATATATTGAATTTGATTTCATTAAAAAGAGGATTCTCTTTATTCTTGGGTTAGGCCTCCAGTTCTTATCAAAGATTAACTTCTTTGTGGCGAATCTTCACTTGACTTATCAATCTGCTAGATTGTGGCGTCCTCCATCTCTATCTTATTCTGCATTCTTCTCAGATTAATTCGTGTTGTGCCTCTTAAGGATTCAAATTCAGAAACAATCATACTCTTTCCTGGATAACATCGTATCATCTGGTATCAGAGCCAGGTTCAAACTTGATATGTTTCCTCCCTTGGTTAGCCTTAGAGGCTAACTTCTCCATCTTCTTTTCTATTTGGGCCTTTACCTCTTTATGCAAGTTCTTGACAAAGGTTGCTTTGGCAAGTCCATCTTAGTCATAGAATCAATATCAGATAAAGGTAACAAATCTAATGGAGTTAAAGGATTAAAACCATTTCTACTTTTTAAACTATTTTCTAGATCCTTCAAACGAATAATATGAAATGTATTTTTGAATCCTTTTAGATTGATAATCCAAAATACATTTTCACATTATGCAACCTAATCTATAATCTATTTCTAGATTTGAAAATATATTATGGATTAATCCAAAGTATACTATTGACTAAATTTAGGCTTTTCTAATATGCATAGACATACAACAATAAACTCTGGAACTGAGAAAAAAAAAGCCTAAATAATAAAATATCACTGAAGTACATAAAAATTAGGACTTAACAAATAGTTTCTTTTTGCATCTTATGTTTATAGAAAAAAAAATCATTTTTACCTTTCTAATCATTTCAATATATATATATATATATATATATATATATATATATATATATATATATATATATATATATATATATATATATTTCAGAAAGTAAATTTGATAAAAACAAATAATCCTAATAGATATGGATTTGTTTAAGGGAAAACACAAAAGTACACTAAATGTAAGTGTCGAAAGTCTTTTATTCTGACATCTGTCATTTTAATATTTTTTTACGTACATTTGGTTCTTAAGAAAAACAATTGTTTAAGATAAAAATTTAATTCTGTGTATTAATTAATGTATTAAACTCAGAAAAATAACTAATTTTTTTCACAATTATTGTAATTCTTATAAATATATTGTTTTTTTCTTTTTCTAAATGCCTTATTTAAAACTATGTAAATTATACTTATTTTATATAATTTCAAAATTTACATTCTTAAACGTCCTTTACTACTGTTTTAGAATAATTATTTAAAAAGATATTTGATTTGATTTTAAAATAGATAATCTAAAACCTATTTGACACTATTTCAAATTATATATATGAAGCGCCTCTCACCCCCACAAAATTTTATCCAAAACGCGTTATCCTTAATTTTTTTTTATAGTATATCCCATATAACTTTTCTCAAAATGTGTCAAAGATTTCAAATAATTATTTTCGTCCATCAAATACATTTATAGGGTGCAAGAAGAAAAGTGTGGACTACAGAGTACAGGAAGAAAACCTGTCTATGTAAAACATGGTTTCAACGATCTGTTAACATGAATCATATAACACATTTCTTGTGCATATAACAAAATGCGACTTAATAATTCAAGAAAATTTGAAGCTACAAATTATTGTTTCTGTACTAAGAGAAAATCATGAACAAATAAAAGTTGAGCAGGGTAGATTAAACAGAATCTATAGCACTTATTTAACTACTGAAACTCCCTCTACTACCCACATTCACAGGCACATGATGTTATATTGTTAACTGAGGTTAAACAAATGTTAACACTGTTTTCACTTTCTTCGCATGATACACCTTCTTAGCCTCTACACTCATGATTTTACAACAGTACACTACACATGGGATATTACATTACAAAAATAGATAAATAAATGAGACTGTAAAATCTTCATCTGCGCAGTAATTTCTATTTTCTTCCATACAAAAGTGCAATTTGAGGTCATGCTCTCCCTTTCCTTTTGTCATCCAATGCCTATCCACCAAAACAGGGTCCAAAATGTTGTCAGAAACACTGCTAGCACACAATATTACAGAATTTATTTAAAACACTTCCGCATAGAACATGTTAAAAATGACAGTAAAAAAGGATAATTGAAAACCACTATAAAACTTAGTGTGCAGTTACTACAAGAGAATGCAAAATCAGAAGGAAAAAACAAACTGTACTTATGATAGCTGTTAAAAAAGTGTATATTGGTAAATGAAGTGCGCATGATGCTCCAGTTTAGTCAAAGGCAAGAACGAAGTCATTGAACCTGCCGTAACACATTTTCATCACGTTGAAAATGATCAACCAACTTGGCGATGTGTTTAAAAATGATACAAATTTAAATCATGAACGTTGCATATTTGTATCATCTGATAACACAGCTTTTAGGGGATGTAGAAGAATGGCATGCAAAACCAGTCTTCAAATTCTGAAGGATAAAAAAAAAAATCTTATCTTACGAAGAGGAATTCATTACGTAGATCAATTAGGGACTGACAATTAGACAAGCATATGTGTTGGGGAGGTCCAGTGAGAAAGGTAGTTCAAAAGGTCACCAAAGAGCAATGTTATCAGTGGATGGAGGAAGGCTAAAATTCGACCATGTAAAAAAAAACTGAGTTTAACCATTAGAAAAGACGCTATAAATTGTATTGCTAATATAATTTGAATACACTATTTCGATGCCACTTCTTTACATCTTTACAACTAAGATTGACAATAATAGGATTAATATTACATGTCATTGATAATTGATGCCCAGGCAATTGTTAGCAGCAGATGGAATACCTTACTCTGGAAGAATCGCATAGTTAACACAAGTGTGTCTCTCATTCTACAAAGAAAAGGGTAATGAACACTGTTAATCATGTTTGTAAAATACAGTAACATTCATATTTATGTTTGTCGTGCTGGAAATTGAAACCAGATGCATAACCGCTGAGCACAATAAATATCAAAGATGAAAGTAAATAAACTTTGGAACAATTGGTATGAAGAAAAAAACAACTATCAGCTACACGATGAGATAAGACAGATGAAAGAGCATTATAATACTGTTAATTTTTTTCAATGACATCACAGATACAACATCTAGTAGCAGTTTTTACCTAATGAAGCATCCACTGGATACTAAATTTAAGTCAGACATCCTGAAGGGTACTTTTGGAGTGACCAGTGATATTTATCAATATCCTTCAAACATTCTAATGTTAAAGCCAAATACAACAATGTTATTACCTGACACTATATGTGCTTAGAGGATGAGAAGACCCATCTGAGCATGTTAACACAAATTGCACTGAGAGACCAGAGGGAACCTTAATCTGACGAAAATCCATAAAGCAAGTGTGATGTAAGTCACGTAAGCACTGACTGTGCAAGATAAGAAAAAAAAAAGAGGAAAAAGAGAGGGGATTGAACCCAAGAAATGATATAATATATAAAAAGGATTTTTGTAATTGTATTCCATGTAGAAACATGAGTATTATTATTTATAATGACGGGAAGATATAGTAATAGAGAAAAAAAATTAATATAATGAGGATTATCTGCTAAGATATTTCTCTATTTAATGTGATCAAATTATAGGTAAAGATTACTGAGTTAGGCAGATTGATTTCCACTCTAGGTATTCCAATCACATTTGTTTGCACAAATTGTTATATGATATGAATAAAGTTCCTAGGAAGTGGTGTACATGGTTTTATACATTTATGATTGGTAATTAATACACTAATGCACTTATGATAGTTATTTGTACCACTAGAAGTTGGAATGACATACCGATAAGTCCTTTGAGAATTTCTCAGCAACTACTGTAGCTTCAGTACCGTTAATTCTAATTTGATATCCTGATCGTCTTAAGTATAGGGTTGCTCGTTCCCAATTCTCGGATGAATCCATCTATTGCAAATAATTCAAGAAAAAGTAAGGATGCATATTAAGATGCAAGGAGAACATGGAATATTTTTATACAAGTATTGAACCAAATAAGAAAATAAAAAGTGAGTAGATTTCAAAATTCTTGGAACTTAATTTTAGCAGACTAATAAAGATCCGAAATGCCAAACCTATCAAATGGAACAGTTTCAGGTTATTTGAAAGGAGATTTTCGTTTGTGTACAATTAAGTATTCTTCTACCTTGTTTAATAATATTTGATATTTTGTGTTATGTAAAAGATAAGATCAGCTGGTTCATGAGATATATTGGATTGCTCAAGAACTCTTAATGTACATCATGAACCACAAATTATGCATAGATATAATGAATAAGATCAGATCATAAAAGGTTTTTCAAATAAACCAGACCTACCAACAGTAGAACACTGAATATTGCTTCTCCTTTAGACAGATATGTGTCAATCTCATGTTGCATTTCAGAATCTATAAAGTCATCCGAAAGAAAACTACGATTAGAGAACATTAAAGGAGAACATACTATAATAATATCACAAATATTATACCATACTTGCATGAATATAATGCAATTTTATTAGCAAGAGTTGGTGGCTCTATTAGAAAGTGAATCTAAGCCTACCTCAACTTCATAAAATTAGCTTGTAGATAAGGCTTGCACCTGTTTCTATATAATAACTTAATTTGATGTAGAATTTTCAATACACTATCGAGTATTGGACATTTCAAGTGTGTGACTAGCTACCGGGATTTTGATGGAGGATCCTAATCAGTCTATCAAGAGCCACTCCCTCATATGAATCCACCATGACCAGTAAAGAGAAAGATAAACTATACCATTGTCAGCTGGGACATCCTTCATTTCTAGTTGTAAAATTGATTTTTCCTTACTTGTTTAATAATTTAAATGTGTAGAGTCTCCATCATGAGGTGTTTGACTTTGCTAACCACAAGTGTGTACATTTTCCCATTAGAAACAAGAGGAGTCTTGTCCCTTTTAATCTTGTTCATATTGATGTATGGAGTCCAACTAATGTCCCAAATATGTCAAGTGCTAAACGCTTTATAACCTTTATATATGATTTCCTTTTTTAACCTTTATATGATTGTTTATTACCTTTATATATGATTGTACCTGGTGACTTGGGGTTTCCTATTTAAACAAAAATCTGAGCTTAGTTCTGCTTTCATTCAATTTGTCACAATGACTAAGCATCAATTTGAAGTCAATGTTAAGAGAATTAGATATGATAGTGTCAAGGACTACTTTAATCTTGAGTTCAATTCTTTCTGTCATAAAGAGGGGATAATTCGTGAATCTTCATGTGTTAACATACCTGAACAAAATGAGATTGTTCAAAAGAAAAACAGTCACTTACTAGAACAAACTAAAGCTCTACTTTTTCAATATCATCTTCCTAAGAAATTTTGGGGGAAGCCCTTCTTACTACTACTTATCTTAGCAATACGTTACTCTCTAAAATCTTAGAATCAAAGAGTCCCATGGAAGTTATTCTCTTTCTATCCATACCTAGACTCTACAAATAAACTTCAACCTAGAATATTTGGGTGTGTATCCATTGTGCATGTCCATAGTAATGGAAGGGGAAAATTGGATCCTAGAGCTACAGTGTTTTTTAAGGATATTCAACCATGCAAAAGGGATATAAATGTTATTGTTAGAAGTGGGTTTTAAGCTTAACTCAACCCCACAAAACCGGCTTGTAAGGTGAGGATTGCACCCACTTATATATTAGAGACGAAAAAAAAAGAAATAGAGTAACATAATTTAGAAATAAATTCCTCATCTGTTACATCTACCCATCCTGTGATTTCAAATCAACATACTTCTTAATCAACTCAGGAATTAAGTAAACTGATCTAATGAAAATATTTAGTATTATTCTATAGATATCCAATAGAATTCTGTTTATATTGGAAAAAGAAAAGAAAAATTATGAATATTCAAACAAAGAATAATAACTTTGTTATTTCTTTTTATTTCACTTTGAATTAATGTAGAAGAAAATAGAAAAAAAGATCTTCAACAACCACAAAAAATATTGATTTGGCAATAATTGAATTATTAAAACAGAAAATCTACTTTATGAATTATCTACTTTATTAATTATTAGAAACCCTTTTCTCATATTCCGATTTTAATGGATCTTTAGTTTCTAATCTAAAACTAATAATTTGAAATGTTAAGAACCTTCCTTTTATACTATTACTCTAAAAATTTAATATAAAAAAAAATTTATATACCCAAACTTTGCAAAATTTTCTATCGGATTTTTGACTACATAGAGACAATCAATGAAAAAAGAAGAAAAAAATCTAGCACTAAAATTTTACACTGATTGTGAAATTTCATTGCTCTGTTAGAAGAAGGATAGCTATAGTGATTCGGTATACTCAAAAGACACCGTTGGTACAAAATGGACGATCTAACAAGGATTCTATTTCAGTAAATTTCGCCTTACTGATCTCTTCTTTTATGGACTCGATCCCCCCTTTTGACTGTACAAGAATATGTGGAGTTCAAGATGTCTGGAAGCACAGGAGAACGTTCTTTTGTTGATATTATTACCAGTATCCGATACTGGATTATTCATAGCATTACTATACCCTCCCTATTCATTGCAGGTTGGTATTTGTCAGTACAGGTCTAGCTTACGATGTATTTGGAAGTCCCCGCCCAAACGAGTATTTTACAGAGAACCGACAAGGAATTCCATTAATAACTGGCCGTTTTGATCCTTTGGAACAACTTGATGAATTTAGTAGATCTTTTTAGGAGGCTCCAATGACTATAGATAGGACCTATCCAATTTTTACAGTACGATGGCTAGCTGTTCACGAACTAGCGGTACCCACTGTTTCTTTTTTGGGATCAATATCAGCAATGCAGTTCATCCAACGATAAACTTAATTTGAATTATAGAGCTATGACACAATCAAACCCAAATGAACAAAGTGTTGAATTGAATCGTACCAGTCTCTACTGGGGGTTATTACTTATTTTTGTACTTGCTTTTTATTTTCAAATTATTTCTTCAATTAATTAGAATTAATAGAAGAAATAGGAATAGTGAATAATATATATATTAAGAATTCTTGTGAATTGGCCTTATCTCTAGTCGATGTGGGACTTCCAACACACCCCCTCACGCCGAGGTCTATTCATCTCGTACGTCGGACAAGAAATTAGTAGGTGGTCCGTTAGCGGTCCGATATCGGGTGGAACAGAATGTCCAAGAAAGTTCGCTAGGATAGGCTCTAACTTGACTTTGATACCATGTTAGAAGTGGGCTTTAAGCCTAACTCAACCCCACAAAACCGGCTTGTAAGGTGAGGATTGCACCCACTTATATATTGTGAAAATTGGCCTTATCTCTAGTCGATGTGGGACTTCCAACAGTTATCACCCACCATCCAAAACATTCTTTATGTCAAGAGATGTCACCTTCAATAAATAAGAGAGCTACTTCAAGCAGCCTTATCTTCAGGGGGAGAATATAAGAGAAGATGAGCCTCTCAAGCTTCCAAACAAGACATTTGAAACTGCACCTGAACCTGCACATGAACCTACACCTAATGCGGGTGGAAAATTTGGGAAAATATGTACTTAATCTCCTCAATAGGTAAGTTGGAAGGTAGAACTAGGGGTGTTTCGTGGTGTAGTTTAGTTCAATTTTTGGATAAAAATACATTTGAACCAACCATAACAACTATGATTTGGTTTGAACGTAAAATATCCGAACCAAACAAAGCCAAACCAATTTTTGCGATTTGGTTTGGATTGGTTTTGAGACAGGGGTCTAGTGGTTACAACACATGTTGCTACAAGATTTCAGATAGTGGACATTTTCACCGAAAGGGCTTCTTAATGGCAGATTTTAGGATCTTGTAGCCAAATTGAAAATAATTGATATTCATTTATCAACTTGAGGGAGAGTGTTGTAAATAAAATATTCTTAGGATAAAAATATTCTCAATATCCCTATAGTAATTAGGAAAACATTCTTTAGAATCTTTCTATTCATTTCAACATATTTTTATTTTCTTATTTTAGAGGATTTGAGAATTATTTAATTCCTTATGTTAGAAGTGAGTTTTAAGCCTAACTCAACACTACAAAACCGGCTTATAAGGTGAGGATTGCACCCACTTATATATTGTGAATTGACCTTATCTTTAGTTGATGTGGGACTTCCAACACATCCCCTCACGCCGAGGTATATTCATCTCGTGCGTGGGACAAGAAATTAGTGGGTGGTCCGCTTTAGCGGCCCGATATCGGGTGAAACAGAATGTCCAAGAAAGTTCACTAGGATAGGCTCTAACTTGGCTCTGATACCATGTTAGAAGTGGGTTTTAAGCCTAACTCAACCCTACAATATCTAACATGTAGTAATCTAATTCAGGCCATCAAAATATTACTGAGCATCAAATAGATAAAAAAGTGCAAAGTAGGTCTTATACATTAAATTGTAAATGAACTTACCACAAGTTATTTTGTTTTGATCATTTGCAAAAAGCTTCACCAGTTCCCCCTAACAAAGAAAAATATTGACAAAAGTAAGTCAAGAATAACATTCTACTAAACAGGAGACATATATGCAAATTCCATTATATATTTTGTATAAAAAAGTGTAAATTCAAATATATCAAGTCTTGAATGAGCCATACTTAAATTCAGAGAGAAGACTATTAGATTTATGCTAAAAAAGAGGAGGAAAAGTCAAAGGTGTTAGATGTAATGGGCTTAGGCCTATCTTTTTGTGTTTTCCTATTTATAAATGTGTAACCCTATGTGCTCTACACACATTAGGGATTTAGCCTATGCCTCTCTCTCTTTTATTTTAACATTGTATCTAGAGATAGGTTTAATTCTTGCTTCTGGTGAACCCACTATGCTAAATGTTTTTTTCTAGAAATTGCTACTCTTCTTTTAATTCCCAACATTATTCTTAGGTTTTTTTCCCAAGGGGAATTTTTGGCCGCCCCTGTACTACTACCACCCAGTTTGGTACCCCTGTCATGTTGTTGTCACTATTATTGTTGCCGCCACCACCGTTTGGACCGATGACACCATGGTTGTGATCATCCTGGACAAGTGACCACCATGCCACAAAAATCACGATGATTGAAGCTCCGATACACTACCCAAGCCCTTGTCACTGCTGCTTCCCACGGTTGTCAGGACTCCTCTCTAGTGTTGACCACCATTGTTAGACTTGTTTCTCCATCCTCTTCCCATATCAGCAACTTTCATTGTGATCGAAGTTGGTTAAAACTTTTTTACATTTTTTAGGGTTGTTTTTCACTTTCTCATTGGTTGAAAATTGATGCTCAATTATGCATTATACTTAAGTCTACTATTCATTTGTTAGAATATGCATTAAATATATGTAGTAGTTAGACAAAAGATCTTGGAAGTCTCACACTTTCTAGGCATTAATGTGCCTCGATCAAAGAAAGGTATTGTAGTTTGCGAAAGGAAATATGCTTTGGATGTCTTGGAAGAAACATGCATGACTGAGTGCAGACCAGTAGATAACCCTATGGATCCAAATAAAATGTTAATGGCAAATCAAGGTGAACCTCTCTCTGATAAGAAGACTTGTTGGGAAACTTATTTATCTCACTATTACTAAACCTGATCTATCTTTTGTAATGGGTGTTTATATTTAATTTATGCAAAAACCTTTGTATTGACCATTGAAATGCTATCATTCGCATCTTAAGATACCTCAGAAAGGTTCCAAGACAAGGTCTGTCGTACAAAGATAAAGAGAATACCCAAATATTTGGGTATTGTAATACTGACAAGGCAAGATCTCCTATGGATAGACATTACAAGGTATTGTGTTCTCATTGGAGGAATCATTATTTCTTGGAAAAGCAAGAAACAAAATTTGGGTGCCCAATCTAGTGCTAAAGCTAAATATCGGGTAATGGCTGTCTCACTTGTATAGGTGAAACAATTTCTTCAAGAATTAAAATGTGGATCCAACAAATGAAGATATTTGTGATAACTGTTAGATATAGTTTGATATTATTAAGATATTGTTAGATATTGATAACCACAATATCAAACAATATCTTCTATTTAATCTTTTTATTTTCAGTTACTTTTTTTACTTGTACCTCTCTCTATTATAAATAGATTACCCTATGTGTGGTTTATACACAAGGGAGATTAATCTCAATCCCTATCTTCTTTATTCTCAACATGGTATCTAGAGCTTAAGGTTTTTTTCCGCTATCGCTGCCTCCACCTCTGCCGCCACCGCCGCTGCTGCCACCGGAGCCGCCGGCGCCACTGCCGGCGCCGCCGCCGGAGTAGTTGTCGGAGCCGTCGCCGGAGACGCTGCCGGAACCGCTGCCAGAGCCGCCGCCGAAGTCGCCACCACCGTTGTCGTCGCCGGAGTGTTAGTTCCGACCGGCGACCATACAGTTTTGATCATCCCTCACGCGCCATTCGAAGCCGCATTCGAAGCCGCGTGTCTTCCAGTTCCT
>Ga0214545_1001257_pt1 | contig 46664 bp, 24 predicted proteins | sample CNSS4metaG_FD_160064 | JGI IMG/M metagenome (GOLD analysis project Ga0214545, IMG submission 160064) | Root nodule microbial communities from cowpea collected in UCLA plant growth center, Los Angeles, California, USA - CNSS4 | ecosystem: Host-associated > Plants > Roots > Nodule | place: USA... | reverse complement strand
TATATTATATAATTGTTAATTTAGTTCTTACAAATGGATTTTTTTTTTCAGTCACCAAAAATTAATGATGAGTAATTGATTGTTAAAAGGAAATACAAAAACTAAATGCTATGAAAATTGTTTTACAAACACAAGAACCAAAAAAACTTTATATGATTTTTAATTTAGTCTCTCTCTATATTTGTATTTTTTTATCTTTAATGATGCCTATGAAATAGTAAAAATTACTATAACGATGAAGTATTGTTTAAATATAATTTTGAAAGGACTAGAGCAAAAAGACAAAATATAAAAACCTTACAAGATTAAAAATAGTTTTATATAATTTTTAATTTAGTCTCCATAAACATATTGTAGAACCTTATTTTTTATTCTATAATGATCCAAAAATTGAACGAGAAACAAAAAATAGTAAAATAGCATATTAATCATTTTAATTTAGTCCTGCATTTATAGTCTCTTTTTTATTTTAATCTCTGCCTTAAATAATGGTAGAAATTAACATAAATATTTAACATTATAGAAATAATTTTAAAAGCACTAAGAAAAGAAGCAGAAATTTAAAGCTTTTGTCCATGACTTGTTGTTGCAGGCACAAGACTTTAGAACACAGGGCACAAAGGTTAAAAGGAAGATGTGGGTTCAAAATATGAAGATCAAATTGATTGTTTTTGGTATCGTCGTAGCATTAATTTTGGTCATGTTTATGTCAATATGTCGTGGCATAAGCTGCTTACAATAGGGTTTTTGTTTTTCCTTTCCTTTGATCAATTTTGCAACATTTTATGTGTTACATTTGAGCCTATATTTTCTTAATCTCATTGCTCATTATTCTTTAGTTAATTTTATTTTCTTATCAATGGGCTTATGTCTAATATTTCTTAAATATGTACAAATATCAACACAAGGTAAATAATCATTATGATAAATATTCATATATTTTTGTTCATAATACAAATATATATAATTTTAGAGCAAAACTTTATTTTTTAATAATTGTTATGTGATTTTATTATAAAAAAAATTATTTTTATCATTTGCTCGTCTTATTTTATAAATTTAAAATTATAATTGTATATTAATATTCATACTCATTTTAATACGACTAAATATAAATACTTTTAATTTTAAAGAATAAAATTAAATATTCTTTTTAAGAAATCAAAACTAAACCTTTTCAGTTAAATTGACCGGTCTAACTATTTTTTTAATATTTTTAAGTTTTATTTTACATCGGCTGACGTGTAAACATCCCAATCAAGTGTTCTTTTTGACGCATGAAATATTGACACGTCATTGTACTGTTGACACGACACTTACTAGAAAGAATAAAAGCATGCGAACCTATTATCCAATGAGATTCACACACAACATGTGAGGTCCCAACAAAAACAAGTATCATGCCTTAATGCCCTTCATAAAATACTTTCTTCCCTTTTTTCAATTTTTTATTAAGCAAATTCTTAGTAAGCAATTTTTTTTATTAAAAAAAGCTTAATTAATTTTTTAATTTGATTTATAAATTTAATATTTTTAATTATATTTTTATTATTTATTATTTTTTTAGTATTTTTGGATTTTATTATTTAATTTTTTCTTAATATATAAAATGATTTTTATTTTATATAGTTATCTTGTTTCACGCGTTTAAATAGTATAAGATTTTACGATTAATACAAAATAATATTATAATTACTTATGGGAAACCTATACTTAAATATTAAATGTAAATATAAAAACGATATTTTTTTTATTTTTTTTTTTTTTTAAATTCAGATGAATTTTTCAATTTAGAAGTACTTGTACCAAAATTTCAGAAAATATTAAAAGTAAAAAGATTTTTTTTTATCAAAAAGAATATTATTGAAGACATATATTCACCTTATATTTCTGAAGTTGTGATATTTAAGTCAAACTATTAGTTTGTATAAAAGGTATAATTATATTCAATTAAATTTTCTGAGAGATTGTAAAATAATAAGATATTCAATAAAGATTGTAAAATTTTTGTGAATTTTGTTTGATTTTAACATTGCTATAAATAAATGTTTTGCAAAGGCATGTGTTAAGATTTTGAATTCTTACTTTCATTTTTTTTTCTCTTAGCATGATAATAACAATTTAATCATTATTGTTAAGATCCTATAATTACTTGCCTCCTTTATTACTGTGTTCTTATATCATATTTCCTATTGTGAGTCTTCTGAACATCACTCTCATTATTACAAAAACATCACTCTCCTTATTACAAAAGAAAAATAAAAGACATCACTGTTTTTATTTACCTAATTTTTCAAAGCCAACCAAAAATAAATAACAATAATTCTTTTTTTAATAACTAGCAAACCAAAAGAGTTGTCATACGTGTGAACTTCAGTTAAGTGGCTCACATTAAATATAATTAAATTAAATATTAAATATTCAGTTCTCTCTCTTGGCTCCTTATGCAAACACCACCACCGTTTTGTTTGCATCATTCATTCACAGTTAGCATATTCCCACCAAAACCACAACCGACCCTTCACTTTCTCTCTCTAGAACCAAATTCAAGAAGAAAGAGTCACGAGTTCGGACATGGATGCAGCTTCGCAGCTTGTCTACTGCGGAATCGATCCATTTCCTCGAAGCTCTCCATCGCCGCGCCGTCGCAACAGCCTCCTCCATCTCCGTCGCCGCTCCGGACGCGTCTTTGCTGTCTCTGCCGAGCCAAAACCGGCGCGGCAAAAAACTGTAAATGGCGCGAATTCGAGCAGAACAGGCAACGGAGTCTCCACGGTAACTTCTCTCGGATCCTGAATCAGTCGAATCGGGTTTCATAACACGGAATTAGTTAAAAATTCAAACGAGTTATTGCTTAATTAACTGAAGATAATTAATTAGTCTCCCTTGTTTTCTTGCGTTGTTGCTTGCGATGGTGATAGAGAATTGGAGATGTTTCGAAGGAGATTAAGAGAGTGAGGGCTCAAATGGAAGAGGACGAACAGTTAGCGACACTCATGAGAGGTCTTCGAGGCCAGAATTTGAGGGACTCTCTCTTCGCTGAGGATGATGTTGAGCTTCGTCTTGTTGAGGTAGTGAACTGAAATTATTTCTGAAGAAATAGTCTGAATTTTTTTTTTCTTATCATAATATCTGTTAATTTCATGAGATGTTCTTGTTCCATATGTCTTTTGCTTATAAGGTTAATTTGTGTATGATATCAATTATAAAAAAATTGGATAAAATTATAAGCTTCATATAATGTTATACTTAAATCGATAAAAAAATTTCAAAAAAATATATGTTTAATGTATTTAAAGTTTTACACTGCATAAACCACATTTTACCCTAAAAGAAATTATATGAAAGACTTTCACATTTAAAATTTTCTAACTTATTATTAAACTCAACAAAGTTAACATGCATGCTGAATTATGATCGGACAAATGTAAGAACTTAGTCTCTCTTATTTTGTCATGCAATGCATGTATAATATTCACCAAAGTTTAAAAATAGTTTCAATCTAAAGAAATATGTTCAATTATATATATATATATATTTATATATATATATATATATATATATATATATATATATATATATATAAAATTTTATATGTGTAATGAACGTGGTATATTTTTAGTTGGTTACCTTAAGACTAAAATCACCAAATTTTTACAATATTTAGAAATGGACATATACTTTTTTTTGGATAAGAATTTAAATAAAAGGAAAATTTCTTAATAATTTTAACCTTTATTTTTTTTGCATGAAAAGTGACAAGCTATAAATAATTGATGTTTTAAGATTTCTATCAACTCCCTCCTTTTATTATTAAATTTTCCTATAACTAGTAGAGTTGAATTAGCTATTGCTTTGTATTTTTTTTCTTACAGAAGTAAATCTGTCTGTACTTCATTTTGGAAAACGATTTTGGTAACATATAACATTTCCCCTGGAGAAAAGACATATTTTTAGGTGAAAATTATTACTAGTATAATTTCCTGTGGTTGTTAATTTTCAATGGGAAAGTAGCTAGATGAAGAATATAACAGACATTGGTACTTTGTAAATGCTGTAGGTGGATGAGAGTAGTGAGTTTTTGCCTTTGGTGTATGATCCTGCCAGCATTTCTGCGTATTGGGGAAAACGACCACGGGCCGTTGCAACTCGCATTGTGCAATTGTTATCTGTTGCTGGAGGTTTTCTTTCACGTATTGCCTTGGATGTGATTAACAAGAAGGTTAAGGAGGTAATTCTCCAATGTTCCTATGGTCTAAAATAGTTTAGCTGCATTCTTAAGCTGATGGTTCCTGTGGATGATAAATCTGCAATTTCCCTATGAACTAAAATAGTTTACCTGCATTCTTAAGCTGATGGTTGATGTGGATGATAAATCTGCAATGTCCCTAGTTATATCCAAATAATGAATAAATAGGCAGTAGTATTGAAGAGCTTATGGCTTAAGCTTTGTGTTATGTATGGGTTGATATTTAAGCTTTTAATGGTTTCCTTATATTTTGTAGTCATTGTTCAAAATGCAATTTTGAAGATTACATTTTGGTTACTCTTTTTTGGTCTTTTTTGCATAACCAGAATGAAGTTGCTCGAGCCATTGAGCTACGTGAAATTGTGACATCTTTGGGTCCAGCGTACATTAAACTTGGGCAAGCATTGAGCATTCGACCTGATATTCTTTCACCTGTAGCAATGACTGAGCTGCAGAAGCTTTGTGATAAAGTAAGCTCGTTGTTGTTTTTCTCTTTAACACGTGTTATTGTTTCTATTTTAAAATACATATCTAGGTCTCATACTTTGTTATTGGGACAATACCTATTAAGAGAATTTTTTTTCTTTGAACAACTTGATTTGTTAGACAACTTTGGTTTATTTCTGCAGTCAATTCGAGAACTATAAAAACAAAATTCGTATTCTTCATTTCAGTAAAAATGTAACAAGTTGGACTGGTATCATTTTGAAAATTTTAGTTGTAATTTTTGAAATAACTTACAATATTTCTTCTGTTAGCTTATTTAATTATTTAGAACCAAGATCTCTTTAAACAAGAATCGCATATAAGCATTCACACAGGTTCATATTGATTTCTGATATTGCAAGTATTATTCTTCTTGCTGAGATTGCCTTTTTTTGATGGGGGTGTGGGGGGATACCATAAATTATGAAGGTTCCTTCATTTGCTGATGATGTGGCTATGGCTCTAATTGAGGAGGAACTTGGTCAGCCATGGCAAAACATCTATTCTGAGCTATCATCTTCTCCCATTGCTGCTGGTAGCTCTCCAGACAACCAGTTAGATATATTACTTTCTTAGTAGAAAAGTACAGTCTCTCAGAGCTGGTTCTCTATGTTAATTAATCAACAGGTATTTATCTTTCTTTGAAATCTGTGCAGCATCTCTTGGACAAGTATATAAGGGTCGCCTAAAGGAAAATGGGGATTTGGTTGCTGTTAAAGTGCAAAGGCCTTTTGTTCTCGAGACAGTTACAATTGATTTATTCATTATCAGGAACCTTGGTTTGGCTCTTCGAAAGTTTCCTCAGGCAAGTAAAATTCTTGAGAGCAGAGACTTAAATTCGGATCCATATTTATTTCCTAAAGATGAGATGACACTTGATAGTAACTTAGAGATACTAAATTAATTAATCATTATAAATGTCGTTTGCTCAACCAAACCTCTTTTTACCTAATATTTTGCAGGTCTCTATTGATGTGGTTGGGTTGGTTGATGAGTGGGCTGCTCGATTTTTTGAGGAATTGGACTATGTGAATGAAGGTGAAAATGGGAACCGTTTTGCTGAAATGATGAGGAAAGACCTACCGCAGGCAAGTCTGTTAATTTTTAATTTTTTCTTTTTTTACCACTTTTAAATTTTAATCATGTATAAATCATACATATTTTTTATTGAACTTAAATATATATGGTGAATGAGACGATAGTTAGTAGTCCTAGGTGAGCCAACCATTCTCTTTTCTAGGCCTGTGCATCACAGCAAACATCTTAATTCACTAACTAGATCATCTTCCTTACAATAACCAGCTGCTGTACAAAGGAAATTTCATTTAATTATGACATCCCCAAGAAGGATATGCTATTTAGATGGATGACCTTTAATTTGATTAAATAGGAAAAGGCTTTCTAACCTTCTAAAACTTTTAGTAAGTTTCTTACACCAGAGAAAACTAGAAGTCAGCTGTCTCTCACTATGGGACCTAAGAGCACATAAACTTCCAAATTTGTTAAAACTAGACTGTCTGAGCATAATACATATATCTTGTTCTAAAATCTTTTGCTTTTGCTTTTCATTGTTCAAGACAAATGATAACGATGTTAGGTGTCTATGAATGAGAGATAGGGACACTAGTTATTTCTTTTTCATTTTTTTCCTCAAAATTTTTGGCTGTTTATAGATGTATATGTAGCTACTCGAATGTATAGTGGAGCACTGATTTGTGGGTTTGTACTTTACAGAAAGTAGAAACACCAATATAACTTCATTCACATTGTATGAGTACTCTAAATGAACTAATGCTTTATTTCATGGAAGAAAAATTAAAAAGAAGCAAGGCTGAGTTTTTATCAGGATTACTTTAAGCCATCGCTCATCAGTATCAGCAAATAGTATACGTGGTCATGGAGAATTTTCTTGTATCTTCTGACAGTTTTAGTTTCAGGTTGTCATACCAAGAACCTACCATAAATATACATCAAGAAGGGTTCTTACCACAGAATGGATTGATGGAGAGAAGCTTTCGCAGAGCACAGAAAGTGATGTTGGAGAGCTAGTTAATGTTGGAGTCATCTGCTATCTGAAACAGGTAATTTTGGTACTTTCACCGGTATTATGCATTAGAATCACTCAGCTTTCAGCTAACATTTCTCTAATGCAGTCATTGTGTATCATTCATCTTATATATTTAATTATTTATCCTCACAATACGTAGGTTGTTACTCAGATTTCTACATATTCAGTAGACCGTTGTTTAGTTTAATGTAACACACGATGACATTCCCAAACTTGGGTCCATGTGCATGTTGCATTGACTATGGCTATTGTAATTTGCAATTGTGCAGACAGTCTTGTATTCCAAGAAAATATTGTTATATAGTAATAAATAAATTCTGGCTTATCTATTTTATTTTTGTATTAATATATTTTCATTTTATTCCAGCTTCTTGATACTGGATTTTTTCATGCTGATCCACATCCGGGAAATTTGATCCGCACTCCTGATGGAAAACTTGCCATACTTGACTTTGGTAATTTTATTTTGTTGTTGTAGTTAGTACTGAAATATTTTATATTTGTAGATTAATTTTTTATTTGTGATTAGGGAGAGGTAGATGCGACTTCTTCGTTTAATGCTAGATCTGCTGTCAAGTCGGGTAATAATTGTTATTTAAAGGAAGTATTATAAGAAAGAAACTATATATTTAATATCGTCATGGTTTTTTCAATTTGGCATTTTTAATTCGGAAATGAAAACATCGACTCTCTTTTTAGCTGAAAAAGGAATATCCATTCCTGATCATACAACGAATTTGAAAAGTATATAGTTACTGGTTAAAGATTAATTAGATAAGATTTAGAAAATTATTTTAAAAAACTATTTTAGAAAATTGTTTCTTTCAGTAATTTATGAAATATTTTCAATATAAATTGAATGAGTGACGTTGTAACTTGTATCTTCTTACGAATCTTGTATTTCTATATAAAGAAAATATTTAAGAAAGAATAAATAAATTTAACTTATTATTTTTGGTGAACTATATATTTAATGTATGAGATACGTAAAAAAACCTTCAATACTTTCTATATTTAGCAGCTAAGGATTATTGGGAAGGTATTGTTGGAGATTTTAGGATTGTTCAATTTAAAGATGGGAATAGTGAGATTTTTTTTTTCTCCACACTCTCTAAATATAAAACAGAAGTGCTTCCATTACCTAATGATGCAATTTAACTCTTGTTGTGGTTCACCAAGAACAATTTGTTTATGGAAAATTAAATGTGAATTTACAAGAATATAGAAGCAAACTGGAATTGGAAACATGCCAAATTTTTCTGGACGTTGTTTATTGCCAATCTTTAAAACAAATAGAAAAATGTGGTGCTTTATTTGTAACTGTGCCTGGATATTGTTCTTCATAGTGGTTCTGATGACATGAATGAAATACTATATTGCTTAGTTTACTTTTGTTCCAAGATCCTAATCATCATGACAAATGATGGAAGTTTTATGTTGCACCCAGGGCTTGTGACAAAACTGACAGATGATCAAAAGTATGGCATGATTGAAGCAATTGCTCATCTCATCCATCGGGATTATCCAGCCATAGTAAAAGACTTTGTTAAACTTGGTTTCATTCCAGATGGTGTCAATTTGGAGCCTATCTTGCCTGTCCTTGCCAAGGTTTTTGATCAGGCATTAGAAGGTGGTGGGGCTAAAAACATCAATTTTCAGGAGCTGGCTTCAGATTTAGCTCAAATTACCTTTGATTATCCGTTCAGGATACCCCCATACTTTGCCCTTATTATTAGAGCTATTGGTGTTCTGGAAGGGATAGCTTTAGTAGGAAATTCTGATTTTGCTATCGTTGATGAGGCCTATCCATATATTGCTCAGGTATAATAGCCTGAGGAATTTTTAGTTATCTGTCTCATTCTTTAGATGTTGGCTTATATTCTTAACCCAATGGGTACATGTTCATGTTAATTTTCTGCATAATCGATCACTGTGTACTTACTTGAGACTTTGAGTCTTACTTGACGCATAAGATTCTCCATTGGTTTTTATTTCCAAGAACGGAATCATGAACTGTGCTAAAGGGAAAATCAGCGAGATTTTATTGGGCTATATTGGTTAGATCGTATCATTCAATGGAAAAAGGAATGAAGCCAACAGCATGTGGATTGAATGAAAAAATTTCTGTCCTGCGCCTGGAAATAATGGGCTAACATTGTTTCAATTTGAGGTGTTCCTAGTTTAGAGGAGGCACATGAAGTAGGAATATTAATTTTTAACAGAATACAAAGGAAGAAAAACAACCTGCATTCAGTGTTATTAATTAGGATAAACACTTCAATCAAAATTTTCGCCAATCATAATTCTTGACTAGTTGTTAATTGTTTTCACTTGACACAAAAGAATGAATCTACTTGTCCAGTTTATTGCTTTGAACACGGAACCATTATGATTTTGCATCCCCACACACTGCAAACTGACTGGTGTTATTTTATTCCATTCTTCTGATTATTCTGAGTAATCTGAATTGATATTAATCATTTTCTCTTATAGAGGCTCCTCACAGATGAATCTCCTCGGCTAAGGAATGCTCTACGTTACACTATATATGGAAAATCTGGAGTTTTTGATGCTGAAAGATTTATTGATGTCATGCAAGCCTTTGAGAATTTTATTACAGCTGCCAAAAGTGGTGGTGGAGAGGATATGAATGGGAATATGGCTGAGCTTGGGATTCTTACGACTAGGCAGTCAGAATATTTGTTGCCAGGATTCCAATCTGTTATGCTTCAACCACAGCAGCCAGTGCAAACAAGGGCAGCTTTAGCGTTTCTGTTGTCTGACAGGGGGAATTTTTTCCGAGAATTTCTTTTGGATGAGGTACTCTCTTGAGGCACTGAAGAAACTATAGTTTGTTATCGTTAGAATATATGAAAATAGAACAAATATTTTATCATATCTTTGATTGTCCTCTCCAAATAGTTACCATATCTAATTATCTTATCATGATTTCTTTCTTTAAAATAGGGTCATGATTAGTATAAACAACGGTTAGTGCAGTTTTATGAATGTATAAGTACGTTGTCACATTTTAATAACAAATTTGTGATACTCATTGTATTTCATTTCTTTTCCTCGTTCTATATCTAAAATCACCTTTTTCAACTGATAGTTATCAATGTATATCTTGTTTACTTTGGATCTTTCTAAGTGCAAAGGAATTTTGTTATTTACTCTTTCCAGAAGAAATATTTATTTTCACCTTCTTGTCCTTGACTCTTTGATTTGCTGTTTGTTTGTGTTATCCTACAAGTAGTATAAAAATAAGAATCTATAGAAGTTTTTAAATTCAGACTTTCAATATTTAAATACTTACTATATGTGAGAAATAGATGAACTATTTGTTGAAATAATTCGTGACATTCAATTCGCTCACTGTTCTTTGCTATTTTGTTATGCATATGTTCTTTTGAATTAAAACCCGGAACATTAGTGAAGTCTTTTGTTTTCCCCTTTATTTTTGGTTGTCTTTAAGGATTTTTTTATTTGGATCTCTCCTTTGTTAATAATTTCTTTATCATAATACAAAAAGAAATCTTTTATGCATAATATGATTTGTGTTTCAGCAGTAACTAGGTCAATAGTGACATTTCATAAATTGATGGAGAATATTTCAATTACAATTCATAGCAGGTGCTCCATATTATGTTTCAAATCATGTCTTGTATCTGGTTACTGAAGGAATTTGATACTTCAATTCATAAGATGTATTATTGAAAGCTTAATTTTAAAAACAATGAAGGTATTGGTATAAATGCATACGTAGTAGTAGTATAACCATATCAATTTAAAATTTCTTGACTAGTCTGGTGATAATTGTAGCCCTAATATCTGCTCAAGTTCCAATTAGAAAAAGCTAACCACTACAAAAAGGAAAAAACAATTGAAAATAAATGAAACAACAGAACTTGGGGGATTATTTTTGTTCTTGATTAGTGATATGTGCTTCAACTCTCTTGGCAGCATAAGGACACGAGCAAATGAGCTAGACCTTTACATATCCAATTATTGTTGAGTTTAGCCAAACTTCTTATGGTCTTCTAGTATGGAACACATTTTATCACAAGTATTGACATAACCGTTCAGATTTGATGTCAGCACAAAGAATTGACTGCATTCATTATGATTTTCAATTGGGGAACCTCTATGATATTGTATAGGGATGAGGGTATGAATAGATAGTTGCATGCACCTTCATGGATATAGTTATTATTCTAAAAATGAAAAACACTAGAATACATGAAATATGTAAATATTTCAAGACATTTAATTGCATTATGTGAATTTTATGCTTGCTTAGTTAAGTCTATTGCATTTGTGGCAGTTGTAAATATAGTTTTGTAGTACGTACTAGATATAGTATTGCTGTCATAAATCATAATAAAGTTATGATGTGTCGTGTGAGAGAAACTAGTTTGTTAAAGTTACTGAGATTTGAATGACTTCTAATGCTTCCCTTCTGTGCATTTATGGACTGATTTTATTGGTGGTGGAACGCAGATTGTTAAGGGCATTGATGCAGTAACAAGGGAACAACTGGTGAGAACAATGTCCTTACTAGGAATTCAGAATGCAACCCCTGTTTTCAGTATGGTACCTACTGTGGGACCCTTTAAGCCTGCGGCTCTAATACCCAGCATAACTGAAGAGGATGAAGTTATACTGAACAATGTGCAGATGGTGGTGGAATTCTTGACTGCAGGAAGTTCCCTATCAAGAACATCTGATCAGGTAATGAAGACTTCACCGCTCAAAATCATAATGCAAGCACACCCTTTTGAACAAACTTGAAATTTATTAAAAATTACAAAACTTTAACCAATAAATCTCTTCAATCGTTATAATTCGCTATCAATTTTAACCAATAAAAAAACTCAAAATGTGTTGGAAAGAGTGTTCTAAAGAGGTTTCCTTTCACTTACATTTATTTCTGTACTCTTGGCAGCAGTTCTTTGTATAAATATAAGTATAGTATAGTATATGCATGCCTATCAATTTTTGACCAATAAAAAAACTCAAATTGCAGTTGAAGATAGTTATTTATTTTTTTGCGTTTTGTTTGTGGTGTCTTAGGGACTGAATATTCCTCGGATTATTCAAGAGCTTCTCCCAGTGCTGCCAGGCATCTCTGTTAAAGTGCTTCCTGATGTTCTTAGCAGATTATCGTCTCGGGTTTTAGCACGATTAGTACGTGATGCATTTTTGTAAGAGAATTATGTATACCTTAGTGCCTTAGGCCACACAATTGTGTATAATTTTAAAGAATGAAACCTCAGTTCAAATATATATAACCAATATTTTACCTATTTTTATGCTACTAACTAAAAAAATTCTTAACTGTGCCCTAAAACACTCTACTCAATGTCAAGCGAAGTATGCTGGCTATCAAAACAAGACACTTCTTTAATTATTAATAATAACTGTATGATGTGGAGGAAGGTAATTGTTGAGAAGAAATGTGTGTTCCCAAGATTTTTTTTTTCACAATAATGATTTTTTCTTTATTATATTTATAATAGTTGTTTTTTGTGTGAATAAAAAAGGATAGTAGTAATTCGGATAAATAAATATATGTTTGATGATATTCATTGAATAAATTTTAATAAATTTATTTATTAATTCACATGTATAGATAATGAATATATGACTGTAATCATTGAAATGGCTTAAATAAGATTTTATAATAATTGATATTGACTTGTATATAATTTCTATGGAAAATTCTTAAGAAGAAAATGAGTATTTCTTTACCTCACTTAAATATGTCAATTGGTTTATTTGTTATATTTTCATTTTGGACACTTATGTTCTAGAGCATATAAATGGGATAATTAGATGTTTGTGAGAGTAATGATTATTCATTCATATGTAATAGTAATGAATTTAAGTTTTACAATAAAATTAAACATTGGTAATGGCAAATTGAATGAATGAGGAATGAGTTTTTTTTAAGGCATTGGTGGTAACTTAACTTGTTGGAGTATCACATTTGTACCATATTCTAAAATTAACTAAGAATTGTAAGGAATGAAAAAAATATCGTATTATTTATTTTATGGTCCTTCTAAGTCAAATAATATTCTATCATGTTATTCAAATATTAAGAAAAATTGTTAAAAGCCTATTTTGATTAATATGTTAATAGTTTTCATAAAGTTTAATATATTAATTTGATTAATACATTTTTAACTTAGTTTTGAATTTATAAAGAGTAGCAAACAAACGAATAAAAGTATTTAAAACTGAACCAATCCAAAAAATCAATAATCATTTAAAAAAATGTTTTAGTTGTTTTAGGTTTATTTTCCAAAATCCTATGATTCGGTCTGATTTGTGGTTTGATGCAAATCTTTAGAAAATTATTAATAAACAAAAACAAACAATTTTTACATTTAATGTATCTGAAATAAAATATCTTAAAAAGAAAAAAATAGAAAATAAAAAATTTATTTTAATAGAGACAATTCCTAAAATAGATTAGATTTTATCTTACAAAAATAATAATAATAATAATAATAATAATAATGTTAGTTGTTTAAAAGTTATTTTCTGTTAGTAATAAAATAAAAATCACACTCTCACGTTGACTCCTTCTAAATCCCTATTTTCTCTCCCACTTTTCCTCTATCCACTCTCCAGTCTCTCCTAATATATCTCAACATTCACAAATAACTTCCTTTTCCGTATTTCTCATTTTCTCCTCTCAATTCATATAAATTAGGGTATAAGAAAAAAAAAATCGAAACAATACCAAGAGAAAATTTTGGAGAGATTTGTATAGTAGCGAAACAAGATTTAGAGAAAGAAGAGATAGAAGAGAGCGACGAAGAGCTTCCATTGGAGCAGCCAGAAACACAGACATAAAGAAGAAGAATAGTTTTGAGAGGGTTGCTCTGCATTTTTGTGTCTCTAAGAAATCAGAGAGGCCGGTAACGTTGTTCGAAGGTGTAGTACAGAGTATGACTCCATTGTCCATTGCATTTCGGAATCTTCAGGTATTTGCGTAATGCTTAACCCTTTGCCTCTACACTTTCTCCTTTGTTTTGCTTAATATAATAATATTCTACTCCTTTCTAATTTTAACCTATTTTTCTTTTCTTTCCTTTCTTTTATCTTTTTAAAGAAAATGCACTCAAATCTCGCCTTTATTTTATGGATATATATATTTTAATTCATTTCTTTTTATTCATTTTAATTTATTATTTTTATATCATTTATTTTATTTTTTTTATAATAATGTGATATGATGTGATAATCTAAGATGAAAAGAGTAATGAGTTAAAAATAAATATAAAAAAATAAATTAAATTTTCATTATCTTTATTTTATAATTAGATAGTACAACTTTCATTTATAACTACATGAATTAGCATCTTATATTTTACTATATTTTATATATTAAATTAATCATTACAAATTATTTATTAAATATTTTAGAGAAAATAACATCAATTTTGCATAACCGTCTTAGGACAGAAGACTAGTTTTTCTTAATGTTTTTTCATAGTTTAAATTTTTATTATCATCCCGTGATCTTGTTGTGACACATTTATTTTAATTTTTTTCCTAAATATGGTAAACATTAGTTTTCTTTAAAACAATACAAAATTAAGATTACATTTTGAATACAAATATAACATTATGCTCTCCCCTTTGCATAGAAGATGAATACCCAAATATTTTAAAAGATTGTTCATATTTTTTTTTACATACATCAAAATAATTGATAATAAAGTTTAATCTTCATATGCATGAACATATTGTCTTTACACTATTGAATATCTTTTATGCTTTAAAAAAAGTATGAATAAACACATATCCTTAAGTGTTATTCGTCATTTATTTATTTTATGTAATTTAAATATAAAATAACAAAGATTGTGTTATTTTCTTTATTTTTCTTTAACACAAATAACAATGAGTTAAGCTCAACAAAATTTGTCATTAAATATTAATTTAATTCGAGAGAACTATGTATGTGTGAAGATTTATTTTCATGAAGATAAAAATAAATTAAACACACAATAGAAGAAATTAAAATAGACACATACTTAGCATAGAAGATAAAAACAAAACAATTACACAAAAATATAAGGAACAAGATAAAATAAAAAAAAAAAAAAATTATGGAAATACTTATTAGAGTGGAAGAAGAGCATCACTTTAAAAGGGACAAACCTTCATCTTCATTATAAATTTAATAAAGAATCTCCCCTTGGCTCTTAATAAATGAAAATAACTTTCCTCTCAATTCTCGAATTTCATAAATTACAAAAAACAAGGGATGAATATTTATAGCCAAACAATAAAAAAAAATCCACATTAAGATGTTTTAAAACTTAATTAAACCTATTAAAACTAAAATATAATATAATACTCATCTCTTTTTTTTTTATTTTTAAATTTGCTTATTTCTAAATAAATTTACTTATTAAACCTATTAATTAAATCTGTCATGACGTTTCCACACTGGCATTAAGTTGATTAAATTAGTGTAATAAATTTTGTTGAAGATCTGTAACTTACTCTTGCAACTATTGGTCTTATTAGTGTTTTGGTGCTTTTTTAGAAAACAAATCGACAAACAAATTGATAAACTTACTTAGAATTAAAGATCTAAAGGTGAAGTGGAATTACGAGGTTTTAATTATAAATACTTAAATTTTTTAGTTTTAAAAACTTAGCCTAAGTAAGTTTTATAGAAAAAAAAAATTACATTCTAAAAAATCTACATATGATATCAATGGTTGGCTTGGCTATAGTTTAAATTTTTTATGTTAAAGATTAAAAAAATAAAATAGTTAATGCTCAGTAAAAAACATGTACATTTTTTAATTTAGGCCACCCTGAAGATACATTTGAAAAATGTCAAATTGTGAATAAATTTGTAAAAAATATATTATGCCCAAAAAATATAATTAAATCGGTATAAATGGTCTTGTTATAAATAAGGAAAGAATGAGTTGCAACAAAACTTTCTCTTTAATTATCATTGATGGGTTTGAGAAAAAAAAAAAATAGATGAAGCCGTGGTTTAATCGAAAATAATTGGTGACATTCAACTATAACAGTTTCAGTATGACAGTTGAAAAAATCGCAAGGAGCTAAAGCTATTGTGTTCAATGGCATTGCATGTGTACGAATGTTACATGTACATTATACAGTAGCCATGCAAGCCAAACCATTCAATCACGTTCATTGAGTTTATGATTCATTAGAGTGAAGCGAGAAATATAGAAAGAGAAACAAGAACAATGTTCGGTACAAAGGAAGAAACTGATGAGACTATGGGAAATGAGAACGATTCGAGACGCGAAAGGTACTTTTTTTTTTCATCCTTGGTTATTCTCTTGTTATTCTTTCATATCTCTCTTTACATTAATCACTTCTTCTTCCTTTGATGTTTGGAATGTGCATTTTCTTTCCAAAAATAAAAAGGTTATTCAATTTGGTGTAATTGGTAGGGAACGGGAACAACAGAATCTTCTGGTTGGACGACAAAGTGTTCTTATGGAGCAACAGAACATTCTGATGGCGCAGCAGAATATTCTGACGGAGCAGCAGAATGTTCTGATGGCGCAGCAGAGTATTCTGATGGGGCAGCAGAAGATTCTGACGGAGCAGCAGAATGCTCTGGTGGCGCAGCAGAAGATTCACACGGAACAACAGAATGTTGCAGATGAGCAGCAGAAGGTTGAGGAACACACGGAGCAGCAAAATTCTTCTTCTGCAGATCATCATGCAATGGAGCAATCTTCAAGTGAAGAAGACCCTTGGAAAATCAAGAAAGTGCTGCAAGATTTTGATCTCACTCTACGACTTCTGGTAGCACCATCATTGGCAAGAAATTTCATGCTACCTGTGTTGAATGCTACTGATTATGAGATTGAAAAAGGTTTTGATGTTGAGATTTGGGATGTGGACACTCACACCAAACACTCTCTCTTTTTCACCAAAAAATCTCATGCTTATATTTTAGTCGATAACTGGATCAATGATTTTGTGCATAGAAGGGCTCTGCACAGAGGGGATGAGATTGGTCTTTGTTGGGATCCAACCAGAAAGTGCTTTAATTTTTCTGTTCTACGTAGGCCCCAGACATGATGGAAATACAAATCATACAATAATACTGATAATACTGAAACAAGTTCTCCATTTTCTTTACTTTACTTTTCTTCATTTTCTAGTTTAGTTGCTATTAGTTATGGGAGTATGCTAGACTGTGAATAGATATCAAAGGAAAAGTGTTTCTTGCAGATTTTGTTAACCACAGGAAAATCATATTTTGCAACCTCTGTGAAGGGAACTCAGCAATAAAGCTTATGATTTTGTCTACTGGCAAAACTATTTGGATTACATATGATGCAAATTGTTCTTCATTTTTTTTTTTTACTTCTAATGACAATTTTAGTAAAATGGTTAAATGTAAGAAGAAAGGAATGAAAGAGAGAAAAATCTTACCACTGGTTTGGATTCCATGGAAGGGTTCTTCTTTTACATCACTAGTTTAACATAGAAGAACAGGTGTTAGAACTCATCGTTGATCCTTTTTTTCTACTGGGGTTTTCCTTTCTTTTAAAACTTCAAAAGTGATCTCTTCGACTTGTACCTTTGTTTAACCTTTTTCAAGATCAAGTTGTCGCAATTATTATTTCAAAGGGTGGGTCTCCCCAAAATATGGGCATCTCTATGTCTTCTTTTAATGTATGAACCTTTGCTATATGTTTATCACCACCCATTTGAGAATTTTAACTATTTTATCCACTAGTTAATGGGTCATTCGGGTAGACTTGATTAACTTCTACGTCCCTATCTTCGAAAGTTAGGATAAGGACTTCAAAATAACACAAGTCCCTAGATCAAGTAACACTTTTCCCATTGAAAATTCTCTATGATGACGGGTATAGTGAAGCTCTTGTGATCCTTCGTCCGAGAAGATAATGTCTAGAGATAATCATTGAAAAATATATTTTGACTACTAAATTTTGATAACTTTTTCTTATAACATGATGTGTCATCTTCTAATTGGTTTTAGAATATTGAAAATGAGAAAATGGAAAATAGAGAACCATTTAGGAGATGCCACATAAGATTGTAAGAGAAAGTTATTAAAATTTAGTAGTCAAAAAATCATTTTCCATAATCATTAAAGGTCGTAACACGGGTTAGTGTGGCCTATTTAGGCGTGTCTCCCATTTGGCCTATAAAATTCGAGTTAGTTCATCTCGCATTAAAAATATAGCCTGAAAAGTCTGACTCGCGGACTTGGAATCGATTCACTTCTTTTTAAATGGTATAGTTACTGATTTAGTCTCTTAATTTTTTTGGTTTAGTTCAATTTGATTCCTTATTATTTATTTGTTCAATTTAGTTCTCCAATTATTTGAAAATGTTCAATTTAGTAATTTTTGTTAAGTTGAAGTTAACACGGTCACGTATCAAGCCCGTGAAATTTTTAATTTTTTTTAATTTTTAATTTTTTTTTAATTTTTAATTTTTTTCTAAAAATATATAAACTATCATGTGTCACGTCATCGTCGTTAGAACTATCAAAATGGGTCGAAACCCGCGAGCCAACCCGGCTCACCACGGGTTCGGGCTGGGTTGGGTTGAAATTTTTTTACAAATTTCAATATGGATTAATTTTTGACCCGGCTCATCCAGGTTGAACCCGTGGTGAGCCGGGTTGGCTCACCAACCCGCAGATAAAAGGGTCACACAAGAGTTTTTATTCTTTTTATTAAGTTGGGCTTTACATTTGGATTATGTTAAGTTGTTTTTTTATCCAACACATAAATAATTTGTATTTTTTTATTTTGGTTTGTATTTGGATTGTATTAAAGTTTCTTTAGATTTTAATTAGAATTACAATTTAGTTTTGATTGAAAAAAAAATAAAAAAATATTTTTTTTAATTAAGTGAACTCGTGAGCCAACCCGTTTAATCTGTCAACCCGTGGTGGGTCGGGCCGGGTTTGAATTTTTTTGGCTCGCTAAAAAGTAGGGGTGATCATGGATTGGATTTTTAATGATCCAATCCACATCCATTTTGGATACAAATAATTGAATTAGATTTTCGATCCAAATCCATTTTTTCAAAAAAAGTAGATTGAATTTTTTAAAAATCCAGATTCAAATATTTAGATCAAGTTTAAATTCAGATCTAAATATTTGGATGAAGTTCAAAATCCAAAATCCATTTTTCATAAAATAAATTCAAATTATTTTTTTTAAAACTAGTGTCCATAGGGCTGACACCATAGAATTTGGGGGACTAACGAGGCCAAATTTCAGCATGGGATGAACTTGGATGACTTTCGAATGAATTTCGGTCGGGGACGACGTGACCAAATTTGGGCCAAGGTCGACTTGACAAAATTTCAGTCGAGATCGACTTGATTGGATTCGACTGAATTTCGGCCAAGGTTGATTTTGCCTAATACGACCAAATTTTGGCCAGAGCCGACTTGGCCAAATATGGCAACATTTGGGTCAGGGCCTGATCAGTCAAGTTTCGGTCAGGATTGACTCCACTAAATTCGTCAGCCGGGACTGATTTGACTGAACATGGCCATTTTTCGATCACAGCCGACTAAGTTGAATATAGTCAAATTTCGTCCGGGACTTACTCAACCGAATACGGCTAAATTTGGGCTAGTGCCGACTCGACCAAATTTTGGTCATGACCAACTCGACTGAATTTGGCCAAATTTAGGTCAGGACCGACTCGCCTAAATAGGACCAAATTTCAGTCGCGATCGACTCTGCCGAATACGACCAAATTCAGGCCAAGACTAACTCAGTCAAATTTTGGTTGAGGCCAACACGATCGAATTTTGACTAGAGTCGACTCGACTGAATTCAGCCAAATTTCGGTCGTGACCGACTCAGATGAATACGGCCAAATTTCGATCGTGACTGACTCATTTGAATACGGCCAAATTTCATCCTAGGCCGTCTCAGCCGAATATGACCAAATTTGGGCCAGGACCAACTCGGCCAAATCTCAATCGGGGCCAACTCGATTGAATTCGACCGAATTTTGATTGGAGCCAACTATGCTAAATACAACCGAATTTTGGTCGTGGTTGTCTCGGCCAAATAAGGTCAAATTTTGTCTAGGTCGACTCAGCCCAATGCAGTCAAATTTGGGTCGGGGTGAACTCAACCGAATACTTCCAAATTTTGTCCAGGACCAGCTGGGCCAAATTTTGATCGGGACCGACTTGACAGAATTTGGCCTAATTCGGCCAAATTTTGTATAGGGTCACACCAACTCAATCAAATACGACTAAATTTGAACTAGTCCGTCCCAACCTTTAGCCTAACCTAACCAAAAATATAAACTGAAAATTTGGATTGAATATTTTGAATTATCCATTTTGAAAATCTAGATTTAGAGTATCGATATACAATCCATAAAATATATAAAATGTAGATCGGATTGATATCCAAATCCAATAAAATAGATTGGATTTTTAATAAAATGAATATTAAATGGATTTGAGCATCGCAAAAATGGATTGGATCATGAAAATTAAATTTTTTTGCCCATCCTTAGTTTAACTTTTCAGATCATCCTCTGCTTCCTTCCGCTCATTTAAGAGTTCAATAAATATAAATTATTGTTGTTACCCTCATAATTTTTTATTTTTATGTGTTAAATAAACATTAATTATTACTTTTACCTTCATATTTTTATTCTTTCACTTTTATATGTATTTAATCTCTTTTTATTAATACATTTTTTTACAATAGTATAATTTAAATTTGTTAGTACAAATTTATGGATACATTAACAATTTTTTTATTAAACTTCTAAAATTTCCAATTAAAGGTTTAGTGTTTACGGATGTCTCACATCTCACGTCTTACGTCGCACGTCTCACGTCGCACGTCTCTCACGTCGCACGTCGCACGTCGCACGTCTCTCACGTCTCACGTCCTACGTCCCACGTCCCACGTCTCACGTCCCACGTCACACGTCCCACGTTCCACGTCTCTCACGTCTCACGTCTCTCGAAGTCGCACGTCTCTCACGTCTCACGTCCTACGTCCCACGTCTCACATCCCACGTCCCACGTCTCACGTCCCACGTCACACGTCCCACGTCTCTCACGTCTCACGTCTCTCGACGTCGCACGTCTCTCACGTTCCACGTCTCACGTTTCATGTCTCTCACGTCTCATGTCTCTCACGTCTCACGTCCCACGTTTCATGTCTCTCACGTCTTACGTCCCACATCCCACGTCTCGCATCTCACGTCTAATGTCTCACGTCCCACGTTCCACGTCTCTCATTTCTCACGTCTCTCGACGTCTCACGTCGCACGTTTCTTATATCTCACGTCTCTCACGTAGCACGTCTCTCACGTCTCACGTCTCTCACGTAGCACGTCTTCCACGTCTCACGTCTCCCACGTCTCACGTCTCTCACGTTCCACGTCCCACGTTTCATGTCTCTCACGTCTCACGTCCCACGTTTCATGTCTCTCACGTCTCAGGTCTCACATTTCACGTCCCACGTCCCACGTTTCATGTCTCGCATCTCACGTCTAACGTCTCACGTCTTACGTCTCATGTCTCACGTCTCACATCTCACGTCTCTCGTCTCTCGCCTTATCTCTCATGTCTCTCTTCTCACGTCGCACCTCTCATGTCGCACCTCTCATGTCGCACGTCTCACGTCTCACGTCCCACGTCTCACGTCCTACGTTCCACATCTCACGTCCCACGTCCCACGTCCCACATGCCATGTCCCACGTCTCACGTCTCACGTCTTCGCCCGTCTGACATCCCATGTCTCACGTCTCACGTCCTATGTCTCACGTTTCACGTCTCACTTCTTACGTCTCACGTTGCACGTCCCACATTCCACGTATCACGTCCACGTCTCACCTTCCACGTCCCACGTAGCATGTCTCACGTCCCACGTCTCACATTATTGCACTGAAATACTTGATTCTTTCATAAAATAATGGTGCTTTGGTTTACAGGTTGCAGTATAGCTAAGGTTCTTCTTTACTGTTTATCCTTCTTCAGATAATAGTTTCTTATTGATCGAAATAAGGAAGAGAAATGACATTATTTTACCGAAAATATGATAGCTAACCTTATGCAACAACAGTAATTTGAAGCTTTTGCAGATATCTGCTATCATTACATGGATGATTTAAGAAAAGTGTTTAGATGTTGGCAAGCAATATTTTTTTATTGCTTTTCTATTCTGACATTCAATATGCGAAGAGATGTGTCACAAAATTTTAATCAAGGGTGGGCAAAAAATCCATTTTTTATATTCCAATCTATTTTTTCTATGATCTAATCCATTTAATATTTATTTTATTAAAAATTCAATCCATTTAAAATCTATTTTATTGGATATGGATATCAATCTGATATATATTTTATATATTTTATAAATTGGATATCCATTCTCTAAATCTAGATTTTCAAAATGGATAATTCAAAATATTCAATCCAAATTTTCAGTTTATATTTTTGGTTAGGTTAGGGTAAAAGTTGAGACTGACTAGTCCAAATTTAGTCGTATTTGATTGAGTTGGTGTGACCCTATACAAAATTTGGTTGAATTCTGTCAAGTCGGTCTCAATCGAAATTTGGCCCAGCTGGTCCTGGACAAAATTTGAAAGTATTCAGTTTAGTTCACCCCAACCCAAATTTGACTGCATTGGGCTGAGTTGACCTAGACAAAATTTGACCGTATTCGGTCGAGACAACCGTGACCAAAATTTGGCTATATTCAGCCTAGTTGGCTCCAATCAAAATTTGGTCGAATTCAATCAAGTTGGCCCCGATTGAGATTTGGCTGAGTCGGCCCTGACCCAAATTTGGTCGTATTTGGCTAAGACGGCCTAGGGTGAAATTTGGCTGTATTCAAATGAGTCAGTCACGATCGAAATTTGGCCATATTCAACTAAGTCAGCCACGACTGAAATTCGGCCGAATTTAGTCAAGTCGGCTCCGGTCAAAATTCGGTTGTGTTGGCCTCGACCAAAATTTGACCGAGTTGGTCCTGGCCTGAATTTGGTCGTATTCGGAAGAGTCGATCACGACCAAAATTTGGTCATATTTAGGCGAGTCGGTCCTAACCTAAATTTGGCCAAATTCAGTCGATTTGGTCGTGACCAAAATTTGGTCAAGTCGGCACTTGTCCAAATTTAACCGTATTCGGTCGACTAAGTTCCGAACGAAATTTGACTATATTCAACTTAGTCGGTTGTGATCGAAGATTGGTCATATTTAGTCAAGTCGGTCCCGACCGACGAATTTAGTGGAGTCAACCCTGACCGAAATTTGACTGATCAGCCCTGACCCAAATGTGGTCATATTTGGCCAAGTCGGCTCTCGCCAAAATTTGGTCGTATTAGGCAAAATCGGCCCTAGCCGAAATTCAGTCGAATCTAGTCAAGTCGATCTCGACTGAAATTTTGTCGAGTCGACCTTAGCCCAAATTTGGTCACGTCGTCCCCGACCAAAATTCGTTCGAATGTCATCTAAGTTCATCCCATGCTGAAATTTGGCCTCGTTGGCCTCGACAAAAATCCTGCCAAATTCTATGGTGTTAGTTCTATCGAAAATCTAATCCACATCCATTTTGGATCCAAATAATGGATGTGGATTCAAATTTGTGTCCATAAGGCTGACACCAAAGAATTTGACAGATTTGGCCGAATACTTCCAAATTTTGTCTTGGACCAACTGGGTCAAATCTCGATCGGGACCGACTTGACAGAATTTGGCCTAATTCGGCCAAATTTTGTATAGGATCACGCCAACTCAATCAAATACGACTAAATTTGGGCTAGTCTGTCTCAACATTTAGCCTAACCTAACAAAAAATATAAAGTGAAAATTTGGATTGGATATTTTGGATTATCCATTTTGAAAATCTAGATTTCAAGAATGGATATCCAATCCATAAAATATATAAAATGTAGATTAGATTGATATCTAGATCTAATAAAATGGATTTTAAATGGATTGGATTTTTAATAGAATGGATATTAAATGGATTGGATCATAGAAAAAATGGATTGGATCATAAAAATTGGATTTTTTGCCCACCCTTGCTAAAAAATGAGCCGGGTTGGGTTGTCTCACTTAATCATCAACCCGTGGTGGGTCGAGCTGGATCGGGCCGGATTACCCGTTTTGACAGCTCTAATCGTTGTGTCACGTATAGTAGTTATTTTTAATTTAGTCCTCTATTTAAATTTTTTGTTCAATTTAGTACCTATATTTTAAAACGATTTGATTTTGTCCTCTCCAATTTGAGACCAAATTAATAAATAAGCTTAATCACAACTTATTTATACTTATTTTTTTTAATTCATACATCAAATCATTATACCTAAATATTTAAATTTATTACATGATAATACACTATAATAACAAATTTTACATGATGTATCGAATCGCATTTACATATTTATCCTCAAATAAAAAAAAACTATTATAAATTAACAAAACTAAGAAAAAGAAAAACTAGCATGGAGCATAATTGTAAAGAAAGAAAAAGTTGCAAACTGTGGCTTAGAATAGATGTCATAGCATTATCTATAAAGTATTCGAATTTATATATTTTTTTAATTTTTGATATTATGTCTTTAAATATATATATTTTACCAGTAACAAAATTTTATAAATATAGAAATATTTATATAATTACAAAGATAATTAATAAATAAAATAAAAAAACAAAAGTGTTTTTTTTTTCTCTCATCCTTTATCTTTTTACTTAAATAATTAGAAAATAATACATTATTTGAAAGATCTGTCCTAATCCTAGAATTTGTATTTGAAGAATATTCTAAAGTGATACTATCTGGAAAAAAAAATATTAATATACACTAAACTTTATGGGTTAAAATATATTAAAAACTTTTGAATATAAAAACAAAACATGTAAATAATACTAAGAGAATATTTGAAATAAAAAGGGAGACATGTTTAATGAACGATGAAATAATGAAGGTAAATTAAAATGTGATATCGGAATTAACAGTGAAAAAGAAAGGAAATAGAGAAGCAGGTTCCTTCTTTTGTGGGTCACATGCATGCCACCTTTTCCCATCAATTCCATTAATCCACCCTTTCCTTCTCTAACCAATCATCCTTTCTTCTTTTTCTTTCTTCCCTTTTTCCAAACTTAGTTTTAGGAAACTTCTTCAACAAAACTCACTAACCTCTTTTCCTTTTCTTTTCATCATTTCCCTTCTCAATTTTAAAATTTATGCATTTTTATCGTTATATAATATTTAAATTTATAGTTATTTATAAGTCAGTTTTTTTTTTTTACTTTACAAGATGTAAAGTTTCATGTTTTATTTTAAGAGTGTAATACTTTATTGTTATTAAATTCTGTAGATAGTTTATGCATACTATTAAAAAATCCTCTTGAACATGTTTTAAACAATAATTTAATTTTAAATACATTATTATAAAGAAAGTATATCACCTTAACAATTATCTGATATAACTTTTAAAATATTTATTATAAAATAAATAAACTCACTGTAGAATTCAATCTTGGATTAGATGAATATCAAAAGGGCTTTTACAAACACACTATAACTAAATTCTTAAAATAATTATTACAAAATCATTATTTTTTTTTTTAAAATCATAATTCATGATTAATTACCAAAAAAAAAAAGAAAAAAAAAATCTTTGCAGCATCAATTTATTTTTCAATTGAATTCTTACAGAAATATGAGAAAGACTTTTCTTAAAACAAAATAAGACACCTATTTATTTTTATTTTTTTACTAATTTAGTGGTGAGAAATTTCTTCGTACTTGGTCTGAAGAAAACATGACACACCCTTCTTTGAAACCTTGATTGTTCAATATTCTTTTCTTATTTTCGTTTGCAAGTAAATTTCTTTTCCAAGTGTTCCTCACTTTTGGTCTTCTCTATCCGTTTTTAGCTAAACCTTTGCAACATAAACTAGTTCCTCTTTCTTTGCTTGTGTGGTGGGGTTTATTCTCTTTCTTGATCCATGGCGTTGTTATTCCAACTTTCACCTTTTCTCTCACCAATTTCCCCTCCTCGCACACCTTCGTTTCCTCTTTTTTCTTGTGTTTTGTGATTTTTCAATATTTTAAAAAGGGAAAATCGAATTTAATATTCAAAGGTGAGTTTTTTATTCTAGAATTTCTGTTTCACGCAACCACATGCATGTTCTCTTCATGCTTGTCTGATCTGGATTGGATCACTAGGATCTTTGCCATCTGCACTTTTTGTTTGGTACTTGAGGGGTATAGTGAGTGGAGTGGTGGGGTTTCTTTGAGTAACACATGATATGAATCCCTGGACTCTTGGGCAATCATATTCATAGGACAAAGCAAAACATAGAAGAAAGGAACAAGGTTAGTGTGTTAGCATCTTTCACCTTCTTTTCAGATATCCTTGATCTGGGACCCCACAAGATGCTTTTCTTTGATTCTTGATTTTCTGTTATGCTTTCATGTTTCTGATGCAAAAGGGGTGTCTTTTAATTTCTGATCTTGATAGGGACCGAGCTTTTTCTGCGGCGTTCTGGAGGGGAATTGCGCATGAGGGTCTGTTTCATTTGTTACATCCTACGTTGTGGTGTGTGAGTGCTGGTTGGTGGTTGGTTGGATTGGGGAAGTGTGAGTGGGGTACCCTATTGGGTAAAGTTTAGTTTTTGTTTTTTTTTTTTTTTCATGGTGGCGTGTGTTTATGCTTGTGATTGGTAGTGGGGGTTGGTGGTGGTGTGTTATCCCTTGTGCTGTTGAGCTATGGCGGGGATTGATGCTACAAAGTATGGTCACAGTCCTGTGCACAAGGCCATAGTTTCAAAGGATTATGCTGAGCTTAGGAAGATTCTCGCCGGCCTCCCACGGCTGCGTAACACGGCGGAGATTCACACTGAAGCGGTGTCAATTGCGGAGGAAGAAAAGGCTGATGCGATTTCCGCTTTGATTGACCGGCGAGATGTGCCAAACCGGGATACTCCTCTTCATTTGGCTGTGAAATTTGGGGATGAAGTTGCCACGGAGATGCTTATGGTTGCCGGAGCAGATTGGAGTCTGCAGAATGAGCAGGGTTGGAGTGCTCTTCAGGAAGCAATCTGCAACAGAGAAGAGGGTATTGCAAAGATAATAATCAAGCATTACCAGCCTCTGGCTTGGGCAAAATGGTGCAGAAGATTGCCTCGTTTGGTAGGGACCATGAGGAGAATGAGAGACTTCTACATGGAGATTACATTCCATTTTGAGAGTTCTGTGATTCCTTTCATCTCAAGGATTGCTCCTTCAGACACCTACAAGATTTGGAAGAGGGGTGCGAATCTGAGGGCAGACATGACTTTGGCTGGTTTTGATGGTTTTAGAATCCAGAGATCAGATCAGAGCATTCTTTTCCTTGGTGATGGTTCAGAGGATGGGAAAGTTCCACCAGGATCACTCTGCATGATCTCACACAAAGAAAAAGAGGTGCTCAATGCCCTGGATGATGCTGGATTTGCAGCAAATGAGGAGGAGGTTCAGCAAGAAGTGGCTGCAATGTCTAAAACAAATATTTTTCGGCCGGGGATCGATGTAACACAGGCGGTTCTTTTGCCTCAGTTGACATGGAGGAGGCAGGAGAAGACAGAAATGGTAGGGGCTTGGAAAGCTAAGGTGTATGATATGCACAATGTGGTTGTGAGCATAAAGTCTAGAGGAGTCCCTGGAGCTATGACAGATGATGAACTCTTTTCATCTTGCAATGAAAATGAAACTGAGAGTGAAGAGTTCAATGATATATTGACTGAGGAGGAAAGAAGGCAATTGGAAGACGTGCTTCGGCTGGATTCGGCCGACATGGCCAACGAGAGTGACGAGGTTGTCATTGGACATCGTCACAGCTGCTATGAGCATAGAGACATTCCCATTGAGGATGGAAATTGTAACAAGAGTGGAGAAAACAAGCAGGAAAAGAAAGGATGGTTTGGTGGATGGAGGAAAAAGGAGTCAAAACCTGAAACGCCAAAGAAGATTGCTGCACCAAGAAGTTCTCTTTGTGTAGAAGAAAAGGTGAGTGATTTGTTAGGGGATTCTCCTTCAAGAAACCAGACTAAGCCAGGAAGACATTCTGTCGAGATAGCTGTGAAGGGTGATGAGTCACGGAGGAAAAAAGATGCCAAGGCTTCTTCTGCAAATTCTGACGGCAGAAGTCGTCACAAAGATGGAAATCGTGAAAATGAATACAAGAAAGGGTTGCGTCCTATTCTTTGGCTTTCCCCTAACTTTCCACTGAAAACTGAAGAACTCCTCCCATTGCTGGACATTGTTGCGAACAAAGTTAAAGCGATTCGACGATTAAGAGAACTCCTTACAACTAAACTTCCAATGGGAACCTTCCCTGTTAAGGTCTGTGCTTTGTCATCTTTTTAAGGCCTGTTATTAGAAGTATGAATATTCTAGGCATAATGTATGTTGAACTCTTTAATTGCTTTGCTTCCATTTTATTTTCTTTTGTATCACTTTCTATGATGAATTCGACTTGCTTCTTTATTCTGCTTATGCTGTAGTGTGCTGCACATCATTTGTTGGTCTATAAATGGGAGGTATCAAGTGAAAGTAGTTGCAGAATAGGAGTCAGGAATAGACCTGAGCTAGAAACGGATACTGTTGCTCAATTCAATAACCAATGTGAAGATAAAGTATATAAATCATTGTATTGTCTACATATAGTTCAAGGGGACACAAGATAATAACCAAGCAATCTTAAGTGACTCAAAAGTAAAGTAGCACTTTGCTGAAAAACAAAAAACCCTACAATATGTAGTATGTGATAGTGATTCTTTATGAATTGATAGGTGATAATGATAATAATGTCTGCATCAATGACAGCTTAAGTGTCATTGTGTGTGTCACTATCATTATTATTGCAAAGTAAAAATGTTTATGCTAGCTGGTCAATGTTAGTTACCAATTGTTTTTCTGACAATTAGTAGTAATGTTAACAGTGTTAAAATTCATGCCAATGAGCTTGCATTGTGGTTTGTTTTTCTTGGGATTAGGTTGAATACAAAAATAAAAAAATTGTGATTTGCTGTTTTCAGTCAATAGTAAAGTGTATTCCAAAGTGTATTCGTGTTTTGCTATTATCTCTTTATTTATACACACGTGTATACACACACACATACCTTGCTGAGTTATTCTTTTGTCTTAGTTTCTTTATGTTTTCTTTGATGCCTTATCTTTCCTTTCGTTTAAAGATAACTTTTTATTCTTATTTGTTTTTAGAAAAAAAAAATAACATAGTTGTAATTTTTGTCTAAAATCATGATGACATTTGTATTATTCTTTTTGTAACTCTAATTTTTCACAGATACATACTTTATCTCTATCAGTGATTAAGATTTCTTTCTTGTAATGAAAGACATTCCCATTTTAAGAGACTGTTTCAGAAAACCCGAAATAAGTTTCAATGGGTGGAAAAGCTCAGAGCTTATTCTCTCAGTAATTGAAGAATTTAGTTTTCATGAACCAACTACTTAAAAGCATAAGGTTTTAAGTGAAGATTCATGAATGGTTTTGTATTGAGTATTTCTAGTCTAGATGTCTACTTCAGCTTAGGCAAGAACATCAAATTACTGATTCTAGTTAGTGCACTCTACAAAGATTGCTCAATACTCACAACAAAAACTGAACCATGTCATTGTGCTTCTTCAGGAAAGGGAAATTTAACTTCATTGTATCATATAAATCACATGATTACTGTCTTTGTTGGCTTTTGTTTGTCTATTCACATGTTTTCTTTGCAAATGATGTTAATCCATTTCCTCTTGCATGATGATACACAGGTTGCCATCCCTGTGGTTCCTACTATCAGAGTATTGGTTACCTTCACAAAGTTTGAAGAACTACAGCCGGTAGACGAATTCGCGACGCCGCCGTCGAGTCCGTCTGCGACCGGCCAAGAGAGCCCTGCGGTGCAACATTTCTCAGCATCATCTTGGTTTCAATGGATAAAGGCTCCTTATCGCTCTAGCACATCGGCTCCAGGATCCAGCAGTAGGATAGAAAATATTCAAGACCCATTTGCAATTCCATCTGATTATACTTGGATCAGTGCTGAAGCAAAGAAAAAGAAGATGCAAGAGAAGAACAAATCAAAGAAAGGAAAAAGTCATAATAGCTAATTATGCCAGTGAGTGTGACTCTTCATGAGCAAGCTCCAAACTTGGAAGTGCTTTGGTTGTTTACAAGACTTTGGCCATTTTCTGGCAATTGAATTTGAAGTTATCTTTCATGTGGGGTGGGATTATCCAAGGAGTTATGCATTAACTATTTGAAGCATGTGGCATAAGGAAAAGAAACATTGTGATTCTTGCAATGATAGCTGCAAAGAATTTGTTGATTGTGTTTCAGGACATGTGGAAAACCATTATTAATTCAGGATAGTTGCAATCAGTGTTCCAACTTTTCATATTCATGATTGCAGTTTAAATTTACCTTTGTTTGGTTATAATAATTCTTTTCCCTGATTTCATTCATGTAAATAAACTCAACAATTTGCTTATTCGCTTTGAGCTTTATCATTTATTCTATTTCAGCTTTGTTGTTATTAATGAAATTTGGTATCAGTTATCATTAACTTGTTATGAAGGGGAATTTCTTCTTCTATCCTATACATAGTTTTAGTGAAATGATTTAGTTATCCTTTATTAAAAAGTTTGCATCCTATCATGTTTTTCAAATTTACATTATGCATTTTATAATTCGGAATATAAATTTGTATTACAGATTGTAAAATCTGAATTATAGTTTAGATTTTGAATTTTCTTGTAAATTTGTATTATAAATTATATAGTTTAAAATGTAAATTTGCATGATGGATTATACAATCTTGAATATATTTTGCATTTTGAATTATCTTTCAAATTTTTATTTGAATGATGAATGTAGATTTTGCATGTTCAGATTGTATCATCTAAAATGTAATTTACATTTTGGATTATTTTTAAAAATTGTATTACAAATTATACAATTTAAAATTTATATTTGTATTATAAATTGTATAATTCTGAATGTATTGTATTTTGGATTCTTTTAAATTTATATCTACAATGCAAATTTAAATTTCAGATTATCCAATTTGAAATATTTAGGAATTGTACAATCCAAAACTATAAATAAAACACAAAAAATTCATATGCTACCCTTTTCTATTAATTTTTGAGAGGGGTATAATTAGAATTTTAAAATATATGGGGTGCAAGAAGAAATTTCCTTGTGTAGTGCAATCGGGCTTGTGAAAAAAATGACAATATACATATCCCCAAACGTAGCCTTTAAAATTACGAAGCGAAAAAATTGTTCTTGAATGTTGTAAAAACTTTGTTCACCCCAAAAAGGAATTTCCATATGAATGTAAATATAAATATAGTTGTTGCATACCTTTTGCCCCTCCATACACAGTAGTTTATATACCTCCATACAAAGCTCTTGCATTCCATTATCAAAGGTTAAGACGAGTTGCATCTCCTCCATTACAATATTGTCCATCTCAAAGTGTTGTTCTACACCTTCACAGCTTCACACCTCCATAGTTTCAAGGCACCTTATCATTGCTCAAAGCTTGTGGAGGAAAAGTGGTTCATCATTGCTCTGCATCATTGAGCAACATTAGTTATGAAGTCGTGGATAAAGGCGTGATTTCAGCATTTGTGGAGAGGTGACAGTGAGGTATAAACACATGCCACATTTTAGTTGGCGAGATGACCATCGTTTCGCACGATGTGTCGGCGTTGTTGCATATTCTCATTGTAGGGCAGTTTTGTTCTTATGGTGTGTTGGATTTTTTTAGTGCCTCAAGCTTATTGTGGAGTTGCTTGGGGGTAGATGTTACTGATAAGAATCAATGTTATTAAATTTCGGTCATGGTGGCGCCATGGTGAAAATTGATAACGATTTCCCAACTTTTCGCCACAACAAGACGGAGGTGAATCAGTTTTTTTATAAAGGCCCATGGCGGCGCTTTTGGCATGGCGGGTGGCGGTTCCCTAGCGGTTGTGGCGAAAAATTCGGACCCAAAAGCAAAAACCATGATCGTGAACAGAAGGGAAGAATGGTGAAGAATGGCAACAGAAGAATGGGGTTGTCAGCAATGTGAGAGGAGGAAGAAGATAAATTGAAACCCTAAATTATCCTTCTTCTAGTGTTTAATAAATTGGGCATGGCCCATTAAAATACAAACCTTTGCAGATTTCTTACCATTCACTCTCATTTTTACCCTATTTTATTATTTCACTTACATTACTGCAGCCACACAATAGTAAAATTTATTTACCTTAAAATTTCTTTACTTTTCATTAACCCAAAAGTCCAAAGCACATTATTCCTTCACCCCTGCAGTTATTGTCGCCAGCCACCAACCCCAGCTGTTGTCACCATCGGTCGTCGTCAGTTCCCACTGCTGGTCGCCACTGCCAAATTTTTTTCATTTTTTTTTCTATTTCTATACTTTAATTATTTTACAAATAATATACCTATTTTCCAGCAATGATCATGATACTTCAAGAACATTTCATAGAAGTGACACTTGTTGGAAATATTGTCATATTTCCGCCATAACCTGTTACAGATTCCGATATAACTTTATAAAGGTTTTTTGGATTGCTGATATTTTCCGTTATTCGATATCCATAACATTGATATGAATGCAGAGATTATACATTGTTGTGTTTGAAGTGTGAGATTGAGTTGGCTTTGAGAAGTTTATGAAGAGAGTTATGTCCATTAGAGATGAGATTGTCTAGCAATGGCTTGCCTATTGCATGTAGTGCGATGCATAATATTTGCGGATAAAAATGCCTTATCAATTGGCGTGTCCTACATGTAACTGTTCCACAATCTATGGATGTGTGGTGGCCACTTAGGAGAGTTACAAGACTTACCCATATGTATGACCAATTAAGGGATGACTGCTTTGTCAAGACAAAGTTGTTGAGTGGTTATGCGACGTTGTTACAGGTAAATAGTATACATTATTTGGATAGTTGTTGTTATTGGATTATGCATTTATAAATAGTAATTGAGTATTTAATGTGTAATAGGCGTGGATATATAAGGATTATCAACACATGGGAAGAAAATATGTGAATCTAACATATGATGAAGTTTAGCCATGAGCAGTAAGATGTCATTGGACGACATATATCAACTCTTAGTGTTGTACGCATGCAATTAGACGCTCTCAGGTCTGCTGGGCTGATATGGACTTTTTATGATCGTTATCGCCAGACTAGACCAGATGAGGCAATTTCTATGTTCTCGGGTTTCATCCAACGGGGAACCTACATCTAGCGTTATTTGCCAGAGCATGTATTGCAACAATATGAGTTTGAGCATAGCATTCCCCAACCTCATATGCCATACAAATGGGGTGTTTATGATGTTATAAACAATATGTGGCTGAACTTTGCTGATCATCTCTTCACTAGTGTGTCAAATTACATGTCTATTTGCATGTGTAGCTAGATACTATGAGTAGTTTGAATCTGTCTCGCATCCATATGTACTCCCAACCTCCTCCATTGTGATTCAGTTTACCACATAATTTAAAGGGACAATTATACTTTCTTGTCCCAGTTATAATCACCTTCAATCCCAGTTTGTGTTTTGTATACTTACTTCCTCTTTCATAGCCTAACAACACACAAGTCTTCCTTCCTTGACATTCATTTGTCGTTGACAAACCTTAAAATTACTATTACAAAACCAAAACCAAACACAACCCTATGCACCCATTCAAGTAAATCATCCCAGGTCCCAAGTACCTCCTACACAAATAAATTACAACATAAGTACATTTCATGTCACTATTTTTTCAAACACACAAATTCATTTCAACTAACCTCTTGAGTTGTAAACGGCACAAGATAATCACCTCCAACCAATTCATCTTTATTTTCCTAATACCCCATTATATTGGATTCTTCCATCTCAAACATTTGATCTACCTCATCTGATATATTACTCCAATAATCCATTTCTATAAAGTTAGTTCAAATAACACAATAAGTTTCAGTCAAATACACAAATAACATAATACACGTACCGTATTGTATAATTTGACAATCAAATATACATTACGGATTATACAACCCAACATGTAAATGTGTATCACAGATTATGTTATCCGGTATGTAAATTTGTATACCGAATTACACAACCTTTGTTGCAACGTGTTAGATTGTATTCTCGATCAACTTTACGAATTACAAAACATGGTAAGTGAAAATACATTACAAATTTTATAATTCGTAATATCAATTCACCGTTAGGTTCTGTAATTTGATATGTGTAAAATTATGATTTATCACTTGTGGATTATATAATTTGTATCATTCACGAATTACACAATCCAAAATTATAATGGAAACGAAATATATCTTACAAAAATATATGACAACAATGAAGTTCTGCGGAACCGTCACCATCACACAACCACCACGACACACCCAATTGCCTAGCAAATACCACCAAAAATCAGTAACCACATGGAATCACCACCACAAATGAACTCACAACAATAAATAGCACCTATTCAAAACCCTAATTATTCATCACATTGTCTTATTGTGTGACGCAGGGATATTTTTGAAATTTTAACAAATATAGGGGTGCAAAAAGAAATAGCCTTTAAAATATCATTTTTGAATTACTTAACACTCTTTCATACCGTAGGAAAAAAAATTAACAACTTTTAGGAGAAGCCATTATATAGCACTCTTAAATGGGATTTATTATAACAGAATATTTTTTTAGAATACTTGGAATTCATTCCTAACATCACATGAACTCTTAAATTTATAATTTTATTTTCGAAAGAACTAAACGTTTGTTTTAATAAAAAGAAAAATAACATAAGTAAAAAAAGCTGTCTAATAACTTATAGTTAGGATTTTAAACTTAAAATCTACTTTTTATAAGAAATTTTTATTGGAACATGTTAATTTAAGTTTAACACCAGTGGCTTAAGATTCTTTGTTTCAAGAATTAAAAAAAAATAATTTTATTATGTATTAAATGAACTTCTTAAGTTATAAAAGTTTAAAACATAAATAAAAATGATAAAAATGTAAGTATTATAAGAGATTATTTACTTGGTTGTTGTAAAATAAAATATTGTATTAAAGATTATATAATTTGTGATTTGATGAGCAAATGAGCGGTGGTGGTTAAGTGAGAATTGACTTTGACTCATTGTCAAGATTCAAGAATTGTGGGTCATTGCTTCACCCTATTTCAATGGGACATTCCTATATATCAGCATCTTCACAATCGAAACCTTTTTCTGAAAATCAGCAATTTCTATGGCTTAACTTGGAGAGTTCAATTTTCTGCGTGATGCATGCTGCTCTAAACTAATATTTTCTATTCTAAGACTTTTGCTTCAAATGAATTTACCCTCACTTTCAGTTTCATTATAAGTATTCTTTTTTCCTCTTTTCTTTTTTGCTATTTTCTCAATGATTTTCTCTCGTTTCTTTCTTTAGTTTTCCATTATTGCAAAATTATGCCTCAGCAAGAGCTTGGTTTCAGACTTGTGTTTTTCTGCTTCTAATTGTTGTTGTCGTCATCTCAGCTACATTGGTTCTGTTTCTTGTTTTTGATCAAAATCGGAGTTGATTTCATTCACGAGTTTCATAAACCTATCCATGCATTGTTGTGAATGGATCTGTTTCAATTTTTGAGTTCGTCTTGATTCAGATCACAGAAATTGTTGATTTCATGGAATCATGTGCTGTGGTTCCACGATTTTTGTATATATTATAGTGTGAAAAGAAAGATCTGCAATGGAAGGCATTGATGTCTCAGCATATGAGCATAGTCCTGTGCACAAGGCAATAGTGTTGAGGGATCATATTGCACTTGATGAGTTACTTGGGCGTCTCCCAAAACTAAGTAACCCCTTTGAGATTAAAACTGAGGCTGCTTCAAAAGCGGAGGATGAGAAGGCTTCAGTGATCTCTGCTATTGTGGATAGAAGGGATGTACCAAACGGTGACACCCCTATTCACCTGGCTGTGAAACATGGTGATTTTATTGGAACTGAGATGCTCATGGATGCTGGGGCAAATGGTAGGTTGAAGAATAAGGAAGGGTGGACTGCTCTCAGAGAAGCTATCATTCACAAACAAGATAAAATAGCAATGGTTATGATCAGGTACTATTGGAATGACTATGAGAGAAAGTATTTTAGAAGGTTGCCTAGGTATATAGGGACTATGAGAAGGATGAAGGACTTCTACATGGAGATTACATTCCATTTTGAGAGTTCTGTGATACCTTTCATCTCAAGGATTGCACCTTCAGACACTTACAAGATTTGGAAAAAAGGTGGCAATTTGAGGGCAGACATGACTTTGGCTGGCTTTGATGGTTTGAAAATCAAGAGGTCAAATCAGAGCATTCTTTTTCTTGGTGATGGTGCTAAAGATGATGATAGGAAATTCCCTGGATCCTTGTTCAAAGTCTCACACAAAGAGAAGGAAGTACTTGTGATTTCACCCACCATAGCTTCTCCTACTGAGAGAGAGGTTAAGAAGACATTGAATCAGAAGTACAGGACTGACTCAGTAAGGGTTGGGATTGATGTGAGTGAGGCAGTTCTTGTTCCCCAGGTAACATGGAGGAAAAAGGAGAGGAAAGAAATGGTGGGGCCATGGAAAGCCAAGGTTTATGACATGCAAAATGTTGTTCTCAGTGTGAAATCCAAAAGGATCCCTGGAGCTCCACCACCTGAGGCCAGACAAAGGAAGAAGAAGGAGGGTGAAAAAATTGATGACATTTTGACAGATGATGAAAAGAAGCAATTGGAAGCTGCAATTAATTCAACAGATGAAAATGGTCCATGTGAAAAAAGTAACCGTGTGAAGAAAGAAAAGAAGGAAAAGAAAGAAAAGAAAGAAAAGAAAGGGAAGTCTGGTGGACAAAAAGACCACGAGGACAAAACCACAAAGGCAAACTCTGAGAACTTTACTTCCAAAAATGGTGAAAACCAGTACACAAGAGGGATGATACCTGCTCTTTGGCTTTCCCAAAACTTTCCACTAACAATTGATGAATTGCTACCTATGCTTGACATTCTTGCTGAGAGAATTAAAGCAGTTCGTCGGTTAAGAGAACTCCTTACAACAAAACTTCCAAAGGAGACCTTTCCAGTCAGGGTATGTCCTTTTTGTTATTTGATTTAAGCCTTCCACATGAACACATTCATTATATCTTTACATTAGTTATTTCCCTCTTGTTTTCCTTGATGCAGTACTCATTAAGGGGAAAATTGTCATTACCATTATCTTATGACATTTAACAATGAACATCATGTTCTCATTATAGTACAATTATGTTTTTCAATGATTGAAAACTGCATTATTTGATGTTTGACCTTCAATGCTTCTGATGGCAATTGATCTGAACTAATCTATGATATTCGGCAAGTTGTTTCTCCAATACAGTAGTATATCATGAAAATTATTAGAAAGCATTACTGTTTAAACATGAAGAGTGAAGATTGTTTTAGTCAACATGTGGCAACACTTTTTCCTGTTTGAATTGTGTTAAACATATATAACCATGTCACCTGGACATTAGACAGAAGTTGGTTAGATATAGTACATTTCTTTTGTAGCTACCCGTGTTCGTGTACAAAGTAATTGTTATGTCAGAGACTAATGGTATGCAATGTATTACTGTAAGATGAAAATGAAAATATTGAAGAAGGAAGGAGTGAACTTTGAGAATATATCTAACCATACATCATCATTTGGAACAAGCATTCACATTTATCAAGCAAGACTCAATTTGAGGACCTTCTCGAGAAAAATAAACAAATAAAAGCTTATAGTTCTAAATGGAAAACCAGAATTCTGCTTTCTTGGTTCTTGCTATAAAAAAAAATAAAAGGATAATAAACTTATCAACACATGACCTGAAATATGGGAGAGAAGAATTCAATTAAACCAAGAGTTCTCTCAGGACTCAAGAACATAGATTTCATCATGAATTTGGCTTGAGAAATCTGGACTCATGGACATAGATTTTAGACATGGTAATTGGTTACCCATTGGTGTGTTCCTTTCTAATTTTTACTGTCTAGCAGGAATTATTAGCTGCCAAGTGGATTCTACTTGTTAGGATTAAAAAGGAAAGTTTTGACATTGTTTATGATTTCTTTTCCTTCTTTGTCATGCTTATCTATAATATTTCCTTCTTTTTTTCAAAATTTACCATCTCACTAACTTTGGAGATATAGGTAGCCATCCCTGTGGTGTCCACTGTTAGAGTGTTGGTGACTTTCACAAAATTTGAAGAACTACAACAAGATAATGGAGATGAATTTGAATCAGCCCCATCAAGTCCTACTGGTGACCAAATGAACCTAGAAGAGGAAGAAAATTCCTCAGCAGCAGCACCGTCATCATCATCATCATCATCATCATGGTTTCAGTGGATAAAGACCCCTTCAAGATCTAGTTCATCTAATTTGGAATCTAGTAGTAGGGTATTTGATGAGCAGGATCTGTTTGCTATTCCCTCAGATTATACATGGCTTACTCAAAAAGAAAAGGCAAAACAGAAAAAAGTAGGATAGGGTAAAATGGATGGAAGTAACAAAAGTTATAAACATTTCAAATAGGATCTTCACATGGTTGAACAAAAAGTATAGGAAAACTTTTTGATAAGGTGATTTCAAAAGAACAAGCAATAGCTAGATTCATTACACATGTGATTGACAAAGACCATCATTTGTTAGAACTCGTCTTATTTTTATGACATCCTTTGTAGTTTTTGTATGTTATTTACTTATGATTATCAAATAGAAATAGTGTCAAAGATCTAAGCACAATTGTGATAGTAGTTTAAAACTTTGATTTTGTAGAATCCACACTTAAACAACACAACAAAATAAAAGTAACACACGATTTTAAAGGTTAATTTATTGTAATCTAGGATGTGTTTGGAACTTGGGAGGCTTGAATTGGGCATTGAAGTAGCTTAGTCAAAAGATGGAGTTATAATTTCGCATAAGAAGTTGATATCTTACAAGAAACAGGTATGATTGACTGTAGACCAGTAGACAATCATATGAACTCAAATAAGAAATTAATGACCGAAGAAGTTGAATTATTTTCCGACCCAAAAAGATATAGGAGACTGGTTAGAAAACTGATTTATCTTACTATTACAAGATTTGATCTATCTTTTGCAGCTAGTGTGGTTAGTCACTTTATGCAGACTCCTCAAAATAGCTCGGGTTAGCTTTGTTATATGAAGATAGAGAAAGCATTTAGGTCTCTGGGTATTGTGATGCAGATTGAGCAAGTTCTCCTATTGATAGACAATCTACTACTAGATATTGTGTTTTTCTTGGACGAAACATTATTTCCTGGAAGAGTAAGAAACAGAATGTAGTGGCCCAATCGACGGCTGAAGCTGAATATAGGGCAATAGCATCACTAACATGTGAACTTATATGGGTGAAGAAATTCCTTCAAGAGATTAACTTTTGTGACATCCAAATTATGAAGGTGTATTGCAATAATCAAGCTGCTTTCCACATTGTATCAAATCTAGTGTTTCACGAGAGCACTAAACATATAAAAATTGATTGCCATTTTTTTTGGGAAAAGTTGTTGACAAAAGAAATATGTACTGAGTTTGTTAGATCAAATGACTAACTTGCAGATGTGTTGACTAAGCAAATGAGGAGGAGGTTCAACAAGAAGTTGCTGCAATGTCTAAAACAGATATTTTTCGGCCGATGTCACTCAAGCAGTTCTTTAGCCTAGGCAAGAGAAAACAGAGATGGTAGTCCCTTGGAAAGCTAAGATAAGGTGTATGATGTGCACAATGTAGTTGTGAGCATAAAGTCTAGAGGAGTCCCGGGAGCTATGACAGATGGTGAGCTCTTCTCATCTTGCAATGAAAATGAAACTGAGAGTGAAGAGTTCAATGATATATTGACTGAGGAGGAAAGAAGGCAATTGGAAGATGCGCTTGGCTGGATTCGGCGGACTTGACCAATGAGAGTGACTGAAGAACTCCTGCCATTGCTGGACGTTGTTGCAAACAAAGTCAAAGCAATTGGCCAATTAAGAGAACTCCTTACAACTAAACTTCCAATGGGAACCTTCCCTGTTAAGGTCAGTGTTTTGTCATCTTTTTAGGGCCTGTTACTAGAAGTATGAATATTCTAGGCATATGTATGTTGAACTCTTTAATCGCTTTGCTTCCATTTTATTTTCTTCTGTGTCACTTTCTAGGATGAATTACACTTGTTTATTCTGCTTATCCTGTAGTGTGCTGCACATCATTTGTTGCTCTATAAATGGGAGGATATCAAGTGAAAGTAGTTGCAGAATAGAAGTCAGGAATAGATCTGAGCTAGAAACGGATACTGTTGCTCAATTCAATAACCGATATCAAGATAAAGTATATAATTCATTGTATTATCTACATATAGTTCAAGGGGAACCCAACATAATAACCAAGCAATCTTAAGTGACTCAAAAATAGCCCTTTGCTTAAAAACAAAAAACCCTACAATATGAATGAAGCATGCGATAGTGATTCTTTATGAACTGATAGGTGATAATGACAAGAATGTCTGCATCAATGACAGCTTAAGTGTCATTTTGAGTCAGTATTATTATTATTGCAAAAGTAAAAGTGTCTGTGCTATCTAGTCACTCTCAGTTACCAATTGGTTTTCTGACAATCAGTAGTAATGTTTTACAGTGTAATATCCATGCCAATGAGCTTGCATTGTGATTTGTTTTTCTTGGGATTAAGGTTGAATACAAAAAAGAAATTGTACTTTGCTATCTTTGGTGGTTTGCTTACAACTATGATCACACCATTTCTTTTTAGGTTGGGGATGGAAGGGAAACTGAAGTGAGATTGACAAAATTTTAATACCTAATAAATTTCAGTCAATAGAAAAGTGTGTTCCAAAGAGTGTATTAATGTTTTTTCTATTATCTCTTGATTTATACATACTTGTACAGACACACACATATACCTTGCTGAGTTATTCTTTTGTATTAGTTTCTTTATTTTTGCTTTGATGCCTTATCTTTCCTTTCGTTTTATGATAACTTTTTATTTTTATTTGTTTTTGGAAAAAAATAAGATTATTGTAATTTTTGTCTAAAACCACGATGACATTTGTATTATGCTTTTTGTAACTATAATTTTTCACAGATAGCTTGAGAGTTATACACTTTATCTCTAGCAGTGATTAAGAATTCTTTCTTGTAATGAAAGACATTCCCATTTTAAGAGACTGTTTCAGAAAAACCAAAAGAAGTTTCAATGGGTGGAAAAGCTCAGAGCTTATTCTTAGTAATGAAGAATGTAGTTTTCATGAACCAACTACTCAAAAGCTTAAGGTTAAGTGAGGATTCATGAGTGGTTTTGTATCAGAGGAGGTTATTTCAGTTCTTTAGTGTTTTTGTGATTAGAATAAGTTAAAACCATGTGGACACAAATTACTGATTCTAGTAAGTGCACTCAACAAAGATTGCTCAATGCTCACAACAAAAACTGAACCATGTCTGTTGAGCTTCTTCAGGAAAGGGAAATTTAACTTGATTGTACATCACATGATTACTGTCTTTGTTGGCTTTTCTTTTTCTTTTCACATGTTTTCTTTCCTTTTCTTTGCAAATGATGCTAATCCATTTCCTCTTGCATGATACACAGGTTGTCATACCTGTGGTTCCTACTATCAGAGTATTGGTTACCTTCACAAAATTTGAAGAACTACAGCCGGTACAAGAATTCGCCGCCGCCGGCGAGTCCATCTGCAACCGGCCAAGAGAACCCTGCTGCGCCACATTTCTCGGCATCATCTTGGTTCCAATGGATAAAGGCTTCTTATCGCTCTAGCACATCTGCTCCAGGATCCTGCAGTAGGATAGAAAATATTCAAGACCCATTTGCAATTCCATCTGATAATACTTGGATCAGTGCTGAAACAAAGAAAAAGAAGATGCAAGAGAAGAACAAATCAAACAAAGGAAAAAAGTCATAGCTAATTATGCCAGTGTGAGTGACACTTCATGAGCAAGCTCCAAACTTGGAAGTGCATTGGGGTTTTAGAGAACTTTGGCCATTTTCTGGAGATTGAATTTGAAGTTATGGATTATCTATTTCAAGAATATGGCATAAGGAAAAGAAACATTGTGATTCATGCAATGATAGCTGCAAAGAATTTGTTGATTGTGTTTAAGGACATGTGGAAAACCATTATTATTTCAGGATAGTTGCAATCAAAGTGATCCAACTTTTCATATTCATGATTGCAGTTTAAATGCACCTTTGTTTGGTTATAATAATTCTTTTCCCTGATTTCATTCATGTAAATAAACTCAACAATTTGTTTATTCACTTTGAGCTGTATCATTTACGTTTTATTCTATATCAGCATTGTTATTATTAATGAAATTTGGTATCAGTTATCATCATTGAACTTGTCTTATGTAGATGAGTGCAATCGGGCTTGTGCGAAAAAAGACAACGTAGAAATTTCCAAACGCAGCCTCTACAATGATGAAACGACAAAATTGCTCTTGAATGTTGTAAAAACTTTGTTGCACCCTTAAAAAAATTTATTTGTTTTGAAAATATATCATTTTTGAATGATTTAACACTTTCATAAAAGCCCTTTCAATAGGAGACACCATCATATAGCACTCTTAAATGAGATTCATTATTACATAATATTTTTTTAGAATACTTGGAATTCATTTCTAAGATCACATGAACTTAAATTTATAATTTTATTTTCAAAAGAACTAAACGTTTTTTTTAAATTAAAAAAACATATGTAAAAAAAGTTGTCTAATAACATATATTTTGGGTTTTAAATTTAAAATCTAGGAACAGGTTAATTTATGTTTAACACCGGCGTCTTAAGATTCTTTGTTTCAAGAATTAAAAAAAAGTATTTAATTATGTAATTAAATGAACTTCTTAAGTTATAAAAGTTTAAAATAAATACAAATCATAAAAAGTAATTATGATAAGATATTATTTGACTCAATGTCAAGATTGAAGAACTGTGGGTCATTGCTTCACCCTATTTCAATGGGTTCAACTTCAACAACTTCCGATTCCTATACATCAGCATCTTCACAATCGAAACCCTTTTCTGAAAATCAGCAAAATTATGACTAAAAATTTAACCCTCAATTTCTATGTCTTAATTTGGAGAGTTCTATTTTCTGTCTGATGCACTTAGACCCACACACATGCTCTGCTCTAAATTAATATTTTCTATTCTAAGACTTTTGCTTCAAATAAATTTACCCTCACTTACAGTTTTTCTTCATGATTTTTTCTCATTTCTTTTTTAAGTTTTCCATTATTACAAAATTATGCCTCAGCAAAAGCTTGGTTTGAAACTGGTGTTTTTCTGCTTCTAATTGTTGGTATTGTTGTCGTCGTCTCAGCAATGTATTGATTCCGTTTCTTGTTTTTTATCAAAAATCGGAGTTGATTTCATTCACGAATTTCATAAACCTATCCATGTATTGTTGTGAATGGATCAGTTTCAATTTTTGAGTTGCTCTTGATTGAGATCACAGAAATATAGTGTGAAAAGAAAGATCTGCAATGGAAGACATTGATGTCTCAGCATATGAGCATAGCCCTGTGCACAAGGCCATAGTGTTGGCGGATCACATTGCTCTTGATGAGTTACTAGGGCGTCTCCCAAAACTAGGTAACCCCTTTGAGATTAAAACTGAGGCTGATTCAATAGCGGAGGATGAAAAGGCTGCAGTGATCTCTGCTATGGTGGATAGAAGGGATGTACCAAATGGTGACACCCCTCTTCACCTGGCTGTGAAATATGGTGATTATTTTGCAATGAAGAAACTGATGGATGCTGGGGCAAATTGTAGGTTGAAGAACAGGGAAAGGTGGACTGCTATAAGACAAGCTATCATTCACAAACAAGATGAAATAGCAAAGGCTATGATCAGGTACTATTGGAATGACTATGAGAAAAAGTACATTAGAAGGTTGCCTAGGTATATAGGGATTATGAGAAGGATGAAGGACTTCTACATGGAGATTACATTCCATTTTGAGAGTTCTGTGATACCTTTCATCTCAAGGATTGCACCTTCAGACACTTACAAGATTTGGAAAAAGGGTGGCAATATGAGGGCAGATATGACTTTGGCTGGATTTGATGGTATGAAAATCAAGAGGTCAAATCAGAGCATTCTTTTTCTTGGTGATGGTGTTAAAGATGATGATAGGAAATTGCCAGGATCCTTTTTCAAAGTCTCACACAAAGAGAAGGAAGTTCTTGTGATTTCAGCCGCCCTAACTCCTCCTACTGACAAAGAAGTTAAGAGGAAATATAATCAGAAGTATAGGGCTGACAGAGTAATAAGCATTGGGATTGATGTGAGTGAAGCAGTTCTTGTTCCCCAGGTAACATGGAGGAAAAAGGAGAGAAAAGAAGTGGTGGGGCCATGGAAAGCCAAGGTGTATGACATGCACAATGTGGTTTTCATAGCGAAGGCAAGGGAAGTCCCTGGAGCTCCACCACCTGAGGCCAGACAAAGGAAGAAGAAGGATGAAGAAAAATATGATGACATTTTGACAGAAGAAGAAAAGAAGCAGTTGGAAGCTGCGATGAATTCAACAGATGAAAATGGTCCTTGTGATAAAAGTAACCGTGTGAAGAAAGAAAAGAAAGAAAAGAAAGAAAAGAAGGAAAAGAAAGAAAAGAAGGAAAAGAAAGAGAAGAAAGAAAAGTCTGGTGGACATAGAGACCACAAGGACAAAACCACAAATGCAAACTCTGAGAACTTTACTTCCGAAAATGGTGAAAGCCGGTACACAAGAGGGGTGATGCCTGCTCTTTGGCTTTCTCAAAACTTTCCATTAACAATTGATGAATTGCTACCTATTTTTGACATTCTTGCTGAGAGAATTAAAGCAGTTCGACGGTTAAGAGAACTCCTTACAACAAAACTTCCAAAGGATTCCTTTCCAGTCAGGGTATGTCCTTTTTTGTTCTTTGATTTAAGCCTTCCACATCAACACATTCATTATATGTTTACATTAGTTCTTTCCCTCTTGTTTTCCTTGATGCAGTACTCATAAGGGGAAATTTATTATTGCTATTATCTTATGACATCTAACAATGAACGTCGTGTTCTGATTATAGTACAATTATGTTTTTCTATGATTGAAAGTTGCATTATTTGGTGTTTGACCTTAAATGATTCTGATGGCAACTGATCTGAACTCATCTATGATTGTTGGCAAGTTTTTCTCCAAAACATTATTTCATGAAAATTATCAGAAAGCATTACAGTTCAATCATGAAGAGTGAAGATTGTTTTAGCAAACATGTGGCAGCACTTTTTCCTGTTTGAATTGTGTTAAACATATATAACCATGTCACCTAGACATTAGACAGAAGTTGGTTAGATATAGTGCATTTCTTTTGTAGCTACGGGTGTTCTTGTACAAAGTAATTGTTTTGTCAGAGACTAATGGTATGCAATGCATTACTGTAAGATGAAAATGAAAATATTGAAGGAGGAAGGAGGGAACTTTGAGAATGTATCCAACCATACATTATCATTTGGAACATTCATTCACATTTATCAAGCTAGACTTCAAACTTTTCTGTAAGAGTAGCACATAACTCAATTTGAGGAACTTCTCAAGAAAAAATAAAAAATAAAAGGTTATAGTTCTAAATGGGAAACCAGAATTCTGCTTTCTTGGTTCTCTCTATGAATAGAATAAAAGGATAATAAACTTATCAACACATGACCTGAAATATGGGAGAGAAGAATTCAACTAAACCAAGAGTTCTCTCAGGACTCAAGAACATAGATTTCATCATGAATTTGGCTTGAGAAATCTGGACTCAAGAACATAGAATTTAGACATGGTAATTGGTTACCCATTGGTGTGTTCCTTTCTTATTTGTATTGTTTAACAGGAATTATTAGCTGCCAAGTGGGTTCTACTTGTTAGGATTAAAAGGGAAAGTTTTGACATTGTTTATGATTTCTTTTCCTTATTTGTCATGCTTATCTATAATCTTTCTCTTTTTTTTCAAACTCTACCATCTCATTAACTTTGGAAATATAGGTAGCCATCCCTGTAGTGTCCACTGTTAGAGTAATTGTGACTTTCACAAAGTTTGAAGAACTACAACAAGAAAATGAAGATGAGTTTGAATCAGCCCCATCAAGTCCTACTGGTGACGAAAAGAACCTAGAAGAGGAAGAAAATCCCTCATCATCATCATCATCATCATGGTTTCAGTGGATAAAGACCCCTTCAAGATCTAGTTCATCTAATTTGGAATCTAGTAGTATGGTATTTGATGAGCAGGATCTGTTTGCTATTCCCTCAGATTATAAATGGTTTACTGAAGAAGAAAAGTTAAAACAGAAAAGAACTAGGAAAGGTAAAATGGATGGAAACAATAAATAACAAAAGTTACAAAGATTTCAAGTAGGAACTTCACATGGTTTAACAAAAATATAGGAAAACTTTTTAACCTAAAGATGAGGTGATTTCAAAAAAACAAGCAATAGCTAGACTCACTTCACATGTGACTGACAAAGAACTTCATTTGGTAGAACTAGCCTTATTTTTATGACATCTGATATGGATCATGTGGCAACTGCAAGTGGAGATAAACACAACATAAATTGAACCAAGGTGCAGTAAGCGTGAGAGATTCAAAACATAGAAGTTATTGATCCAAAAAGAGGGAAACAACTGCAATATGTGTTAGTTAAATATATATATATATATATATATATA
>Ga0214545_1001256_pt1 | contig 46665 bp, 61 predicted proteins | sample CNSS4metaG_FD_160064 | JGI IMG/M metagenome (GOLD analysis project Ga0214545, IMG submission 160064) | Root nodule microbial communities from cowpea collected in UCLA plant growth center, Los Angeles, California, USA - CNSS4 | ecosystem: Host-associated > Plants > Roots > Nodule | place: USA... | reverse complement strand
CTTCCTCGAGCCAAGTAAGTTCTCTAGACATAAATGACTATAATCAATTGTTGCATGATTTTGAAGAATTGCATAATGAAGCAAACAAGATTTCTGCATTAAACAATCGGTTGAAAGGCTTAAACAACTGGCTGGAAAACAAAGGTAGCCAACTGGAAAAAGAAACAAATGATTTAAAAACTGATTTTGAGCATTTAGAAATGATTTACAATAATTCAACCGACTGTTTTAGAAATCAACCGGATGAAAAACCCTGTGAAAACTGCACAATTTTGAAAAATCAAGTGAAATACCTTATAAAGACCTATGCAAGGTTCACAAGAGGGGAAGCAAACTTAGAGGTTGTTCTTGGTTCTCAAAATTGTGTGTTTGGCAAAGCTGGACTTGGTTTCAATCCATCTTTTCAAAAGAAAACCAAGAAGTTCTTTAGTTTCTTTTCAAAAAGTATGCCAAGTGATATGCCATTCATTTCATGCAACTACTGTATGCAAAAAGGTCATGTTATTAAGAACTGTCATGCTAGAAAATACGATGTTCCTAAAGGGATTATGAAATGGATCCCAAAAGGATCTAGAAAGGCATAACCATGATGGACCTAACCTATCAAAAGGTACCAAGTAATCCAAATCTGTTTTGCAGGTCATGAAAGGTGATAAGAAAGATTTGTGGTACCTTGATAGTGGTTGATCGAGACATATGACAGGAGATAAGACCAAATTTGCAAAGTTAGAGTTGAAGGAGGAAGGGTTTGTAACCTATGGAGACAACAACAAAGGAAGAATTCTTAGAAATGGAGTCATAGGCAATGGATCCTCTTTCAACATCAAGAATGTGTTGCTGGTAGAAGGACTCAAACACAATTTGATAAGTATAAGTCAACTATGTGATAAAGGCTTTAAAGTCATGTTTGAACCAAATAGTTGTTTGATATATGATGCACATGGTAATATTGTTTTCATAGGCAAAAGAGTCAATAATATATATCTACTTGACATGCATTATGCATCATTTAGCATCCATTGTTTGCTTACAAAAGAGGATGATACTTGGTTATGGCATAGAAGACTTTGTCATAAACACATGCAGCATTTCAATCGGCTGAATAGAAAATAGTTGGTTGAAGGACTACCAAAACTCAAGTTTGAGAAGGATAGAGTGTGTGAAGCATGTCAAAAAGGAAAATAGACCAAGGTTTCTTTTAAATCCAAAAATGTTGTTTCAACTGAAAGACCTTTAGAGATGCTTCACATGGATCTATTTGGTCCATCTCGAACTATGAGCCTTGGTGGCAATCTTTATGCATTAGTCATTGTTGATGATTTCTCTAGGTACACATGGACTTTGTTCTTAGCTGCCAAAAATGACACCTTTCATGCTTTCAAAAGACTTGCCAAGATGCTTGAAAATTAAAAGAGTTCCAAGATAGTGTCTATTCGAAGTGATCATGGTGGGGAATTTCAAAATGAAAAGTTTGAACACTTTTGTGAAAAGCATGGTATCAACCATAATTTTTTTGCACCAAGAACCCCACAACAAAATGGTGTTGTTGAGAGGAAAAACAGGTCACTTGAGGAACTAGCTAGAACTATGTTGAATGAAAACTCACTACCTAAGTATTTTTGGGCTGATGTAGTCAACACTGCTTGCTATGTTTTAAATAAAGTGTTGATTAGGCCAATTTTGAAGAAAACCCCCTATGAGATTTTCAAAAGGAGGAGACCTGTTTTAAGTCACCTAAAAGTATTTGGATGTAAGTGCTCCATCTTAAATAATGCAAAGAAAGTCTTGAAAAATTTGATGCAAAAGCGGATGAAGGTGTTTTTCAACCCTTTCAAAACTAACATGTTCCCCCAAAAAATGAAACTTTTCTAGATTTAAAATAAGGTTAGTTTTTTTCACATCTCTTCAGGACTCTTGCAAGATTAGACAAGCAATGATTAAAAGATGAACCATATACACTAAAATCATCCATAAAAACCTCAATAAAATGCTCCAAAAAATCTGAAACATGTTCATCATACATTGTTGAAATGTTCTAAGAGCATTGCGAAGGTCAAATGGCATTTTCCTATATGCATATGTACCGAAAGGATAAGTAAAAGTGGTCTTATGTTGATCCTCTAGGGCTATACAAAGAAAAATTCAAAGAGGAAGAAAAACCAGAAAAAATGTCTAGAAAACCATAAGCAAAATTTTTCACTATATCACTTAGTAGATCAATACAAAATAGAGAGTGGTCTTCAGTCGGGTGCTTCATAGCTTCCAATACATTGAACTGTGCCTTTTCATCTTATATCTCCATGGTCAATGATCCTGCATGCACATCTATCTTGGTACGTGTTGTCATTATGAATGGTCTTCCCAAGATAATAGTGGTTGAACTCATTCTTGCAAAATCCTTCATGTCCATGATGTAGAAATCTACGGAAAAAATTAACTTGTCCACACGGACAAGAACATCTACTAGCACAACTACATGGTTAATTGTGCTATGATTGGCCAGATGAATGACCACACATGTAGTCTTAAGAGGTCTAAGACAAAGTGAAGTAAAAACTTATTGTTAAACTTAGTACTTCCTATAACATAGGGAATATAAAACATACTTGGATCCTTGCACATTTGCGATATTCCGACTGCAGGCTTCTTAATTAAGCTAGACATGTTTCTTCCCATGTTGACCACTTCTTTATCCATAACACGCCTTTTATGTTTGCAAAGTTCTTTAAGAAACCTTGCGTATTTAGGAATTTTTCTTACAGCATACAACAAAGGGATGTTTATTTCCACCTTCTTGAAAGTATTCAAGATTTCAATGTCCAACTCTTTCATCTTTTTAGTTTTTGGTTTCAAACGGATTGGATAGGGAGGAGGAGGAGAATAAAGTGAAGCATTTTCACAAGAAGTATTAAAGGATACTAGCCTGGAGTCATCACTAGGTTCAGGCGTTTTAGATGTTAGTTTTGTTGCTCCATCTGATCCTCCACTTTCATTATTAGGTACAACTTCATTGTCCTTATCTTCATCCTCTTCGACATCCCTAAGGCCTTGTACTTGCTTACCCATTCTTAAAGTAATAACACTTACATTTCGTGGGTTGATTACAGTTTGTTTGGGAAGACTGCTCGAGCGTTGTTGAGACTTCATCTGGTTCAACTCATTTGCCATTTGTCCAATCTAGTTCTGCCGATTTTGGTTAGTTTCTTCCATTATCTGTTTCAACTTATTAATTTGTCCATTCATCAAGTCAGCCATCATTTTCATCATTGTTTCCATTTTTGAGTTATGGTTGTTGCCTCTGTTGAGGTGGAACATAGACTTATTGGTGTTGAAACTATTGATTTTCCCATTTTAGGTTAGGGTGTTCCTTCCAACTTGGGTTGTTCCTGTTGGAGGACAAATCATGGTTGTATTGTTGCTGAGGTGGTCAATTATTGCCATAGATGTTTCCAACATATGCCTGAGGTTGCTTAATGCCTTATGGCATTGTCTCATTTAATATAGAACACACCTCAGTAGGATGATTACTAGAAGCACAAATTTCGCATAGGGTAGCAGGAGTAGTAGTTTTTTGTAAATCTTCCAAAGTCCTCACTTGGCAGCTAAGTCATCCAACTTCCCTTTTATTTTCTTATTATCTATAACACATGAAGCTTCTACTCCATGGGCTTCCTTTAGTAGAGTCACAAAATTACTCCTATAGTAGTGAATTATTGATGGTTAGATGCCATATTCTCAATCAAATGTCTCGCATTTGTTAGCGTTTTGTCTAATAATGTCGCTCCACTTGTAGCATCTATCATTTGTCTGTCCATGATATTCAATCCCTCATAAAAGTATTGAATGAGGAGATTCTCCGTTATTTGGTAATAAGGACAGGAAACATATAACTTCTTGAATCTTTCCTAATACTCGTGAAGACTTTCTCTTTCTTGATGCTTTATCCCATAAATATCTTTGCAAATAGTAACAACTCTAGATGCTAGAAATTTTTTTTCCAAAAATAATCTTTTCAGAGTCTCCCAGGTACTAATGGATCCTGGTGGAAGGTAGTAGAACCAATCTTTAGCGGCATCTTGCAATGAAAATGGAAAAGCCTTGAGCTTAACGTGTTCTTTAGTCATTGTTGTAGGTCTCATGGATGAACAAACAACATGGAATTCCTTCAAGTGCTGGTGTGGGTCTTCTCTTGCTAATCCATGGCATTTAGGTAAAAGATGGATTAACCTAGACTTTAGCTCACATTCTCCATCTGGATATTGGATGCACATGTTTTGTCTAGTTACTAAATCTGGTGCAACCAACTCTCTTATTGTTCATTCTTCCATTATATCTTCTTCAATTTCCGATTCGGGTGATGGATAAGAAGATATGTCAATTAATGGAGGTGATTCTAGCGGTACACTTTCACTCGTAGCTTGAGATAATGAAGGTGTTCCCTCAATAGAACAACTGAATTCAAGTCTTCTGCGTGATTTGCGCAAGTTTCTTTCAAGTTCTAGATCAAATTGATGGAATTCACCCGAGTTGGCTCGAGTCATGCACTACATAGTCTGCCTGAAAATGTTCCTCTATTTTTTGCCTCTTTCTTTTTCTCTTGTTCTTGCTTTGGAGAAAAATTTCAAGAAATAAATAAGTTAAAATGTTATTGAGTTCACTCATAAGACAAAGAGGTGTGTCACAATGGACAACTTAAATACCAAGTCTTTCCTAACTAGAGTTTTCCCAACTAGTCTTAAAAGATTTCTTAAAAGAAATTCTTAATCAAAACAAAAACAAAACTTTGCTTGAAGTATTAAAAAAAACAAAGACTACAAAATACACAAATTATATTAAACGTATATGTGTAAAAATAAATAAATAAATAAATAAATAAAATAAAAACAAACAAAATGACTGAATTAAGAAATAAGAATCAAAATATAAAAAATACTAATTGTATTCCCTGGCAATTGCACCAAATTTGATAACGTTGTGGTAAAGCGGTCAAATTACCACTTCTTAATAATAACAACTTCAGTATTACCAAGTTAGTAGTGCATAAACTAGATAGGGCTAAGTTAACCTTGTGTTGTATCCAAACAAATACAGAATTGATTTTCAGTACTTGACTCTTATAAAAATCTATCCTAATGCAATTAAAACTATATACTTGACTCTTATGAAACAAAAAATTAATAAAATACTTTGAAACAATTATAAGAAAGCAAGCTAATGCCACTACTTTGAAAATAGATTCATCATCAGTTATCTAAGAATTATTGTTAAATTAATTATTGTTGTAGATTTACAAATCAATCAATGTAAACTCTCAATTCATTTGTTGGCGTTCTCACTTTTAATCAAAATACAATCTCAATTAAAAGTGAGAACTTTTAGATTATCCATAGTAAATTCAACCAAAGTACAGTGTCAATTAAATTTTACTATGCCTAATCATGTGTATTCCTTTGTTTCCTCGCCAAATAGAAAACTTAATTAGTCAAAGTAATAATTTAGTTAAAGTGATTACCTATAATCAAAGTAAAATTTTAATTATTGATAAAAACCTTTTTAATCACATGAAAGTATCCAAATAAAATCGAAGTAAAGTCTCAATTGAATTTAAAAACCCTTCAACTCATATGATTAGAATGCATGTCGATATAAATCATTATTTTCAATTCGATTAAGAAGCAAAAGATATACATAAATGAAAACCACAATAATAATAAAAAAATATATTTTAATTTAACATCAGAATTCATAATGAAATTACAGTGGAACCAATCTTAAAAGCTTAGCCCTCCATGGATTGGATAGAGTACATGATAAATGATGAATCAGAGAAAAATATAAAAAAGAATGGAAAAACAAGACGTGTGGTGGATGGTAGCTACCAAAACAAGAGAGTTGCTAAGTGTCTTCTTCTACCCACTTGGGTCTCTTTATATAGACCTTGATTAGACTTGGACTTTATCTTTTCTGTTCTAAAATCTTTTATCTTTTGATATAATAACTTTCAAATAAATAACAGATTTTATTAGTATCTAAAAATATCTGGAAGGTTTTGTTGATAATTTGAGATATACTAAAGATAATTAATTAAAAATCTTTAATTAATTATTCAGCAACTTAATTTCTATCCAATTTTCAATTATACCTCTCTTGTTTGACATTTTCGCAATGTTGACCAGATTTTTACCAGAATTGAATGTTTGACCCTTTGACTACCTCATGAGAGGCTGCCATGTGGTAGTGCTCTCTCTTTCCTCCTTAGGCTTTCACGTTCACGTTCTTCTCCAACCCAGGGATTCGAATTTGTTTATTTCTCGCGGTAGTTGTTGTTGCATTGTGTTGGTGACACGGATTGGCACTCATGGTGGTCCTTCTTCGATCTCCGACATGACGATTCATATCAAGGGCGATCTTCTCGTGTTTCACGTTTTTGCGTGGTGGTTGATCGTGAGAGGGTTTCACGTTTTGGTTTGTAAAATTGTAGTTGATTGAAAGAGTTGCATCATTTCATCTAGCGATTTAGGTTTGCTACTTTGTAGATCTATGATGAAGATGGAGATCTAGTGGTCGAACAAACTAGCGTCGTGGGTTCAAACAGGTGGCTCATGGTATTAGAGAAACATATCTAATGAATGAAAAATTGCTTAAAAGGTAAAGCCAAGAATATTATTGATCAACAACCACACAGAAAGTTGTAAGATACATGAATTATATAACCAACACACTAACTGTGAAAAGAAACTGAAGATAACCATATACACTACAAAGTAACTACAGAAAAAATAGTTATTTATAAATCTTTTCCTAATACCCCCACTCAAGATGGAGTGTGGATGTTAAGCAACCCCATCTTGCTCATATTGGTCTGAAAAGGTGTGGGAAAAAGAGATTTCGTAAGCATGTCCGCGAGTTGATGTTTAAAGGGAACATGAGAAAGAATAAGGAGACCTTCAAGAACCTTAGATCGAATGAAGTGACAATCCACTTCTATGTGTTTCGTACATTCATGAAATGAAGGGTTTTTGGCTAGTTGAATAGTAGATTGATTGTCACAATAAACTATAGAGGGCATAGGAATGGACATGGTTAAATTAGCAGCAATATACTTCAACCATTGTAATTCACAAGCTAGAGCCCTGTATTCAGCCTCGGTGGAGCTGCGTGAGACAGAATTCTACTTCTTGGACTTCCAAGAGATCAAACATTTAGGATAGAAAACACAATAACCAGTTACAAATTTCCTTGTGGTGTTGCAAGTTGCCCAATCCAAGACAGAAAAAAGCTTGAAGCCTGTGGGGATTATTGACGAGATAAAAGAAACCTTTGGCTAGTCCCCCTTTGAGATATTTGAGGATTCGAAAAGCAGCTTGGAGATGAGGTTGTCTCGGCTGTGACATGAATTGACTGATCTGTTGAACAACAAAGCATATATATCGATGGGTGTTTGTCAAATAAATTAGTTTGCCAATTAATTGTCAAAATTCGGTAGGATCATCTAGCAACTCACCAGTATCAGCATTTAACTTGATAGTGGGTGAAGAAGGTGCGTTGATTGGTTTACATGTAGTGAGACCAAACTCAGATAAAATGTCAAGGAAATATTTGTGTTGATTGAGAACAAGACCCTGATGAGATCTAGCAACCTCAAAACCAAGAAAATATTTAAGATCACCAAGATCCTTAATATGAAATTGAGCATGAAGATAGTGCTTGACATGATTAATGAAGGATAAATCATTGTCGGCTAGAACAACATCATCAACGTATATCAACAATATTGTAAAAGAATGGTCCTTATTATGTGTGAAAAGTGATTGGTCAGTGGTGCTTTGAACAAAGCAAATGTCAACTTAGCATTCCACTGCATGTTGGTCTGACACAACTCATATAAAGACTTATGTAATTTGCAAACCATGTTGGGGGAGGATGATTTTAGCCTAGGAGGGAGATGCATATAGACCTCTTCATGGAGGTCACCATGTAAAAATGCATTGTCTACATCTAATTGATGGAGAAACCATTCAGAAGAGACAACAAAAGATGGGAGAAACCTAAGAGTAGTCAACTTCACAACTAGAGAAAAGGTTTCAAAAACGTCGATTGCCTCTGTTTGTGTGAAACCTTGCGCGACTAGGCGTGCTTTATGTTGTTAGATGGAGCCATATGCACGAGTTTGGTGCGGTAATCAATGACCAGGTTTTATTCCGTTCAAGAGTGATGAGTCATTATTTTCCTCCATTCCACTAGCCTTTGTGTACTCATTTGATAGTTGTTCAGTGCATAATTGTTTATCTTTAATGTGTTTTCATTTGTTGGGCTTGATTGGGCCACAATTCTGAATTTGGATTAATTTTACATTGCTTGGCCTAATTTTCGTTTTTAATTATTTTTAGGTATTTGGGTGAAACAATTTTGGAGCTTGGACATTAATATTCAGTTGAAGAGAGTTTCCACATCATTTTCATGTCATCTAAGTCAATGAGCCAACATTTGAGGCCCAATAGTGGCATTTTTGTAATTCTGAGTGGCAGAGTGGCAATTTTGTAAATAGTCGTGGCAAAGTTGACAAGACCACGAGAATTAGGTCTCTTGGCATGCACCAGCCGCACTTCTTCTTCTCCACTCTTCTTCAACCTCCATTTTTGATGTTTTCAAGCTTTGGAAGGTGACCCATGGAGGCACAAGCTAATTTTTCACGTTTTCCACTCGTTTTTCATGTTTTATGAGTCATGGACAACACCTATTGTTTGTATTCATGTTTTCTGCACCTTTGGTAACATTTATACTGAAGCATTTAGGGTTTTCTTGGTTGTTTTTATTCTTGCCTTTTTCTCTCCTTGCACATTTTCGTTTCATGCACCAATTTAAGTTTTCTGCACCAATTTATACTTATATGATTGGTTGAATTGCAAATTTTGTTGAACCCTAATTCGGATTCCATGAGGAACTAAGTTTACGTGTTGATTCTTTGCAGATAATGAATTGAAACCTTGAGATTAGTGTTTTGTTTGGTGGAGTTTTATTAATCTCTCCATTATGAATTTGCGTTTGGGTTTAATGAAGAAACCATTCTATTTTTGCTTAATTTGCAGAGTGGAATCATTGTGTGTTCATGCTTAGTGAAATGTAGTAAATTCATGAATGTGTGCATTGCTTAATTGCATTTGAGTTCGAGTTAATTTGCGCTTAGTAATTAATTCGGGTCTCATGAAAGTTAATATAACCATTTTGATTTGTAATCCGTGATTGGTGGATGTTCATTTGAAGTAAGGAATCAACGTTGTTTCTACATCATTTTTACACATCTACATTTAAGTTTACAATTGTGTGTTACATATGTAAATCTGCTAAACCCCCCGATGTTATATTGTTGTGTTCATCTGGAAATTGAAGCTTTGGACGAAAATATTGGTCATTGGGAGATGACTTGGTTCAACTTTCATATACTACATTTAATTTGTTTTAATTTGGTGGGGTACGAACTCTATCAAAGAGTTTGCAATTCAGCCATCATAGCCTTCCTCCAACATTCATGTTGGCTTGCTTCTTTGTAGGAAGAGGCATCAATTGTAGAAGAAATAGAAAGGCAAAAAGCAGTATGATTAGAAAAGCATTTGGAGTAAGATAAGTAAGAATCCATAGGATAAAGAATAGTAGAAGCATATATAGGTGATGAAGCATTGTTACAATGATAATTAGCTAGATAGGAAGGTGGCTTTCTTACTCGAGTGGGAACTTGTGCAACAAATTCAGTGGTTGGAAAGTGAACAGAACTTAAAGGTGCATCATATTTAGAAACAGAAACCTCATCATGTATAAGGGTAGTAGTAACAAGATTTGTTTCAAATTGTATAAAATTGGGAAAATGAGGTAGATCTATAATGTCCTTCACATTATCAGTGTGTGGGAAATTGTAATCCGCTTTGTCATATGGGAAATGTGTCTCATAGAAAAGCACATTGCGTGATATGAAGCATGATTTTTGGGTGAGATTATATAAAACATAACCTTTAATTCCAGTTTTAAAATCCAAGAAAACACTTTTAGAGGCTCTATTGTCAAACTTGGTACGTGCAACCTTGGTAGTAGAAGCAAAAGCTAAACAAAAACACGTAATAGATGTAAATCAAGTGGATTACCATGTACAAGTTCATAAAGGGATTTTAATTGTAAAATAGGAGCTGGTAATTAGTTAATAAGATAAGTGGCATGTTTTATGCCATAGGACCAAAAACATATCAGTAATTTAGCTTGAAAGAGTAAAGCATGACCAACATTGAGCAAATGTTGATGTTTTCGCTCAACAATCCCATTTTGTTGAGGGGTTTCAACACATGATACCTCATGTAAAATACCTTTGTTAGAGAAGAAATCATGTAAGAAAAACTCCCTTCCATTATCTAAACGAACTTTCTTAAGTTTGACAGAAAGTTATGTTTCTATTAGTTGAACAAAAGATGGTAGGATAGTTTTAACAGCAAACTTAGGAGTTAAAAAATGTGTCCATGTAAACCTTGTGAAGTCATCAACAATTGTTAAAAAATATTGAAAACCATCAAGAGAAGTATGAGAAACAGGACCCCATATATCTATATGGATTAACTCAAAAAATTTGGAAGCTCGACTATGACTGTGTGAAAAAGGTAATTTCTTTTGCTTTGCAAAATGGCAAGTGTCACATGGTGGTAAAGATTGAAACGGAATATCAGTATATATGGAAGATAAATGTTTCAACACTTTATGAGATGTATGGCCTAAGCGAAGATGCCACAACTGATTATTATCAATGGTCATTACAGAAGATAAATGTTCAGGAAAACAAGGCTTATGAGAAATGTGTCTATTCAAAATCGAGTCACTGAATTGTTATAGGTAAAATAAGCTATGTTGTTGTCTAGCTATACCAATCATCTAAAGGGGGGATGTCTGCATGATGAAACAGTGAGTGTCACAAAATAAAATCATGCAATTAAGAGTAGAAATGAGTTTAGGAATGGATATTAAATGAATAGAAAAATCCATTACATAAAAAGCATTTTTTAGAGTTAAAGAGCCAAGATGAATGGTGCCAACAAATTTTGCATATACATTAGTTTTATTTGGTAATTTTATAGGAATATTTGCGATAGAATGTAATGAAACAAAAAAAAATGAGGGACAAATATGATATGTGGCCCCACTATCTAAGATCCAATGAGAGTGATAAAAACCATCACCTGAAGAAGTCTTTGATGAAGTAGTGGTATGGTTGATGGAAGAAAAAGTATCCTTGGTCTATTGGAGAAGGGTCATGAAGGCTTGATATTGCTCTTTAGAGAATTGCAAGTGATCATGATTAGAACTTTCAACCAAGGAAGGAGATTGTGATGAGGTTGCTGAAGTTACGTTTGCCAAACTAGTCGAAGCATAGTGTTGGAAATGGTGCTACGAACAAATTTTCTATAGCCAGGAGGAAAACCAATACCAATAACAAGTATCTATGGTGTGATTGGTTTTCTTTCAATTTTCACAATATTTTGTATTGCGACTCGGAGGTTTGCCAGATGAACCATTCTTGTTTGAAGTTGATGTGCCTTTTGTGGAAGCAGTGAGAGCTATTGAATCTTGTGAAGAAAGATTGGTAGAAATACCAATAAATTCTCTTTCATGTTGCACAACCAAAGAAAAGCTTTTGACCAGTGTAGGTATTGGGTCCATCAACATAATTTGGGAATAAACGTGCGCATAGGTATCATTCAATCCACGTAAAACCGAATGACATGGTCATCTTCATGCTCTTTCTGAAGCTTAAGAAGAAGGCCACAAGATCAGGACATTAAACAAGAACAAGAAAGAACACAACGATACATTTCAAGTTCTTTCCACATGATTTTCAATCGAGTATAGTATTCAAAAATAGAAGAATCTCCTTATTTACAATTTTGAAATTGATCTTGAAGGTCAACAATGCGAAATTTGTCAGCATGGGAAAACCGATCTTTGAGATCCTTCCAAATTTCAGTAGCAGTCTCCATCCACATCACAGAATGCTTGATGGTTGGAGTCATGGATCGAGTGAGCCAAGAAATCACCATTCTATTACATCACTTCCAGGCATCATGTAAAGGGTCAGAGATTGGAGGATAAACAAAATCAGTGAAGAGGAATCTTTCTTCATTCTTGGTTTCTAAGGCAACTACCATTTCCCTTTCCCATTGGCAATAGTTTCTTCCAGTAAGAAGTGAAGTAACAAGAACAATCGCTTGGTTTTCGCCAGTATGGAGATAAAGAGGATTGGAAGGGTTGATAATGTGATCGGATGGTTGAATTTAAGAGGAATTTTGGCTTAGGGAAGCCATGGTTGATCATGGAAGGGGCGTGCAGAAGATGCAAAGGTATTTTAATCTGATACCATATTAGAGAAACAAATCTAATGATATGAAAAATGGATAAAAAGGTAAAGCCAGGAATATTATTGATCAATAACCACACAGAAAGTTGCAAGATACATTAATTATATACCCAACACAGTAACTGTGAAAAGAAACTAAAGATAACCATATACACTACAAAGTAACTGCAGAAAAAAAATTATTAATAAATCTTGTCCTCAAACATGGTGCATGGACACTGCAATAGTTCGCGATGTAGTTGCGTTAACGTAGGTGGGTGATTTTAATGGTGGCTTAAATAGATGCATCCTTGAATGAAAGTTTTTTGCAGTGGTTCTAGGTTTTAAGGCAGATTCGTGGTGGTTCCCATGGCTGCAAGTGGCATGGCTACCGCTAGTGTTGAAGGTGGTGGAGCGCGGTTGCAGCAGATTTTGACGTTGTTGTGCGTTCGAGGTTTGAAGATGATGATAATGGTTGTAGGTGGACAGCGGAAAAAGGTGTGGTTCGTAGTTCGTAGCTGGCAACGGAGGTGCATGGTGGTGATGGTGATTCTATGGTGGCTCGCATAGATGGAGGCTTCAGTGGTGGCTGTCGTGATGGCCTAGGGTTTCTAGCTAGTGGAAGGTGTAAGACCCACTAATTTAAATAATTAAATAAATATGAATTTAATTAAATGAAGGTAGTAAAAGCCTTTATGGCATTAAATGTAAACTTTCATAATGTGGAAAAGTACTAGCTCAAATGGTTGAGAGTACTTTGATTGTGTGAGAGGACTTGGGTTCGAGTCCTATGTATGTCGTTTATGTGTTATTCATGTGATTTTATATTTTTATATATATGATCATGTTGTGGAATGATATGGTAATTAGATTATATTAGTTAGCATGAAATATAAACTTGCATGATGGTTTGGTATTGACTTGGCATTGCATGGTTGTGGGTTCAAGCTTTGGGAAACCCAAATTAACTTTCATTTTTGGCTATTTTAGCTTTGGCTTGGAATTTGAAGGGTTAAAGGAAAACCCTAACAGACATGGCAGCAAGGGTGGCTGAAAAACAGAAGGTATTAGGCCATTAAGTGATGATTAATGGTGGATTAATTGCTATTTTCGTTTTGGTGCAATCAAACCATATTAAGAGCACAATAAAAAGCTAATTAAGGGTAAGAGAAAGGGTTTGGTGAAGTTGTCATTGTGGCTGCAGAAGAGAGCACGAGTTTGTGAGTTTTGGTGAGTTTTGAGTGAGGTCTTGGGGGCTGAGTTAAGGGAAAGGTAAAGGAGTACATTGGTGATCAAGGGAGAGCTTGCAAGAGTCAAAGCTAAGCTAAGGAAATCCAGGTTAGGGGAGTTCCTATTGGTTGTTTTTAATTTTAATTACATGAAATTGTGGTGTATCAAGGGTTTGGGATTGTAATTTTATCTTTCTATCAGAGTTGGATTCGGGTTTCTAGAAATTTTCCAGAAACCGCCTAGTGGTCACGCGCGACCTGCCAGGCGACACACGCTACAAACCCAGTTTCTGGGTTTCCTCCATGAACTACCTGGCGGCAGAGGATGATCCGCCAGGCGACACGAACACAGTTATGCTATTTTTGACTGTTTTGATGTATTTTGGGTACATGTGATGTGGCCGTGATGTTTGTATGCTTGAATGCGAAATTCGATGAGTATGATCAACTGTGTATATTATTGTTATGTTAGAATGCATGACTTCTGATCTGATATTTGGGGTTAGGGTTGATGTTGGGGGTTGGAAACAGTTATGCATGATAGAAGTTCGTGATTGTCCACTGTTTGATGGAATGGGATTATTATATGACATATACATGTTTGTTGCCATGTATGAACATATGAAATTGTGTATCATGGGCTTGGTTGATGATCCTTTTGAGTTCCAGTTATGATTGTATGTGAAGGGGAATTATGCGGGATAAATGGTGTGTATGATGGGGATTAGTAGGTCAATGGGGTGTAAGGAACTTTAAACCTGGAATATAAAATGAGAATACATGGGAAGGTAATGATGGAGATATATGTGTTAAGCTAAACAAAGGTATGCATGCTGTTATAGACTGAAATTAATATAAAACTGGAATGTATGTGGTCCAGGTATGGTTAGATTAAATTATTGAGCAATAGTAATAGATAAATGATGATTGAGTTAGTGGAAAATATCATAATTGAGAAATGGTTTGAAATGGTGAGACTGGAAATATTTGGTAGTGTAATTCTATTTGAAACGTGATTGTATAAAGTCCAGGTGCAATGTGGTTCAAACTGCAGTGGTATGAACTATATAAACCTTAGATTGTATGATCAAAAGACTGAGAGTATGTGTGTCTATGATGAGTAACTTGATGGTATGTTTGAATGTATGTGATGTAATCTAATTATAGATTATGACTGGGGAAACCATGTTGTGCTATAATTTCATGTGTTTAAGGTCCATTGGGGTCTATTTTGGGTGCCAAAAACCAGTAGCATTGCGCTAATGGTATGGCGCTTGGTGTAACATCCCTAAAGAATATTACTTTTAAAAAAATATAAATGAATTAAATAAAACGTGATAATATTTATAATACCTCATTTATAATTACATGTTCCCAAAATACGGGAAAAATTAAATCACAAAGTTGCATACATTATAAATGTTCGCAATCCAAATTTATTACAAACTATAAAAGCTAAAATAGCTAATGTTCAAAAACATGAAAAATATTAAAAGATCAAAGTCTTCAAATGTCCCTATAATCTCGCTCTCTGCATTCAAGCGTCTCCTGGCTCACCTGTCAAATCATCTGCTCCTGGATAATAAATTATCCGATCATCGCCACACACAAATAGATAGGGTGAGCTATGCACAAATAAATATAAAATAAATATGACACCCATCCCAAGAATTAAATTTTATTCATATGTGTCAGCATCAAATTACCCATCCCTGATCTCATAGTCCTTCATGAGTCATATGCATGAAACTAGGTCTTGGAATTTTACTGTGCTCCCACAAAACTATCCCTTTCGTGGCCCAACCCTACGAGCCTATCCCGCTCATAGTCCAGCCCTACAGACTCCTCGTCTGTAGTAAAACATCCAAGCTTCCCTTGCTCAGACCATGGCACGCACGCAATCACCATACTAACGGGAACATAATCGTTCCATGCCCATCGTGCGACCGATGCATGTAATCACCATACTAAAGACTCCTCGCCTATTAGTAGCCGACGGGAACTAACTAGTTCCATGCCCATCATGCGTTCCACCACCAAGCACATCCTAGACCCCTATTGGACTTAGTCCATCAAGCCCAAGCACAAAGGTAAGTGAACTTAGTCCTTCAAGTCCACTAATCAAAGCAACAACCAAAACCGCCTGGCGCCGCCTAGACGCCGCTAGGCGAAGACTGACAGCAAATTGCTCGACGACCAGCCCCCCCTCCGCCAGTCGCCAAGCACAAAACAGATGTCACTCAGACCCGTCACCGCCTAGCGGACACAACCCTGCCGCCAGGCGCCTCCTGTAGACAGTGGCCACTACCACTGCTCACCGCCAGGCGGCATACCAGTAGCGCAATGCTATTGGTTTTTGGCACTGTTTACATGTCTTAATAGGCCCAAACTTGCAATACAACTTTCACACATCAATCATACTATTTAAGACATATCACCATAACTAAAAAACTTCAAGTACCATTAATTCATCTCCAAATTAAATATCCTCCTGCCTTAACATACCTAACTTGATTCTCTAAAGGAACATGCCCCAAAACTACAATATTATACCCACCATTATCACCACACAAGTTATTTAGTTTACATTACCATACCCAAAGTATTGCAACATACACTATTATTTCCGATTCAATTATACCCTGCACCATCCTTTTCCTTATTGATTACCTTGAACCTGCTCTCACAATCAATATACCCTTGATCCTATGTTCTTACCTTTTATTATTCCTATTATTCCTACCACTCTTATCTGATCAGTGTTGTACCTATACTTGGACTACCAAACTGACACTGCAACTACCAACATGCAATAAATACCCAAATACCACATTCTCACCAACTCCTTCCCAAGCCTTAACCACTATAACATCCTAGCACCTATTCTTCTTATTTTAAAAGGTCAAGTATTCTATCCTAATCACTTCTACCAACGTCCCTTGCAGCCCTCCAATCAAACCACTCCGCCAGGTGGTACCACAGTACCTGCATACTCCAGGTTTGCCTACTCCAGCCCCGAGTCCCCCCCTTCCTTAGTTTGACACCCAATTCAGTTTACCAACCCACACCAATTCCCTCACATTCACCAATTGCATAATCCAATATTGTCCCCTTTCGCGTCACATACTCATTGTTACAATTACATCAATTCATTTCTCCTTCCCATATAAGAACCCAATTCCACTCGTGATTGTTCATACATGGCTTCATAGAAGCACCATTAGACTCTAATGCAAAACCACATTAAACAGACAATAGCATTCACAAAAAAATCACTTTCAGGAGTCCAATAACCATTGCATCAATCGAGAGCCAAGAAAAATACGCGACAAAGTCACGCCGCTTGGCAGATATTCATCGTCACTAGGCGGTCAAGCCAAAATCAAGAATTGTACCAATGTTTGATGTGCCGCCTGGCGGTAGGGGTTGAACCGCCAGGCGATTTCTGGAAAAATCTAGAAACCTCAATAGAACAGTGCAGAACAACGTCAGAAAGAGGGAAATTCATGCAATCTTTACATAGCGTTATATAACCATTTTGTGCTTCTTCCCTTTGACTCCAAACTTATCTTCCTTGGCTTCTTTCAATTCAGCCCCAAAAATCCACTCACGCTCTCAATTTTTCACTGAAATTCGCACTCCTCTGCCTCTCCCATGATAACCTCTGCAGAAACCTTTCTCCCCTCTCTCAATTAGCTTTTTAATGATGTTTTAATGGTGGTTTAAGGTCCTAAAACGAAAATTGCATTAAGGAGTGGTGTAATTGCCATTCAAGCTCCCCTAATTAGATTATTTTCCAGCTACCCTTAACTGCTATGTCTGCTAGGGTTTCCTTTAACCCTTCAACTTCAAATCAAAACTAAAAATAGCCAAAATAAAGTTGAGTTTGAGTTCTCCAAGACTTGAACCCACAACCATGCAATGCCAAATCAATGCCACACCATCATACCAAATGATATTTCATGCTAACTAATATGATTCACGTATTATCACATTCCACAACATAATTAATATATATTTAAAATAATACTAATTTAATAACACACAAAATGGCATACATAAGACTCAAACCCAAGTCCTCTCACACAATAAAGTACTCTCAACCACTTGAGCTAGCACTTTTCCACGTCATAACATTCCGCATTTATTACCTTAAAGGTTCTCATTACCCGCATTTATTAAATAATTATTTAATTAACTATTTAATTTTTCTCGGGTCTTACACCTGGCAGTGTGAGCGAGCCGCCAGGCGGTAAAGTCACAAACCAAAGACAATAGTCACTCTGCGCGCAGGGCGCCTAGCGACAAGGGATGGTTCCGCAGGCGGAATGGTGAGGTAGAAGGCTTGGAAGGAGGCTGGCGTCTGGCAGCGCGAGATGGGTGCGCCAGGTGGTGACGGACAGTGAGACGCCTGACGGTGCAGTGAGGATTCTGCTGGCGCTTGGTGCCTGGCGGTGTGTCATGCCCAACAGGCCGTTTGGACCCAGATTCCACCTAGCGGCGTGAGATGCGCCAGGCGGTTTTGGTTCAGTGATGGTGCGCGAGGAAAGGTTTCTACACAGCTTTAGGTGATGTTGATGATGCGAGGCTTTGGCTGGGGCCCAGTTACGAGTGTATCTTGTATTGGGGTAACACGTGACCACTCTAGGTTGTAGATAATCATAAAATCATGCTCTAATTGTTGATCAAAATATCTTTGTGTAGATAGAACTATTTTAGCTTTTAAAGTTGTATAAGGGAAGAACAACATTAGAAATCTACTTTAAGACAAGGGAAGCTAATTATTTAGAAGGTGTTAATTTTCTTAAAGTATTGAGTCTTGGTTTTGATATTTAATTTGGGATATTCATAATTTTATCTTTTCCTAAATAGGTGAGAGGTGACAAATTTATATTAGAAAAATTATGATAAAGAGTAGAAATATTGATTCTTTTTTCAAGAGGAATGTTTATGATGAAGATGAAAAAAATGCATTTATGTCATCTAAACTTGAAAAACATCACGATAATCCAAAAATTGAAGAAAATGAAAAACAAACTCTCTAAAGTTCCTAGAGTTACATATAATGAATTTGAAAATGCTTTACAACGTGATATGAGGAACGTCCTCAAATTTGGCATTACCCACAAAATCAAATTGATGAGGTACGAAGGACTTATCTAAAATGGAGTCCATATCAAATGTATCTAGAAAATTATCCGTTGTCTAGGAAAGATGGTTATGCAAGAAGATTTCAATACACATGGTTTAGCTTATTTCCTTCATGGTTAAAGTATTCGGTATTTGTCATTAAAAGATGTTGCATATTATTTATCGTGTTATCTTTTTAGTAAAAACCAAGCGGATGACCTGACTCAAATGTTTTCATTGTTACATGTAATTGAGTTGATTTCATTGAATTCTAATTGGCATTGAGATGATTTTCATCAACATGTTTTATCTTTTTGAGTTTCTTTTTTATAGGTTTTAAAAGTTCTTACAACAAGCACTATGATAATTTATATTGCAAGGAATATTACAACAAACTTCATTTCTATTACAATTATTCAAGATTTTAAGTCAAGGAAAGAGCATTGAGAAACACTGTGACTAAAGGTAACTTTTGCTTTTTGTTAATATATGATTGTTGATAATAAACTTTATGTTACACTTTCATATATATTATTATCATATTTTTTGGATTCTATTATCATATGTGTTTGTTTTAATAGAGAAAATGATATGAGAAAATAATTTTTTTTAATATAAAAAAATAATTTATATATAAAAAATATAATTTGGCCCTCCTAAAATTTTGGTCCAAGTTTCGTCACTACTCATTATTTGCATGACATGACAAATCCTTACATTAATGTTAGTTGTTTTTTGTCTTTTGAAAATATCCAATTACGTTAATACTGTAGTAAAAATAGGATTAGAAAATAAATATGTAAATTCCTGAGGCGTGTTGGAAACACTGCCCTTAAGGATTTATCCGCAGTATATGCGCAAACCTCCTAGGGTACAATAGGAACATCTCAAATATATCTCAAGGATAACAGAAACTAGCAAGATGAACTCTTTACAGAGTAAGTAACCCAGGATATAAGAAAAGAGAGAAAAGAAGAAAAAATAAAAGGAGAGATCAGAAAGGTTGTTTCTTGGAAGAAGATTTAAGCTCCTATTTATAGGTGATGAAAAAAAAACAAGCTCTGTAATTGAAGTCTAGTGTGGAAAAAAATATCCCATAAAATGTGGATGTGGGATCAACATGTGGAGGAGATCTCGATGCACCATCCTAAAAAGGAGGGAGGCTTGCTCACGTTACAACAACTGCAACGCTATTATTTTTGCAATATTATTATAAACATATAACAATCCCCCACATATTGCAAAAGATAAGAGATAGAAAGAAAGAAAGAAAATCATGGGTCTCATATTAGATGTAATGCATCAGAGCTGGTATAGCAAGCTATATGAACCAGTCTTGGATTGAGAAACTTAACACACAGTGTAGTTGGTATAGCAAGCTATATGAACCAAGGACACTTGATGTGTGTTAGCGGTTTATCAATCACAATACACCCCTACAATTCTTGTTGTTATTGCTGTGTTGCGCTATTAGGCCATGTGCGTGCCCGATATTCATGAGTGCTCTAGAAATCATGTCACGATCTCATACAAGCGGCCCCACTCGACACTCTTATAGGTGATTTCATCAAGTGTATGGTGCAAATCATACACCACCCATAAGGGATATGAAAATCATGAAAACTTTGTTTAAAATTCTTACACCTCAAAGAATTTTAATTACAAAGTTTATCCTCTCAATAATGCAGTCTCTAGCACTTTCACACACACACACACACACACACACCATAGGAATGAACATAATTGATTTAAAATCAATCAATTAATTTAGTGCTATCAGAACTAACAAGTGACTTGTTCTTACCCATATGAACCTTATTCATGGGATCTCCAATCACAAAGGTTGGGATACCATCACTTGTTTGTTTCAAGTGGCTTAAGTCTCATTCCCCTTGATGTTTCTATAATCATATTTCATCCTAGGAATTTGTAAGAGGATCTCCATTCTAACTTCACATACTCAATGTAAGAGGATCTACACACACTTGTCAAAACCTAACCCACACCCCAGCCGACAAATCCACCCCTCCCCGAAACCACAACTGGACCACCCCCTATATCCAATATCTAAAAACCAGCAACCCCCCACAAGATGCGGACAAAACTTGGCTGGCTAAGGCCGCCAGGTACTCCACGATAGGCTACAACCTCTACAAACGCGGATACAGCCAACCACTTCTCAAATGTGTCACTACAGAACAAGCGCAATATATCATTAAAGAGCTACACGAAGGCATTTGGGGCTACCATTCCGGCGCACGTACCATGGCTACTAGAGTCCTTAGAGCCGGGTACTTCTGGCCGACTATAGAAGCAGACTGCCAAGACTATGTCAAAAAGTGCCAACCATGCCAGAAAAATGGCAACCTCATCCACCAGAAACAAGAACAACTGCATCACATACTATCCCCATGGCCCTTCGCTAAATGGGGAATGGATATCCTCGGCCCCTTCTCACCCGGTAAGGGGCAAGTGAAATTCCTGATTGTAGCTTTCGACTACTTCACCAAATGGATAGAAGCCAAGCCACTAACCACTATCATGGCCCAGCAAGTTCATCAGTTTGTTTGGAAAGATATTATATGCAGATATGGTGTCCCACAAACCATCATCACAGACAATGGCCGACAATTTATAGATAAAGAGCTAGCCAAGTTCTACACTGGCCTAGGCATCAAACACATCACAAGTTCTGTAGAACATCCACAAACTAATGGACAAGCAGAGGCGGCCAACAAGGTTATCCTAGTGGAACTGCGCAAGAGATTAGATAGCACCAAAGGCTGGTGGCCCGAAGAGTTAGTAGAAGTGCTATGGGCTTACAGGTGCACCCCTCAATCATCAACAAACGAATCCCCCTTCAGACTAGTTTACGGAGCAGACGCCATGATACCGGTCGAAATTGGCGAACCATCCCTGCGCCGAGAACTGTACGACCCAACCCACAACCACCAAAACATGGCCACTCATCTCGATATCCTACCCGAACTCAGAGAAAAAGCCCAGATACACAACTTAGCCGCCAAACAAAGAGCTGCCAGAAAATATAATGCAAACCTATGTCCATGATCATTCGTAATCGGGGACTTAGTATGGAGAATGGCCAGCAGTGCAAGAAAGAAGGATGGCAAATTCTCCGCCAACTGGGACGGCCCATACCGCATACGTGAAGACTAAGGAGGAGGAGCTTATCGCCTTGAACACTTATTTGGGGAAGAGATACCCAACACCTGGAATGTGTCCCACCTCAAATTCTATTTCAGTTAAATGTATACTACACTAAGCCGAATACTTGTAACCCTGGGTGTACTCTTTTTCCTCACCTGGTCTTTTTTCCCTAAGGAGGATTTTGGCCAGGGAGGTTTTAACGAGGCACCCCATATTCAATAAATAAAACGAAGGGTTCTCAACTATACGACTTTCCTATGTCATTATTTTCATATTTGTTTAAGTTCTCCACCCTTACCACAAGTAAGCGACCTGGGTTGAACACCCTTTACTCGTGGTTAATTCGTTTAAGTTCCCCACCCTTACCACAAGTAAGCGGCCTAGGTCGAACACCCTTAACCCGTGGTTAATTCGTTTAAGTTCCCCACCCTTACCACAAGTAAGCGACCTGGGTCGAACACCCTTTACTCGTGGTTAATTCGTTTAAGTTCCCCACCTTTTCCACAAGTAAGCGGCCTGGGTCGAACACCCTTTACTCGTGGTTAATTCGTTTAAGTTCCCCACCCTTACCATAAGTAAGCAGCCTGGGTCGAACACCCTTTACTCGTGGTTAATTCGTTTAAATTCCCCACCCTTACCACAAGTACTCGGACTGGGTCAAACACCCTTAACATACAATCGATCGCGCCATACATACACCACAAATCATCAAAACCCAGCATACACAATAACATACAGAACATTAATCGCATTAAACATAAAGGAAAAAGTGTACCAACGTAACATAATGTACTGACTATTACAAACATAAGCTCAAATAATATTTTCGAATCAACAAAAATCAAAAGTCCTATTCTGCTGCATCAGGGGCCACCTCCTCGTCATCACCCACTTCCTTCTCCTCTTCAGCGGCCTTCTCCTCTACCTCCTCATCTGGACTGCTTCCATCTTCCTTAACAAGCTTCCCATCAATAACGTCCTTGTTCACATCAAACTTCGAGTCCGTAATGTCAACCTCCTGATGGAAAAAGGATGCTTGACGTAGTCCCTTCTCAAAGTCGTTGATGTGCTCTTGTATAATGCAATTCTTCAGGTCATCAAGCTCACCTACATCACCATCATACTTGTCTTTCAGATCATCATAGTCTTCCTCCAACTCCCCTATTCTCTTGTTCAATTTTTCCTCTGAATCCAAACACCGAACCCTCCACATTGCCAGCCTCTTTCTCTCTTCCTCCGAACCCTCCTTTTCCTTCTTCCACGCAGCCCTCTCTTCTTCAAACTTGTCGACTTTCCCCTACAACTTTTCTACCTTTTCCCGACCTCCCTCCTTCACCTCCCGCAGATATAAAGACCCCACGCGGCGGCTTAATATCAAGGCTTTGCTTCCAAACTCCACCATTGTCCTCACGATATGATCCGCCTCCATACTATCAATGGAGTTTATAATGGTATCTGGGAGATTGATCGCGATATCTTTCTTGACAGATATTTCCGACAACTCAATCAACCCAGATTCCGGCCCCTTCACTTCGCTAACCGACCCCGCCCCACTGGCCGACCCCACCCCGAGTAGGGCCGCCCTTACTTTTTTCACATCCTTCCCCTTGTCGGGGCGAGGCGGCAACTAGGCCTTCCTTCTGCTGTGCACGTGTACTTCCACCACGGACTCTTGCAGGTTGGGTACATTAGTCTTCCCAATCGCCTTAGCTTTAGCGGCCATCTCCTTCCTCAATGACTAGAAGAGCGCCAAATTCTTCTTCCCCGATTGCGCCATATGTCGTACAACAACACATTAAACACCGTTTAAAACAACTTAGAGTCATTAACACAGTTTAAGTAACAAACAGATACCTTCAATATCTATAATCGGATGCACCGAATTATAAACTCTAACTAGGCCCTTAGTGGGCAACTTATCAACAAACTTCATCAAGGTCTCCACCACCTCCTTATCCCCTGCCGACAACTCGTCGGTCCCCATATCCTTGTACCGAGAAGGGGTACCCGTCCAGCTAAATGGGAACTTTGTACTCCCATCTGCATTCAAGAAATAGGGCTTGCCCTCTTCCTTCACCATAACTTTGAAGTATCCGTCCTTAAAATGCTTGAAGGACTGGGAAAATGCGTCCAATCTGCTGATGCTTAGACGACTTATCAAAGCCAACCAAGTAGTCGGTTGACGGGGTCTAGTATCATAGAAGTACAGGAAAGCGTAAGGTGAAGGTTCCAAATATAGGAATTGGCACAAAATGCGGAAGGCTTGCATGTAAGCCCAACTGTTCGGGTGCAACTGTGCAGGTGCCACGTCCAGCGCGCGCAACACGCCCATGGTGAAATCATCTAACGGCAACCGCACATGTAGCTGAGAAAAGTGACACATGTACATGTAGAAGAACTTCTTCGTTGCCCCCTCTTGCCCGTGACACACACGGTCGATAGCGCTAACCCTCTCCAGGGAACGATACTCCCATTTATACCCTTGGCGATGACAGGCGTACAATTCAGCCAGGAGTTCAACAAGCGAGACCACCGGAATAAGGATGATTGATTACGGACATCATCAACCACCCACCCGTAACCGCCTTTGGCCGGCCAACCTCCCCGCCCCAATACCCGCCCACGCGAGCCCTGCCAACCCCGCTTCACCAGATATGCCCCTCTTACTGTAGCCCGATGAGGCCCTACAAGCTGACCTCATTCCTCCACCACACAAGATAACCACTCCTCCTAATGCTGATATGACCAAGTATTGCCGCTACCACCGCAATCATGGCCACACTACAGAAGACTGCAAAGCACTTCAGGATAAAATAGAAGAACTGGTCCGTGCTGGTCACTTTCGTCGCTTCATCCGTAGAGATGATCATTCCTCTCGATCTCGCCACCCCCCTCGATCCGACCATAGACGCCCTCCACACGACTTCCGCCACGACAAACGCCCAGCCCAACCCGCTAACCAGGACCCCCAACCAGCCCGCACCGACATCACCCCCGCCGACCCTCCCCTACGTGGCACTATCAACACCATCTCTAGTGGCTTCGCTAGTGGAGGGTCCACCTCTTCTGCCAGAAGGAAACACCTCCGCCATATTCAATCCATCAACCATATTACCCATTCCCATCATAGATGTCGCATGCCTCCCATCATCTTCACAGACGACGACTTTCACGGCCTCGACCACCAACAAGACGACCCCATGGTCATCACTGTTGAAATTGAAAACTACGCCGTTAAGAAAGTCCTCGTCGACCAGGGTAGCTCTGTTGACATTCTCTACTAGGCCACCTATCAAAAACTCCAGCTCCCGGACACGGCCATGGTCCCAAATGATGAACCAATCTATGGCATCTCTGGCGAACAAGTTTCCACCCGCGGCTACATTGACCTTTACACCGTGTTTCATGACGGAACTCAAACCAAAACCATTCTCATCCGCTTCCTTATCGTCGATGCACCCACATTCTACAATGTCCTCCTGGGCCGTCATTCGCTCAACACCCTCGGTGCTGTCGTCTCCACCCCCCATTTGGCCATGAAATTCCCATACCCTTCTGGTGACATCCTCACCGTCCACTGTGACCAACGCCTGGCACGCGAATGGTACATGGCCAGCCTACGCCCACAACTCCCCATCCAGCAAACCAACCACATTGAGCGATCACCTGGCTCCGGCATCGCCCTATCAGGCGAGGATCTAGACCCTAGAATGGGCCGAGATGTTCGTCTCGAACCTGTTGAGGAGACCTCCCCTCTAGAGCTTCCCAATGGCCACTCCATCAACTTAGGCACCGGTTTGAACTCTGACAAGCGTGCCATCATCACACCTATCCTTGTCAGCAACACGAACCTTTTCGCCTGCTCAACCGCTGACTTACCTGGGGTAGATCATTTAGTAGCATCCCACAAGCTATCCATCTACAAAGAAGCCCGCTACATCTCCCACAAAAAATGCAAACTTGGCGAAGAACGCCGCCTAGCAGCTAAGGCTGAGGCCGACAAGTTACTAAGCGTAGCACTCATCAACGAAGCTCAATACACCACTTGGCAGTCTAATGTCGTCTTGGTGAAGAAAGCCAATGGCACTAAAACTACCCTAACCTCACCACCTATCCTCCACAAGCTGGACACTCACCAACCCCTCCTAGTGTACATCACAGCCACCAACCACACCGTCAGCGTCGCACTTGTCCAAGAAATAGAGGGCACGCAGCATCCTGTCTATTTCGTTAGCAGAACGCTGCAAGATCTTGAAACCAGATATCAAATGGTGGAGAAGTTGGCCCTGTCCTTGGTCCACGCAGCTCGCCGCCTACGCCCATACTTCCAAAACCACAGCATCACCGTCAAAACCGACTACCCAATCAAAAAAATATTGCAAAAACTAGATCTAGCAGAACGAATGTCATCCTGGGCCGTCGAGCTGTCGGAATTCAACATTCGCTACGAACCCCATGGCCCCATTAAAGCCCAATGCCTCCTAGATTTTGTTAATGACCTCCAGCACACACCCACAGAGGACTAGTGGACGCTTCATGTAGATGGTTCCTCGAATCCAAAAGGTGTCGGTGTTGGCATCGTGTTAGAAGGGCCTAACGACATCCTCATTAAAAAAGCCCTTCACTTTGCCTTCAAAACATCAAACAACCAAGCCGAATACGAAGTCATCCTCGCCGACCTTTCCCTTGTCCGCGAAGTTCACCTCAATGACGAATTCCAGATTAAAGACCCCATCCTTCTACAATATTACCATCTGGTCTGCGCAGTCATTCAATCCGCCTTTGAACGAGTCTACATCGAACACATCCCCAGGACCGACAACATCAGAGCTGACATCCTCTCCAAATTAGCTAGCACCAAATTAAAAAACCGCCACCGATCCCTATTACAAGAAACATTATCTACACCCTTCATCACAAATACCTGCCAAAACCTAACCCACTCCCTAGCCGACAATACCACCCCTCCACAAAACCACAACTGGACCACCCCCTATATCCAATATCTAAAAACCGGCAACCCCCCACAAGATGCGGACAAAACTTGGTTGGCTAAGGCCGCCAGGTATACCATGATATGCGATGACCTCTAAAAATGCGGATACGGTCAACCACTTCTCAAATGTGTCACTGAAGAACAAGCACAATATATCATTAAAGATCTACACGAAGGCATTTGCGGTTACCATTCCGACGCACGCATTATGGCTACTAGAATCTTTAGAGTCGGGTACTTCCAGCCGACTATAGAAGCAGACTGCCAAGACTACGTCAGAAAGTGCAAACCATGCCAAAAACATGGCAACCTCATCCACCAGAAACAAGAACACCTCCATTCCATACTATCCCCATGGCCCTTTGCTAAATGGGGAATGGATATCCTCGGCCCCTTCTCCCCCGACAAGGGGCAGGTGAAATTCCTGATTGTAGCCGTTGATTATTTCACCAAATGGATAGAAGCCAAGCCGCTAACCACTATCACGGCCCAGCAAGTTCAGCAGTTCGTTTGGAAAGATATTATATGTAGATATGGTGTTCCACATACTATCATCATCGATAATGGCGGACAGTTTATAGATAAGGAGCTAGCCAAGTTCTACACTAGTCTGGGCATCAAACACATCACAAGTTCTGTAGAGCACCCACAAACAAATGGACAAGCAAAGGCGGCCAACAAAATCATCCTAGTGGAATTGCGTAAGAGATTAGATAATGCCAAAGGCCGATGGACCGAGGAACTGGTAGAAGTGCTATGGGCCTACAGGTGCACCCCTCAATCATCAACAAATGAGTCCCCATTCAGCCTAGTTTATGGTGCAGACGCCATGATACCGGTTGAAAGTGGCGAACCATCCCTACGACCCAACCCGCAACCACCAAAACATGGCTACTCATCTCGACCTCCTACCCGGACTTAGAGAAAAAGCGCAGATACGCAACTTAGCCACCAAACGAAGAGCTGCCAGAAAGTATAACGCAAACCTATGTCCACGATCGTTCGTAAGCGGGGACTTAGTATGGAGAATGGCCAGTAGTGCAAAAAAGAAGGATGGCAAGTTCTCCGCCAATTGGGACGGCCCATACCGCATACGTGAAGACGCAGGCGGAGGAACTTATCACCTTGAACATTTATCTGGGGAAGAGATACCCAACACTTGGAATGTGTCCCACCTCAAATTCTACTTTAGTTAAATGTATACTGCATTGAACTGAATAATTGTAACCCTGGGTGTACTTTTTTTCCTCAACTGGTCTTTTTTCCCTAAGGAGGGTTTTGGCTAGGGAGTTTTTAACGAGGCACCCCAAATTCAATAAATGAAACAAAGGGTTCTCAACTGTACGACTATTCTTTATTGAAGTTTCGCATTCGTTTAAGTTCCCCACCCTTACCACAAGTAAGCAGCCTGGGTCGAACACCCCTAACTCGTGGTTAATTCGTTTAAGTTCCCCACCCTTACCACAAGTAAGCGGCCTGGGTCGAACACCCCTAACTCGCGGTTAATTCGTTTAAGTTCCCCACCCTTACCATAAGTAAGCGGCCTGGGTCGAACACCCTTAACTCGTGGTTAATTCGTTTAAGTTCCCCACCCTTACCACAAGTAAGCGGCCTGGGTCGAACACCCCTAACTCGTGGTTAATTCGTTTAAGTTCCCCACCCTTACCAGAAGTAAACAGCCTGGGTCGAACACCGCTAACTCGTGGTTTATTCGTTTAAGTTCCCCACCCTTACCATAAGTAAGCGGCCTGGGTCGAACACCCTTAACATACAATCGATTGCGCCATACATGACATACACCACAAATCATCAAAACTCGGCATACACAATAACATACAAAACATTAATCGCATTAAGCATAAATGCAAAGAAGTGTACCAACGTAACATAATGTACCAATTATTATAGACATAGGCTCAATATTGTTTTCAAATCATTAAAAATCAAAGTCCTACTCTGTTGCATCAGGGGCCACCTCTGCGACATCATTCACCTCCTTCTCCTCTTCGGCCGCCTCCTTCTCCGCCTCCTCGTCCGGACTGCTCTCATCCTGCTTGACAAGCTTCCCATCAACAACATCCTTGTTCACATCAAATTTTGAGTCTGCGGCGTCAACATCTTGGTGAAAAAAGGTTGTTTGCCGCTAGCCCTTCTCAAAGTCGTTGATATGCTCTTGGATGATGCAATTCTTCAAGTCGTCAAGTTCACCTACAGCACCATCATATTTTTCTTTCAGCTCATTGTAGTCTGCCTCCAAATCTTCTATCCTCCTATTCAATTTTCCCTTTGAGTCTAGACATCGGACCTTCCATGTTCCCAGCCTCCTTCTCTCCTCCTCCCAACCCTCCCTTTCTTTCTTCCACGCGACCCTCTCCTCCTCAAACGTGTCCACCTTTCCCTACAACTCTTCCACTTTCTCCATACCCCCCTCCTTCACTTCCCGTCGATAGAGAGACCGAACATGATGACTTAATATCAATGCTTTGCTTCCAAACTCCACCATCATCCTCACAATATGATCTGCCTTCATACCGTCAATAGAGTTGATAATGGTATCTGGGAGGTTGATCACAATATCTTTCCTAACAGATATCTCCGGCAACTCGATCAAGCCGGACTCTGGTCCCTTCACCCCACTAGTTGACCCCGCCCCGAGTAGTACCGCCCTCACCTTCTTCACATCCTTCCCCTTGCCGGCTCGAGGCGGCAACTCGGCCTTCCTCTTCGTTCCGCCATGCAGGTTGGGAACATCAATCTTCCCAACTGCCTTGGCTTTAGCAGCCATTTCTTTCCTCAACAACTGGAAGAGCGCCAAATTCTTCTTCCGCGATTGCGCCATGTGCCCTACAATAACATATTAAACCCCGGTTAAAACAACTTATAATCATTAACACAGTTTAAGTAACAACCAGATACCTTCAATATCAATAATCGAGTGCACTGAATTATAAACTCTAACTAGGCCCTTAGTGAGCAACCTATCAACAAACTTCATCAAGGTCTCCACCACCTCCTTATCCCCCGCCGAGAACTTGTCGGTACCCATATCCTTATACCGAGAAAGGGTCCCCGTCCAGCTGAACGGGAACTTCGTACTCCCATCGGCATTCAAGAAATAAGGCTTGCCCTCTTCCTTCACCACAACTTTGAAGTATTCGTCCTTAAAATGCTTGAAGGATTGGGAAAATGCGTCCAATCTGCTGATATTGGGACGACTTATCAGAGATAGCCAAGTGGTCGGTTGGTGGGGCCTAGTATCATAGAAGTACAGAAATGCGTAAGGAGAAGGCTGAAAATATAGGGATTGGCACAAAATGTGGAAGGCTTGCATGTAAGCCCAACTATTTGGGTGTAGTTGTGTAGGTGCAACATTCAGCGCGCGCAACACACCCATGGTGAAATCGTCCAACGACAACCGCACATGTAGTTGTGAAAAGTGGCACATGTACATAAAGAAGAACTTCTCGGTTGCCCCTTCTTGCCCGTGACACACACGGTCGACGGCACTCACCCTCTCCAGGGAAACAATACCCCCGCTTACATCTTTTGCGATAACAGGTGTACAATTCAGCCAAGAGTTCAACAGGCGAGACCACCAAAATAAGGATGATTGATTACGAACGTCGGTTGCCACCCACCCTTAACCGCCCTTTGCCGGCCAGTTACTCTCCGCCAACTCCTCTAGGGGATCTTCTCGTTCCTCCCTCACCATTTTCATAGGGATTCCGCCCACCATACACCTAGAATTGGTGCTCTCCTCTTCAACGTGTCTACCTCTACTCCTCCCAGACTCTATACTCTCACTACTAGACGTAGACAATGACACACTATCACTACTAGACATACATTTTCTCTTTTTTCTGGAAAGATGTCGGTTGGAATTGGAAACTAGTCGGACAAGAAAACGCACACAAGATCTCTGACTAGAAATTCTCACAAATGAACCAATAAACCCTTACTCATTTTAAAATCCACATTTATAGGCCAGAATCCCAAACGGCAAAAACCCCTTTCACGCCAAAATAACAACCTATACCAATCGACACAATCATTCCAAAGGACACGAGTCTTAAAAACAATGGCGCAAATACCCCTTTGATTTGACCCCTGACATCCCTTCACCTGCCATAAACCCTTTCTCGCCTTTAGCCTTAACACTGTTCATCACACTTAAAGGCTGGGGGACTGGTGTTCCATACCTAGCCGGCCCCGCTAACATATCAACACATGTCACCTTTGACTAACACCTATATCGACCAAGGCTGGGGGACTGGTGTACCACACCAAGCCAACTCAACAAAATAGTAATAAAATGATGCCTATATACCAAAGCATTCAAGTAATCAGCCTAGGTCAGGTTGGTCTAAGCCTAACCGGCCTAAACAGTAACCTAAACATCTAGAGGAACAACCTGCCTAAGACAGCACATGAGCAACACAAATCGCCAAGGAAAGTAGTCGGCTTAGGCCGACAACCCCAATATACTTAAGCAAAATCAAAGCCCCCAAGTATTTAATGGGTCCACCTAAGGGCCTGGGTTAGGGCCCAGGCCCACTTACAGCCCAAACTAAGGCCCAAGCCAAGGCCCGGCCCATGGCATAACCAGACATAGTTAATACTCTATAAATACACGTGGACCCCAGTAATTAAAGGTACGCATTTATTACTCCATTAGTCACTTGATTTGACCTTTTGAGAGCTTTGACTTACTTGAGCTTCGGAGTCCCTTCTACAGGTAACCCCTCTTGGGTCCAGGCCGACATGTATCAACCGGGAAGAGGCCAACAGAGGAGATAGCGGACTACGTGGTTAAGGTGACGCTTGTGCCTAACTTATCTTGTTTGTTCTCTACAGGAACAAAAGCTATATATTCAAAAAATATTATGAAAATGTTTTATTAAAGTAGTAATTTATTTTAAGAAATTAATTTAAAAGAATCTATTTTATTTTATTTATTTCAATATTAAAAAACATTTAATTATTATAATACATTTAATATTTCTTAGATTATTTTTAATTTTTATATAGTTTAATTTATAAAAATTTAATTTCAATATCTATCAAATATTTCATTATGTATTTAAATTTTTTTATTAATGTTTTATATTTTAATATTTTTTAGTTTATATTATTTATTTCAATATTAGAAATACATTTATACTTTTAATATTTTTTGGATTATCTTTTTATATAATTTAATTTATAAATTCCTTTTCCAATAATTAATAAATACTTTATTATGTGTATACACAAATGGGTTGAATGTTTTTTTGAATTCTGCTTTCAAACATGGTAATGATCATGCCATTAAGTGTTCATGTTTGAAGTGTGGTTCCAAAAAATGGTAAACATTTCCCTAATATGTAAGAGGAAAAATGGCATCTATGTGAATGATGAGGTTATGAAAATTGGGGTAAATTTGTTCCTACCATTGAATTGTCTATTTATTGGTTGTCATTATAATATGAAGTACACTTTGAGTATTTCAATAATTTGTTGGTTTGAAATTTGTTTGTTTGAAATATGTTTTTACTTGTTTGAGTGTATATCATGATCCTTTAGCTATAGTGAGCATAACATATGGGTTCCTAAAATAATTATACAAAGAAACAACTAATTAGATTAAGCAATAGATGTAAGCATTTAGTATGAAAAATGTTACCCTATTGTTATTGTGTGTTTGGATATGTATTTGGATAAAAATTGGAAAATCAGTTCTGCAAATTCCAACTTGAAATTGTGTGATTTCATACTCACCTTTAGTTCAGGTGTAAAAATTGGATGCACCAAAAGACCTAACACTCTCTTCCCCATCAAGACTTGGTACATTTGGCTCCTCTCTTTGATTTTCAATATTCCATGAATTTTTCACATGTAAATTTGGTATTGAGTATCCAAAATTTCTAGGAGATTTGAATTGAAATTTTTTCACATTTAGAAAGGTATAAAGTCACTACTTTCACTACTTTATGGACAACATATATACTTACCACTTGGACATATCTATTGTTGACACATCATTTCAAATCATGCACTCTCATCATCTCATTAATTTGAGATTGTGCAAGTTTGTGTTGCAAAGTTAACTCTTTAACCTCTTTCTTTAACTACATGGACAATAACAACAACCCTATTAACATAGTTCTATTACAAACTACAACCAACAAGAAACATGCTACTGTTAGGAACTTCCAACAACCTCATTCCTTAAGGTTATATATTGAATGCATATTCATTTGTCTAGGACACTACATTACTTTCTCAATATCTTGAGCAAAATGATAATTATTGGTAGTTACTTAAAAACGAGATTTCCAAATACAATCATGTTTAAATAATCAAAGTTGACACAACACCGCAATTTAAGGAAATGTAAGATATAATTTTCGGAGAGTTATAGGTCATTGACTAGGTAATAGAAATCATTCACCCAAATCTTAGCAGAATTCAATTGGAGATTGATATCATTAGCCATCATTGTAGGGTTAGTTATCATAGTATTGTGTTAACTTATGTTTCTTGCTCAGAAGCAAAATAAATTCCGTGCAGATCAGACACAAACTTATTTTTGCAATTCATTAGAAACTAGAGTAAAATGACGTAATCCAAGCATAATGAACAATGAATAACTTTCAATTATTTTCATGAAGTAGAAAACAGTCAATTACATTTTAGATAATCAAGTTTATCTATCAAGTTACATGTAATTGGAGCTCCATGTTCTATAGTAAATGCTTGAGAGAGATATTTCAAGTTGGAAACACTAGTGGAAAAGGAGGAATCTATGACGACTTATTATGATATGTATAATCCATCTGTCATATAAGTTAACTGGTGGCATTTTTGTAATAAAAATTACAGTTACTATGACTAATGCAATGAAACTTGTCATAATAAATGAAAAAAGAATATTTATTATGACAAATACACTAGACCTATCATAATAAATGGATGCGGTGGCAAAAATGAAATTATGATTAAAATATATTATGACATATTTTTGGTGACCTGTCATAATATTCTAAATCTCTAATGTTTCCTCATTTCTCTTTCTCATCTCCATCTTTCATCCTCAAGCAGTCTTTCCCACACACGTTTCTTGTTGTCATTGTTTCCCGCACACACGTTGTCGTCACTTCCCACAAGGGTTGTCGTCGTCAGCCTCTCCCAAGCTTAGTCTTACAATTTGTCGACGACGTCATCTTCCAAATAGTGGGAGCCTTTGTCTTGTCCGTCGTTTGTATCGCCAAACATCACCAACGAGGTGCCGCTGCTGGAGATGTTGTCAACGACACAAGTTCTCGTCTTCTTCTACGATCCTTCGAAATCGATTTTGAGGCTTCTCTTCTTCCTCTATTTCAAACCCCCGTCTCTAACCCTGGACCAGCCACGAGAGACCAAACATTAGCGAATATTTCATTATGATTCTTGATCAAACACCGTCATTGTAAATCTCATTATCTATACATGCTTCAATTCATTTTTATTTTTGAAACTTTTTGTTTGTTCCCCTAATTTATGAACTTCTCAATGCTTCACGTTTTTGCCAAATTGAGTGTTTCTTCTGAAGTTTTAGTGACAAGTGTGGAGAGCGGAACGCGCGCTCTTCAGTGTGTGGGCTTGGACGAAGAGATCAATTCTGTGGGGTTGGATGTGAGCGAAATTTTATCTTTTGAAGGGTGTATTGTGTTATTAGGATAATTCCTTTTATTTGAGGATTGATAATTGCTAATGTTGTTTCAAGGTGTGTAGTGTGTTTGATTCTTAGCCACTATATTGTGTATTTGTGTTTTTGGATTGACTTTAGAGTTGGTGGTTAGACTGTATATCCGGAAGGAGTTGATAATGACACTAACTTCTGTTAAATTGAGTAAGAGTCTTCCATGTTTTGAGAGAATCAGGTGGTGATCACGTCATTGGAGAATGTTTTGACTCGAATTGATAGGTAAACTCTCCATTAGTTTACATGTCTTTTGGATTTGTAATGGAATTGTAGGTGTTATCTTATTTTGGTGGATTATTGTTTACTCCAATAATATTTTCAAATATTTATTTCTTGTTATTGTGTTATTACCTTGTTGGGTTATCCTTTTGGTAATGCATTTGAAATTGTAGGTTTGCGGAAAATTCCAAAATGGTAGGTGTGGTATTACTTTTGCCCAGTAGAGATATTGTCTCTCAATATAGAGATATATAGGACCCAATTGATGTGCCAGGGAGTGCCATAAATTTCACTATTAAAGGATACATTGAAAACCATTATGGGATTAATATTAACTTCATGGGGCCAGTTGCTGCAGTTTCGGTAGCTTTCGCTATCTTCTTTGCCTTTGTGTTTTCCTTCTACATCAAGGTGTTTTTCACCAACTTAGAGTTCAAAAATGATGTCCTGCTGTCCAGCATTAAGGGTGTTCAAATGGATATCAACAAGAGAGCTTAGAAAGATGTGGTTGGACTCAAATCCAGGGGTGTACAAGTGAGGAAAGCTGAAACTGTGGTTGTTCCAAAATTCAACAAGATGCAATATTATGGTCAATGCTTGAGGAATCCTGCTGCTGAAATCAAGCACTTTCATGTTGGTGGTCTCAATGTGGATCAAAGGTTGCTTGGCTGATTGTCACAAAAATCCTTGTTCCACGTGGTAGCAACCATTCAACATTGAATGAGGGAGATTTGATACTCATCTACTGCATTTAATACAACATCAAAGTGGATTGGATCTATGTGTTTCGTGATCACATGCTCAAGGCCAAGAGGCTCACGAATTTTAGGCTGCCATATGTGGTTTTGGTGTCCAAATTCATAGAATACTTTGGAATTGATGTAGAGGATGAGCTAGAGGAGTCAACTGGTCTATTGAACCATACCTCCAACCAAAATCTACATAATATGGGCTTTCTCAAGGTGGGAAATGGATGGACAACTGCTGGTGCTATAATTGGTGGTGCACATGACCGTGAAGGTAGTCCAAGTGGTGCAAATCAAGAGGAAGAATTAACTATTGGACCCATGGACTTGATTACCTATAAACCTCCAGAGGATAGAGGCCTTGTGTACTCACATTTTGAGAGGATGGTGCTGAACCAACTGCATGAGCTCAATGTTTCCTAACATACACATCACAAGTATTGCAATGAGAGGTTCAATGCATTGGATGGCCAAATTCATGATATTCATGATATGCTGAACTCTTTCCAGACCAGAAATGATCCTCAGGATGACTGAGTGTGGTGGTTGTTTATGATCATGCATTGCATCCATGTGTTTGTGCTTTTTCAGTTTCAGCTCTGTTAGTTTCAATTGGTTATTTTTCGTTTCAGTTGGCTGATTATATCAGTTTTATGTGTTTTTATTCTCTGTTTCAGTTTTCAGTTGTTGTATTATGTTCAAATATTAATGAAAGGATGTACAATGCTTGTTCTCTTTATGAATTTGTTCTGTTTGATGAATCCAAAGGGTGAGAAAAATTGGAAAATTGAAAAATGGATAATTGATCACATTGAACTAAGCATTAAAATTGGAATCAATAATCAAATTTGAATTTGAACCCATGTTATTGATAAGGGGAGAATGTGTGTGCTTGCTAGCTTGTGTGCATTGCTATTGTAAATGTCTTTCAGCTTCACAAGTTTCAAGCTAAGGTGTCACTTCATCAATTTAATGGTATCCAACAAATAGAAGTATTTTGCAATGGAAGATAGAAGAAGATAGATGGAAAAGATAGAGGTTGACTTCATCAAATCAGGGTGAGATTGTTGACATGAGAAGCCAAGGTGGTATGCTTCTTGAAGATTTGATAAAGATTGAATGAAGCTCTTTTGAACTATTTTGAAGCCTTACCATTAGAATAAAGCCTACATTGTTGAAGGAAAGGAGATTTGATGATATCCATGTTGATCAAGGCTAGAATGTGTGCTCTTCATGTAGTTACATCATTAAGAAAGTGTATTTGAAGTTTGCAATTCATATTGTAGACATTGTAACATTAATTAGATATTTTTGGGCTTAGGTGTGTCTTTTAATCTGTTGAATGGTTTTTCAACAGGTTAAAAGGTTGGCTACAGTAGTCTTAAACTGCAACAAATTCAATCAGTTGATTTAGTTTTTAATCAACTGATTTCACTTAAGTCAAGTGAAATCAACCGATTGATTTGAAAATCAACCTATTGAATTTCATAACAATTTGACTATAAAAGTTGTGATTTTCGAAAGAGATGTTTGTTGATCATTTTAGAGCACGAATTTATTCTGGAAACTTGTGGAAACTCTCTTCTTCGTGATCATACAGTTTGTAGCAGTTGAAGATTGATCTTGGATCAATTCTTGGAGCTTTTGGCTTGCTTTGAAGCTTGAAGAAACTGGTTTGTGGTAGGTTGGGATGTGCTACTACTGAGGTTTGATATTTCTCAAGCTTTATGTGTGTGCCTGGGAGGGTTCTTGTTGTGCTGGTGTTTTTGCATATTTTGGAAGTGTAAGGGTGGATACTTTGTAAATATTTTGAAATAGTGCAAAGTCAAGCTCAGGTTACCTTGACAAACTGGATGTAGCTCAAGTTTGAGTGAACCAGTATAAAAATCTCGTGGTTTCCTCTCTTCTCTAACATTTCTCTCTTGCATTTTCATTTTAAAGTTTAAAGAACTTGTGCTTTAATCATCTTTTTCATGTTCTTGCATGTTTTCATACCATCTACAACATTGAGCATGTTTACATAATCATTTGGAACCTATCTTGATCAATCTTGTGCATTGTTTCTAGTTTAAAACTCAAATCTGCATTTCTGTATTTTTCCCAGTATTTTAGTTGATTGTTTTCCTGTTTCAATCGGTTGATTATACCAGAACATAATTTGTTTAGTAAAATCAATCGATTAACTCTATTTTTGACCGATTGAAAGTGTACAATTCAGTATTGTTTGCATCCTAACTTGGTGATCTAATTGATTCAATTAAAGGTGGTTTTTAGCTTTCAAAGATAGCCTAAATTTTTAACTAGCAATTCAACCCCCCTTCTTGGCATTTCAACCATTTCAAAACTAACAATTATCTCATAACCAACCACTCAACCTTTCCTGCACAATAATACCTTTTGGAAATGGTCTTTCCATTGCTTTCCATAGACTTACAAGCAACAACTTTACCCGCTCGACAAAGCCTTGAGTAAGATCACTCTTGCTAAGCTCATGCCAAAACCTTATGGCTAAAAGAAACCCTTTTACATTCACTCAACAAAGCCCTCTAAGTAAAAGAATCATCCTGACTTTACGACTATCAGAGAATTCATATTGTCCCACCAGATATGTGTACACATGCATGTCATAACTCATCACATGATCAGACATACCTCAACTCATCATGCAATTTCATCATATCGTGACATATCATACCTTACTACACATATATGATCATAGAAAATCCTGCAAATGCATTCCAAACAAGCACAAAGCACAACCATAATTCTTACACCAAAATTCTAAAGCAAAATTTATCATCACAAAATCATAAATACTATAATAATGTGTGACATATTTCTCAAACTACAGACCTTAATTCTACGATCCTATCGATCAAACCAAATAATAGCATGATACAGACCAATTGTACATATTTGAGGTCAATCCAACGGTTAAATAGCCGGTAAAGTCAATTTTACTAAAACTGTGCATACTAGAATAAACACTCTCGTCCAGAATACGAAAAATAGCATTTTGCAATAGTTTGTGACACATTTATTAAACTACAGAACTCCAAGTGAATATCCCACCAGTCAAACGAAATAGCAACATGTTGCTAATCAATTGTCAAAGGTTTACCTCAATCCAACGATTAACGAACCAGAAAACACAATTTTACCAAAATTGCACAGACTAGAAAAACACTCTCACCTTGAATACGAAAACTAACGTGAAATTGCACAATTTTATGAATCTTTAAAAACCCAACATGGAAATAAACCAAATAGCACTATACCACACTAAAAACCATATCTTTCATTCTTTCATTCTAGGTGCATTTTACATCACCGCAACAAAGATTCAATCAAATAATTAAACAACTACGAGGAGAAAACTACACCTAATCAATCCTCAAGTAAGTCATGCTCTTATGAGAATTCATTTCATTTACCAATTCATACAATGACAATGAACTAGATGTAATTCTACACTTATAACTTAGGCACATAATTTTACCATCAAACCACTTCAACATCAAATTGACAACAATAAATTTAATCGTAAAATATCAAACTATACTATATCCATCACATGCCAAGAATCCATACCACAATTGTACATGAACATGAACCAAAATCAATCAACTTACCTCCCATAAGCAATCTCCACCATCAATTTCTCAACACCAACTTTCTGCTGTCCACACAACAATATTTATCCAATGCCATCAAAATTTATTAACAATTAAAATTTTCCTATATCCCAACAACCATAATGTAAGACCCGAGAAATTGAATTAACTAAATAATTAATTAATTAATTAATGCGTGTAGTGGAAGCTTTTATGGCAATTAATGTTAGCTTGTATGATGTGGAAAAGTACTAGCTCAAGTGGTTGAGAGTACTTGATTATGTTGAGAAGACTTGGGTTTGAGTCCTGCATGTGCCATCTGTGTGATATTTTAATTAGATATTATTTTCATAATAACATGTTTGATCATGATGAGTATAATATAATTCTAGATTTATAGGAATTATCACGAAACATGTATTGGTTGAATGATTGTGCATTGTTGTGAAATTGTGTGGTTATGTGTTCAAACCTTGGTAGAGACAAATTAAGCTTTCTTTTTGCTAAAATTATTTTTGGCATGGATGAGAAAGGTCAGAGAAACGGTAAAATTAGTGAGATAGAGAGGAGTCTTCTGGAGTCAGAACAACAAACTGTGCTGGAATTTTAGTGTGAGGGTGAATTGGGAGTCCAATTGCAGTTGAAGCTAACCAAAAGGTGTCACATTGCTAACATCAAAGGGGAACTCTAGTATTGTCTTTGAGCAAGGATATCCAAGTTAAAGGAGTTGTCCCTCGCGTTTTTTATTTTGATTTCTTAATTATGAATGGTATGAGAAGCATGAAATGTATGTTTTATGTGAGTTCTGGACTATGCTAAGTTTATGGAAATTTTCCAGAAATCGCCTGGCAAGCCTTCAAATCCACCAGGCAACTCATCCCTTCTTTGTGCAAATTCTGGGTTCCTGAGAAGAACCGCCTGGCGGCACGAACTGGCCGCTAGGCGATACATGTGTGCCAACCCAGTTTTCTGGGTTTCTGGATGATACGCCTAGCGATGATGAACACCTGCTAGGCGACGCGAGTTATATTGGCTCAATTTTGATGTTTTTGGTGATCTAAAGCGATTGTAATCGGGGAAGAAAGGAGTTTATATATGGGTTGATTATTGAGTATTAAGAATTGTTGGAATTACGCTATCATTTGTTGTTAATTGGAGAAAATTGTATGAACGCTCTTTTAGGGTTTGGAAAATTGGGCTTTGATGTTGTAGATTAACTAATATAGGAATTTTATGATGAATTGTTATGTTCGCAATTAAATGGATAATTATAGCCTTTGAGAGCATAATTGCATGTTTGGATTGCAGAATTAGACAGAATGAATGATTCTGGAATTTAAAGGTTTCTATAACAGGTGCAGCAAAATCTAGGTTTCCCCAGATATTGATGTACTACCTGGCGGGACGTAAACTACTGCCAGGTGATAGTGCAAACCATAGGGACAAGTTTTTGTTTTTGGACGTGATGGGTTTAGGGTTGATTTTATGGTAATTTATGGATAAATAGTGAGGAAGGATTGGGAAAAAGGCAGTCCATGAATATATTATATGTGGGAGAAGAAGCAAGATTTAAAAATTGATTGGGGTTGAAGAATTGGGTGTAATGGGTATCATAGCTAGAATTGTGATGTGAGATATAAAACACTATAGTGATTAGTCTTAGTTGAGGGTTTATGTTCTCGGTTTAATAATAAGTAAAATGAGCTTAAATTGTGAATAAATGAGCATATGGCATGTTAATGGATACTGCAAGGTGATAGAACAAAATTGGTGAAGGAGGATGTGTTGTGTGGGACCATAACAGAAAATAAGTACAATTAGGGGACCATGATATGAGTTTATGTAATGGTTGTATCTAATGAAATTTAGGCACTTAAATGGTCTAAGTAAGTGGAATTGGAGATGTAATCCTGTATAAGTAGGGGTGAGATGGACTTCAACCCTTAAGAAGAGGTTTGGGTGTCACTATAAACTGAGTAAGCTCGTTGTACTTGAACCGCCAAGCGAAAGCTACAAAAATAGAAGGGTCCTGGAACGCATGGGGCTTGACAATGGGGGTGTTCCGCCAAGCGATACTTGTAGTGACAATATGGTTTAAGGCGCTTGTAGCCTGTTGGGTTGTGGCTTCCGCTAGGCAGTCTGGAACTGAATTTCGCTTGACGGCTTTGGAGTAGTCCCAAACGATATTGCATAGGCAGTATGCTTAGTTATTTGGATGTGTGTGATCTACAAGATTTGGGTGCTACCTTAAAGAGAGATTTGCTGGTTTGTTCTTTGAGTTGTGGCTCGGAACGTATCCCTTGAGTTGTGGCACGGGATAAAGGGGAAATACGTGGCATTCCTTGAGTTGTGGGTCGGAATGATATCTCTTGAGTTGTGAATCGACATGGTGGATGAATACGAGGAATCCTTGAGTTGTGGCTCGGATTGGTGAGTGTTGTCGATGTGAGTGTGTGAGTTGTGGCTCGTATGGATGGGTCCAGAAAGATTCCCCTCCTCAATATGTAGCCGACGAGTTTAGTAGTCTTGCGACATTATGAACTATGTTCGTATTGGGAACTCCACCTGTCATTATGGAGTGTGGTTCGTAGCATGTTTCCCGCACATGTTCTACAAGTTGGGGCTTGTAGGTGTGGCAACAAGGCATCTTGAGGTATTCATCTAAATACGTAGAACATGGAATACATGGTGGTGGCCGTGTGATGTTTGAATCAAAGGATATAGTTCCTTTGGTGAGTGTATGACTATATATGTTTGAATTATTATATGCTTTTCTGTTAGCTCACCCTATCTGCTTTTGTTTGACGATGATCATTTAATGCATTAGACAGGAGCAAATGATGTTGTAGGTGGTATTGGTGAGGCATAGAGCCAGAGCGGGGATAGAATAGGAAAAAGCTTTATCAGAGTTTTTATTATTTATGGTTTTGAATAATTTTGTAAACCTTTATGTTACTAGACTTGGATATTGTATTTGAGTTTTATAAAGCATGAATTTGAGTTATTTTACTATGAAATAAATGTTTTAAATTTTCTCGCGTTTTGGGAAGACAAGTTATACTAAAGGCGAGTTTTTATTTATTTCTATTTTATTTTAATTAAATTCATAATATTTGGCTGGGATGTTACACATAACACCTCATCTTATCAACCTAGCATTAAAAAAATCATTTTCTAACCACGATGAATATATTTCCCCATACCAAAACAAATTCTTAGACCACTCGTTCTACCACCCAAAAAATACACCGCAAAACAAAATTATTATTTTACCTTACATGAGATTCCAAACTTTCCCCAAGATTATCACGTTCTTATTTTTTACCTCAAAGTCACAAGTAATATAACAAAATGATCATAAAAACTGAATATTTCCCTTTATCATTCCATATTCCAGCTTTAAAAAGATACTAAAAATTTCACTACACATAACTACAAAATAATGACAACAAGGTGTAACTCCCCTTACCTAGAATTTCTTAAACAAGAGTTCTCTTCTTCTCAACTAAAAATTCCACTACTGCAAAAAGACTTTCCTTATTCTTTCCTCTGCCTCTAAAACTTAACCAAAATTATGATTTCTCTATCTCAAAGCTACGGTGCCTAACTATTCTTTGACAACCTAAAATTTAACTTAGTAGAGATCATTCTATTTTCCCATAAAATTTAAGATTGATACCTATCTCCTCTATTTTTTTTTCTGACCTTTTTCTAATAATCCATTTTCTAATAATCATTTCTAACCTAAAACTTAACCCTTTTTCTAATAATCCATTTTAAATTAATAAAATAATCCAAATAATGGTTGCACCAAAATAGAAATTATTTTGACCACCCTTTCAATTTTCTGCACATAAAAAAATTACAAATTAAATTCTTAATATTTATTTTTTCACATAATTCACCTTGATGAGCTATTATTTCCTATTCTTGTGACCAAATACAACAAATTTGTCTTCAGCTTTTCATATTCCTTAGAGGAATCACAAAAAGGCCAAAAAAGAAGAAGAAAAGAAATAACATTCATGCCTTTTGCTCTAGCCAGGATTTGAACTCAGTACCTCTAAATTTCAAACCAACACACCAAATCATATCAACTATCCCATTTTTCTTGTCAACCACACGCACAACAACCATTACAATAATACCCCCACCATAAAACATGTCAAATAAATTATAAATAATAAAATTATAAGTCACACCAAAGACACAACACAACTAAGGCTTTAACTAATTGTGCTATCTTTCTTCTCTATCTATATCATTAACTATTAATTTCATTACTACTGTTCACGTCAAATTACCACTTTGAAATAGTAATTATTTTTCCTGGGTCTTACACTAACTAGTCTTTTTTGCCTCGCTTGGTCTTCTTATGCCAATAACTGATGGAGCACTACTTCCAACATCAGGTACCTAGAATAGAAAAATAAATCTTATAAGTTATTCAAATTCACATGTGTATTATAATAAACTTATGCAATTTCTTAAATAAACTATTAAAATATCCCATTAACCTAAGGATGTACCAAAGCAGTAACCATAGCAGCAAAATGCTCAAGAACATCATCTCTAAAAGCAATGTAGGCAACCAATGTTTGCATTTAGTTTTCGAGAGTTGTGAGCTCATTTTCCATCTTTAGAAACTTCTCATCCGTATTTGTTGATGTTGTATTACATGAAGCAAAATTCATACCATTTAATCTTGTAGGGGATTGCTTAAATCCAAGAGTGGGACAAGCTCCATGTGACAATCCTCTGACCTGATCTAGATGCTCCTTACCAAATATGATACCAATTAGATCATTTAGAGATATATATGATGCAATCTTTAGGTTATTCAACATTAGCTCATCTATTTTTTCCAACATTAAATTGGAAGTGAAAAAGACTGCCAAACAAACAAATTATAACGACTTAAAATAATAAACCAACAAACAAATAATTAGTCCAGACTCAAAATTGAAAGTGAAAATGACCACCAATTGGATCTAGTTGAAAAAAATATGTTTCTTGTTTCTTTTCATAGTTCAAAGTTACATGATTTCAAACAATATCAGAAACTAGTGTAAATGATCATATAAGTTGAACTACTTGGTGAAAAGAAAGGTGTTTTTCTCATCAAATATCTTAAATTTTTCTTAAAGTACATTGGTGTTGAAATACTGACAATAGAATAATGAAATCAGTCACCAGAAAATAATCTAAGAAAAGTTCCAAGGACAGCAAAACGAGTTTCAATATTGGCAGCATATGTGACAAAACATGGACCAAGAAATTGGAACATAATTAAGCAAACAACCTTTATTTAATGCTTACAAATAAAGTTTCTTAGAAGATGACATATGCTACCAGTACTAAAAGTGAATACATAAGACACAAAACACATGAAATGATTCAGGTGGTTGAAAGAAGCAAGGGTGTATCAAGAACAATATCACATTTCTTCACAAAGCAAACACACTCGGAGGGTGCGGTAGAACGCTAAAACATGACAAAAAAGAACAAAATCCAATAAATATGGTCATGCAAATAATGTAATGCACATGGATCTTAAGCCTGAAAACATTCTTCTCGATGTAGATGGTCATGTAAGATTACATTAACTTACGTATGTGATTTTGTCTTCTACATTAGGCATGCCACATGCCTGTGTATTTATTTTGAAGGGATTTGTGATTTGTTTCTAACTTCTATGTTGTTGTATTATTGCATATTTATGTGCTTGATATTAGGCTATGTTAACAGATTTTGGCTTGGCTAAGCAATTCAATGGCATTGAAAGATCAAATTCTATGTGTGGAATGAAATTGTAATGGGAAAAGGTCATGATAAGGCAACTGATTGGTGGAGTGTGGGAATTTTACTATATGAAATGCTTATCGAAAATGTTAGAATCTTGGTATTTTTTGTCTTGTAGTATGAAATAGTGGTCACACTTTTTTTGTCTTGTAGTATGAAATAATGGTGATAATATTTTTTTTTATTATTTTTCACTAGTGCAGAAAACGCATTTTATGATAATTGCAGGAGTCATAAAAAATGTGCTCTTTCTATGACACTACAAAAATCTGTCATAGTAAGTCTGACTTATTATGACAGGTCACTGAATACCTATCATAATAAGTGGTTTTTTTTTTCATATTATTCTCCATTCATAATAGTATTACCTAAATATAATATACAATTCCCAAATAAAATAATTTCATTGACTTACTTTATCCAATAAACATTATCCAAAAGAGACTTACTCTATCAAAGTATATATATATATATATATATATATATATATATATATATATATATATATATATAAAGGATCCTACAACCTTTAGAATTTATTCATACCTTCTAAAAAAGTCTAAACATTATACATATTTCACTATGAACCAACCACCATTCTAAAAATGATAGATCTGGCAATTTTTATCTATTGTTGTTGCAATAATCGAGCATAAGAAAACGTTAACTACTTCTAGCTACCAAACCAAACTAACACTAGTGCAGAATGGGGTTTTTAACTCGCCTTATAGGCCTCGGTTACAGTGGGACCGAAGCCTATAAGGAGGCGGTGGCATTTTTGAAATTTTTCTCAACATTTTGCCTCAGGTCCCATATCAACCGAAGTATATAACCAGTTTTATGCTTCGGTTCTCAACCAACCGAAGCCTATAACCCATCTGTGGCCCCCAGATTTACAAAACTGTCACTGACAGCACAAACTTTGGCCTCGGGTGTCGAAGGACCGAGGCCTATAACGGAAGATTTGGCCTCGGGTGGCGCAGAACCGAGGCCTATAGTTCTTTCTGCCTCGGGTGTTTACAGAACCGAGGCCATATCCTTTATTTATATTCCCAAATCGCGCGAACCCTCACTGTTCATCATCTTCTCTCTCGCGAAGGGATACCCCACCGTGCCCTCCGTCAGCGACCTCTCCATCCCCCTCTCCATCGCCGATTGCACTTCCGTCCACGAAGTTTGGGTCGCCGGTCTTGCTCCGCCATCGAACAGCAGGCGAAAAGGAGGCAGCCACCGTCGCGCCACCGTCGAAAAGGAAGCAGCCACCGTCGCGCCACCGTCCAGCTCTCGTTGCGACCTCCGTCGCGCCACCGTCGCGCCACCGTCGCTCCTCTGTTGCGGCCTCCTGCGCGCCACCGCTGCCTCTGGTTGTGCGTACGTCGCGCCCTCCGTCGTGCATTCGTCGCCCCACTTCGCCACGGTTCCCCACAGCCACCTTGCACTGCTGCTCCGTGTGACTGCTCCGGCGAGTATCTTGCGCCTCGTTCGCCATTTCCAACCACCGTTGCACCGCCAATTCTGTCCGGGGTAAATTCAAAACGCGTTATTTTTTTTTTCGTTTTGTATATTTTTTTATGATTTAGGTAATTGTTTTGCATTTTGATGAGATTTTTGGTTGATTTTTGCGTTTTTCTTTTGCTATTTTTACGGTCTCTTATTTATTTTATTACCTCT
>Ga0214545_1001255_pt1 | contig 46667 bp, 10 predicted proteins | sample CNSS4metaG_FD_160064 | JGI IMG/M metagenome (GOLD analysis project Ga0214545, IMG submission 160064) | Root nodule microbial communities from cowpea collected in UCLA plant growth center, Los Angeles, California, USA - CNSS4 | ecosystem: Host-associated > Plants > Roots > Nodule | place: USA... | reverse complement strand
CATGTGCAAGAAACTTGTGACTATCCCCGAGAAAGATGGAATCAACAACCATATATGAAGACAATAGTGTATTGTTCAATTGAAAGGATGATATAGATATCCAAAAATTCGTTCATCTGCAAATATGTCAAGTCTATTTGTAAAGTTTTTGTCAAGAAAAACTTTTGAGCAAATGACTAACAAATTCGGACTCTGTCACCTTAATGATGTAAGTTTACATGGGGGGAGAAATAGAATATGTGATGAATAATATTGTATTAAAGAATACAGAATGTTGTACTCTTTTTCCTTCACTAGGTTTTTTTATCCCAAAGGGTTTTTCCTAGTAAGGTTTTAACGAGGCACATTCTTTATCAATGGACACTCAAGGGGGAGTGTTATGAATTAATGATTGTCCATTGATTTGATATATTTACTCATATGATTCATTACTCTTTATGGTAAATATTTGTATTAACTAAGTTGATTTGTTTCCTTTATGGATTACATATTGTATCTATAAATAGGATTCTTCCTATCAATAATAATAGACAGATGAGTTGCTCCCTATTCTCTCATTCTCTATTCTCTCTTGTTTCTTCTCTTCTCTATTATCTGTCGTCATTTTCTATGTTATTCGCTTTATTTCATAACAATTTGTAATATTTTATTTCATACGTTTGATACCTTTTCCCAGCTATAGAAGTAACTAATATTAGGATCGTTTTTGTTTTCAACTATTTCAAAACATCAATTTACTCTTTATCGCACCTGTATTAAATTTACATTAAGACTAAGTTCAACCATTCGTATATTTTCAGAACGCATATATGTTTTATTTTTTATAATTTATATTTCAATTTAAAAAAAAAACTTCTTTAAGACACTTATAAATTTTATATTAATAAAAATTGTTAATTTGTTAGTAAGATTTAAAAGAAAAAAAAAACGCAAGTAGAAAATGAAGGTAAATTAGTGTCCAAATCAAGTACACTTTGTTTCACGAAATCCTTTTCTATTTTTCAAAATATGAAAGTGGAAATGTATGTTTTTGTGCTTGCTAGAATGCTGTAAAAAAAATTTCTTTCGTTTGTTTTTACGAAAATTACAATCCTTTTGTCTATATGGCTTGAATTTTCATGCTAAGGAGAGGATAAGTGATATTTTCATCGACATGAGAAGTTACAGTTTTTTTAAATTAAAATAGAATTTAAAAGGTACTCACCTGAATATGAAAAAATAATTTAGACATGCTTAGGAATAATTTTCCAATCATAAATTACTACAAATTACGTCACCAAAAATTGTAATTCGAATATTATATGACCATCAGAAATATAAGAACTTGTTTTGGAGTTCAAATATCACAAAAATAAGATAACTATTATCTACGTTATCTTACAGTGTGCAGAATGGTCATAACCAACTAATAATATGTTGTGGTGATCTTAATAATAATAGTGACTATTGTAACAACTATTCAAATTAATAAAATTAGATGATAATAATTACACTAATGAAAGTCAGATAAGTTGTTATAATATTAATGATGATTAATACTAATATTAAGAGTGTTTGTAAAACAGTCATAATTTTATGTTGATTAATAATAATTAATAATTAGTAAATAAGATGTATTGTAAGATTAAATATGTAATATCTGAAATTTATCCAAAAATATTTGAGTGGATTTTGTTTGATTCCCATTGAAGTGCGTAGAAGTAGATAAGGGTGCATATGTCGTATGTAGGGACTAATGGGAGCCAAATTCAGGATAGGATCACAAAAACAACACTTATCTTTCTCCTAACAAAAGTAACCTTCTCATAAATAATCTTTCCTTCTTATCCTCGTAATCATGTAAATGCACGTAATAAATTTTTATTCTTTATTTTCTTAAGTGAGTAGTTTTTTTATTTACTTACGTGTACTTTCACGTTAAAAAGTATACTTACTCTAATTATTTATTTAGAAGTAGTTCAAAATTTATATGTTAAAACTTCAATTATTTAGTCATTTATTACGTGTAATTTACATTAAGATGATATTTTTAGAATGATCAAGTTTATCTCTATTCTTAAAACTAAAACTTTTATTCATGTCTAAATTCCAATTCATTTTTCAATGATCAGGTAACAACAAATAATATAATATTTTATCATACACATTAATAATTAAGATATAATAATTAAATATCAAATACAACATATTGCATAGAAAAATTATAAAAAGCATAAATTTATTACATCCAATTCTAATAAAATGAGATTTTAACTATCCTTATATGCATCTAGAATAGATAAGTCAGATAATATCATGGAAGAATATAAATTTTGAATATTCTAGAGTCACGATTAATCCTAAACCCTAAACATCACACTTTTTTTTTTCATTCATGATATATTAACCACTTCCAAAATTTATCTTCTCACAAAATGATTATACACTCTCGTTGAACGATAAACGGATCAATAATTTTTCATTAAATTAACATTAAAATTGTTTTAATAAAAATAATTTACTTTGTTGATAGTGTAGTTAATATAATTTTAATATCAATTTTGATCGAACATTATCTATCTGTTTAAAAAAATTAACGAAAAAAAGAAATTACATCATTTTTTTTAAATCATAAATTGAGACTGAACAACCAAATTAATATTTTTTTCAAAAACAGAACCAATAATTAAATTAAACCATTAAAAAGATGGTAATGAGCGAATAGAAGGATGTGACGTGCGAATGAAGATAATTTCAACTACCGTATCCATTCACCTCTGCCTAAACCTCATTGCAACAATGGTTGCATTCTCCAACCAGATAAGTGTAAAAGTTGAGTGGCCAACCAAGATCCAAACCAGAAAAACAAAAATAATAATAAATTGTTCACATACAATATACAAGATTGTGTTTTCATGTAAAATCACCATCATTCATACATCATTCAGACGCGTAAAAAACTATAATGTTAAACAAAGTTACCATAAAATATGTAAAACTATTAACTCAATAAACAAATGTACTACTGAAATTTTTGTAAATTGGATGCATTTTTACGGGAGAAAGAAATAGAAGAAGATTTACTTGTAAAAAATAAACAGAAATTTTATGATTATGCTATTAGGATAAAACTAATCAAAAATTTAATTTTGAGATAAAAAATTAAGAAAAAAAAAATTCAAACATTTATTGCAATCTTTAATTTCGAAGAAAAAGCTAAGGCAAAAGTGACTCTGAGCGTGGACGGCAATGCAATAGCCATAAACACTCTGAATGTGATATTTTACCGCTTATCGTATTATCGCACATGTTTTTGCTCCTCTTGTCTCAACAATGTCTTTTATTAATTAGATTGTTGTGACTCACTTACAAAATTTTATTTTAAATAAATAAATATTTATTCCATCATGTTTTAAGAAAATATATTAACTATCTTTATATTTGATAAAATAATATTCACCTTCCTTATTTTATTCACAATTTTTAAAAGTTTTCTATAAAAAATATTTAACTTTTATATTTCAAAATTTTAAACTCTAATTATAATTATAATTATAATTATAATTTAATTTTAATCAATATGATATAAAATAAAATAACATGAAGAATTATTACTCATAAAAATACAGAGCTATAAGAGTCATTTGTTGAAAATATAAAAACTAATATATATATATATATATATATATATATATATATATATATATATATATATATATATATATATATATATGGCAAATTTACTAGACCCACACTCTCTCTCTCCGAGTTGCTGCCACGTCTGTATCGGTCATAAATAAAATTATTTATACTCAGCAATTTATAGTTTCTTCTTTCAATGTGAAGGGTTGATAATTTTATATTCGCATGGAAATGAAAACGATGTTTTAAAGTAACTTTTTTAGTTTTAGTTTTCGAAAATATCGGTTAGAAGGTTAAATATATTTTTTATTTCAGTAAAATTTTAAAAAGTTAAATATGTTTTTGGTCATCTAATTTTCAATGAAAATTGAAATTTGTCATTTTTTAAAATTTTGGTTAAATTTAGTCCCTTAACTTTATATATGTGTATATTTAGTTCTTTAAACTAAGTTTTGTTAAGTTTATTTGATAGTTCAAATACATTTCTTAATAGCATTTAAATTGTTTATATTATTTGACACATTTATGCTTTAATGTTAGTTAAAATGCGATTATGAAACGCGTTTGAAACTATAAGAAAACATTACATTATTAACTAAAAAAAATTGTCAATATAATAACATCTACGGTCAGATTTTTGCTGACGAACTTTAGAATTTTGATTACTAACATATATTTCCATTAGTAAAGGATCAACAAGGTAGAATCCATTAGTAATATAGACATTACGTCGATAAATTTCATTGGTAAAATGGATGCCAATGTTTTTACTTTAACTTTGATCATGTTGTGGTAAGATATGTTCTTGAGTCATTAGAGTTTAGGATTATATAAGTGATCTTGTAATTCTTGGAACTCTATTGATTTAGTGAAATCCTTTTAAGTTCGGGTTGCTTAGAAGAAGACTGAATATAGATTCATTTTGAATCGAACCAGTATAAAAATTGTTGCATTCTCTTATTTCTTTCATCGTTTTTGTTATTGCTAATTGATTCAATTAATCCATTAATGCAACATTGATAAAATTGATAAAATGATTGAAGCATTATAAAGATTGAAAAACAATTCAAGAATCTTTTAAAACAGTAAAATCTTGAAAATTCAATTCACTTCCTCTTGATTTGTGTACATTAGACGTATCTGTATTATCATATCATTGTCTTCTATTCTTCATTTTCTTACCGTTTAAGAACATGTGAAGAATAGTTAAGATCAAACAGGTGATTTTTTTTTAATTAAAAACATATTTAATATATCATGTAAAATTTTAGGTCAAATTACTCTTTTAGTTCTTATTCTTGTTTATAAATATCAAATTGGTAAATTTTTTTGTCTTAATCTGATTATGATTTTTTAAAAGTGGTTCAATTTAATCTTTACTATTAATTTTTTTACAAACAGTGTTATAATCAATGTCACATATTAATTTGTGATTTTTTAGAATTTAATACTTGTTATAAAAAATAAATGACAAAAACTACATTGAATCACTTTTAACAAAATCATAACTAAACTAAGACAGAAGAACTAAAGGATCAATTTAACAATTTTTCTACAAAATAAAAAAAAAATTAGCCAAAATCTTAACCATTGAATTTGAATAACTTTTAGTGCAACGAATGAGAGGAACTTTGAATTTTAGAAGTGCAGAAACAATAAGATATTTATCCCTTACATTTCTAGAAGCATTGTACTCTATCATTTTTAATTTGAAGTTGATCTGCCACGAATGCACTACTTTTGGGCCCAATTAGGAAAATAAAGTGACATGGACATTCTCCTTATCCCTGCAAGAAAAGGAACACCTCTCATTTTCAATCAAATCGAATTAGAGACATTTTCAGCATCAGATCCAAAAATATGTCATAGTTTAACTAATTTAATATTTTTATTTTTTAACAGTTAAGATATATTATTAAAATGTTTTTTTAAGTTATATATATGAAGAATCGTGTTATTTAAGAATAAGAGTAATTCAAAATAATAATATTGAATAAGATTAACAGAATTTAAAATTTGTGTATATTTAAGTAAATAAATAATTTCACAAAAAGAAATACAATTTTATATTATAAAATATATTTTTAATGGAGGGTTAAAAATATAAAATATCCTTTAAAAAAAGTTTTGAAACACATTTTAACTTTTTTTGAGACATGAAAGGACTAAAATTTATTGGTCTCTTTGACAAAATCCTCTGCATGTATGAGAGAGGGAAAAATCCAATCTCTTTAGCTGTATTGAAAGATTCACAACGATTTCAATTTTCGAGTAAATTGTTCGTTTTTAAAGTAATTTACTTTGCCGGAGGATTTCCTGAGTTATTTTATGGACAATGCTAATCACATATTCCAAGTATATTGATTATTGAATAATTAATGTGTACGGATATAATTATTTTATGTTATAAATAATTAACTACACTAGTTAAAATAGTACAAATATACATAATATATTTTATAGGAGAATGTTAATCAATGCTCTAACAGTATTTGTTAAGAAATTATTAATATATATCTGTATTATATTTTTATATTAAAAATTGAAATAATTAAATACATTAATTAAAATAGTATAAATACATATTACGTATTTTTTTAAAGACAAAAATATTGTTTTAATTTTTAGAAAAATTTTTTTTGATACAAAACAATGATTTTGAAATTTTTATAATTTTAGATGTTCAATACTATTTTTTTTTGTGATTTTTCTGTTAACTTAAACTTTGATATGTTTAATTATATTTAATTTTTAGCAACATTAAAATATATTTATTTTATTATTTAATTTTTTTTTTACTTTGTATTGATAAACATTAAATAAAATGAGATAAATATCCGTTGAGCTTGAACATAAGAAGAACGAAGATAATTTTTTTGTCTGAGGATAAGATAATGAAAGTCGCCCCATTCCGTTAGCATCCTTTTTACATGTTTGAATCTTAAATTGATCATCCAAGTCAATAATATAAATATATATAATATAAATGTCCATAAATATACTCATAAATAAGTTAAGAATATATTTTTTAATCAATAATCAAATAAATGGCCATGAAGATAATATTTGAATAGAACTTGAATTATTATAATAGACAATAAAAAAATGTTAAACACATACAAAACAATATAAGAGTTTTCACGAGTAAACAAAAGTTATATGAAAATGACAATATACTTGGAATGTGATATTAAAGAATGTGTTATGGAGAGTTACACTTATGGTATCAAACTATTAAGTCAAGGAATTTAACTCTTAAATTTATTGAAACTTCTCAAATTTAAAAATGTATTGGTTCAATAACTTACAAGGATTTACCACGAAAAAAAATAACGTAACAATTTCTTAGAAATAATTTCTCTTGATAAAAAAGTTCTCACATTTTTAACACTAACAAAAATTTAAAATGACACTAAAAGAAACTCACTTGATATCTCCCACATGTTATTACTTCATATTTTGACTTACCCTTATCGTTTTCATTTTTTTCAACATGGTTTAGCTATGGTAGTTGATTCTTTTGTCCAATTCTTTTAGTCGTTAGTTGGTTCATATCAATCTTATCCTTTGATTCAACATCATGATATGAGAAAAACTTCTTCCACAACCTTAGAATGAGAAAAAGACAAGGACAGGATTTAGCATTGAATGTTAGGACTAAGAATTTTTAAAACGTAGTACAGTGAGTTTAAGAGAATGTCTGAATGGTAGAATGCTTTAAATTAAAAAAAAAGAAAAAACTGAGCTGTTAGGAATATAATATAACTATGAAAAAAAAAAGTAGGCAATTATTACCAGATTCATTTAACTTTTGGTTACTAAAAAGTATTAATATAACTATTATAATTTTTCAATCACCATATCTTCCATTATATGACATTGATGTATAAATATATCTTAGGTTAAAATACTCCGTTAGTCTTCGTTTTTGTAGTAAAATCTCGATTTGATCCTCGTATTTTTACTAGTCTCAATTAGGTTCTCATTTTTGTAAATTAGTATCAATTAGGTCCTTTTCGTTAGTAGAGAACTAACATCGTTAAGTAGGTGCCACGTGTCAGCTTCTCGTTTTTTTGAATTTTTATTATTTTTTAAATTTTTTAAATTTTTTTTTTAAATTTTTAATTTTTATTTTTAAAAATATTTATGTCACGTGTCAAGTTTGTAGTGTGTCACGTGTCAATCTAATATGGTGACAGTGTCAAATTATTGTATGAATCTCAATTTGGTCCTCATATTTGTTAATTTAATTTCAGTCCCAAATTTTTTTAAAATAATTTTAATTTCATGTGCTCCAAATTTAGAACAAATTTAATTTTTTTATAAATGTAATGATGATACTTTTATTACAAGTGATATTTCTATTACATATTTTTAACAACATTTAATTTATTTAAATTTATATTTTACATTAAACTTTATTTTAAAATTATAAATATATAGATTAATAAATTTATATTCGAAATATTTTTATAATATTCAATATCAACAATATTTTAGAGTTGGCTTAAAAATAACAATTTTATAAATTCAAATGTAAAATTTTAAAATAATTTTATAAAAAATTAAAATAAATATATTTAAAATTTTAATATTAAATATAATTAATATTATTAAAATATTTAATAAAAATATCAATTTTAATAAAAATAATCATAACATTATATAAAAGTAAAATTTGGTCTAAATTTGGAGTGCCTAAAATTGGAATTTTTAAAAAAAAATTGGGACTTAAATCAAATCAATTTAACAAATATGATGACCAAATTGAGATTCATACATTAATTTGACACGTATCACCATATTAGATTGACACGTGGCACTTCTACAGAAGTGACACGTGGCATAAATATTTTAAAAAAAATAAATAAAAAATAAATAAAAATTCAAAAAAACGAGGAGCTGACATGTGGCACCTACTTAACGGTGTTAATTATCTACTAACGGAAAGGACCTAATTGATACTAATTTACAAAAATGAGAACCTAATTGAGACTAATAAAAATACGATGACCAAATTGAGATTCTGCAACAAAAACGAGGACCAATAGAGTATTTTAACCTATATTTTATTACATGTATAAATTTGTGTGTTAACTATTTGTATAGAGTAGTATTAATGCGTACTTACACTAATAAATTTATTTATCAACCAAAAGAAATTTAATATCTAACCGATATATGAATGTTTTGATAAATCACCCAACAGAATAAAAATAAAAGTATTAAATATATTTTGGGTATCATTTAGTTAAAATAAGTATTTAGTCGTGTAATCCCTATAATAATTTCAAGTCGGGTAGTATTTTTCTTTCCTTAGTTGAAATTTTTAGGACATTAATTTTATAGTATTGATAGTGTGAAATATATTTTTATACAATTAAGTAATTAAACACTATAATATGATTTTAAAATTAGTTTATATATAAAAATAAATAAATATTAAAAAAATCATATAAATATTTTTTAATGTTTTAATTGATTATTTAATGTTTTTAATTGAATAAAATAAAATAATTATTATATTACTCTTATAACTCATTATTAGAATTTAATGTATAAATGTTAATAATTTAAGTTACAATATTATATCATATTTACATCTTTAATAGAATATAATATATAAAAGTTAATATTTTAAATTAATTTTTAATTTAAGAAAAAAAAGGAAAAAAATATTCTCTTTTAACAAGTTGAAAATGTGAATCCAATGTATCTTCTTTTGGACATGTTCACGGTCGAGTTTTAAGTGGTGACCCACTTTACCGTATCTAATTGCATGACAATGATAAATGATTCCAATCTATTTTATTGGGTTCAAATAAAAGTAGCTAACATACAGAGAAAAAAAGACTATTATTTCCTACACCCATTATTACTGTCGCTATATAGGAAGAAGAGAGAAAATGGAAAAAAAAAAAAAAACTTGTTTCAAAAAAGCTTTTTCTGAAACACATTTCATGTTTTCTAATCCGCTCTTTTTGAAACATATTCCATTTAGGGATGTCTTGGAAAACTCGTTTTGAAAGGTACTATATGGACTCTCAAACAATTTTTCGGGCTATTCTATTCTATTCCATAATTAATTTTTGATATTTAAGAGATTAATTTAAGAATGAGGCAATTCAAGAGTAGTCTTAACTACAAAACTCTTATTAATTACACAAGTCTTAATTATGAAAGTCTTTTAATTACATATTTTCTAATATTTAGGAATGAGAAAATTTAGAAGAGTAATTCATTTATTTAGAGACTTTGAAATTCTTTGAAATAATTTGGATAGGAGGTCGAGCCAAAGTCAGAGACTAAGACAAGTCAGTTAAGATTGAAAGTCAAGCTGAGTCAAACAAGATCGAAGGTCAAACTGAATTGGTCCAAATCGAGTCAATCCAAGCCAAAGTTGAGACAAATTATTTTAGTTCAAAGGTTGACCTAACTCAATTCAGACTCAAGAGTATAATTGAGTTTGAATTAAAATATAAATTAAATTGTTTTATCTAAACAATAAAATTGAAATCTTAAAGATAGTTTAATTACTTAATCCAAACAAAGTATTTAAGAAATAAGAAGAATTCAATTGTAAAAGTAAAGTTGAGTTTGACTTAAAATATAAATTAAATTATTTTATTCAAACTAGAAAATTGAAATCCATGATATTTTAGTTACTCAATCCAAACAAAATATTTAAGAAATGAAAAAAATTCAATTGTAATTAATTTAAATATTATGTATTTTAATTTCTTGAAATTGTTGAAATCCTTCCTCTAACCACAAAGTTAATGTATTATAAAAGTTTTGTTCCAAAAATTTTAACCTGAAAAGTTTGTTCCAAATTTTTTTCAAAACATGTATTCCAAAAGTCAGTTTCACAAAGGATAAAATGATCATTTTGAAAATTTAAGGAGAAAGTGAAGAAATTGTGGGGTGCAGAAAGTAAAAGCCTACAGAAAAAGTTAGAGTTGGACTTTTGTATTATTTGGGTGAAGAGTAGTTAGAGGAGAATAATAGAACGACGGGTGAATTTGGAAAGTAGAAAGTACAAATAGTAAAATTCCCGAAAGAAACACACTTTTCTTTTCTTTTCTCTTTTCTTCTCATTTTTCCTCCTTGAGAAATAATGTAATTTTACAATTATTAAAATAATATTTAAAATTATAAAATATAGACTCCTTTTGAGATACTTTAATATTGTCTACATGATTCAAATCTTCAGATTCTTTTCATTTTAAAATTAATTGAGGCTTATTGATGATGCATATCTACTAAAACTTCTTAAACTTTGCAACAGAAGAATATGTAAATAAAATGAATTGGATAAGTTATGTTAACCCAAGGACACTTCAATCCGAAAAACGTGTAAACTCGAAATATAGACAACTTCATACTAAATTTTAAAGTTCGCAACTAAAATATGTTTGACTCTCAAACGTATATTAACATATAATTGAATTGCGATGAGAGAGATTGAGCATATACAATTTTAAATTTTTCATAAAGATAATTTTAAATTTATAATTTTTAAATATTATTCTGATAGTTAACATCTTTGAACACACTAAATTACAATGTAAAACACATCTAGCTAATTAATATTATTCGGTGGGATGTGTTTAACCGTTATTATGTTATAATTATCAATTGAAAAACTTAAAAAATAGTTAAGAGGAAAAGTGGTTTATTTAATATGGAGTTTAAATTTTTTATCATTAAAATAAAAAGTTTGAGTATAAAAACTAAATATTCGAGGTTCACTTTAAAAAATCATCATTTTTCTAAAATTATTTTTTTCTCTTACTTCTTTTTAAATTTTGAACAATTTATTCGTCTTTTTTATAATTATAATTTGTCATGGAAATCCTAACATCAAGTTCAACAATCTTACCTAATCAAAATTTTCATCTTAGTAAATTTATCTTTATCTTTTTGATTGACTCAATTTTTTAAAGTGAGATATTATTTACATGTGACTCAATTAGGCTCAAGATGAATCTATATTTGTCTAAGATCATTAAGATATATTCATATTGTTGATTTGAGTTTTCTGTGTACATGTGTTGTATTCTGTGAGGATAGAAACTTTATGAACCTTTTTAGAGTCAGAAAGCTTAATCTTGGTAAGACAACCTAGCTCATTTTCTACTAGTATTATAAGTTATATGATTTGGTTGTAGGGATGATGAGATCACCACAATTGAATCTAGTTCTTTGATGGATTTTAGTATTCGATGGTTGTTGAATGTTTAAATGAGTCATTTGAATTTAATGTTTTGTGGTTTTGTGAGTAGGGAATGGGAAAAATATATCAATTGAGTCAAATTAATTCAATTGAATGCTTTTTTAAACTAAATATATCATATTAGGTACAAGAAATGAGAAGTAAAATTAAATTTGAACTAATTTGATTTATGATTTGTGATGTTAAATTTTATGAATTATACAAACTCGCTAGGCAAGCCCTCCAATCGCTCGACTAAATTAAAGATTTTAAAATCCAAAGAGCTCAACAACATTGTCTCGTTAGGCAAGCCTTCAAGTAAGGTTCCCATTATTTTGGATTGCTAAGAAAACCAATTGTTCGCTAATTAAATCTCTTTTTATAAACTATCTGAGAGCTTAAGGTGGCTTAGCCACTGTGCAAGTTTGACTTAAGTAGGAAAAATTATTTGGTAAAAGCTTGCAGTACTTGATCACTAGACGAGTCAAGTATCTCATTGAGCAAAATTTATTTAATTAAAATTCTAAGAGCTTATAGGAGATTGGTCATTAAGTGAGGTAACTTCAAGAGGTGTCTTGCCAGGTGAGTGAGTACCCTTTCTCGTCAATAAGCTTGCTAAGCGAGAAAATATTCTTATAATGAATGAAATCAATGTTTTTAATTTCTAAAATATGTTTAAATGATTTAAGTGGTAGTGAATGATGAATTGTATGATATTTTTGATTTAAATGTGTTTAATTGAATTGAAGTTTAGAATGATTTTGTATTAGAATATAAGAATGTATGCATGAATGAGTATCTCATGAGTTATTGAGATGTGACATTTTGTATAATATGAACATAATTATTTTAAAGGAGAAAATGCTATATGTGTGTATTAAATGAGGATTCTAAAAAGACATTATTCTGACTTTACTAATATTGGATTCACATAAATGAAAATGTTAGGTGATGAAAGTCAATAGAGGTTCTTGTGACCTAGTATACTATGTGAAAAAAGAATTGTGTTTGGTAGGTCATGAGGAATTTCTTTTATCATATGAGAATAACTTAGTTTCTTGAGATGTAGCTTTGTGTTAGGCCGATGAAAATAATACGTCTTGGAAAGTCCCACATCGCCTATGATAAGCTAGGGAGTGGGTGTTAGTGACTATATAGTGAACTCTAAGTTCATGATGTTCCTTGCCCAAAGTCAAAGACACTTCTATCCAGTATTTGATTTTTTTTATACTCCTCTGTAAGGTGTTGTAAGGTATAGTTAAATTTTTGCTTTGGAAACTGTGGGTGTATTTGGGATCAAAGGGCATGGTAGAAATTTTTCTGTGTGTTGTAAACATTTTCATATTGTGATTATTCTTCGGTTGTCTTTAGACAACGATATAATTACTACAAGAAAATTTCCAATTAGAAACAAAAATAATTATTTCCTATAGTGACCAATTTACTATTAATTTATAAAATAAAAAATTACTAGTATCTAAAATAGTCACTATTATATATAAAAAATTATAATTAGTCACTAATTAATTAGAGACCAATTTAGAAACTAAGTCATTTTGATAGTCAAAACCTAGGTAACTAAACCCATGGTAGTAAATTTTAAAGACCAATTTAGGATTAATGATAATTTTTTATTCATTATAGTGACTATTTTAATAACCAATAATTTTTAGTTTTGTTAATTAGTATCTAAATTGGTCATTATAGTTACTAATAATTATTAGTCGCAAAAAATTGATCAATATTTAAAAATTTTCTTGTAGTGTATTATGTCTCTTTGTGTTAATTTTATTTATCTGTTAATGGGGTAATGGGGTAATTCTTGCGAATGATATGTTTTTACCATATATGTGCAGGTGCGAGTAATATGGCTATGTATGTAATGTCAACACTTTCTTATGTTTAATTCAACATTGTCTTTCAAAAGTAGACTCTAGTATCTGTGATGATGTAATGTCAATGATTGATAATACAAGAGATAGCTAGTTAGTCTAAAGATGTGTAGCTACTTGATTCTAAATTATTATGATTGATTATACAAATTATTTGTTGGATCATATCCATTAGATTATTTTTATAAAATTTAAAAATAATACTAGCTTATCTTGTGTCTCTGCGGTGTTGCTTGTAAAATTGTAATGATCGTATATTACAATAATATTTTAAGTGGAGGTTTTCAGCGATGATATATGAAGAAGACTTAAGATTTTTTTTTATTGTAACATGTGCATATATGTTATTATATGTAACTTTTAAATTCTTTATGAAGACGGGGAGAATAATTATATTTTAAAAAATATTTCATTTTTTTTATTAATATACCTATGTATATTTAACCTGTGTTTATATAATTAATAATAATATAATTGTTAAATAAACTTCACATTAATAACGATTATTCAGAGTTATTGAAATAACCAAATTGAGCTAGATTCAAAAGATAAAAAGGTTAAATTAAATTTCTTTTAAAATATCGATTTGAATTTAAACAATAAAGTAAAGACTAGAAGAGTGACTTTACCTTAAAAATAATATATATATATATATATATATATATATATATATATATATATATATATATATATATATATATATATATTACTTTTACTTTTTCGCAATTATGGTAGTGCCGTAGGTTATTTATAAGGTGAATTGTTCGAACATGTGATTTAATAATGTACCATCATTCATTCTCATTGGATGATTTGAGATGATAATATATATTTTGTTACCACGTTAAATATATATATATATATATATATATATATATATGATATTTATTAAAATTAATAAAAATTAAACATAATTAATTTTAATATATTATATGTAATATATAATAAATAATATATTTAAACGTACATAAAGTGACATTAAACTCAACTTTTACAAAATATTAAACTCATTAGATATTTTTCAACATCATTTAAGTGATGTGACTGAAACTAGTAAAACAGGTTTGCCTCGAATTGTCTCTAATATTAGTTGTTTGTGCCAAATTGGATAAAAAACAACTTCTTAAATTCGGTGTTAAATTGAGTTTTGCCGGATTTGATTCACTGATGGTTGCATCAACTTATTTTTGAAAATAATAATTATAATTTAAAGATTAAAAGATCATTTTATCGTATCTATCTATGACAGAAAAAAATTAAAATTTGAAATTAGCATTATTTAGATTACGTAAATTAAAAAGCTAAATGAATTTGATTTTTCAATTTAGAATTATCTTAATTTTTTTTTAAATCGGAATAAAAACCCGCCATTAACCCCACAAAGATCGGTCCAAAATACTTTGACCCATTTTGCGGGATCACCATAATTTCTCCACTACCTTTGATTTTTTGTGGTACTTTGACACACACAAAAAAAGAAAAAAAAAGAAAAAAGAAAAGAAAATTTACTCTTTGACATTACTTTTTCTCTCTTCTTTTTCTTTAGAAATAGAAAATAATTTTACCAGGTGTCAAATAATTTTTTTTTCCTCTTTTGAAAACACAATCATACAAATAAGCACATTTCAGTAATTTGTCTTATCTTCCCTGTAACGTAACTACAGGAAGAGTAGTTGGCACCCAAAAAAGTAGAAGGGACACCAATTCTTAAATCAGATCTTTATGGCCTTTGAATTTATCAGCTTATCAGATTGGATCTAGAAATGCCAACTTGAAATAAAATAACAATTCAAACTAAAAATCAACCACTCATTGCTGATTGTACAGGGAATCTACATTGTCATCAATATATTTGCATGACAATTTTGTACTTGTATACATAATATCTGAAGAGAATCCAATTTCTCTAGCAGAAATATGAACCATGATTCTTCCACCCAACCCAGATAAATAAATCTGATAAAATTTCAATCAAACAGGGGCACTCCCACACACCCAAATTCTACAACACATAATCATCTTCATCCAATTTATCTCCAACGCGGCTGAATTCAAACCACTTCCTAGACTTACAGATGTTCATGAAATAATATAAAGCAATCCCAAGAGAGGTCAAGAAGAAACTAGCCACATAAACAATTTTTGAAGCCACACTCATGACATACACCAGAAGCACAGAGGGGACCAAACACATTAGGACCAAACCAGAGAACCCCAATGGAACCTCAAATGGTCTTTTCAAAGCTGGGAATTTCCTCCTCAATCTTAGGAATGCAGCAAACTCCAAAAGCATTCCCAAACTGTACAAGAAATTCACAGTGGATATGATATCTGTGAAGGATAAGAAACACATGGAGATTGCAATAACCGTTGAGACCAGAATAGCCATCCAAGGAGTGTTGAACCACCTTGACCTTTCTCCAAAAATTCTTGGTAAGAATCCCAAATCAGCCATACCCAGAAGTTGGAATGCAGCACTGCTGAGTTGAGCTTCAAACAGTCCAATTATTGACAAAACAGCACCCACTTCCATCCAAATTTTCAACCATTTCCCAGCAATGATCTCAGCCACATCTGCAAAATACCCTCCAACCCAACTTTTCTGGTCAAGTGGCATAGCCCCAGTGGCAGCCAACAAGGGAATTATGTAACCCAAACAAGTAAGCAACCCTGCAGATAACAGAGCCTTTGGGAATGTTCTATGAGGTTCCTCAACTTCACCAGCAAGAGTACTGGCACTGTCCCAAAAGTTCAAGTTCCAAAAGATGGTGTTGAAGTAGAGTGTCCAGTCCCTCTCCACACCCTCCTGACCCCAACTTAGCCACCTGCTGGGATCAATCTTGGGCAAGGAAAACAAAGAGAGTAACACAAAAGGCAATAGGGAAACAACCCCCAAAGCAACTGCAGTATAACCCACTATAGCCAAACCAGAATAGTTGAGAAAAGACAACGTGCAGGTGGAGAGGATTATCGACACAAAGCGGGGTGAACCAGAAGACAAAGCCGGAATCACTAGTTTGAGATAATCTATGCAGAGAACTGGGTATGAGGCTAAGTTGATAACCCCACTGTAGAACTTCCAGAAGCCCATGAGGGAACCCCAGAAGGGACCAAAGGCTTCATTAGCCCATATGACAAACCCACCATTACCGGGGAACGTTGTGGCCAATTCTGCAGTGAGGAGAGCCTCAGGGATGCTCCAGATGAAGGGGAAAACCACAAAGCCAAGGATTGCAATGAGGGGACCTGCAGCCCCCACTGCAGGCTCTTCACCATAGGGGCCTCCAGCAACTTCAAAATAGATGAGAAAAACCAAAGGGAGAAGTGCTAGCTTCTTGTGTGGCTTGGTGTTGGCGCCATGTTGCTCTCTCTCTGTCCCTTCTCTGTGGTCTAAAAGATGTTGCAGAGAAGTTGGAGTTGAAGAGTGGAGCGAATCCTCCATGTTGAGTTGATTGATTGGATTGGAAGTGTGAATCAAAGCCTTTATGAAGATTCCATCCCAATTGGACGAGATTCCAGTGGATTAAGATACCAATCAGAGGGTTGGAAGTAGATATTTTTGTTTTCTCCACTGTCTAGTTTTCTTTGCGTAATTCTCACGAACACCTTTTATGCTTGCATTCCCATTCCAAACCTAGCCAACAAAGTACCTCATATTTGTCCCCTTCTTGGTGTACTCTAGCCCTAGGAAACTCACAATTCTAGGCTTCCATTTCGTGAAAAAAAAAATTGACCCAACTATTTCCGTCGAAATTGGAACGCATTTTTGTAGCAGAGATTCCATTTTTGGGAAAAATAAATAAATAATTATTTTTCCTCATTGATCCAAACAATTTGGGAGCTACGTTGTTAGTTTGTGTTGGAGGAGGAAGAACAAGAGCAGCAATTGAGGAAGCTTCCTCTCACCGTTTTCTGTTCTCAAGTCTTTTCAAGTTTTCAAATATCTGGAGTTTGATTAACGAGTAATTATGAACACTTATTCAATATTTTAGTGATTTTCTATATAACATAATCAAGATAAATAATGTTAAGCGTTTATAATTACTTATAGAAAATTATAATACAATAAATTAAAAAGACTTTATTTCTCTTGCAAGGAACTTTAAAGATTTTTGCTGAATAAGGTATGAAAGGGACGATACACACTATATTGAATTCATTATTCTTAAAGTTATCTTTTACACGTCTTAAAAAAAGGTGGCCACGCAGAACTTATGATAATATAATATACTATTCATCTTATAAGACATGGGAAATTATATATCAATATTCAATATCTTTTTAACGACTTAAAAATTGTCTCAGAAAAAATTATTTAATCAATAAAATATTTACTTTATTTTTCTTCTTTGAGGAGAAGTTTACTCACACGCGCGTAATGTTAGTATTTGACTTTGTTTCAAATACAATGATTTTTAAAATAACATATCTAAAAATAAATAAAAAAATATGCAGAAAATATTTTTAAATTTCAATATATAAAAAAGTATTGCGTAGCGGCCTTTTGTTTCTTGGCCGTAAAACAAACTAAAATCTTTTCAGACACATCACCATCTTTTTGAATTTTTTATTTTTTATTTTTGTTTACGCTAGCTATTATTATTAATTTAGAGAATAATCATTATATTTATTTTGCTAGAATATTATTTTATTTGCTTGAGATATAAAAATGAAATAAATTATTAGAAAGCATTTGTTTACAATTACTCTCCAACCTCCATAAAATTGTTTCAGAAATATTAAAAACAATACCTATTTGATTTAATCAGATCTGTTTCTCGTTAGTTTAATCAATTTCTACTTTATTCTTTTTGTTATGAGAACCTTACTACGGAGATCGCGTTCTAACATTATTAGTTAAATTCGAGTTTTTTTTTTTTATATTTACACGTATTTTTTTATGAAAAAAAATCAGTGTAATCAAATTAAATAATTCAAAGTCAAAACTGCTAGTTTAACTTATTAGATTTGGTATCAGTTCATTTTGCGTATTGGTAGTTGGACTATATTTGTTGAAATAAAATATATTTTAATTTTTAAATTAGCAATTAAAATCAAAGCAGACAAATATTTTACTTTTGAGAACCAAGTATGATTACGATATATACTTTTATTTAATAACAAATTAATTTATTATCTACCGAAACAGCTAAATAACATGTGCAGGATTATTGATTAAACTAACACATTTATTGTGTACATTGAGAGAATGGTTATTTTTCAACCGACCTCCCAACGTTGGTTTCAAATTAGTTTTTCTTGCCCAGTTGAAAAATCAGTTGTTGAAACACCTTTGTTCTTCTCGTTTTTTTTAGATGTTTACAATTAAAATTTATTTAAATGTTCTATTAATGAATAAGCTCTTCAACACTAATAATTGAAAGTAAATATTATCATAGAAAAACATATCATTTACCGTTATATATATATATATATATATATATATATATATATATATATATATATATATTAAGATCTTTTATGTAATTTAATTTCTTTATCATAAGATATAGAAAAAAATAGGTAAAGAATAGTATTTATAGTTTTTAAAAGATTATATTTGATTATTTTATTATTAAAAGTTGAATTATAAATAGTTTTCTGATTATTGACTTTCATTTAAAAAAATATTTTATCTAAAACTATTCGTAGACTCTCTTCTACCTTTTCTTTAAGTCATAACATAGAATTCTACATATATGTCTAATTAGAACTGAAAACATGATAAGTTCACTTTTTATGTATTTGTAGAGACATTTACAATTGATTTTGAGAATCATGCATGTACTTGAAATAAGTTCAAAGTAAATATTTGTTTAGTTGTGATCTTTGTGATACATGTAGTTCTTTAATTCGATATTTGTGTACGTAGTTAACATATTTTGTGTAATATAAAACTTTACGAGCATCTGTGAGTAAAGGTTGTTTTCTACAATGGAGGCTCGTATGAATTTAAATATGTTGTTGTTTGATAAGATGTAATTAGTATGACAATGTATTATGATGAATTTTTATGTGGAATTTGATTTGAAATGATGTCTCTATATAAGTGAATTGTTGAATTAATGTTTCATATGTGATATGAGTTGTTTGCATTTATGGTACCTCTGATTAGTTGTGTGAATTATATAGACTTGTCTAAGGTTGTGCTTTAACTATAATTTTGTGTGTTTTCAACTAAAAAAATAGTGAGAAGCCTAAATAGGTTGGTCAGGAGCATAATCACATGAGAACTTGGTCTGCTAAATTATGCAGACTCGTTGGGCGAGTTATTCCTAGTTAGGTGAGCTTATCAAAAGCGGTGTTAGGAGGTATACTCACTGAGCGAGTAAAAGCATGGTTGAGCGAGTGGAGAAATGCTAAAAATTCGAGAGCAAGGTGTGTGTTTGACTCGATGGATGAGTGAGTCTCATTACATTTTTTAAGGAATATGTTTATGCCATGTCAGAGAGCATCAAAGTTATATTCTAACTAGGCGAGTATTGTGTCAATGGGTGAGTCTCCTCCTATGAACACTCATTGAGCGAGATATTGACTCGTCGAATGAGAATATACCAACATTAAACGATGAAGTTATAGTTTATGTCTTACAAATTATATTATGAATTAATATAAATTTTTGTTTTTTACATGTTAAACGTGTTTTATGTAAATATTTGAATTATTTTCACCGTTTGACATATTCGCACTTTATTGTCAAATGAGAAACGTGTTTGACACATACAAAAAATTTAACATAATTAAATTAAAAGGTCTATATTTTTTTTAATGTTTAGACACTAAAATGTATCAAAGTTTTGAATAAGAAAAAATTCTAATTTTACGTCAAAAATAGACTAAAAATATATTTAACCTATAAATTTGATAAATTTCAAAGCCTAAAATTTTAATAAGCATAATGTACAATAACTTCACTATAAAATAATATACAAATATTCTAGCACAAAAAATAATATTATCTGATTTCATCAAATACAAATATGTTAGATCTTATTATATCTCAATTATTACTTACTACTAAGACTAACTCTTTAATCCTAATTTATCAGTGAAATCTCAAATTGTTAATTTATCAATGAGAGTCATATAAAACTTTTAGCACTTTTTTACCAGTTTACTTAAACTAAATCACAATTAGTTAAAAGCATTTAGAACTCAAAAGAACATAGACAAAATTGAAGCTTAAGGGTGTATTCCTTTGAGGGGATAGATATGGGGAAGGGGAGAGTGTGAAGATGGATTTGTGTAAATTTAGGTGGATGAATTTTTGTGTTTTTTTGAGTGGATTTAGAGAGTAAAATGAGTGGATTTGGAGATAAGTTTTATGAAAGTTAGTGAGAAATTTGATTGATGTGATAGATAAAATTAATTGTTAAAATAAATATAAATATTAAATTAATATAATACCCTTGATGAAAAAAAAGAATAATTTTATAATTTAATGATATAAAAATAATTATAATTAATTAATACAAATTAAGAAGATATTAAAATTGTATAAAATTTTAAAATAAAAAAAAACTATGAATGTAAAAAAAAGTTTATCCGATTTAATTTTTAAAAAAATTATACAATTAAATTTATAAAAAAATTATATAAATAAAGTTAAAAAAAGTAAAAAAAAAAGTTTAAAATAATAATAAAAATAAAAATTATAATATATATATATATATATATATATATATATAAATTAATAATAATAACAATTACATATATTATTAATTTTTAACAATAGGATAATTATTATTAATTACTATATACTTTTACTAATTAATAATAATAATTTTATATATTACTAATTATTATATATTAATATATTAATTATTATATTTTTAATAATATTTTAATTATTAATGATTATTATATACATTTTTAATAATAATTATTAATTAAATATATATTAAAATAAATATATAAATATTAATTATTTATTAATATAATTTATTATATATATATATATATATATATAACCAGTTACGTAACCGGTTACATAACATATAAATGTTATACAACAGAGAGTTGCGATATCATTAGATTTAGAGAGTTGTGAGATGCTTTTAGAAAAGCATGACCCTCCAGTGCTGCACAAGTCATCAAGAAATATTCAGCACAACAGAAGACAAATATTGAAAAAATGACAAGGGTAGTGGAATCAAGCAAAGTGCTACAGATGAAACGAAGGTGAAATGCATGCAGGTCTCGCGCCCCACGCTCTTTTTTCTGAAAATGTGACGCAGACATCATGGGTGCCATCAACACAAAGCACGTATGGTGAACAAGACACGTCCGGCCGTCCAGCTTCATCTGCAGACTCAGCTCCTTTGGCAGCCGCCAGCTCCAGCGACTTTAAGCAACTCCTCCACGTCCACCTGCACAAAACAAGGAAATGCATGAAATAAAAAGAAAATATAACCATGACACCGGTGTCGTAACCAGTGTCGCCCCCTTTGAAAACAAGGTACCGGTTACGTAACCGGTGCCATCCCTCTCTCTAAAAATCACAACACCGGTGCCACACCGGTGCCATCCCAATCCCTCTCACCATCCCTGCAACACCTGCCACACCGGTGCCATCCCACTCTCCCATCACCACCCCTGCAACACATCCAACACCACTCACGCCACCACCACAACACCAATCACAACACCATCGCAACACCTCTCACGACCACCACAAGAAACGAGGACAATATAGTAAAATGTCCAGTGATACTTGCTAATCTTCTGCTTCTACCGTGGATGTAAAAATTTGTTTATCTCTCAAATCAATCCTCCCATATCGGTTCTAATCAGTGCAATAGAACATAATTTTAAATTGAATCCGCGCTCCCTTATTTCGTTGAATAGTAAAATTCACCAAAAAAACAGACCCTTATTCTGTTGAACAGTGAAATTCACCCCAAAAAACATGCCCTAAAAGTTGTCTCCTCCCTGCACTCCTTATCTTACCTATACTTCTTATAATTATTCATCACATTAGTAAACAAATAAAATTAGTATTAGCATCCGCCTGAAATCCAAACTGGAAAAACCCTTTGCTTTAGTTTTCTTTAGATTAAAAATCTCTAAAAATATTCTTTTAACACTAATATATATCTGATAAATTAATTATAAGATTATATGTTTAAAATTAAAATTTAATTAAATTATTAAGAGTAATTATCATTTTTACAATAAATTTTTGTATTAATAGAAAGATCTTATTTTAAAATTTATTTTAAACCTTCCAAAGTTAAAATATATTTAACAAAGAGTTTTATCAATAAGCAAAAATATCTCATTTTAAAGTTTATTTTAGGTCTCCGACCTCTCTTATTAGTATACACAAATAACTTTTTTAGTTTTAATGTATTTTATATATTTTTCATCTAAGAAAAATTATACCTATAAACAAATTTTGGCATTTCTAAAATATATTTGGAATACAAAAGTAAAAAAGTCAAACATCTAACGTGTCCAACGTATGGTCAACAGGCAAAAGGCAATGTGCATGAATAATGCATTCCTCTTTCGCTCGTGGTTGGTGTCGGTTTACGAGTTACATGCAAGGACAATGTGGCAATTCACACAACAATCACTTTATTTTTATTTTTATTTTTCTTTATGGAGAGTAAGTTGATCGAAACATTTTAACCTATTCAATTTACTTAATAAATTTAAATAATTTGGAATATAATATCATTTTAGTTCACTTTTTATCAATTCAAAGTTGACAAAAAATATTAATTTAAAAATTTATTAAATTGATTTAACGTGTTTTAAATAAAAATATAGTAAAATAAAAAAAGCAATAAGAGTCCCTCATATATAAAAGAAAAATTATTAGGAAAATAACACCTAACCTAACCACTATAGGCAAACGAAACGTGTGGATTTGTGTGATGTCTAAAGGCCACTCATATATCCTATATGATTTTGTTTTGTTTTTTTTTTTAAATATCCCAGTGGATCCGTAAATAAAAAAAAAAAGTTTTAGTTTTCACACTCTATATATTAATATAAAAATATATGGCATCAATTAATTAAAAGAATCATTGATAGAATTTAAAAAAAAAATTATTGTAAGTTTTTTTTAGTTGAACATTGTAAACTTACTGGCTGACTTTTGAGAAATTGAAATATTTCTTCTGTATATTTATTTTCTTTGGAAAAACTTTTTTAAGAGAATTTCATATACTGAAATTTACTTAGAGACCAAAATCAAAGGGAAATTATAACAAAATATTAAAATCAAAACTCACTTGTTTTTACATGAAATAAAAATATATTTAAACTGTTTATACATAATCAATATATATTTCTATTAACTTCTCAAAAATCTAATCTCTTACTCATAAATTAATTATTTCAACTTTGAAAAATATTATAACTTTTTTCTTCTAAGAAAATAACTTCTTCTAACGAATACACTGGTCAGTCTTTTATATTTTAGTTCATGCAAATTTAATTCTTTGTTTTTATTTACTGGTATTTAATTTTCGTGATCTTTATTTAAAATCAAGTTGTATTCGAGACATGCACTCATTATACATTGATTAGTTATTATCATATAAACTATAAAGCGAGATTTTAATCTACATAAGTATAAAATGAAAATTATAAAAACTACCTTCAAAAGTAAAAAAAAAAAAAAAAAAAAACATTTGAAAACTAAAAAAAACAAAAACCATGCGTTTGCCGGGAGTCGAACCCGGGTCTATTGCTTGGAAGGCAATTATCCTAACCGTTGGACTACAAACGCTTGTTGATTTCAATAGCCCTTTCTATTGTAGTTTTTTATTTAGAGCTTTCAAAATGTGTTTTTGTGTTGTGATTGCATCTCTACACTGCAATTTCTGAATTGGTGGTAGAGTCATGGAGGGAATTCCTGTAAGGAGTGTGATACCTTCAGCTTCAACATCTCACTCTCATCATTTCCAAAGGAAAACAATCATACAACTATCATCTTCTTCAACGACAAAGGTTCTCACCCAAAACAGATACTTACGTTTTTCTGTTCGGGCCAAACTGTCTTCTGCTGATTTTCAAGGTACCCACGTAACTATTTCCGGAGAATTTTATTAAAAATCTGAACTTTTACCTAATGGATTCATGCTACTGAGTTTCAATTTTGAGGGGTTGGGGATTGATACTATCTCTACCTCTCTGTTCATAACTTGTAACAAATTTTAATAGCACCATATCTTTTTAATATTTATATAACCACTATCTTTACAAGATTATGGTCCTTTCACATGATGATTCACTTCAGTTGATGAAGGCAATGATTTACTTGTAGAATATTGGCTTAACGTTTGAATGATTCTCTTCTTGTTTTGTTATTATATATTTGTATATTACTTAAATTTTACAGCAATTTTTAAGCATCATTAAATTTATCATGCATAAACCATTTTTTCTTTTATCGCAATCTGATATATATTAATTATTGATTCTAACTATTAGCTACTTTTGCTTTAAAGTTTGGGGAGTCAAATGATATCTGACAAATAACTGAGTACTGATAGATTTATGTTCTTGTTTATTGACTTCTATAATAATTACTTTAAAAATGGTACCGACCATTATTTGTGATTGGATGGTAGTATAAAATCTCAGGGCATAACCATTGATCACATTTTTTTTTTTATTTATCCTGCAAAAAAAAACCTCATTTTGAGGATGGATCCATTTATAAAATATATGCTGGTTGTCAAGACTGATACGGTTTACTCTTTATACAGATTTGCATTTGTCGTCACCATTTTCAACTAATATATGATCAAAATGGGATTGTTCTTTTGTCAAGTCATTTGCTTTAGTGGGAAAAGTATTAATCAAAACCTTTACATTTTAATGCTGCAATTATGATTTCAACTTGCAAGATATTTTAGTGTGACATTATTGCGATAGATCTAATTGGTTGATTTTGGTTTTCCACGTATGTGTGGTCTAACTTGGCTTCGTCCTATTCCTGTATGTAGTAGAAGTTCAAAATTTAGCAGTTACTGATCACTGCAGTATCCTGGAAATTTGCCTTCTTTTTTAGCTCTAGCATGAGTGATAAACACACGAAACTTGGTTTAACAACTTCTAATTTGCAAAACTAATTAGTTTCATATTTATTGGGTCCACAAAATGATTGGTAGTAGCTAACATGACTTGCTTTTCACATTTTTTTGGACCAAAAAGAATTTCCCTAAGTTCCCTTTCTAATTTATTAGATTGAACAGGGGTAGATGCATTGATTGTCTAGGTTGCCAACTAACTTTAATCTGTTATTTTCTGTCACCTCTTTAATTGAAATGAAGACCTGAGTGATTTCTTTTCTGTTAACATACAATGGAATTTATTCCTATATTGTGACCAAACGGGGTAAGGAAATGGTTATGATCTACTAACACATCTTTCAATATGAACCTTTTCTTGGTATACCATTTCATTGAAAACTATTAGAGTAGACATTTGGTCACTAATGTTCTGAAGAAGAGATTATTTTATTCACCAATCTGTGGTGTTCCCGTCACAGATTTTCGGAGCTATGCGAGGCCTTCGCATCTTTTACCAGCCTCTGAGGTGAAAGTGTACACAAATACATCAGTAGAAAACATTTTATCATCTCTGAAGGAGGGTGGATCCAAATCTTTATATAGGGTCAAGTTATGTACAAGCAGCTTATATGGCTCGAGTATTAGTGACTTAAATGCTGGAATCCTACTTTGCTTGATAGATGAAAATGGAAACTCCATATTGCAAAGAATCCCTGTTAGTTTGATGATGGATCATTCTACAGAATCAGGGGATATTACTGATATTGACGTGCTTCATTTCCAAAGAGGTTCTGCAGATGAATTCATTTTTGAGGGTCCAAAAATTGCAAGACTTGAGGCTCTATGGGTTAGTGTTGAATCAGGTATATTATTGTTGTTGATATGTTTTGCAATGATTGAAAGCTTCTGTAGACATCATCCGTGACCTACAATTTTAAAGTGCCCTTGATTAACACTCTTGTTTGTCCTCAAGATAAAGACTAGTTTTAATTAGTCTTACTTCTGATTTTATAGATTTGAATAAATTTTAACTGATAGGATAGAGTATGTTATAAATTGTTAAAGAATGAGTTGCTTGGTAGCACTCCTCTTGCACACAAATCTGTTTCTAAGTACTGAACTAAACATCCCCCCTTGGGTATTATTTGCTAAGAAGCCAGTGTTCTACTATTTTCCTCTAACATCTTAGGCTCAAATCCGAGTTTTCAAAGCATTAAACAACCAATATATGCTCTTTTTTGAAATATCAAGTAATTGGTGGTAGAATTATGAATTCTTACCTATGAAGCTCTGTGTCCCGTGTACTATGTTTTTCAGTTTAGCTGTATCATTGTATCCATACCCGTATTTGTGTCTGGGCTTCATAGGTTCTTACCATATTGACCTGTTTAAACCTAGGCTTTCTTACATCATCCTTCTTTTCTGTCTCTAAGGTCAGGTCAGTGGCGCCTAGGAAGTGTATCCTTAATGGTTATTAGTTGTGAAGGGCAACCGTCTGGGTTGGTAGATGGGTTACAAAGGTGCACTGGCTTTCAGTATGACTTTCAGATTGATGATGTGCTGCTTGGTGAGGGAACTGATCTATCCATGTTGGAATTAAGACCTACCCTTGTGACTGTGCTGGAAGGGAATGATGTCACAAACATCTTCAATAAAGGACTTAGTGACTCTACCTTGCTTTCAAATCCTAAGATCTCAAAGGAAGATAGCATGAGGGAATATGCAGATTTGAAGTTCTCATTGTTATTTTATGATGCTATGCTTACATTTTTTGGTACATCTGTGGCTTCCTTCTCAACTGGAGAAAATGCTGGGATTGATTTCTTGATTGGTGGAGTTGGAGGCTTCTTGTATCTGCTACTGTTGCAGAGATCTGTGGATGAATTGCCAGCTTCAGAACTAACCACTGATGACAAGGGTAGAAATGATGCATTATTCAGGGGAGTTAAGGGTCCAATAGCAAGTGTGGCTTTAACTCTAGGCTTGGCTGTAATTGCATCAAGGTATAGCACTGGAGATCTTCAATTCATGCTGACACCAAAAGATCTCATATTTGGAATGATGGGATTTCTTGTATGTAAAATATCTGTGTTGTTGGCTGCATTTAAGCCTATAGCACTAGGTTCAAAGTTGCCAACTGATATGTAACATTGTACTTTTGTCTCCTGTGAAGTGGTTTAATTTTTAAACCCGTTGTATCATCAATACAATGATTCATATTGTTGTATAGTGCTGATTATAGGTGCATGGATTCCTCCTATTTCCTATTTCCCTCTTACCAAACAATGTAAAGGTATGAAAGGGGGAATGATATTTTGATAAAAATTCTCCCATCCCTTTTCATCAGATTTTTTTTTTCTTCCCTTCTTTTCTTCAATTGAAAAACCACATAATTTTCAGTTTTAAAATACCGATAATGTTTGAGGAATATGTTAGACATGGAAACATCATAACAATTAAAAGAAAAAAAAGATTAATAAACATAGCATGAAAGCATGAATTCTTTAGTAAGCTGTGTCTAGTTCCTGTAAACACAACAAAAGCAATACTATTATTTGTCTAATTATTATAACATCTATCCCACGTAAATAGATTGATATATATCAAAATACCATATTCACAATTTAGGGTTTGTTAGACATATTATCATTGTAATTTTACGTTATCAACTGATTCAAATTAATCTTGGAATGACAAATAGTTATTATCAAAGTCAACAAAAACACCCTACATATAGATATATGATTGGATGGAAATATAAAATAGCCATTATTACATACTAAGTACATTTTATTTAAACTTCTTGAAATTCTACCTAATAATTAACAAATAAACAAACTCAAATACAAATAGTAGTAAGTTGTCACCCCAATAACAGATTCCAATTATGTTAATGTTGCCCTCAAGGTAAGAACAGATTCTGGAGAACCCATCTTGGTTATGAGCTCAAAATAAAGACAGACTAGGCTTAGTGACTTTGTGAGCGAAATGAACCAATTTGACGACATTGTAGCAATCTACTCAAACTAAATGATAATCAAGTTCAGTTTGATTTATGAAAAGTATGATTTACGACAATTCATGTGAGGAAAGACATTATTTTATATTTTAAAATAAAAATGTCATGTTGAAAGAGTGCTTAAGAGAAAATGGTGTGCAACTATGTGGTGAATAGATTAGATGTGAACGCAGGTTGTGGATGGACAGAAAACGGAATGGGCAATTGCTTCACCTCATCAAATTTCTCCTCCCATTCCGTCGAAAGCTTTCCGAAAAATATTTTCCGTACGGGGAGATTGATTTCCAAAATTGTTTATTGTGTTTCGGAAAATGAATTCCAGAATGTAGGAAGAAAATGATAGGTGTAGGAATAATTTCCAACGGAATGTTGTTGTTTAGTTAGGTATGTGGCATGTGATACTTGACATGGAGACATTGGGTGCAAGTAATCCCTCACTACTATGTATCCAAGACAATCGATGGGTAGCTTTTGTTCTTCTACCGATCTCAACAACAAATAAAAAAAATTAACTCGTCATTTATGAGAAATCCTTCCAGAACTTAATAAAAAATCGAGGAAAGCAAATAATAATTAACTGAACAGGTAGGAAATATAAATATATATTCAATACAAAATACGGTATTTGAATTACCAAGGATAGAGGATCATGTTTTTTAAGATAAATAATTTTATTAAGGCATACGGTAGTTAAGATAAGCTATTGTTTAATTTTTCACTAGGGTTATCCGAGTATGAATATCATAATCATCATGAAAATCACCTTAAACTCACCATAGATGCGTCCCTCTCACTTTCGTGTAAAATCAAGAGTCACAAGGCGGGTAAAGAATCACAAAACACTCATTAAAAGATATATTAAAGCATTATCCATCTACAGAAACCCACCCCCTTAATAATCCTAAATTAAGAAAAGAAAGGCCAAGAGTTTAAAATAAATAGAGAAGGAAAATTGGGGAAAAAAACATTAAAATTGATACATTGCAAGCTGGAATGATACACATGCCCACAATAGCATCGCCTACTGCTCAGCTTCCTCTTGGAAAGATTCAGTTATAATTCAACTAAATAACACATCCAGCGAAGCCTAACTTCGAAAATTATAAGTATCAAGATGATTCATGGCTCTGGTTTGGACAAGTAGATGAGCTTGCAGATTACTTACTGCAGGGCATTAGTTGCTGTGCTGGTAACAGCAACTAAACCAAAGGAGTATCATAGGAAGTAATCAGGCGTTCTCCTGGTTACATCTGGCTCTCCCCTCCTTGGAGCTGGTTCAAACTGAGATTAAAAAGATAATAGTTAAGTATAGATCCAACATATTGCTTAATGCAAAGCCAGCTAAAGAATAATTGGAACACCTAATAAAAAAAGGAAATCCCAACCTGAATGAATGTGTGTCCTTTGCAGTCATCAACCTCGAGAATTGATGCCATGTTCCCACAACGATAACAGTAGTTAGGTGCACTAAAGATAGTAACCACCTTTTGATCCTGTAACAAGGGACTATTGATCATCCATTTATCACAACGAATGAATACAAAAACAAAGTAAATGATATGAAGTATTTACATGACCCCAGTTATATCCTTCCATAACCAGCTGGTGAGCTCTAGCAATCAGCTTCAAGTTATTGGTATGATTAAATTGCTCAGATATGTCCTACACAACAGCAATTTGCGTAAGCAGTAAAAAAAGGTAACGGTGACAAATGAAAATAGTACAACCTTGTTAGATATAAAACTGGATTACCTGCCCAAAGGTATATCCAGCACCTCTAGGAGAGATGCCCCAACCACAACGATCATCCGGATCCGACCACAGAAGATCACACATGGGTCCCTCATGAGGAACTTCTTGTACGCGATCAAAATTACGTATGTTGTCGAGGGTTTCAATAGATGGTGACAATCCACCATGAAGACAAAATATTTCAGATTCGACCTACCAAAGTTAATATATCAAACTTAAGTAAGCACCATTCAGTTATTTAAAAACTGGAATCCATTGAAATACGTGAACTGCAACTGATTGAGCGGCATATCATGAAAATTTAAAAAATGCGAACGAGAAAGCTTCAGGGGAAAAATTTTCCAGAAATATATATCAGAGAGAGACAAAGCTTAAAAAAATCATACTGAATTCAGAGTATTAACAAAAAGAACACGGAACTAGGAAAGGTTGTTAAAATCGAAATCCTACTAAGGAACCGGAAGGGAAGGGGGCTAACAATCATCAATCATGACATTGAAAAAAGGATTGTAAGATCCTACAAATTTCATAGTATGTGTATGCTGCATATAAAATCATATTTTTGTCATTATACTACTAATATCTCAATCTCATTTTATATCTTGATAGTAATAATAAAAAATCTAAGATGCGGAAGGAGACAGAACATAAAATTCAGCAATAGATCCAAGAGTGGTTTTATTTTAAAAGAAAAACCCAAAATCCGTTTCTTAGGTTTCAGAAACACAAAAGCCACAAGCTTCTTCTGCCAGCCCTTGCTTCCACGCAGAAAGCAGAGCACAAATAGATCAGAATGATGCTTCAGTCAGATATGTCACAAATAGATCAAAGTGACTTCGGAACAAGAACAGAAAGGAGCAGAAGATTTCAAACGAGATAAAAAGGTTAGAAAAGTTGGATGCAATTGCTGTCATGAGATGGGGCTTTGAGCTTTTTTTCTAAAAAAAAAAAGGTTACAGCTAGACCTAGAATCTCAGTAAGTGACATTCAGTTTTTCTTTGACCAGGTGACACGTGATTCCTTACATGTGGCCACATGGCACAATCTTACATGTAACCAGCACACTAATTGCATCATCAACCATTGAAACAGACAAACTACCATAGGCCTGAGAATAATGACAATCTAACAAAATATCCCATGGTACTTTCAAACATTATGAAATGACGGTATACTAACCAATGCTGTTAATGGAAAGTAGTCAAACAAATCTGTAAAGATCTTCCAAACATTAGCAGAACCATACCTGCAAATCAAATAAAAACATTCAATAATACAGGACTGCACAACTTCAAATATGCAAGCTATAAAAAGAAAAAAAAAATACAAAGGATTAAAATTGAAGAAAAAAACACACCAGTAAAAGGCCAGGGTACTAACACGATATGAATTCCAAATCAATTTTCACTCAAAAAATTAATTTGATATATTTATAATAATATAATATATACAACTTATTCACTCAGAATGGCAGGACCCACCATCATTCGTATAGGGTCCATAAATTAGTTTGTTTCTCATGACAAGAAATCAGTATGTCAGTAAGAGGTGAGAAAGAGGACACAAATCCTTAAACAGGAATTAAAATCATGTTTGTAATTTTTATTAAATCACATTAACCAATGAAGATGCAGATAAAATGCCTAAGTAATTTAATTGTTTACTACTTAATTCAGGAATTCCATGTTGAATGTAAGTGACCCGGATCAAATGTCAAAGCTTAACAATCTGAGTAAAACCTAACTTAACTGCCAGTGAAAACCTTAATTACAAGGGCGAAATGTTTTCTGATACTGAAGGCTTATCAAAGTAGAAGTCTTGGCAATCTATTGGAGAGAGAAATAATACTTTATTTTTCATCAATGTCACCAAGTAGGATAAAGGCTGTTGTTGCTATCATCAATTGGGGAATACTAAAAAAACTACCTAATAATATGCTAAAAACGAGAATTTTATACATCAAAGGGGAAAATAATAAGACAAATAACAGATAACAGGTAAGGAATACAAGTTGATTACAATGCTAATAAGGAATATAGGATAAGCAGTAAAAATTTTAAAGAATTGCCTAATAAAAGGAAAAAAAAATGATCCCAAACAAATATTATCTTAAACAAAAGCACCCATAAATAATGAATTTAGCAGGTACTCACTTCCGTAAGCACTCATCATAAAACCCATAAACTTGAGTAATCTGCAACAGAAAGCTAAGATCAGCCATTACCATTCAAAGCGAAAAACATACAAACAAAAACAAACAATTAAATTGATGATGTACACAGTACTACAGTCAGTTGCTTAAAAGAAGTTCTAACCCTAACTACTTTCTGAAATTAACGGTATAGTATTTTTATAAGCAATTTTGGTTCATGAGATACTAAATGATTTCCTCAAGAAGGACGTACAACATGAAAATACAGCAGTATATTAACAGAGAAAATCTGTCAAGAACTCAATTGGTACAGACTATGCTACCTCCAAGGGACAAAATATGATTTTTAATCTAATCTGTAACTCACTACTGTCAGGAAGTTCACGTAATTTTAAAACAACAAACCTGGCGACTTTCATGATTTCCCCTCAGAATGGTGATACGTTGACGATAACGCACTTTAAGGGCAACCAAAAGCTGCATTGTTATTTTGGAATTAGCACCGAAAATGTTACAAAAAGAAACACCATCTTAAATAAGCAATTAAAAAATAGCGGTTATCAACTTGTGCCACAAAATCAGTTTAAGTGTCATACATATATCCCCACAAATTGATGTTTATTTATATATTAGTGAAATACAATGGTATCCCACATGTTCAATGGACACAATGCATTATGTACACATGTATATAATTATGGCTTATAGGATGAAGTTTGGACTCACTTATATAGACTTTAAGTCTGATTTAATCTCACAAAAACTAACTTATAAGATGGAGTTTGCACCCACTCACATAGTATGATGTGGTCATATTTATAGTTGATGTGAGATCTCTAATAATAGTTATAGTCCAGCAAAAGGAATTCTCAAATAAAAAACAACTGTTGATAAACTAAATAATTATCTACTCCTCTAAGCAGATATCAACTCACTAATACAAAAATACAAATCAAGCTTGGTCACTTAGCCAAAGACCAAGACATTTCTCTAGAACATCCTAATCAAACAATCACATATAATATATGAAAAGTAAATAACAACAAATAAAATATTTCATGATGAAGTTGAACTCTCAAAAATAGTAAAGTACAATAGTTCATATTTACCGTAACAGTTTCGACAGAATAATAGCCACGGTCAACGTAGTCTCCCATAAACAAGTAATTTGTATCTGGACACTACCAACAAAAATAGTGACTAGAAATCAGTATGTAATCCATAAATTTCATATTTCAACTAGAAGCAAGAAAAAAAATAAACACACACACACACATACACATATATATAGGCACAGAGAGGAGAGGTTAAAATTAATGATTCACCCAAGAAACAATAAATACAAAAATACATTTGTTTTCAAATTTGAAATAAGATAGTGAGAAGCTGAGTAATGAAACTGATTTAGCTTGTTTCTCAAATAAAAATAAAACTTTGGGGCAGCTGCATTAGAAATTAAGAATCAGATCAAACTGCACATGGGCGTTTCATGACTTTCCATCCAGTATATTACCATTTACAATAAAAATCCAAGCACAATAATTACTCCCTAACTACATGCATTCAAATTTAAGTGTGCGACTACTAATTTTTAGACCATGTGAAACTCCAAAAGAAATTTTCTATTTGTATTGCTGCTACCCAAATTCCAAATTAGAATACAGCATCTGGCAACTGGAAGGACCACACTGTTGTGAACATTTAATTAAGAGTGTTTTACTATGGCATAAGAAACAAATCAAACTTAATTTCACAATACAACATGAAAGCCGCAAAGAATTTCCTGAATTCCAAGTAGTATTTATCTCAAACTTATAAATTAAATCTATATGATCTAGTTAACATAAATTTAATAGATAAATGTTGAATATAAAACCAACTATCATAAAAAAATACCTTTCCTCCAATGCGAAAAAGCTCTGCAAGATCATGAAATTGCCCATGAATATCACCACAAATTGTAACAGGACTTTTAACAGGCTGCAATTATAGGTAAATGAAAAATCCTTTTAGTTTTTTTTTTTCATTTATTCAAAATCATCAGGTGTTAAAATCCTACAAAGAAACTCATAAAACAAAGTAAAAAACCATCATAAAGGGTGGTTAGTAAGAACTTAACAGATAATGGTAAAAAAATGTAAAGAAAAGGGGCACGAAAACAATGTTGGTGCAATAAACTAATTCAAAGAAAAATCCCTAAACTGAAAAGCAAATAAGTATAATCTAAACATGCTGACATAAATTATAAAAAATAGACGGACCTGCACATTGCTCTCTTCCATCAAAATCTCCTTTGCCTTATCACACAAGACCCTTACCTGCATACACAAGTGCAGCACGAAATAAAAGTGGGATCACCAAATAAAAAGGAATCAAGACACTCTCAATGACAAGGCTATTAACAGAGAGTAGAGTAAAATCAAACAAATAATGGAATAAAATAAAATAACTGCAATATAATTTACGTTCTGCATCTTTTGGTTTTCTTTTATGAAAGCAAATCAACCTAACTCATATATTCAATCAAGATCGCAAGCATTCTATTCTTTAGATTGAGAGATGAAAATATACGTAGATATGTGGAGTCGGAGAGTTAGCAATGCAGTTTATTATACAACTTACGTTACTTTTCTATCAGAAATGTGTTATAGACAATCTGATGTTAATTTGGCCACAGACTAGAAAAGGTGAAGTTGGATCATTATTTCAAAACAAAACAAACTGGCTGGGAGTGATTTTTTATGTTTAGTTGTCCAATTGGAACCAAATTGATTTGTTCCCAAATAGGAAAAATTGATTGGTTCAGTTTGGAGGACACTTTTCCCCAAAAACAAAGTGTTGTTAATGCAGTATAGATCTGTGAAGTTGCCATCTACAAAATGTAAGATAGTGGATAAGAATGATACTGTAGCACAATAGTCTGAAGGAAGATGACTTCTATAGTGAAGAATTTGAGTGCAATATTGAAAATAAAAAACAACAAAAATTCAAGGCATGTTTATGAAAATATGATGAAAGGCATATTCATCAAATTATCAAAAGTCAGTCTGGATATAAGCAGAAGTTATATGAAACAGAGGCAACAAATCAAAGACAAAAGAAGTGAAAACAGGGGCTGAGTTTGCTAAAAGGAACAGATTTAGCCATAAATCATAAGTCTAGACCACAATTATCCTTCACAAATACCAGCATAGAGTGGCCCACGAAGACGGTATAGCACATTTTTTATAGTGGATGGAGAGATCATGTTTGAAAACCCAAAATCCATTTGATTCAGAAAAAAGAAAATAAGTTTAAATTTTAAAATCACAAAAGGGAAGTCCCAAAAATCAGTTGCATTATAAGAAAGGTAGATAAAAAAAAGGATTCCATCCTGTTCCAAATAGTGGCTTGTAGAGGTGTGAATTTGTCTGTGAATGAACATGACCTCAACTATGATTTGTGAGAAGCAAAAATACAACACGACTTAAGCAATTAAAGCGGTCAGAGGACCCTCTAACCCCACATCACCACAATAGCAGGTTGTTGCTAGCAACTTTGCAAAAAATGGAAATTGCTCTGAACCCACAAACTTCTAGATAGCACTTTCTTCTGATTCCCTAAATCCCACCCATCAAATACAATGACATGTGTGAATAACAAAAGGAAAGTAAAATTAATTGGAAATCTCCAACTTGATTAATACAGATGCTTCACAAGATAGGCAGTAGGACAAAGAAGTAAGGAATTTTTGGTCATTAATTATTAACCAGTGCATTCAACTGTTCTAAATATTTCCCTAAAGTTTTGCAGGCACTCTCCAAGTGCAAGGAGACATATTAATCCTGCCATTAAATACACACTTTCTCAATTGTATGAAAATAAGACAAAAATCATGCATCATGCTTAATGTTATAGCTGTAGCCTAACTTATTGTGATGAAAACACATCTTCCGTTTTCTATTTCTTCTTACAAAATCAAGATTCAAATCAGTGTTCTTAACTTGCAGAGTGAATAGGAGGAAGTATTCATTCAATAGCACTTATTCCTCCCAAGGTATGAAACCAGTCAGCCTGCTTTTCATATAAAATCATACAATTCATATAATCATACAATTCACAACCATATATATGTTTTCCTCTATTTCAAATAATCCTACGCCAATGCTAACAATATCGGCTCCTTAAATGCAGAAACACCTAAGTTAATGGTGACCAATTGATTTAGGACTAAAACTCACAATCCACAATGAAAAGATATGCTCAAAATAAATCCAAAACCTAGAATAACTTGCGGAAAATCCTACAAATCTGAAGGAATTTTCAAACAAAAGACTCATTCTAAACACCATTACAATTCCATGAGAAAAGATATTTCACGAAAGAAAAACAAAAACCTGTTTAAAAGGCACAAAAGAATATTGCGCAAAAGGCACAAAAGCGATGAGAACTAGAAGAAATCTTCTCGATCCGAACGTCACATTCGCTTAAAAGAAAGGAGTAAAACTCGGAAAAGAAAAAACTATCTGAACATTACCTCTTGTTCGGACAAGGGTTTGCACTGCATGAGCTGAGAAATCTGCTCATCGAGGTTTCCATGTGAATTCGAAGGCACCGAATCCATGCTCTAGTACTCCACCTCCTAACCTTGCCTTGCTGAGGTCGTTTGATGAATATCCTCTCACCGAATCGATGGGAACCCTAGATCTCACTAGGAAAACCCCTTTTGCCTTTTCCGTTTGTGTTTATTGTTTCTGGTTTTTTTAGAGAGAGAGAGAGAGAGAAAGAGAGAGGTGAAGGATGGTGGTGGTGAAGAAACCAAAGCATTGGAGGCTTCCTTGCTCGTTTTGTTCGATAACCACTCCTTTTTTTGGGGGGCAAAATTGAAATTACACATTGGAACTTCACATTTAGATTTTAAATACTGCAAAGTTCTTTTAATTAAAATGCACCAACTCTCAGTGTAGTAATTTTATATTTCTTGTTTAATTAATATTTTAGATTTTAGAGTTATGGATCATGTCTTTACCACCAATATATATATATATATATATATATTATAATTTTAGTTTATAGTAATATTTTATATTGTGATGTATGTTATTTTTAATCATTAAATAAAGAAAGTCAATTAAAAGGGTCACACAATTAGAAAACGTAAATATATAATTAAAAATAAAATAAGGATAATTTGGTATGTTTGAGATAATTTTTTTTTTTGTTAATCACATGGATAGTGTACAAAATAACTAACATGAATTCATGTTGTTTGAAACTAATTTTAATTATGGGATAAAGGATACACCATGATACCCTAAATTGGGTCTATCTAAAGGTTATTAAAATAAATCTTAAATTAATAAAAAATGTTGTTGTGAACACTTAAAATTAACTTAAATTTATACTTTTAAACAAGAAAAAAAAGGAATTTGTGAACTCATACGAAAACTCTCGTACAAATTAAGTTTTTATTATAATATAACTAAGAAAAAGTACTACTTTTATTATTGAGCTTTCTAATTTTTAGAAAATAATTATTATGAGGATAAACTAAAAATTATATTGAAAAGAATATTGAGGAAGATATATAGAATTGTAAATTTGTAATAATTTTCTTAAACTCATTTGATTGATACGTTACTTTTAAAATAAAAAATGTATAAAATTAACTTTCAATTAGATTTTTTTTTTTCCTATTACCATGATTTGTCATTGTTCTATTTGCTAGTATTGACACTAGAAGAATACTCGCTTAACATATTATACTATTGTATTTTATTTGAATGAGTTGAAAAATAATATTTATATTAATTTATAAATTTCATATTTGTACTACTTTTTATATTTAATATATGTATTTTATAATTTAAATAAAAATAATTTTGAAATAAAAATTAAATTACATATTTGTATGAAAAAGAATAGTGTGGAGTAATAAAAGTATATGCAACTACTTATGTACAACAATATTTTACATATATATATATATATTTTTTAATATTAAAATATAATTAAGCGTAAGATATAAATATAAATATGTACATAATATATGAGAATTATCCTTCTATATTGTTATAAAAATATATTATTGATAATTGAAATAAAAATATTTTTTCAAAATAACTAAATTAAAAAAAATCATGAAAAATAAATAAATATATTGTGAAGCAATTAAAATGTGTGTAATTATATTTAGCTAGTAGCTTGTATTTTTTTATTTTAAAATATAAATAACGGTAAAATTAAAATATAAATTTGTATATAAAATGGAAGACTCCTTATTGTGTGTTATTAATACAAAAATAACATCTCTTATTCTTGTATTTTTTTTAAGAAAGTAAAATTAACAATGACAATAATAATTACATAAACAAATTATTTGTAGCATATTGTGTTTTTGAAGATGTGTGTGTATAATTACATAATTTGTTTTTGTTATTTAGTATTAAAATAAAATTAAAAATAAAATATAAATATAAACTAATTTATTTTCTAATTAAATTTGTTCAATGGATTGACTTTCTTGTAAATTATATAGTTGATTTAACTATATAAACCGTAAATGATTTAAACATTAATGTATGTTATATACTTACTGAAGTGATAGATGAAATGTTGAATGGGACAAGTGGACATTTCATAAAACATCTTGTGATGAGTGCTAATAATATTTTTTTATTAAATATTTGTATTATATTTAGATTCATGTATTGATTTTTATTTAAATAATATTGATGTTTTGGATAGAAGAATTATAATTATATACATGTCTTTTATATATATATATATATATATATATATATATATATATATATATATATATATATATATATATATATATATATATATATATTACTATTTTTATTTTATTGTGTTATTGTTTACGTGTCATATACGTGAAACTTTATTGTGGTCGATCTTACACATTCAAAAGTTGAATCAAAGAGATAACGATAATATGGGTCATTATCTCTCCCTCATAATTTTTTTATCTTTTATTCGTCTATAAACCAATGTAAATCTTATTTTTATTTCATTTAAAAAATGAGATAGTATATCATCTGTGTTTATTTTCGGAAGATTAATTCGTTTGACAAAAGCTTAATATGAAAAATAGTTTGCCAATATAAATGGAAAAAAAATTGTCCAAAATAAAAATTAAAAAGAATTTTGTTACATTAAATAAGTCTTCTCTTTTATATTTTGACGTGATATTCCTTGAGTTTGGAATTTCTATTAATTTTTTTTTATATTGTCACTTTAAAATATATGAATAATCATTAATTTTAAAAATTTAAAATATATTAAAATTATTTTTTAAATATTAAAATAATATATTTTTAACGTTCAGATAAAAAATAATACACAAAAACTCAGTAGAAAAATCAAAGTCGTATTCCTCATAATTAATCCACTAACTTAATACGATACAAATATATTAAAAAGCTAAAGAAAATAAATAAATTAGACAAAAAAAACAAAAGTCATACTAAAAGTATATTCTATCCTAAATGTTAGATTTATATTGAAGAAAATACTAAATTGTGGTGTCAACAAATATAGGATAGGAAGTGGATATAAATTTAGCAATGAATATAAATATCTTATTAGTAAATATTTTACAAGTATTGTTTGAGTTTTGAATAACGTAAACCCAAACAAACACACTTGTCTAATTGCTTTGAATTATGTCACAACGTTTTTATACAATTCACACTATAGTTCGAATCTTTTATTTTCTTCAATAAATATAATTATCATATATTCCATTTCCAATACCACAGACTATCGTAACAAGAGTTTACATAAGCAATTATATATCGTACTCAATCGACTGTATAAAATGAAAACATAATATATAACACGCACTGTAAATCACGTAATTGATATTATTGTACCATATTGGATTACATGGATTATTTTGGCACAAGAAAACAAATCCAACATATTTTTTATTATTAAGAGAGTTAACTTTTTTGTTGGCGTTTTTAAATTTACATAATATTAATTCCATAAATAATTACAAAATTTCTTATAATGTAGTAACACTGTTAATTGCATTTAATAGTGGTGTAGCATGAATTAAGGTTTTAAAAGCAAAACTTTTAATAATTATATTTTCACTTATTAATATTCAATTAAAGAAAAAGGAGATACATTTACCAAAAATTAGGGATGACAAACTCAACAGACTCAATCAATTTTATTTTGAATTATAACGAGTTGAATAAAAAAAATATTAATTCACATGGATCTATTAAAAATCTCAATAAAAAAATGGATCCAATTTAATATATTCAATAAAAACCCAATTCATCTATTAACAATTTTTATGGTAGAAGTTCCATATTGTTTTTCAAAATTATAGCCAGATTTTCAAAAAGATAAATTTTAGCCAGATTTAATCAAGAAAATTTTGGTTGGATCAATGTTAATCCATTAAGTTTTGAAAAGATTATTTATTTAAATTTGAGAAACAATTGATAATTTCAAACATGTATACTTTTATATGTTTAATGCATGAATTAGATAGATTTGCTTATGACTAATGAAAAATGAATTATTTCATCACTGCTACCAAAAATATCAACGCGTGTAGACATCACACATCTTCAGCGGATACGAAGACATTTAGAAAAGTTTAAAAATTCCATCAAATAGTTTTTAAACAGATATTGTCACGTTATCTCCAATTTCTTATATAGGTTCTTAAATAAGAACTCTATTTTTATTTGAAAAAGTTACATTAAATTAAAGATTAGTTGAGTACCGCCTTAGAGAACTAATTATTGTCCAAAAGCTCTAAAAATTGCTTACTTGTGAAAAACAAGTGACAAAGGAGAGAAGAAAAACACATGAAAGTATAGTACATTATGGAGCCCACATTTTAGAACTAGAGAAAAATAAAATATATCAAAGTTCTTGACGAACCCACCTTACCAAAAATAAGTTCTACCATATTAGATCTATGATGCCCCGATACACTTCATAATAATGTGTTTGTATCTCACTCATAATAACGTATTCGTATCCAACACATATCAGACACCGACTGATACTAATATAATATTTGTAAAACACATTATGTCCAATTTGAAAGATATTTTTTTGTGTTCAACATAATTTCAATGATTAAAATAAAGAACAAATCTTATACGATCACTACTTTTAAATTTTTGGATATTAAATAAATTAGATTCATTTTTATGTTAGTTGACAATTTTAAACTTAACATGTATATACACGTCATATCCCATGTCCTATATGTTCTCAATTTAGCCGTATTTTTGTGTCTGTCTCCATGTCTATATCCAAGCAACATAGTTGTAGATAGCCTTTAGATATAACTATTTTTCCATATTATCCCTTCTTCCCTCTCCCTTGAAAGGTCTAACTTGAGCCTTCTGGACCTAAAATAATTTCCCTGGACCAGCTTCCATGCCTAAAGCGAGTTTGTATGTTGCTGGAACAACAATCTCACGTGGTTGTGTCAATGTACCTAAATCTAATAAAGTACATCTTACCCACTACCTATTCAACTAACATTAACTTGTTGTCACGAGAGAGACCTCATTATTCTCTCCATGATTGGCTATTTTGAACAAAGGGAACCCCACCCACAAGCAATCCTAAACGCTCCAACAAGGCCTTCTGTAGCAGGAAATGTCCATTTATACATGCCACCAATAACTTTCACACACAAGAGGCAAGCAAGGCCAAACAAGTTCAGAATAATGACTCCGATGATTTGAATTTTGAGATTTAGAGATATTGACAGTCAATAAAGTTGTCTGAAAGTATACCATTGAACATCAATGTTTCCTATCATGTATATCAACTTTTCTTTGCCACATGAGCAATAATAATTTATATAGCATAAAACTACCCATAAAGAATAATGCCTCTGCAACCTGAGTACATGTCCCACAGCTTGATTTCTTAGTATGGAAGAGCCTGGTTAAACAAAATTCCAATCTCCTCGTAGATATAATGTTCGTTTTAATTTAATGACCATGACCTATACGAACAATATCTTTATGACCAGTCTTGAGGGGTTTAGCAACACCCATGCTATTGAATCAATTTGGTACCCAAGATACACCTGCATAAAATATTCTTGTGAGGATTTCCCAAATTTTGCTTCATAACACGGTTGATAAAAATATCAATGGTAATATATATATATATATATATATATATATATATATATATATATATATATATATATATATATATATACACGGTTAAGAAAACAACATAGTAATCCACATTATCATCATACTGATATTCTAAAATGACAAATAAATGCTCAAAGACAAATCTTGCAGACAGCTATCAATGCCCTGGATCAACTCCTTATATTACATTCAAAATAGACTCAGGTTTGATCCACTACAGGTTAAAGTAAAACAACATCAAATAGTCAAGCATTTGCCCGGGTTTCAAATGATATCCGGGACAAGGATGAATGATTATTCCATGTCCAATGGCCAAATGAACAGTCCCTTTGACAAGTGTTTTGCACATGGGATTCAAGGATTTAATTTCTTCTCTGCTAGACGCAGTGTTCTAAATCAGAGACAGAAATTCTAGGGTGAACGGACGCAGCATCACCCATGCAACCGTCCACCGGTTATGCATAGAAACTATTAGTATACTTCTCTTTTAAATCATAATGTTGCCTGTTGTTAAGAAAAAAAGAGAAGGATCAACAATTAAGAGTCAATATTTTTACATTTGAGTTAATTAGCATTGCCTCAGCTCTATTTTTCATTGTAAACCCAAATATGAATTGCAATTGCAACTCCCGGAAGTGAAAATTAAAATCTAATTTTGATCTACTTTAGAAAGCAACGTTAGGATAAGGATATATTAACACCACCAATTGGAGATGAACCTGTCACAACTCTCTGGTTTTACCAAAGCATTTAGAGTTTTATAATCTAAACAACTTAGTCAGCTTAGATAAAGTATAGCTGCAATAAACTACCTCTAGGCTGCAGTTTTACTGGGAAATTTCATAGCGTGGTTGGATATAGTGCATACTAGAAACTAAGCACACAATGCATTGAAAAACCATGGGGTGTATGAGCAGAGAGAGTGGGTGTGTGCAGAGAGACCGGATATATTTCATGTAAATTGAGCTTAAGTATAGTTGCAGTACAAAACATGCCTACCAAAAATGCTGTCATTTCAGTTTATTAGCAACCAATAAATAACAAAGGAAAAACATTAATAAGAAGCAAGCAGTACCTCATGTTCACCAATAATCCCTGCAGGAGCATAGCCCGTCTTTAAAATGGTGAAACCTTTTTGCATCTCGAATAATGAGTTCTCTACCTACAAGCTTAGAAATAATCTTTAGTGCTGTGTGGCAATCACCACAAACACGGAGGTTCTTAATAACCCTGATGGGAGAGCGAGCAGAGCTGCTAAGGAGACCATACGCAACAGCAAGTCTCTCACTGTGGGCAAGAAGAGCATCTTCTTTGCCTTCCTGGTCTATGTCATGCAACACAAATTTTGTTTCCGGAATATAGCCAGCTTCTTTCATTTGTGACTTTAGACCTCTCAACAACGCATATATCTTATCATTTTCAGGATGAGATGTATCTCCTGCTCGATATTCATGAACACGACTCCTTACTTCAAGAAGATTTTTGCTTGCTAACTTTTTTTCTTTCTCTTTTGACAAGTCTGAGGCTTTTACAGGTACAAGGCCAGCCTTTGATTGATCACTTAATCGAGATGAATCTAGCTGCTCAAGTAGCTCAGCACAGCGATCCCCCAGCCCAGTGTTCCCATGAACTCTACACAGATTCATCAAAGTCTCCCATATATCAGCACTTGGCTCCATTGTCATTTTCTCAATGAACTCAAAGGCTTCATCAAGATGCCCAATGCTGCCAAACATGTCTACTACACTGACAAAATGAGCCATTGATGGTATAATGCCATAATCTCTGATCATGGATTCAAAGTGCAGCATTCCCTCATCAATATCTCCCAGCACACTACAAGCAGAGAGAACTCCAATGAACATCTGCCCATCAGGTTTAAGTCCTAAGTTTTTAAATTGAGTAAATAGATCAATTGAATCTTCTGCAAACCCATTCTTTGCAAGTTGTGTTATCATAGTATCCCAGGTAGTCAAATTCCGCTCAGGCATAGTGTTGAAAATGTTGAGAGCATCATCTACAGCTCCACATTCAAAATACATCTCTAATATTCTATTATATGTGCTGCCTAGTAGAGGTGACAAATGTTTTAAAGCATGTCTGTGTACAATTTTCGCCTCTTCAAGAAATTTAGCGTCCCCACATTGGCGCATTAATTGCAAACAGCGAGGCAAATCCACAGGAATAAGTAGTTTTTCCAGTAATTCCAAAACTTCAACAGCTTCCTTCACTTTACCCTCAGTGCAGAAACTATCTAGTTCCTCAAGTGTACCTCTATATGGACTATCATTAGATGCCCCATTTGATTCACCACCAGGATTTGCATTATTCGATAGATGAGAGCCAACAGCCATTGATCTCTGTGAAATATTAAAGTTTGGAGAATATTGACCATCTTTAAGACTCTGCTGAAACTGTCCAGAACCTGAGTATTGTTGACGCATTTCATTGCCCCCTTTGTATTGAACAGTTGATGGCTGCTGAAAACAATCAACGTTTTGGTTCAAGCCCCCTCTAGGATTTCCTTCTGATTCTAAAAGCCTAGGTGAATTATATGCATTGAGAGACTGCATCCTTTGTCCAGGATCTTGTGTCCAACCATGATTATCAACAAAAGCATTTGGATGCATCCCAGATGCCCATTCATTATCAACCCCAACATTTTGTTGCATTTTCATGTTGTCTTGACCAAAGCATCCATTGGCACTTCCATTATGTCCCACCAAGTTATTCTTAATGTTTATGGGTACATTCATATGGCCTCCATCTGCAATCTGACGAGCTCCATAAGAATTTTGCTCCAAACTTACATGATTATTCCAATAAGACCGACTTGAATTTGCTTGGGCAACATAATCAGGTCTTTGCTTATTGAAATGCTCATTAGTATCAGCCTTCATCTGGCTTTCCTGATAAAACCCAACATGACTTTGCTGGTAACCTAAAGAATCATCATTTTGATGGCCACCACAAAACTGAAAATCAGTCCTTTCAACAGCAGTGCTCATAACCCTCAATGTATTCAGGCCTTTGATACAGTCGGCAATGTGTTGTAAAGAACATTGTTTGCACAACTTCAAAACAGAACTAACAGTAACTGATGAGGCTCTCTTTGTAGACATTAGTTGGGAGTTAACATAATCTGAGGAAAGACATTGAAAATTAAATCACGTCAGCAAAAACGGAACTGACTTATTGTGATGAATACGTAATTTACATTTTCTACTTCTTACGAACTAAGGTGCAAAGCATTGTTCTTAACTTGCAGAGTTAATAGGACGTATTCATTCAATAGCACTTATTCATCTGCCTAAGGTATGAAACCAGCCAGCGCTATTTATACAAGTCACATGAAATCACAAAATTCTTATAATCACACAATACACAAGCATATGGAAAGATATGTTTACTCAATTTCAAACAATCCTAAGCCAATGCTAACATTATCAACTCCTACACAGCATAAACAACGTTAATAGCGAATTACCACAATAAAATGACATGCTCAAAATAAATTCAAAACCTAAAATCTGACGGAATTTTCAAAACAAAGGAGCATTCCAAACACCATTATGATTCCATGAAAAGACCGATTTCACGAAAACTACAAAAATATTCACTCTTACCAACTGCACAAATCCGTAAAAACTTAGTTAGCTACAGATTACCTACGGTACAAAATCCGTAAGTAAATGCATGCATTCATGGTTATCAAACTCGCGGGTTGACTCGTACACCCGTACGAGTCTGCGAGTCATGACAGTGTTCACGGGTTAACTCGCATATAAACTCGTTTTTTTTCAAACTCGTAATGAACTCGGAGTAAACTC
>Ga0214545_1001254_pt1 | contig 46669 bp, 23 predicted proteins | sample CNSS4metaG_FD_160064 | JGI IMG/M metagenome (GOLD analysis project Ga0214545, IMG submission 160064) | Root nodule microbial communities from cowpea collected in UCLA plant growth center, Los Angeles, California, USA - CNSS4 | ecosystem: Host-associated > Plants > Roots > Nodule | place: USA... | reverse complement strand
TACCACGTCAGAAATAAAAGCCATACCACGTGTCAAATATTTGTGTCAACAGACCCTGTTCACTCGTCAACGTTAATGACTCTAACGGCGTCAATGAAAATGTACTTGATTGATGCACTTAAAATAACTTGGGTACTAAATTGAAACCTTTTTTTCGCCGGGTACCAAATTGACACCCTTAACCCAAACTGGGTACCTTACGAGTAATTAAACCTATTCATTATTTACAACACACTTAGTTATGTCAAGTTAGTCAAGATAAATAATTTTTTTATGTACAGTTAAAAAACCTATGTAATATCAACAAGAAAAAAAAATCTTACCAATGTAATATGTAATTATATAACTTTTAGTCCCAATAATATTTGTAGAACAATATCAAATTGTCTGTAACAAGTAGTTTAAATAAAATTTATTAACTAAAATATAAAATAAAATATTTGCTATTATTAACCAATCCTTTATCACATTAAAACATAACTAAAGAGAATAATATTTTTAAATTAAGAAATAAATCATATTAATTATGAAAAAAAAAACAATGTACATCTTTATCATTGAAGTAAAAGTTAAATTCATACTATGATTCAGATTAAACAAGAATTCAGAAAATAAATAAAAAAATAGAATCTCATATTTGCTTTTTGATGAAACATAACACATTCAATTACCTACATGAAATATCAAACCATACAAGAACTAACACACAAGTATAGAAGTTAAATTCTAAAAAATAATAATGCTTAAAAAATAAGCTAAGTACAGAAGTTTTGGAAGAACTGAGCTGGACTGAGAAAATGAGAGGAGCGGCGTCGCTCTGGCGGAAACAACCGTTGCCATTTGCATGCCACAGTCGCACATTCGTCTCCGATTCCACTTCCAAGCTCCGAATCTTCGATCGCCAGCGAAAGCGGGCACAACGCGACCGAGCGGCATGGTCCACGCCCTTACACGACCCTCTCCTTCACTCAGTTGCTCAAAACCTCTTGGATCGCTTGCAGGTTAGGTTAGGTCAAATTCTTTTCCAATTTCAATTTCAATTTCTGTTTCAGTTACAATTTCAATTATCCGATTCCGAATCTCTTTCTTCAGGACTGTAAGAAGACTTTTCCAACCGCCCTATGTTTGGGAGGCGCCTTGCAACCTATCACCCGCTCTCTTTCTGCTCCTCCTGCAAACGGTAGCAATCTAACAATTCCTCACTCACTCTCCAGCCCTATCATGTTGCTATGCTCCATTTATTCATCAGTGCTTCATCTCAGGTGGAGTGGAAAAGCTTATTGTCATGGATGCCTCCTATGATATGGTTCAAGCTTGTAGAAATGCTTACCCTGCCTCGCCCAACAATGCCGTGCAGAAAGAATTTCTGGTTGCTGACGAAGAGTTCCTGCCTATCAAAGAGAGGTGATTGTAATTTTCCATTCTTATTTATTGGGGTAAATGACCAAATTTGGTTTCTCGACTACTGTCAATTTAGTTCTTCTAAGAACAGAAAACCTGATTTAGTTATTGACTATGTAAAAAATACAAATTAGTTTCTGAAGACAAAATGGTGTGTCAAAATTGGTCCTTAAAATTATGTTTTATTGACAAAATGGTCACACAAGATTTAATAGGACATAATTGTCAGGTTTTTTTCACATTCAGGGATTAAATCACATTATTTGTTCTTTTAAGGACTAAACACATTATTGAATGGGGCATTTATCCTATTTATTTCATGTCAGGGTTTTCTGTTTTTTAATTTTTTTTAAAATTATTATTCATATTGTTGTATGGTTTGCAGCTCTGTGGATTTGGTTGTTAGTTGCTTGGGACTACACTGGACTAATGATCTTCCTGGAGCAATGATACAGGTGCTCTTTCCTCTTGTTTGTGGCTTCATTGAGTTTAACTTGGTTCTTTTCTAATGGTGTGTCCAACAAAGGGTAATGTTTACAGAAAAAAGCATCAAGTGATAGCAAATTGATCAGTACATTTGCTTAGAGATTTACAATACTGGACATTTAGAATGATTGAGATTTATAAGCTGAGTAAAGAAAACAATATAGAAAAGTTTGAATTAAATGAACCTGATAATGGATCTTGAAATGAGTTTGGGGACCACACCCAACAGCTACTTGTTAGAATATTAGGTTTGTTAGTCTAATTGTTACTACATAACTACTAACTTATATTATAGTATTATTAGCTATTTTTCTCTTTTCTTTTCTCATCGCTTTCTAAATATAAGAGCTACATTACTGACTTGGCATTTCCTTTTGTCCTCAACTATGTTTACATTCCCCAACATCTTCAAATGATTATGAGTAAAAGAAGACACCAAATTTTTGGCTAATTTATTTGGCTTATAATTGAATTATAATTCTCAAAAATGTTCGAATATTTTCTTTGCCAATATAGATAAAACATCAATGTGCAAATCATAAGTCTTTATCCTTATCCAAATTTCAGTTTTGTTATCATTTTTTATTATCTGAGTTTTTTTAATGTTTTGCAGTCTAGATTGGCATTGAAGCCTGATGGCTTATTTTTAGCAGCTATTCTTGGTGGAGAAACATTAAAGTGACAATGTTATTTTTTTATTTTTTGAGTTTCTTTGCAACAAAAATGTATGGAGCATTTTAATAATATTTGTTTTGGTACCAGGGAGCTCAGAATAGCCTGTACGTTAGCGCAAATGGAGCGTGAAGGAGGGATTAGTCCCCGAGTATCACCTTTGGCACAGGCATGTCTTATTGTAAAAGTGTTATTTTAAATTATTCAATTATTAGCTAATCTTAGAAAGTGAATTTTAAATCTAACTCAATTAAACAAAATCAGTTTGCATCCGCATCTAGTAATATACTATAATGTGGTCATATCTCTAATAGACATGGAATTCCTAACACCTTCTCATGCAAAGACTGAACATCTCAAACATGACAGTAGATATTTGTAGGATATCTGATAGAGGATGACATGATAGACTTAATAAACCCTGTTGGGATGGATTTTGATACCATCTTAGAAAGTAAATTCTAAGCCACTTAATCCTATAAAACTAGCCTGCAAGGTGAGCATTCATCAACATACTATAATTTGATCATATCTTAAATAAATGGGGATCTTTAGTAGTTAACATCACCTATATTTTGAATGAATGCTTCACTATCACTTTTGAATAGGATCATGTGGTTTCATGTTACTTGTTTTTAGAATTTGGGTTTAGATCTAACTCAACCCAAAAACTCTGTTCATAGGGTGGGATTGGTCCCCACTGTATATGTTACTTTGACACTTGTTCTAGTTAATGTAAGACTTGAGTTTTTCCTGATTAACCAGTCCATGTCCAACACTTTTTGGGTTTTGTACTAACTAATACGGTAGGTGGTTCAATAATGGATCTAAGATATGCTCTTATACTATCTTAGAATTTAAGCATAGAGTCTAACTCAATTTTATAAAACCAAGTTGTAAGATATGAATTGTTCAAATTTGTAAGCTTTATTTATGTCATATCTCTAGTCTATGTGAGACAAATTAACACCCTTGAGGCTACAATTAATGCAGCTCCTAAACAGACCCCAACTAAGGTGGATTTCTAACAGTAGTCATTGTTTGTTGGCAATTCAATAATGAATTCCATTATTTTGTTTGAAAGTAACTCCTCGTCATTGTTGGTGGTTAATTGGAAGCAAGTGGGCCTGTTTAAAATATCAGTTAGTTAGTCTGGATTGTTGTAACTTCATTGCTTGTAATGAAGACTTATACTTTTGTTCAAATGGAATAACAAAGATGGAATTGAGAAGTCCTTTTGTCCTCCATTTTCAGGTTCGAGATGCTGGGAATCTTTTGACCAGGGCAGGTTTCACCCTTCCAGGTGTTGATGTTGATGAGTACATAGTTAAATATGAAAGTGGTGAGAATTTTTATTTTGTTTAACAATTGAATTATTCCACATGCACGATTTAAGATAAATTAGTTATGACTTCTCCCTAAATTTTTTTAGATGTATTCTTCCTTAGTTTAGAATTTCATTAATGGTAGATGACCAAAGGCAGATAAGAAGTTTTTGCTGAGATGAGCATGGTGACATTTTATTGCTTACTGATAGGGTGTAGGAAGTAAAAGCCACGAAAACCATATCACCTCACAACTGGTGGCTAAAAGAATATCCACTTATTTCTAGAATAATAGAATTTCCACTTGATCAGGAGGAGTGAAAATGCTTGGAATTTTTTCACCGAAAATGTTCAAAGGATGAGAGTGAGGGAGGGCTTGAAAAAACTGTTGGTTGTCTTTTTCATAATTGAATTTCCATTTTAAACATGTATGAATTGTTTCAAGTTGTTACTTGTTTATTGAATAACGTGAATCTCTTACCTTTGTGATACATTTTTCGTAATGGTGATTCTTGTCTATGTTCTGTGCAGCTCTAGAGCTTATAGAACATCTCCGTGCAATGGGTGAAACAAATGCTCTTTCTCAAATGAACAATGTAAAGTATATATATATATATTTTTTTTTTTTCTTTTTTCATAGCCATAGATATTAAATAAAATTCCCTTTATCAAATGTTGAGCCGTGGATGTTGCATTACATTTTTGAAAAAGGTTTGTGCATATATGAACAGATCCTAAAGAGGGACACTGCTTTAGCAACTGCAGCTATTTATGATTCAATGTTTTCTTCCGAAGACGGAACTGTACCTGCAACCTTCCAGGTAATCAAAATAGAGGAATCGTTTATAAGAAAAACAGTAGTGTAGTTTATGTCTAAACTGTCTCTTATGAAAGATAAAGTTGAAATCATAATTTACAACTAATTATGAAAGATAGATGTCACATGTTGTATGGTCATTCTGCCTTGGTAGGTTATATACATGACGGGTTGGAGGGAACATCCTTCCCAGCAGAAAGCAAAACGAAGGGGATCAGCCACTATATCTTTCAAGGATATTCAGAAGCAATTTGGAAGCCAAAGTTGATTGCCCCTTCCCCTTGATTTTGACTATTCATATTTAAGTTTTATTGAAGTATTTAGGGAATTTTATGCGTGGTTGGTTACTCATGCATGGTTGCCGTATACCAGGTATGTATCTGGTATAGATACTTGTAGGGCATACATGATACGTACGGCTAGGCTACTTATTGGTTAAACATTTTGATGAGCCAATATCGCTCCAGAAGGGTATGTATGTCGTGCAACATGTCAAATTTATGAAATTTTATTTTCTTATGATTTTACTTGCTTTATTGTTTATATGGTTATATTTTGTAGTAACTATCCAAATGTTGAGAAACCTTGACACATACATTTCACGTATGTTATCTCATTAAAATTTTAATATAGTTTCTAAAACATAACTTAGGATAGAGAAATGTAAATATATACATAGTTGCTATCATTGATTTATCACTAATCTTTTTGCATCTAAAATCATGATATGATATTCCTACCTAAAAATATATAATGTTCCCATTACGAATATTTGCATGGAAGGAGGTTGATTACTATTTATTATGATCAATAGTCCGTTGACATGTCTTAACCCAAATTTTTAGATTAACTATACGGTGATATACATTAAATATGTATAAGCCATTAGCAATCCTCCCAAAGACAAAAGAATTGGATATAATTATAATGATTTCTTTTATGGTTTCGGTTATTAGTTTTAGGATTTTATTTACATATGGTTTTAAAATCCAAGAAAACGAATTTAAAGAAAGTTTCATTGAATATTTTGATACAATTAAACAATTTATTATAATTAAGTTAGTTAAGTGTTTTAAAAATCGATAAACGATTATGAAAAGTTGAAGTATTCGTTCATGATTATGAAATATGACGTGTATTGTCTTTTTAACAATTAATAACGCTTTTAAAGAATAGTATTTAATGTCTGGCCAAGATTTATTTAGATTTATTTAACTTTATCGATGATTATTTTATAACTTTTTTTCATATTAAGTTTGTTATTTTGTAATGTTGAACCCCGTAGATTAAATTTGGCCGAGTATCTGAGATACATGAGACTACCAATGTTTGTTTAAACTTTGTAGCATCTGATGCCCCTTCTTCATTTCTAGATAGTGTTGTTCTGGTTACAATAGGATTCTACACTGAATTACTTTATGTCATATTGAAGCGAGCCAATTTGACAGATAAAACTCTTTGCATTGCTTTGTACAAATTCTATTCCAAGATATATTAAGATTAGTCAAATCAAATTCCATCTTCATTGAATTTTTAAATTCTTCACACATGTGTTTACTGTTTCGAGTAAAGAAAAATAATCAACACAAAGACTATCTATTAAAATATTACCTTGAATGTTTTTAGTGAACAAGGTGTGTTCACAGGAATATCGGTTAAACTATTTTTTGGCAAAATAAGTTTTAATTTTGTTGTACTAAGCTCGTGGGCCTGCTTAAGTCCATATTGAACTTTTTGAAATCGTTTAACTTTTTATATTTATATGTTTACAAATTATTATAGATATATTGTTATTTATAATACTAATATTTTTTTTAAAATAATATATATATATATATATATATATATATATATATATATATATTACTTTATTTTATTTTTTTGGATGTTATACAACAACTCTTGTCGCGACCTCGACCAGTTGTTGATCTATAATCATGAATGACTTTCAACACCTGCTCATCGGGTTGACATTCTTGCATTCTTTGCTCATGAACAAGTAGGCTGTCATGAAGTTCATAAAGGTTGAGAATATCATTGGATTCCTCAATTGAACACATAACATAGTTAAACTTTGGAGTTAATGACCTGAGAATTTTGCTAATCACAATACTTGTGTTTATCACTTCACCATTGGATTTCATCTTATTAACAATGTTGAGCGTACGTCCTAGATATTTGTCCACTTTCTCGCTCTCTTTCATTCCCAACAACTCGAATTGACGGCCTAATGCTTAATGCTAAGCGCACTTCAATTTTGTGGATTCCTGATATTTTTGTTGCATGGATTGGCATATGGCATGTGACCTGCTCGTGTCCAATATAGTTTCAATATTTTCCCTATCAATAGCTTGAAACAAGTAGTTCTCCACTCTCATATCTTTAAGGTTTGCCTTAGTCACACTCTTCTGTTGTGCTTCCGACGACGTGACTCCAAGCTTTGGAATCCCCTCCTCTATAAGCGACCATAATTCTTTGCTTCATAGAAAGTTTTGCATCGTCATGACCATAAATCATAGTGACCATCAAACCTTGGGATGGCTAATTGTACAAACTTTTCAGACATTCTCTATAATCATTCTTCTTTGTACTCACTCTGAACTTTGCACACTCTCTCACACAAATTTCACTTGTGTATCAGGCCCCTTGTGGAGCTCTGATACCAATTGTAGAGATCAAGGTATGTTCGTACAAATATTTAATCTGAGAGAATATATTTTATTCAAGGAATATGTAAGGCTTATATAACCCTTTGTACAAAGACTGAACTGTTACATAAAGCATGACAATTACAAATATGCAATAAAAATGACATCAATCTAATATAAAATCTTGCAACTGATTAAAGACTCATTCTCTCTATAAAATAGGAGATTTATTTAAAAACGTTCAAAATTCTTAAACTTAAACAACAAACTACCTAACATACCTCATTCAATAGTCTCATATCACTTAGAAGTTGAGATCTGAGGCAATTTAAGCCTTCTATGCTCGGAGTGTGGAAGGAGGAAGGGGTATTGAAGCTACCTTAAATCTCTATTTCTAAGTGATGTAAAATTATTATTTGTGATAGGAACAACAACAAAACTAATAAGTATAATATATTTTTATATAAAATAACAATTCATACTTTTCTTATCCGCATAATATTGTTCAATTATTTAAAATATACAATTTTCATAATAATAACAATAACAATAGTAAGTATTGTTGTTGTTGGTCTTCGATCTCAATTTCATACTTTTTTGTTAAACTATTTGTTTGTAAAAAGAATTTATTATAATGGTATTTTTAATGATTTTAAAGATATCATTTTATATAGAAGAACTATTAATATAAGTATTTTTATATCAAAATCATATAATAAATAGCATATTATTACCTATGAAAATTAATGATAGTATTTATTTATCAAAATTATGTACTAACAAATAAAATTAATGTAAGGGATCTAGCCTTTTATAATTATAATTAGGTCCACCAATTAAATCATATGTGATCAAAATTTTCATAAGCCTTTATGTATACAGAGAGAGAAAAGAGAGAGAAAGAGAGATAGAGAGACAGAGAGATAGAAGTTTTTGGATATAAAAGAAACAAAAGTGCAATTAATATCTGTGCTAAAAATTGAATAGTAATACACTGGGCAAAATTGTTTATCCTAGTTAATGTCTTAATTACAAATAGGAATAATTTCGCAACTTAAAACTTTTGCGAAATAGCTAACCCTAGGAAAAGTACATGACAAATTCTTGTCCAAGAGGAAATAATGGTACATAACATGATTATTATACATATATTCTCCTGTATTAGGAAAATAGTTTGTAAGTCTTTGCGGAAACCACAATTGTTCGGATTCCTCCAATCGGTGCAAGACATGCTATCATAAGTCCAACAATGATGCTCAACTGTAACACAGTTCAAAAACATAAATCATTCTAAACATTATTAAACTTATTGTGTTTCGATCATTTATCACTAATCAACAATAACAAACATATATACCCATGATAACACCCAATGGAAACTCCATCTTCTAGGTTTTGTTGCCTCAAGCCATAACACACAAGGAATCTGCATCAAATTTTTCAAAATTTTTAGCCTACTTCTATATTCTTCACATTCAAGCATTCAAGCATTCAAACATGGTTTATTCAGATATTACAATGTATGACGTTGACGTGAAAGCTAGTCCTCCAAAAAACCCTAATAGTCCTCCAAAAAATGGAACGCACATGCCAATGAATCCCACCACACCTGCATCAGATAATCAACAAAAAACAATCAAAAGAAGCAATTTAAGAACGTAAAAGGCGTTTGAGAGAATCAATTCTTACAGACAAAGATGGTTCGACAAACAAGGCGAAGCATGGCTGAGCGATTACAATTCAATTTTTCCACCACTTTTGTCTCTATTGTATCAAACACAGGCATGGAAAAAACCTTCACAAGAAGAAACAGATTTAGTATATAATAATATGCGTGTGAAGGAATGAACGTAATCGTATATCATATATAATAATTAATACCTGGAAGCTTCCCACAACATGAATAAAGACCATCAAGTTAGCGATGGCAATGAGCCAAAAGGGGTGTTCGAGAGTGATGAGAACATCATCTTCAACAGCGTTTCCAAATGCCCAGAATCCAGAAACTGCAACTGTTAAATAGCAGAAAATGACAATGCAGTATGCGAAGACCACACCTCGCCACATTGGGATCTTTGAGGGTTTCTCTACTGTTGAGGGCAACGTGGCCTGAATCTCCAATGCAACACTGTGACCGGCAAAGGCAAAAGCTATGGTTCCAAGGGCATTGAAGGCATCAAAAGTTTTTCCTGCAGTTGTGTGAGACCGAACTGAATAACTCCTAGGACGACCCTGCAACCCCTCGATAATGGACATGACAAAGGCCACCATAGAATAGCTGCATGCACCAACATGAGTTACACTTGAAACAATTAGAAACCAAACAACGGGACTTACCAGATTGACATCACAGCGGCCAGAGAAGAAACCGCTTTCAATTTATGGAAGTTAGGGGTTTGGGAAAGCATAATCTGCAACACTACAAACATGAGAATGTAATACGTTTGTCTGATGTCACTCATGCCATGAACCGAGAGCATTTCGAAAAACTTCTTCAGCGATTTCCCACCGGTCACACAGTACACAATGGCGGAGGCCACCTGAACCGTTAACTGCTGCGGCATCACGAACCAGAGCCCTTTCTTAGGACCAAGAACGTGCACCCCCAGATCATAGTATCGGTCAAATCTCTCCCCAGGAACCATCTCGTGCATCTCAGCAAGTAGCCACAGTGTGTAAAATGTCAGAAGCCATGAAGCCATGATCATTATAAGACCCGGAACCCTGCACAAAATATTCATCCATCCATCACACAACAATGCAAAAGGGTATCTATATCTCTGAAAATTTTCATACACTTACCATCCAAGCTGCGCAATGGCGAAGGGTAACCCTAGCACGCCGGCACCCACCATAGCTGTGACATTGTGGAAAGACGAATACCACCACTTTGCCTTCCTAGCGTCTTCTTCTTCCGAGGCATTCCACTCTTCTTTTTGTTGGTCCCTTGAGGACCTCATTGCACCGTTCCCAATGCCGTGCTCCTGAAACAATTATTAATTAATTATCGTAACATGATGAAGTGATTAACTTTTGATGCATACCATGTAAGGTTGTATGGGAAAGTTTGTTTTGATCGAAGGAAGTGTGTGAGGTGTTGTTGTTTTTGAGGTTATTTACAATGTGGCTTACCGAGTTTATTATATAAACATATATATGAGTTAGATGGATGAGTAATGGGATCCGAAGCTTAAGGCAGAGAATTGAACAGAGCATTTTTCTCTCTTCCCTTCCACATATCACTCACTCTCTTTAAGGAAACCCGATTACTATTATTATTATTATTGTTAGATGCATTCCCACAAAAACTTATCACAAATTACAATGTTCACAACTTTGGTCAAACACTTCTAAAATCTACACAACACATCAGACACAAACAAGACTTAGTCCTTCAAATGCTTAGTGTCCTCACGTTCCTCTTTTCTAAACACAAAAACTTCAAAAAAAATATCTTGTGGTTTAGGCCACTTCACTGCCAAACATGGGGATAGAATATAATTATTTCATTTCTAGATATTATATATATGCTTTGCTATTATATAATTGTTACTGTGTAATCATACATTTTGATTCAATATATTATTTTATTTTTTTTATTGATATCGTATCAAAAGTGATTGTTCCGTACTTATTCCAATACTTTTTTTTTCATGTATGTTGAAAACTTTAACATCTTATGATTCACTACAACCAGTGGTATAATATTATGTCTATTATAGATACTAGTATTTTTTTTAATGATTTAGTTTTTTTTTTTAATATTTCTATCAATTAATTGTTTAAATGTAAATGATCAAATATTTATATGTCACTACAATAAAATTATTAATCATCCATAGACACAGTTAGTCAATAATAACAAATATTTATAAGTAATTATTAACAATTACAAATCCGTCAATAATTATTGACGAATTTTAGTCTTTAATAAATATCTCGATTTGTTCTTTTTTTTCCCCTTCTCTTCCTCTTCTTTTTTCTTTTTTTCTTCTTTGTTCTCTTCCTCTCCTCCTTTTGTCCTCTTCTTCTTTTTCCTTTTTTTTCTTCTTTGCTCTCTTACTCTCCTCCTTTTGTCCTCTTCTTCTTTTTCCTTTTTTCTTCTTTGTTCTTTTTTCTCCTCCTTTTGATATTACATATATTTTTTCTACTTCTAGTTGTCAACTTTGGCGTCTTGCTAAGATTAGAAGATTTTCACTTCACTTAACAATGTGCCTCAAACATTACTTGAGATATTAAATTTTGACATTTAGAGACCTTTTAGTAAGCTTACTATGATGGCAAATGTTTCTTCCTAACCTAGGTGGATGATTGCAATCATTTTACTTGGATATTTTTCTCACTCAAGAATACAAGGTTGTTAATTATGTAAAACATTTTTTTTCAGAATTTTCAAACTCAAGAAGCAGGTTAAGTGATTTAAGTTCGACAATCAAATAGAGCTTTCTCTTATTGATTTTCTAGCATAAGAAGGTACCCTCCATTAATTTCCTTTGTGTGGAGAGACTTGAACAAACTTAATAGTTGAGAGAAAACATTAACATCAATTGGATGTAGCTGAAACTTATTTATTCAATCCAAATTGTTAATTCAATTTCTGGGAGAGATCAAATTTTTATTTCAAGGTTTTCATAAAACAATTTATTCTTTCAATGAAAAGACTTCTACAAATTCTTTTTTTTTTCATTGGTGATAGGATAATTCCTTTGTCCATTATTGATAATTTTTCTCTTGGAATACTTGTATTGTTCATCACTCTAATGAGCTCAATAATGCATTTGAAATATCAAAGTCTATATAATGATGATTTTGAATACTCTATTAAGAGATTACCTAGAGTATATAAGAAATTATTTTATTTGTCTCATTATGTGTATGTGAATTTTAAACCTAGAAAATGAGTCGATACACTTAAATATATGAAAGGAGTTAGTTGATATAGTTAACGAGTGTTATGCAATTGTGTAAATAAAGCTCTAGATAATAAGATGAATGTGAGTTTAGAATTATTTGACTTAACATAATTAGTTCTAAAATTAGACGATATGTTTTAAAAGGTTTAAGATAGAAAAAATGAACAAAAATACTCTTGTCAAATTGATGCACTTATCATGTTTTCAAGTTGAGCACAAAAACACGTACATACACACATACATTTATACACGCACAAAACATATAAGTACTCTTGTTATAATATTTGTTAAATTGATTGAAAAAAAGATAAAACACATAAGAAATAACAAATAGAGTAAACATAATAATATATAATTAAAAAATTTAATTTATTAGTCATGAATTTTACTGAAAATACGCTACGAAAAATAATTAATAAACAATATATATTATTTTATTACATATAAAAGTTATTTTATACGATAAATATATGTTTTGTGTTATTTTTTAATATTACTTTTTGTTAGAATAAAATATTTTTTTAATTCTCAATGACAACTGGGAATTTTATAGTGAATTATAATATAATGTCATTTGTTAGAAATAATATTTTATATTGATTTTCATAAAGAATAACTAATTTATAATTTAGTTTAAAGTTTAAACAAAATTTTTCATAATAATTAAAAAAACATATATAACCATACTTTTTATTACAAGTAATTATTAGTTGTTTTATTCAACTCATATTTTACAGACACGTTAATTTAAAGTTGCAATAAAATAAAGAAAGAAGAATAATATTAAAAAAAAAAAAATTGAATGACTTGTGTGCTAAGTATATGTATATCTGGGAAGCGAAATAAGAAGAGAAGAAGAAGAATAATAGTTGCAGAGTGAGAAAGACAGCGAATGAAGGAGCGGAAATGGAGTCTGGTCCTCCTCCCAACGATCTCTGCTCAATCTGCCATGCCAACTTTCACATTCCCTGTCAAGCAAATTGCTCTCACTGGTTTTGTGGTACCAAAAACCCTCTCTTTCGCTTTCTCTTTCCACCCTTCAATCTTTCATCCTTCAATTCCCAATCTTTTCCATGTTTCCAGCAAATTGCATCATGCTCGTGTGGCAGCACGCATCAGGGACAAGCTCCTGCAAATGCCCTCTCTGTCGCCGACCCATCACTCTCTTAGTCCCCACCGAACACTCTCTCTCCCACCGTCACGACCCTGAAGTTGCTCATATTCTCTCCAAGATTCATGCTTACAACCGTGTCTTCGGTGGCCAACCCTCCTCTCTTTTTCAGGTGCCCATCTTCTTTCGTTCTTGCTTTCTTTCATTAATTGCACTTTTTTGCGGAATTGATTCCGAATGGTGATTGCAGAGAGTGCAAGATCTTCCTTTTCTGTTGCACAGGCTGCTTCGGGAGTTTCTGAACCCTCAAAGATCCCTTCCTCTTGTCATCCGTGCCCGTGTCTTTGTTGCTGTCAGTTTCCTCACTCTTTCAACTTCAATACTTGCTGTGTTCCTCAATCGATTATCCGTAATTTTCCTTTATGCTCTTCAATTTTGATAAAAGGGATAATTTAGGTTTTGGGTATCTTTGCGTTTGTCAGTAACATTTTTCTTTAGCAGTTAACAACTCATGACAATAATTCAAGGGTTTGGGTATTGGGCTAATCGTTGAATATGATGAGTTTGAACAGGGTAAGGGAAGAGAACAAGGAAATTCCCAATAATTCCCAAACAGATACATGTTAAGCAGGGACGGTGTAGTTTTGTTTTTTGCAAACATTATCAGTAAACATCCAAGTGCCACCTACATTCAGAGAGAAAAATGATTGAATAGAAAGAAGCGTAGATATGTAATGAAAAATAAATAAATTAACAGTGCTTATATGTAATAAGTGACATCTTCTGACAAGAAAAGAGAGAAAAATGAAGTGTGTAGAGGGGTCCATAGGTGAAGTTTGTTTTCCCTTTCTTATTTGATTGTGTTTTCCTTTAGAATTAATAAAGATCATGTTAGATGCCAGATTTACTGTAATTTTTTTTTCTAACAATCTTGATAGATTTATCATTTTATATTAGTATATAAAGAAAAGGGTTATATATATATATATATTGGTTTATCTTTATATACAGATGATAGCAAGTGTTGTATACATTCTCAGCCCAATTGATCTCATTCCTGAAGGTATGTAGTTATTGTACCCATTTTCATTTTAGGTTGGAATTTGTATAATATTGCATACAGTAACTGTGTTTCTCTTTTTGAATGTTTGTTGCAGCGATGTTAGGAATAGTTGGTCTCTTAGATGATGTGTTAATTGGGCTGATCTGCTTCCTACATGTTGCTGCCATTTATAGATCAGTTCTTTACCTCCGTCATGCTGGTTCCTGAACATGTTCTACAAATTTTCAGTTCATGTCCTAATGTGGATTTAAAGATGAAGTGTACTTTGTTTTGTATGTACATATACAGGTTCAATTTCAAATAGTGGAATTAGTAATGGAAATTACAATGGAAAAGCGCTCCCTTTAATGTTTTGTTTTCTTTTGAGAATTCGGGTTGTTGCTTAACCCATCATGATATAGCACGAAATATTTGAGCTTAAATGAATTTAACAGTTGCTGTGTGAAACTGCTTCCCTAACCTTAACAACAATGATTTCAAAACTTTATTTTCAGAATTATACTTTACATTAGAAGTGGGTATGAATGATCTAGAAAGTAACCAGCATAATTCCATACCATCTATCATTTTTCTCTTGTGGAAAAGCAAGCCTTCACCAGAAAAAATAATCAGAAAACGATGTGATCAGAAAACATTATGCAGCGTTGAATATTAGTTGTAAATGAATTGAAGGGAACAACAACTAAAAAAAGGATGAGTTATTGCTATTTTAAAATAGAATCTGTATCACTAGTCATAGTATTTGGAAAAAACTGCATCTACTTTTTTGCTCAACAGATTGGATTTAGGTGCATTTATAAAAACCTAATATCAACAATATTTGTTGTATGAATTCAAATCTACTGGTTTTCCACCAAGTACCCAACATGTCTCTCCTTTGAGTGAGTGAGTGAGTTTTTGGTCAAAGTCTGAGTAGTCAATTTTTCGTGGCACTTAAGTTGATGAACTGGTAGGACATATTGTCATAATGGAAAAGGATATGTATTTCACTGATACAAATAGGAAGGTATCAATAAATTTTGTGCAATAATTTAAATTGGAAAAGGAGAATATAATAATTTTATCAAGAAAATAAAATTGATGCTCTGTATATTTTATTGATATAATATTTTTGTTTTTAGTATAGCATTTTTTGAAATGTGTTGATTTTATAAATAGCATTTAAATTATTATTATTATTTGAGAATTTTGGAAAATAGTGATGGGCAAAATGGTAAAAGGAGTGAATAGTGTGGTTCTTATTTGTGTTGGAAAAGAGGGAGTGTGGGAGCAGCGCAGGAAGAAGAAGAACGAAGAGTCGCAGAGAAAAGTGACAGCATCTGCCACCGCCTCGTCCGAAGGTAATCTCATTATTCTTTTCGATTTCCCTTCCATCAAGATCGATCCTCAATTACTCCTTTCTCAATTTCATTTTCACATTCTTCTTTTTTTCACTCTTCAGATCAAATTCAACCATCCCATTTTCGCTTTCTTTTTAGTACCCATTTTGTTCAATCTCTCTGTTTTTTTACTCTACACTGCTATGCAATCACAAAATCAAAATTTTAGATTTCATGTTTGTGCTGTGAATCGTCTTTCTGATTTCCCAAATCAGGGTATTGTCATGTTTTGATTTTGTTGGCTGCGATGTTGCAGATGATCGATGATCAAGATCTGGGTTTCTTTGCCAATTTTCTTGGCGTCTTCATCTTTGTGCTGGTGATAGCATACCATTTTGTTATGGCTGACCCAAAGTTTGAAGGGAATTAGGAAAGCTTTTTAAGTTAATGATGTAATTTTCGTTTTGTAGACTGAGATGTTTTGCTAATAGATATTCGATTTCATGCTATCAAGACTAAAGGTTTCTTGCTATACTCATGTGCGATAACATAAACTTTGTTTGTTTTCATGAAACTTTGGTTGAAAAAGTAATGAAAATACTGAATTTATATTGAGATTAGAAGATTTTTCTTGATGTTCCTTGATGTGGATGCTTCAAACACCCTGTGTTAGAGTTGGATCCACTTTTTTAATTGGATGAATTTGTGCACATACTGGAGTACATGTTATTGGTTGATTCGTAGTCATGTTGCAGCATTTTCTGAGTGATGAGCTTCATCTTTATAAAAATGTTTTTTTGAGTTTGTTTGTTTGCTTCATCTTTTCAGCTTATCTTTCACAAAATGAAATTATGTTGTAATCTGCTTTATTTCCTTTGTCTCCTCCCTCGACCAAATAAAACAAAACGATGTGTTAATGTGCCATGCCAACTTTCACAATTTCCTTCTAGATTTAGCCGTGATCGAAGCTCTGTATATTAATGGATGAAAGTGGCAAAATACATCTCAATGAGATTTCTGGATGACATCCCTTATGTATAATCCGAACCTTATTTCACACACTTAGGATTGATAATTTCATAAACAATGCGCAATATATGTATTTAATTCTGGAATAACGTTTCCACAAATAGTTCAAAATATGTTCTGTAAAATCTGCTCCAAAAATGAAAAATTTAAAACCTTTTGTAATAGTTAATAATTTGACAATGCATAGGGACGACATCACTTTTCTTCACTTTTCTTTTTCCTCCTTAAACTTTCAAAGACCACTTTCATTCTTGATTATTCATCTTTGATTGAGCTGTCTCAATTGCAAATAAGACTAATCTTGCAAGTGACTAAGAGGGTAATTACACTCCATTTCAAAAATAGATGAAGGTTGAAATGGATAGTAAAAATAAGATAATCAAAACAAGAAATGAAAGAAAGTAAAAAAAAAAAATTATGGTAAAGGACCAATTCAATGTTATCAACCTTATAATTACTATTTGAAACAAAATTTTGTTTTCCAGCACGTAATCTAGAAGGATTATTCAAATATTTTTGGAAATCTGATGAAAAATACACACCAAAATACCGGAAGCGCTGCAGTCTTTTTTCACATTATAGGGTGCCCCAACAAAGATATGGGATGCAGAAAGAGAGGCTTTGTTACTATTGCCCAAGAAAATATGAGAAATCCATCTAAAGAATTTCAATACAATTTCACGCTTATCAAACTTTATCTTTCGTGAAGAAATTGACAAAAAATATAAGATACAAGATTTCGTGAGAAAAATGTCATAACTCAAGATTAGAATGTACTTTCATCAGTTTCTGGAAAATATATGTGCATCACTTACGTAGTGCTTACATCTGAAAAATCTTTCGAAGGAACAACTTGACGAATCACTGCAAGAATTCCTCTAACACCGAATAATCTAGATACGTATTTACAGAAAATACCAAAAAGACGGATCATGGAACACAATTAATCGCAAGCCCAAAATGCCCAAACCCACGCAACAACTGATACTCTCAATCCATAAGATGGCCTAGCATCTTTCAAAAATCTTATACAGTTTCTCCAGCGAAGTTACCTGTAAAAATACAAAATTTAAAAATGAAGAAATTATGGATTGAACTAGTAAAATACTTTTTCCAGGATAATATTGAATATCTTAGATTCTCGGATTTATATATATGTCAAGGAATTAACTAACAACTACCACTGGATTAAAGAAAATGAAAATTAGTATTCAAATACTTATTCTTAATCGGATATATGTTCAATTACTTAGCTCTATTATTGGAGGCCCTGGAAAATACACATCAATATCATATCAGGGGAGTACTCTCACCCAATATCGGAGAGTTCTTTGCAAATAAACCTCTCGAGAGAGAACCAAAACATGGAATTCTTCCCAGATCATCCAAAGGGCTCAGAAAGGAAGTTTTCCTCTACCACATCTTGGAAGAACGTCTACCCTCCTCCCCATTCCACCAAAACTATATTCAAAAGTTATGGTACCTTCTGAAATTTAAGGGATTTGGTATTATTATGAAGAAAAGCTTTCTTTCTCTCTCTATTTATCCCTTGGTGTGTCCTAACTCTTTCAACTACAACCCACAACACAACTGAGAAAACCCGTAAATTTCTAGCAGCTATCAGCTATAGATCCGTAATTCTTAGTTACTAGCTACTGCCATGGACGGGTCTAGGATAATTATTTGACGAGAAAATTTGAGATTCAATGCTCAAATATAGCCAACATTTCGTGCCCTCCTCACCTTTTTTTATGACGTCCTCTTTAACCAGAGAGAGGGAGGGAGAGATATAATAAGACTTTTTATCAGTAACTGAGAAACTCTAATCTTTATGCACTCTTAATCAGGCAAGTCAGCATATACAAATAAACAAATAAAACAGTAAGAATTGCCATTCATAGTAGAGAGAGAATACGAAGGATGAGATTTTCATGGAGAGAAGGGTAAGCTTCCTGGGCTGATTAAAGTATATCATTACCTGTACAAAGGTCCCATCAGTAGCCATAGAAACAGGTGGTTTGAAAAAGAGTCTCATGGAAGGAAAAAGCACATGTTGTATTGACCATTCGCGCTGGGCCCATGCAGTCTCAGCTTCAGAAAGTAGTTCATGTTCAACTTTATTGTCAATCACGTCACTCCCTGAAGACAACTAACTCAGTCAAGTTTATTATAAAGCACCACCACGATGATTTATTTTCTCAATAAGAATTTCCTGTTTTTCCCTTCCCAATCAAGAACCAGCTCCACCCCCTCATCTTTCTAGTAGAAACAATAACATGGTAAAAAATGGAATCAAGTATAATTTTTAGTAGAAATGATCCGAATGAGATTTCAGTAGATTTAAGTTGAACATTAAATAGCATACTGCACTTAAGAAAAGTATAGGCAATAACTAGAAGTATAAAGCATAGCCGGCTCTAATCCAAAATAATCAGCCTAAAGTATCATCGTACGTGCTTCTTAAATTCTAACCCAGCAGTGAGTGAGGAATGATATAGTCTATTGTTGTAAAAGGGATTGGACAATTTTTAGCTCAGCAGGTGAGAGATTTCTACAAATACACAAGTTTCCCGTGCAAAACTCGTGAGGTAGGGCAGCCTCAGTAATCAGTACCCCTGTGTTAAAACTAAGAAATGGTTTACATAACATTGATGTATATAGATAGATAGAAATAGATAAATAGATAAATAGATAGATGATAGATAGATATTAAACAAATTAAACTTACGGTATTATTTATACTAATTAGAAAAACAAACATGATAAGAAAAATGATAACTACACTAAAAGATAAAGATGAGATAGAGAATCTAATCCTAAAGGATAATTTAAGATATGATAAAATATTATGTAGTCTAACACCCAAAAGGGTGTGGGGCTACCTCATAAAACAGTGAAATCTTTAGCACTAACATATTATCCAGTCTTACTCCTAAAACCCCCAGATATTCTCTCCTTTTTTTTGGGCATTCCCTTGTTCAATCATTGAAGTCCTTGCCAATACGAAAACCACAAACTAAACACTTGAAACTGCTAATGGACCAGGATTGGAATTGCTTCTATTATAAACAATCAAGGTTCCCAACTAACATTGTGTGCCTAAGCCATTATGTTGCCAATTTTCCCACTGAATTTGATATATAATAGTTAAGTCAACAATGATTAAAACAATAGGGAGAAGTTTATTAAGTTCTTTAACTAGTGATTATCATCTATTCTCATCAGATTTCACATGGAGAAAGAAAAATTGTGGAAAATGTAAGCTCAGGACCAATGATAAAAGGAAAAAGAATTCAAATCTACTACACTGTTAGAACTGTCTGATATTGCCCATATTGCAGCTAGGAAAACAATCTCTCCCTTTCCAAAAAACATATCACTGCATCGCCTCTTTGTTTCTCCAAGTATCAAGAATTACATAAAAACATGGTAAACAAGTTTACCCCCAAATTCTTACTTTTCTAAACTGGAATACCCAGTTTACAGTCAAAATTTCCTAACCTACCCCTAGTGAAACCAGAGCACTCCATAAAAAGGAAATATATTTCCTTAACTACAACAGAAACATAAAAACCTGCACCTAACAATAACAGGTATAACAAACTGTTTACCCTTTATTTTTTCTTACAATAAACCAGTAAAGGTTTATTATGCACCCAAGACCTAACACACCCTTATTCAAACCTCCAAGAAATTTAATAAACATAATTAGTCTAAAGGAAAGTATGAAACAATTAAATTACAAAACAATTAAATTACATTGGCAACAACATAACTTGGTTTGCACATTCATTACATATGAATTCCAAAGACAATTTTCTGTTAGTTTCCATGAAAGATGCTATACATTTGTAAAATTCACTTAGGCCTGTGTGTGACATGGTTTGGGGCATTCAGTGATGCAACAATGGAGTACAGGTCAAAAAGGAAACTTTTTTGTAATAAAGTAAGAATTTCATTACGACAGAAGAAATGACAATAAATCCCCAATAACAAAAAAACAGATAGAAAGGAGCACAGCTACCCAATTCACCGACACAGGAGGCATGGATGTCTAAATCATGGTTACCCAAAGAAAGGGGTGTGTGAGGTTTAATAACCATGGTAAGAAACTGATTGATGCCCTCATATTTGTACCTCATTCCGTTATAGTGGAACTCTACTAGTAAGCATTGTTTTTTTTTGGTTAAAGGCAACCGTAATTGGAAGATTTGAAAGTATCATTATTGTTGGAGATCTCATATCAACTAGAGATAAGACCAAACTACAATATATAAGCTTGTGAACCTTACCTTACAAGCCACCTTTGTGGGACCGAGAGAGGCTTAAATATCTATCCGAACAAAGTTTCTTGGACCTATTGGGTTTTTCATGCCACATGCTATCAAATCACCTATAAATATCTAGTCTTACATTTGAGATATCCAATCCTAACGTGGTGTGGGTTATGTTGGAGATCTCACATCAATTGGAAATAAAATCAAAATGCAATATATAAATGGATGCAACTCTCACCTTACAAGTTGGTTTTGTGAGACTGAATTAAGGTTAAAATCCACATCCTAAAAATTATACAAGACGAAACATTTGAGCTTAAATGAATTCAAAAGTCATTATGCAAAACTTCTTCCCTACCTTAATAACAATAATTTCAAAACTTCATTCAGTCACACACAAAACCCCTTTGGGCAGATTTTTACTTTCCTTTATATTATAAGTGTACTGTAGTGTTAAGTGAGGATATATCCACACATGTGTGGGTATGAGTGATACACAAAGTAACAAGCATAAGTCCATACCAATATTATCATGGGTATTCTCTTCAACATAGTCATCCGTCATTTTTCTCTTCTTGTACAAAAGAAAACCTTCACCAGATGGATTGGGCAACATTGGTGGATGCATAGCATAGAAGTTTCCCAAAGCAGCCGAAATCGTTTGAATGCAACTCTTTTCATCTTCCCAGTCAACCTATCATAAAAATGAATCACAATCTTTCAACGGTAAGGAAAAAAACGATGTGATCAGAAAACATTATGAAGCATTTATTAATAAGCATGTCTTTGATTATTAGTCGCAATGAATTCAATGGAATAAAAGCTGAATAAACAAGATGGTACTAACTCAAACTGTAAACAAGAAACACAAAGTGAACAAATGTTATGACCATATCATAGTACGTAAACTGAATTCAGGCAACAAAAATATAACCCATAATATTACCAACGAGCCAGATATATGCCGAAAAAAAAACAGAAATTTTTACAAATAGGTGAAGAGAGAAAGAACATAGGGATCTATAACTAACATCATTGCCCAAACAAAGTGCAAACTCTGGGACCCGATCCATGTCCGGAGTGTATTGATCAAGAATCACAGGAAGTCTAGAGATATTTCCAAGTTCATCAATATGAATGCCAAAATATTCCTCCAGCATTTCAGCCTTTTGTTTCAGCAGTTCTGTGTTCATCTGGGAAATAGTAAAACAAATATATGTAAATATAAAAATGTGAAATCCAAAAGGAAACTATCATGTGAATATGTGCATATTGTCGTAAGTAAAGGATTATTAGGATAAAATATGCTCATTAATTGAAAGAATATCGTTAAAATCTTCCTATTCATTTCAATATATTTTTATTTCCTTCATAGAGTTTGATTGTTACAAATAAAGGTGATGAAAATGTAATTTTTGTGATTGTTATCAATAAAATAATTCTTGACTTCCTTATTTCAAGTTTGTATTAAAACTCTCAATCTTGGTTGTTTTGTTTCCGTTTCCATGTAAACAGCTGCTACCACTGCCCCAAGATCAGTGGTGGACCAGAAAGGTGTGCCCCACACCAGTGATCACAACATTGGCAATCGCATCACCATTGGAGTCGCCACATCTAGTCACGCATCACCACTAGTATCAAAGCGTTTGGCGTGTGCATAGCTCTGATAAGGCCTAAACTAGCGACCTTTTGGCACACAAGACCAATTGTCTGAGGTGAAATTCATCCCTTTGGGTCCTACCTAATGATCTTTCAAATGTGGTGGTCCCTACCAATATGTTGGCCAGAATTAGTTGTAGTGGAGCCGGTACATTTGGAGGATTATGAAGGGAAAAACAAGATTAGACCACATCGGTGGTGGACGACTGGACTCAGATGACTCTAATTTTGGGATAGTGAAAATTTATTCCTAATGATTTGGATGTGGCATTCCGTGATTCTTAAGATAAATAGAAACTATATGCTCTATTCCTCTGCTAAAGAGATATAGAATGATTGAAATAACATTTTTTTCTTTGAAGTAGGTCTTGCCACATGTTACGATATTGAAAGCAGGGTGTTTAATGCTAAATGGGATTCTCTCTATCGGAATATCAAGGAATTTTGCATAGGTTGTGCATCAAACTAAATAAATGCCAAAATTTGAAGATAAAAATTGCATCATTTAGTCCCCTACCTACTCTAATTCAAAATCTAGTAGAGCCAATGAAATCCTATGAAGACATACTTTTTGAAGTGAGGGCTTTTGCAATGGATTCTAACAATTGACAGACCCTAACAATCGCAGTTTGTTAAAGCAGTCATCCTAAACCTATTGAACTGGTGTTGTACAAGTAAAATAAAATGCTGAGTAAGAAAAGAACCTACTATGCTTCAATAACCCTAACCGAGAGTAAATAAAAGCTACCATTCTTGAAGATACAAAATATTCAAGTAAAACAATCTGTCATGAAAGGCCAGAAGGAGACTACTTCTGCAATCTTGTCTTTTAATGTGTCATCATCATTAGAATTCGAATCTACATCCTCTTCCTTCAGTGCCAATATAATCAAGTCTTTCAAAGGAACTTGTTCATTCAGTTGAATGGCATTGAAATGGCCAAAACGGCTGAGAACTTGCTGATACATGAGTTCTTTGCTGCAATAAATTAAGGATATAGTGTCAATGACCACTTCTACAGAGCAGTTAGGCGGAGGGCCAAAACAATTTTTTATTTCTAACATGCTCCATCATAAAAGAATGCTTAGGGCCTAAAAAGTTAACTTAATAATTTCTATTGCTTTGAATTATTAATTCTCCTCCTACTTGTTTGATCAACACAAGAATATGTTTTATGTTCATATTTACTAATAAAACTAAATTGAATTAACAACTAATTCAAATTAAAAGGCAATACTAAGCCCTTGTGCATATGATTTTTTATATAAAAAGGATAAATGGATGGGTATCTTGGCAAAAGTATGGGATTGTGTTTTAAGACCCATGACATCTTATTTTCCCTTACCCTCACATTCTTTCATGCATCCAATCATAAGGGAGATGGTGATAGAGCTTCAGCAACGCACTCAATTGATGCTAGGACTTTGAGATGAGAGATTGAAGGTGGAAGACCCATTCTTCCCTCTCAACCGTGCTCACAACAGCAGAAAGGAGGAAAGAAACTCCTGAACGACACAAAAAGGCTAAGGCCTAATATATACTGAAGGGTAGGCTAAGTTTGGAGGTGGAAAGCATAACATGCTCAGAAGGAAGTTTAAAACAATGAAACATTGTCTGTGAATGGAACAGCTTTCTCAACCAAAACCCCCATGGAATTTGGACTGCCCTCACGGTTCTTCACATGGCAGCCTTAATTGAATGAAAGCGGTGTGTTTTAGTTAGGCTAGTATCAATTACAAATGATTTTGCTGAAAAAGAAAGTAAAAATGATTTTGAGATTGTAGCGTTCTTTCTTTTAATCTGTTCCCTGACTTGTGTTATTATTGCATGAAAAACTAAGTAGGATATTGTGAAAAATCCGATTTGGTTCCTGCTGTTCCATAGGAAAATACCTGTAGTAGGGTATGTCATTGCCCCTAAATCATTTAAATAGAAGACTCGGCACACATTCCGATGCTGCTTTTAGTTGGTGCTTTTCTCCTTATTCCTATCTATATTACATGTTGATTTGTTAACGTTTTCATGGATTGAGTAGACTACATGACTTGGTTCATGACATAGATATGTACCGTTATGTGATCATTGGAATTTTATTTTTGACTAGTAAACATTATGGCAAGGATGGTTTATACCATGTAGTGAACAGGGTATGTGAAAGAATAATGAATCACAGAATTGACCGAATCCTCACTTTTAAAATCATGTAAATTAGTCGCTAACCTTTTCCATACTATATTAAGTGAATACTATAGTAACAGAAGTATAACTCCTCAGACTTCCATTCATAAGGCATACCCATATACATTTATTTAATTTGTTTTATTAGAATGTGAATTTTAAGCCTAATTTAACCTCACAATAACTCGACAGTATCTGTAGTGGATATGAAATTTCCAACAAACTCATTCACGTCGAGGATTGGACTTCTCGAGCATGGAACTAGATATTTGTGGTGATTGGATTGCCAATGGCACAATATAATAGACTCTAATACCATATTAGAAAGTGGACTTAAGTATAACTAAATATCACAAAATTTACTTCTAAGGGAAGGTTTTCACCCACATATATACTACAACAGTTCAATTATATCTCTAGTCGATGTGGGATCTCTAATAATAATTATAAAGATAAGGATTTGATCCTACATAATAAAAAATATCTAGATTATATGCCTATTATTATAAACGTTTTTATTTATTCTCATATCATGTCTTTGTTATTCTAGGATACCAAATGTCCTCTATTTATTGCATTGATTTCTTTTTCTCAATATAAATAAAGCTCTAACGTTGTCTCACAAAAACACAGTTCCATCACCACTAGATTTGTTAATTCAACAATTGCATGACATATACACCAAATCTTTAAGAGAACCAAGGATAGATTATATTTGCAGTAGGGTAGACACATATGACCTATATGGTACAGCTTGAGGAGGAGTCCTAATAATTATAGAAATAAGGAGTTGTTTCAATATAAATAAAGCACTCCTACTATCTTAGAAACACACAGTTTGATCTCAATTCCAGAGTTTAACAATAATAATGATAATGAGTGAAAAAAGAACAGCCAAAAGAGTGGTCGTCTCCCCTCCAAATTAGGGGGCAATCACTAGTAAAAAAAATGATGTCATATAGGTGTTTGCAGTGCCACCTAGTTAATTGCAATAAATAAAGATTCGTAAGACTAAAGAAGACTGTAAGAAATTAAACCAGGATGAAAATGAATGAAACCAAAACCAGGAAGAGGATATGATAGCATGTGATGTAAGTTAACAAGAATTTGAGGGTGCAAATATATCTGATTTTTGCCCATAAAATTTAGGGAATATATTTTCTTTACGTTTACAATTTGTGAAACTTTAGACATTCAATAGGAGCCTAGATTCCTCTGCATTTTAAGGCCAAGTGTGAAACCCTAATCTCTCTCGCAACCCAAACATACAAGGAATACATTGGTGACAATACCAGGGAGTTCACTTTTATAAGCAGCAAGGGACATAAGTAGGTACTTCCTAGAAAGAGGGGTTTCCCGAGTAGAGAACACTCCAAGGTGAATCTGAAGTTATTCTTTTCCTGAATTCAAGAGATCAGTGGGTCAATCTTAAAATCCAAATATATCCTTTTATTTGTTGTGTTTTAACTTCTAGAGAGTAAAGAATTAGGAAATTGTTTAAGGAAAAAATTCTATTTCCAAGCCATGCAGATTAAACTAAGGTCTTGATTTGGTCATGTCATTTCTCCATCAGTGAATTAATGGAGCACAGATGGAGTCTATTGGTGTGACCTTTTCGCCAACTGATAGCTTCTAAAGTTCATGGTATCTTTGCATGTTTTCCAAAGTTTAGAGTGCCTGGATGCACTTTTCCTTAAAGAATTCAGTAAGACAGACGATTCAAGAATGTACACTGATATGAGTGCATAAGAAATGTGTGAAATTTCAAACTGGTTAATCTCAAGTACTATGAACCTGCCTTAAGAATCACAGATAAGAGGTTTTATTTTTCAAGGACATTGCAAATCCTCCCTGAAGAGAAACCTCTAAACTGGATTGGTAAAAGCAGTTCATACACAGATTTACAACTTACATGACAAATTTACTGACCATCTCTTCCTCCCTCTAACCATTTTAATTTACTGCCTATAAAGCACATTATTGTCAAATCTAAATGCAATGTTGGTAACCTCATTCAGATACCACGTTATGATTTGTTATAGAGCTTGGTGGTAAATATTTCATAGTTTAAACTAACAAAAACATGATATCTACCTCAACTTCACAACATTTGCAAGATAGAGACAGGTATTATGTTGAAGCAAAGCGAAAACATCATCTGCCATTCCAACATATGTGCAATGCCTTACAATGTCCATCATGCCTACAGGATAAAGGTCAGTAGGAAACATTTACAAAATCAACCTGCATCTGTACATTCCATGACAGAGTCTTCATTATCAGTAGTCTAGAATCATACCAGGGTCACAGTTGCTATTTATCTCATCCAGAAGTTCTTGAACACTTGTCAGTTCTAAAGAATCTTTCGGGTTCCTTCTTTGTCTAATGGAAGACCTGGCAAGAGACAAAGCAAATTAGCAATATATATATATATATATATATATATATATATATATATATATATATATATATATATATTAAATGCAATGCTGAAAGTTGTTGATAGGATATTAAATGTATTACTAGAAGTTGTTAGAAGGTTCGAAAGATCTCATGTAATTGTTACTTTAGGGTTTAAGTTCTGTTTCAAATGGATCTATTGAATAAAATCTTCTTTCTATCATATTAATTCTTTCAGGTTGGTATTAGAGCTTCCGATCTTGGGAACCCTGCTTCCGCATTTCATTTTTACCGTCTTAGTCATGGTTCTTTCTAGGGTTGCCTGAAGTGCACCCATTTCCTTTAAATATTGGTATTGTCTTATGTGCACCCAACATGTGGTTCTTTCCGTTCTAGCATCCTATTTGCTGTCAATCAGATTGTTGTCGGACCTTCGCCGCAACTTTGAGACAAATTCAGACAATTTACACTTGACAATGAAAATAAGATAGTAGAACAATTTACACTTGACAGTGAAAGTAAGATAGTGGAACAATATTAAGAGATAGATATGCTAAAGAAAACACGAGAAATACATAAAGTAACAAAAACAAGATTGAAAAAAAAAAACTCAAACAAAATATACTGAGATAAGGAAGAATTTACTGCTTATTAAAACCCACTAATATATGAGTTTTAGCTCAGTTAGATATACAAAGGTAAATGAAATATATGGGAACCACCTCACAGCATTCAAACTAGCACTCATTCCAAGATTTCTATCAGACGTAATTTGTGTGTAGGCATGTAATCTTCCAGCAGGATCTAATGAATCTGTTCTAACCATCTTATTTACAGGCACTTTCAATGATCTTGAACCTATCATCATAAAAGTTATGATAAGCCAAAAACAAAAGGTATGCAGCATAGGAGACAAGAAAATGCATCAAACCTGTTGGCATAGGGCTGAGGTCAACCTCTTTACTTATATTAATACGAGGCAGTGGAGATTGCACAGTAGTCTGCCATAGTAGAAAAGTATGAAGAAAGTCTTTGTATTAGTATGACAAAATTTATGATTCAGACCAGAATATGGATTCATGTTTGCATAAACGGTTAATTATTAAAAATAAAGAGATGTTCTAGTATTTAATGTTGATACAGGATATGTTCATGAGATACAGGTTGGGGATAACTTGATACATGAATATTAATTCAAGAACTTGTTGGAGCATATAATTAAGTAGAACTTTAGTAAAGTTTGGTTTCATTTAAAGAAAGAATCAACTTGATTATTAGTTAAAATAAAGTGATAGTGGTGGACATGACCATACGAAAGGTTTAACTATATTAAAAAAGCCTAAAAATTTCAAAATTAAGTTATGGAGATCCAAGAACATCAAAAACCATTTTTTAAATGCATAAAGCTGACTTGAGTTCTGTTGGAATCAAAGACGTACAAAGTGTTTTACCTATAAAAGTTTTAATGATAACAATTGTTAAACTGTAATATATTAACGAAACTCCTCAGTATAAAGAAATCAAGACTTGTCAAATGTGCTAAGTTTTATAGAAGACTTGTAATTTGTTTTCTCTATCTTCACAATCAAGAAGCACCAAAGATTGACGTCAAGATGTGTCATGCATTTAATGAAGAATAAAAATGGGAAGAATGGAAAAGAAGCTCTCCCAATCAATGGGCATATCCACAGCTATATATAGAAGTCTCTAAGTTTGAAGACGAGTTACAAGAAGCTAATTAGTTGAAAGGTGTTGAACCAATCTCCACCTTTAGGCTCTCTTGGATTCCTACACGCTCTACAAGTTTTATACTCTTTGATTCGGAATTGTTCATGTTGTTGTGCTCCAACTATCATACATTCGTTCGAAATTCTCTTTTAACTAACAACTTATTTTGCATTGGAAAATTTAGAAAGACCTAGTAAAAAAATAATACTTGGGCGATAAAGTTATCATTGCTTTAAATAAATAAATAAAAAACAAAAAGAATGTTTGTTGTAACCAATATTTGGTAAGTGGAAATACTTCATGGTTGAAGGAATTAGACATAGCTCAATTTATGAGTGAATTGATATAAAATCTATTATTTTTTCTTCTATTTCCTTTCCTAACCCTTTAGCTTCAAACGAGTCCTATGTATGTACGCATATTAAAGTCATCCATTTATGAAAAAGTTTTCAAAGTTTAATTACACAAAAGCCACCCCCCCTTCTTGTCCATCTTTATTTCTTTCATGTTTCTTACAAAGTGTTTTAGGTCTAACTACACTAAAAAACCAGCTTCTTTATATTGTGTCTTGGCACTATCTCTAGTTGATATGGGATTTGGCTTTTCCCTAATACATCCCCTCACGTTGCAGTACAATTAGATTTGGTACATATATAACATGTATGATACTGTCATAGAATGTGGTTTAGGTCTAACTGAACTGTACCTTATAAGGTCCAAATTGCCCCCACTTTTACATATTGTAACTATCTCTAGAAGATATGGGGCTCGAGTTTTTCCCAATATACCAGCTCATCCACCACTATTGAGCTTGGTACGTGTACAACATTAAATACCCCTTTTAATGGATATAGGATAGGCTTTGAGACCATCTTAGAAAGTGGTATATAGCTAACTCAACCATGAGAAAAGTGGATGGGAAGATGAAGATTGCCCCAACATCCAAATTGTAGTTTGACACTATCTCTAGTTGATGTGGAACTTCGGTTTTTCCCACTAATGTTAGCCACAACTTATCAACCTAGCTTGGATTGTTGAAGATCTCCTACAAACTTGGTGTATTCTTAATAATGGTCTTCAGCATCAAGGCAAGGGAAAATGGATAAGAATGTTGTAATTAACTTCAAGAATTCTATATTTTCTCTTCCAGATCAAGTCAAGGGAAAATGGTTAAGAATGTTGTAATTAACTTAAAAAATTCTAGATTTTCCCTTCATTTCTCTTGTTTTAAAGAAAGAGGTGAATTCAGAATGACAGAGCCAAACGACAATGACAGAATTCCCAGTTTTGGAACTGTAAGATTCCAACTATGCTCAAAAGATTGTAAGACAAAAACAGGTTTCTCAATCTAGGATCTCAGATTCTCAAAATTTCAAGGATTTTGAAATCGTGAAAAATGATTTACACCCAGACTACAGATGGAGCAAAACTGAAAAATCAAAGGAATCAGATTTTGGATAATCAGTTAGACAACTAAACTGAAGGAGGAAACACCGAAAGACACATTTTGTAAAGGATTTCAGTAACTTTGTTGAAACCATCAGGTTATGATATCACTTTGATCGCAAGTTGAATTTGTTAGGAGTGGAAATAGAAAGAAAAAGGAAGAGAATTATCAACAAATTAGACATGTACAAAACTTGGTCCTAATAATCTAAAAATTAATATGCAAACTTTTGATATTCAGTTTAAGAAGCATTTGTAGTGCATCTTAGCTTATCAATTATAAAATTAAAAAAAAAAAAAAAAAAAAACAAGACTAACATTCCAATCCACCTAGTCAGAAAGGTATAATTACCAAAGAGAGGATAGTGATGGCAATCATGATAATAAGATGGTGGGGTGATTCAAATGTACAATAAAAGGTACAGTAACTCCTTTTTATTTTAGACCAGTAGTATATTTTAATTTCTGAATCAGTTTACGTCATGAAAAAGAAATAAAATAAAAGATTAAGTAACACATTTAGCATTAGATGCCTGGATTTCAAGGATAGGACAAAGATTCTGCAGATGAGACAGAGTGATGAAACATTGACCACAGCCAGATAAATGGCAGGTATCCTATCATCCTATCTAAGAATCTAGTGATTTACATCCAAAAGAAGCCCATGGATCTAACCATCTGCCAGCAGATTCGTGTCTCAATGTAGTAGAAGATAAGGCCACAATACAATCCCACCCACAAGTACCAATGCTAATAAAATATGAACACATAGGCATTGGGCTTTTGGGAGCAGATGTTTCCACTCTACCACACACCTGTACTAGTGTGGCACAGTTTGACACTACCAGCTATTGTGATAGAAAAATCCACTCCAAGCATCCCTCAACAAATTCACAAACCATTTGCTAAAATAAGGTGTTGAAAATTGTAAAAGTCCATTTCCAATACTAGCAAATACTTAAAGTATGCGCTAAAAACATTAAACATTGAGCATTAAGTTGCAAACATACTTGTTCTTGAAAAGTTCGTGCCTCATTGGAACTCCTCAGTGTTGATTCAACCACTGACTGTATCTTCTCAATGATGACTTCCTGATTTAAAAGGCTCACCTGTATGCAAACAAATGCACTATTTTCAACATTAGAGAATGAAGAAATAGGGTATCATGATGGTATCATTTACTGGGGATAGAAGTTTCATCCAGCCCACACAACTTTATAACCAAAATTGTTTTCTAGTTTATTCATCGACTACCACTAGTGATCCTTTTGCTAAAGTGTCTCCATCCACGATGTGCAAGTTCAAACCCTGCCATTGTCATTCATCTAAATATAAACTTGGATTTCCACACAAGGTAAAGGCAGACTGCATGTTTTCTACATTTCAAGCTCAAAGTGCTCTTATTTATGTGAGGGGATATTAAACATACAACTCATCATGAATGTTTAACTATATGTTTGATTTTGGTGATGGAAAGTTAGTCCAAGACACGATATCAAAGTCTCTGTGACCATGTGGTTAGAAATTCGATTCATGCCATCCTCATTCTTCTAAACAAAGAATTTCAGCACAATGTATGCATATTCCATGTTTCAAGCTCAAAGGACTCTTGTGCACGATGGCATGTTAGATGCGAAAATATTGGTATATCTTCCACAAACAACTTAAGCTTTTGAGCTAGTTGGTTCATGGCACCATCAAAATTCAATTTCCTTAGCAAATATCATGAATAAACAACACATCAGAAACTTAATTGATTCTTTCATCAATTTTGTTCAGAACCACCTAACCCTAAATTATAACTTCATAGTCAATATTTACCACAGCCAAATAGCCAAAAAACTGTATATAACCTAAGGCACTTTAACCCACCTATTTCCTAGCTTAAGAACTAAATGTTTTGCCAGTAGTAAAACAGAACCTTGAGTCAATGACTTAGCAATAGTAATAATAAAGAATCACTAACATGCATATTCATAACTTGATTTTTACCTCTCTCTTTGTAGGATGTACATTGACATCAACATTTTCTGGTGGTAAAACAATTGAGATATATATGAAGGGCTTAGAAGCTTTTGGTAATGTCGCTGCATAAACAATTTCAATAGCTCTCTTCAATGCAGAGCACTCAACCAGTCTATCTGAAGAAACATAGACAAGATTTTCTTGAGAATCTATAAACAGTTATCTCATGTTAGATAATGAGAAATTTGAAGTATATAAAGATAAACACTTAACAAAAGAGGGGTGAAAATATGCACTGACAGTGCCATGTTTATTTACAGTCATCTAATTACAAACAACTATATATGGTTAGTTTGTTGACTTTGATAATAAACACCATAATAGTCACACCAAAGATGATTTTTTAATTAATCGACAGTGTAAAAATAATTTACACTAGAAGTATATATACTATTAGAGATGTTCATGTAAAACATTTAGTTATTTAACCGGATGTTAATTTTTCTGTTTTCTGTTATGTTTGTGTAACCTCTTCAGATACTTTGGAACCTATACATGCTCTGCTTGTGTTCTCTTTCTGATTAAGTGAAATAATATTCAGTTATGTTTTTGTTTAAGTTTTTCTTTGCCTTTTCTTCATATCAAAATTCTGATAATACCATTAGACTCTAAAAAAAATAATATGCCACACAAAACTTGCTAAAGATGAATACGAAACTCCATATTTGGTCTTTCAATATGCACCCAACCAAGAATTAGTATGAGGATGTTGAAGCAGATGCAAAAGCAAAAATCAAAGACCGAACACTTTTTTACATTTTCCCGGAAAATCCTCTTTACATTTGCAAGAATAAGGATGTATTAAATAACCCTTCCAAATACCTTTGCTCAGTGAAGAGCCTTTCATGCACCAGTGTATATTATTTTCTAAATACAGTAACATTCATCTAATGGAAAAACACCTTCAAACTTTTAAAAGCACCGCAGTTAATGTTTGTACAACTCATGTATACCGTTAATGAAAAGCACCATTGTGATTTTCTTTGCAGCATAATTCGCATTGGACATGTAGCCATGCATCTCAAAAACCGAAGAAGACGGATCATCATCTGAAGCTTCAATTTCAATTAGATTGCGAACAACTGAGACCCCATAAACAGATTTGATGGCATCGAGCCTTGAAGACGTGGCAACAGTGTGAACATCAGCTCTAACAGCTCCATGCTGATTGCAGTAAGAGTCCCAAACAGACAGTGAAAAAATAACATACGTAACTTACAATGCAGCTAGCTAATAAGATTACTGTAGCATATGTTTTGTAGCTCAAGAGACCAACCTTTCTGCAAGAGAAACCGACTTTCACATGATGAATAGCAAACCGGCTTACCAAGTCTACAATCTTTGAATAATCATCAGAAGAATTCTGCAGTGTCTTCCTCCTTGCAGCCATGTTATAGAACAGATTCTCAACCTATCAATAGATTTACTTTCAGGTAATCAGAAAGCAACATCCTAATCAACTTTGGCAATTTTGGCATGTTACTGCTATTCTTTCACACATTTGGGTCCCGCTATTTTAACTAAGAAAAAGTGTCATGTCAGCACAGATGTGCTCTGTAATATTAGACATCACGTTAACATCAATAGGTAAACCAAAATTTTTTCAATTAAAATAGTAAGATAAAATTCGCGGACAAAAATGATGGAGTGATCAAATTCGTGAAGTCCTAATAATGCGGAGACAAAATTTGTAATTAAACCTAAAAATATGCAATTGTTGACGCATAAATAGACCATTAATAATATCACATATTAATGACAATGTCATTAGTTTAGTACATAAATACTTACGTGAAAACAAATCACAATGAAACAAAAGGAGAAGCCATGAAGAAAGCATTAGTTTACCAACCATTATCTGTGTTCCTTTAACAGCAGCACATGGCCTGGGTTCGTGCTCCATGACACCATCTCTGTATGACACCCTGAACCACAGAAGCGTAAATCTAATATACTATATGTAAGAAACAAGCTTCTTATAAAGGTTTTCTTGGACAACTTTTTGTTAAGCATTTTTAAGAAATAGATAAATAAAAATGTACATGATCTAAATTTGCTTCAATTTTCTTCTGCCGGAAGTATTTATCTAATCCGAATCTTCATTAATTATACATGTATCTGTTCAGATAAACTTCTCGGAAAATACTTCTAGGAAAGCAATAAAAAAATAAAAAATAAAAATAAAATGAATTTCTAAGTAAGCTAAAATTAGCTTCTCTGAAAGAAGATTTTAATGGAAAAGTTTATTTCATTTTTGTTTCTTATATTTTTGGCCTGAAACGCTGATAAAAGAATATACACCCAAAAACACACTATAAAAGTAGTGAAATGGATAAAAACATTGAGTACCTGTAACCGTGCAACTGGTCTTTGGTAATGGTGGTGACGGTGACGTGACCGACATAGGTCATGCTGGCGAGAGCCTCGCCGCGGAATCCCATCGACTTGATGCGCTGCAAGTCCTCAAACGCGGAGAGCTTGGACGTCGTGTGGCGCTCGCACAGAATCGGCAAGTCCTCAAACTGCAAATAAGCGGAATCAAAACGCGAGCACAGTGTGAAATGACACGACGAATGAATGGAAAACAAAACGGAAGATTGAATTGAGAGTGACTGACTCGGATTCCGTGGCCGTCGTCGGAGACTTGAATGAGCTTGAGGCCGCCATCCTTGATGAGGAGATTGACGGAGGAGGCGCAGGCGTCGAGGCTGTTCTCGAGGAGCTCCTTGACGGCGTTGACAGGACGCTGAATGACCTCGCCGGCGGCGATTCGGTTGACGACGGAGTCACTCAGGCGCTGGATTTTGGGAGGCTCCATGCGGGACAAGGGTTCGCTCTCAATCTCAGTGTCTTCCATGCACTCACTCAGCACCACTTCAATTCATGTCTCAATTCAATTTGTGTTGCTTCGTTGGCGCGGGTTTAACCAAACACCAATTTATTCTTAATCTAATTTAAATTGAAAATTCACTCCATAGTAGACCTATGTCCACATAACTGATTCTACACACATGGTTTAATAGAGTCTTAATGTTCTAAATACAATTTATTAAGTATCACAAATTTATGTTGTCAGATGAATTTTTTTCTTTATTATCATTTTCTATATTATTTTTTAATACAAAAATTACATACGCTATATTATGTTTTTTCTCATTTGAAGTTTTCTCTTTTTCTATTAAAAGTATATTTATAAGTTATTTGATTGATTAGAATGTCTAATCATTTATGATTATTATAATATGTAATAAAACCAATATGAATAGAAAAATATTTTGTAATAACTTTTAACTACAACCTTTGTTTAACAATATAAAAAAGACAGTCCTAAAATTTAAATTTTTCAAAATTATTTGAGTTATCAATCGTATTTTTCACCGTAAAAGTAGATTAAGAAGTGAAATTTAAATTTAATTTTAATTTTACAAAATGAGTTTGTAAAATAAGTTTTATATTTAATTAATTTAATTAATATAATATGAGATTTCAAATATTTCTTTTATATATATATATATATATTCCTTATATATTATTATAGCCGATAATGATTCAAAACGGATGAAATAATAAAATCAACAAAAAAAATTAAATAAATAAATATATTATGATAAACTAATATAACTTATATCTTACATTAACAAGGATATTAATATATATAAAAAAAACACTTTTTCGATTAACTAAAAAAATATATGATAATGATTCAATAGAAAAGTATGTAAATTTTGAAGTTTCAATTGAACAAAACTATTTAATAAATAATAAATTGAAAAATTAAAGTTTGTGAGGAATTTAAAATTTAATTAAGCTTAAATTTTATTATATAAAAAAGTTTGAAATATTAAACTGATGTGCAAAAGAAAAACAAACTAGCAGGCCCAAAAACGGGAACCCTAAGCCCAATAAGAAGATGCGGAGAGCTGTGTTCATTGGCTTGTGCATGGGCGTACGAAGAAGAATATTGAATCCTTTCTCAAGTGTGAAAACTCAATGTTTTGTTGTAATTGTATTTGAATGTAGCTGGTTCCTTTGTTCATACCTATTCCAATCTGCACCATCATTTCTTCTTCCTCACCCATTACAGATAAATACCAAAACCAAAGAAAAAGAAAAATTCTAGAAAGAAACGCAACTTTTCCCATACCTCACTCCAATGGCCACGCGAAAGCTGATTCGCGATTTCTTCCTCTCCAAACAATCACTTCTTCTTCCTTCGCCTCACCACCGCCACCAGGTTCCTTTCATTTCCAAAATTTATCTCTCTGTAAATTGTTTGATTATTTCTTTATTTATCATTGCTGTTGATTTGTTGCTTGTATAGGGTTGGAATAGGAATAGAAGGTTACTTCTGGGCTGGGAAGATAGACGTAGATACAGCGTCTTCAATGACTTCTCGAACAAGATTAAAGGCGAAGCTGTTAGGTATTCCTCTCTCTATCTGTCCTATCTGAATTGAATTGCACCGTGACACTTATAACTGCTATGTTCGAGTCCAACGAGCTAGGTTAGTGAATTCAATGAGCTTATTAATACGTTAAAGTATTTTAAATCTCAATTTTAACATGATTTACCAAAGCAATGCTCTTAATTTGTATTAATAAATCATAGAAGATGCTGAAGTCCAAATAAATTCGCACCTACTCCCAGAAATTTCTCCAGGCTATCTGGCAAAACTGTAGCATGTGACATAGAAAGAAGGAATTAAAACAAATATGTTGTATGGGAGTTCACTACCATTTATATACTTGCAGTGTGTTAAAAAAATATACATGCACACACACAGATACACCTGCTTTATAAGAGATTAGAGAAATAAAAATTGTTCTTGAGATATGTTTTGTACTTTGAACTGCTTGGGTTACAATTGTAAGTAGTAGCTAGTGGCATTATTTATTATCCTTGTGCATGTATTTTCTAATCTGGTTCTAATTTGGTGCATTTAATTCCTTTGTAATGTTTGTTTGGACAATAGCGGTTATATGCAAGTCACTTTCCTGAAACTAAATGAAAACATAGGCTTGACCTTGATATAGTCCTTGTATGTTTTGTTCTGTTGATTTTTTCTGAGGTTTTATTTTCTTTTATGGGTGTTACTGTTGGGTTTATATATATTTCATCATGAGGGTTGTAGTCATTTATTTTTATATAGTGTTTAACTTTGTCTATTTTATTCAATGTGAGACTTTTGACTCACACTTGGACTATTCCCAACAGTTACCGTTGCATTATTAGTGTATTGTCTTTGATGGTTGCAGAAACCAAGAATTCCAACAGTCTGTCAAGGAGCTGAAGGAAAAAGCAGATGAGCTTAAAGGGGTAAAAGAAGAGCTAAAAGAAAGGTAAGTGTTGTATTTGGTGACCATGATTTAGTATTTTTTTGTATTACTGTTAATAGGCTGTGACATACCATCGTATGTCAAGGCTGGCTCAACTCTTTAACGGAGGCCTCATATGGTTAAATGTCTGATACAGAACAAAGCAGAAAACTGAGAAGCTGTACAAACAAGTGGACGAGGTTTGGACGGAAGCTGAAGCTGCGGCAAAGAAGGTATAATCAAAGGTCATACTCAGTTTCTACTCTTGGTTAGTAATGAAAATTAGTTATGATAAAAGGGGGAAAAGAACTCACTTCTGATACTAAATAAACAACTTTGAGTTTTGCATCAATGCATAAATGGACTATGAAGTCATTGGATGTGTAATTGTGTAGAAAGTCTATTGTGGACTTGCACCGATCTTGATACAAATTTCATGGTATAGTTTTTTTTTTTTTGGTTAGGTAAAAGGATGCATACCTTAGATTTCTATTTACGTCATTCTTCCATTGTTTGTTTGTGCAGCTAATTGCGATTGTTATTAACTTTGTTCCGGGGAACTTGGTATCCATATATCTATTTTGAATAAGCTGACACGCTTCCTGGAATTTAATTGTACGTTTTGCAGGTTTCTTACAATGTTAAAGAGAAAATTTCAGCTGCAACTGAGGAGGTCTGTTTATGATCTAAAACTCTGCTCTTGAAAGTGAAATTAACAGGTTATTGATACTGCTTTTGTTTAATCAGGTGAAGGGAACTTTTGGGATAGGAAAGCAGGAATCTTCTGGATCAACTGATTCTTCAACCAAACAGGGTGCTGATGTAAATGGAGAAAATAAGACATCATCCCAGGAAGAGCAAACCCAGCAATCTGGATCTAGCAATGCTACAGATTCATTGTTTGGGAAATTTAAATCAACTATTTCCTCTCCAAATATTTCTGCTGCCTTCCAAAAATTAAAGGATGCAAAGATAGTTGACATAACCAAGAAAAGTTATGACATAGTAAAAGAGGAGTTAAGCAGTACTCCAACAAAGAGAAAGCGAGTTCCTTTTGCATCAAGTGGTGAAACAAGTACAAGAACAGACCTTGTTGTTATGCCATCTAAACAATCTTGGTGGAGTAAGAAATTTGATGAGTTCAGGGAGAAGGTAACTTGGTTGCAGTCCTTCTGTTATTGGATTTTCTGAAATGCTTTCCATTGAATTATCTTTGCTTTTTCATAAAGGTGAAAGGCCATCCAGTATCCAAGCGGTTCCTTAAGTATAGTGACCCAGTGAAGACAAAGGGCCAGGAGGTATGCTCTACTCTGGACTCCTGAGGTTCTTTGTTCTATTAAAACAATTGTGTTCCTAATGGTGGTTAGTTATATTATGATATATTGTGCAGCTTGTCTCATTTGCATTCTTAAGCATTAGTGTCCTATTTGATAATTCATGAATGTGCATGGAGAAAATGTTACATGTTTAACTTTCAAATCACATTTTTTGGCATGGTATTTTATATATTTATTGGAATTGACAGATAGTAGAGGACTTGCGCGAAAGATATGAGACCAGTGATAGCCCCATTGTTCACAAAATACAGGAGTATGTCATCAAGTTTCTCTTTGCACTCATTCTTGTTCTTTGGAATTAGATATATCAAATGATTGGTTACTGGTAATAGTTATGCATGCTACTATACTTGTCTGATTATAGTCTAAATAGTATCAATGTATGATGCGAATTTAAGCTCTAATTCACCATGAATTTATTTTTCAGTATCAATGATAGTATGTTTCAAGAGACAGATGCTGCAATTTCTTACAAGGAAATACGTCAACGGGATCCGTAGGTTCTTAAGACTTTTGTTTCTATCTTAGTGTTAGTATTTTATTGTTATTTTAGTTGCTAACATATTTTCTTTTATCTGGTTACATGGACCAGTTATTTCTCATTACCAGAATTTGTTGTCGAAGTACAGGAGGCAATAAAACCAGTGCTTAATGCTTACATCAAGGTGGGTTATAGTTTGAAGAAGAATGCTTAAAATGTGTTCTCTTTTATGTGCAATCAATTTCTCATTCCATTTTTGAATCAGGCATAGGTTCATGGCCAATACTTAGGTGTAATTCTATTTGCTATCTTACTCTAACAAGTGACACTTTACGTTTCATTGTTTTCTCATCTCTGGTCACTTGTCTTTCTTTTAGAACAAATCCTCAACATCATCACCAGTTGTAAGTTGTAACTGAAATGGATGTTTTCATGCAAAGCCTAGTTTAATCAAATAAAAAAGGGAAAACCGGATGATGATTATGATAACTTGTGGCATTGGTTATATGGTTGGAGCAGAAAATGTTATAGATCTTAGAAAGTTGGATGATATATATATATATATATATATATAAAAACTAAAAGGCTAGATTTTCTGAGTTACTGAAATCATCAGGTAAGAACACTTTTTTAATAATCATTTTGAAAAGGAAAACCAACAATTAGGTTAAACCTTTGGATTTAATGCTATGTTTAGTGAGAATCACTTTAGTGAAAAAGAAGGGAGGCAATGTCTTCAAATATGGGTTAAGAAAGATAACAATGTGCCTGGTTGGATGTGTGGGGTTCATTAACATGAAATGCTTGTTTGAAGATTTAGACTTCCTATACATGAAAAGGGCAGTTGCAGTTGTTAGTTGAAGTTGGCTACTGAAGTGGAAGAAGTTGATCGATGATAAGTTGTTAAAAACTGATACCTGTATCACTTGTTAAATACAAAACATGATAGGGATAAAGCACTTTCATCTAAGCTTTACTCTAAATCTAATTTTTTGGCTGGGCTGTATTTATGGTTTATGAATAAGACTTTGATTTTAATTATATGTTCAGGGAGATGTTGAAACATTAAAGAAGTATTGTAGTCCTGAGCTGGTTGAACGCTTGAAAGCAGAGCGTCATGCTTACCAAAGTAATGGCATATTCTTTGATAACAAGGTGAGATTTGCAATTTTCTTAATCTTTCTTGTTGCTTTCTCTGTTTAATGACTTCTTGTTTTGAATGAGGTTGTTTGGGATAGAGAGATAAAGTGAAAAAAAGAAAAACTTTAATGAGTTAAAGAAAAACAGATCTTGTGTGTGGTGATTAATAAGTTCCTATTTTAAAGCAAATATTTTCTCTTGCTGCCGCACGAATTTTCAATGAATTTCAATGTATCCGCAAGGATATGTTCCCTTATTTAACGTATTGGTGATTCAGAGAGGTTTTACCCATAAATGATGCAATTCTATATAAAGTATTTATATCCGAATTTATCTTAGTTAAGATAGTGTAACATTATATTGTGAATCTACGTAATTGTTTCTGCAACTAAACATGGTATGGTTCTTTACCTACTAGGATATTTCGTTTTTTCTTTTAATTATTTAACACTAATGCAGATTCTGCATGTATCTGATGTGGATGTAAGAGAGACCAAGATGATGGGTTCATCTCCAGTGATTATTGTAATGGTATGTAATTTATTACTTTCCGAACTTCATTGCTAATTTATAAATTTTCTTATGAAGTTGAATGAAAACTTTCATGGATGATTTTGTTACAATGAATTTTCAGTTTCAAACACAGCAAATCTACTGTGTACGTGATAGGAATGGGGCAATTACGGAAGGAGGCAAGGTAAATTCTGTGTTTTCTAACAGTTTATATTTTGTAATTGCCATATGTACAATGTGCAAAAGCTATGCCATTTGAGAGTGGGCACCTCTTATTGCCGTAAACATTTATAATGCCATTTACTTTACAGATTTTCTCTTTCCTTACCCCTTCCTTAAGAATCTCGATGAAATTTGATCCCATCTCACAATTCAATTCCATGTTTGGACATGGATAAGTAAGGTTGAATGTTATATGCATGCATATTTTTCACATTTAAATGTATACTGTGTGGAAATGCTTGGTTTCACAGTTGCACTGATATAAAATGGTTTGTTTTGTATTGAGAAAGACATGCAAATAACGTAATAATTGCACCTCATGTCTCAATGCTGTCTGCTTTTTTTTATCTGTACATCATATTCGTTTATGGTTATGGTTTTTGGTGTCGTCATGAGTAGTAAATTTTTAGTGTTGTCCTTATTTCATGTAAGTCTGATAGGACAAGTTTCTCTATAAACACTTCTATTGATAGAAATCAGAAGAAATAAAGGAGTGTAATCCACAAGCACTTGTGAGTTAAAAATAAGAAGGAAAATAAATTGAATTTTTGTACAAACTAAATTCAATTGTTCCAAAAAAAAAAAATTGGAGGAATTGTACGGAAGAGTTTCTACAAATTATTTTATGCGTAAGCTAAATTTTATGTAGAAGTTCTTTTCAATTTTCTTATTTTTTCCTCTGCCGAAAATGTGTTTGTGGAGAAACTTATCCAAAGAGACCATTAGAAATTAATGTATGACATAATCTCGGACATGTCACATGTGTGACACCACTTTCATGGAGTGACTACAACCTTTTCGATTTTTAACTATGATTTATTTCTTTGGTAGGACACAATCCACACTGTATTCTATTTTTGGGCATTACAACAAATGGATCAAGAAGATCGTGGGGAAGATGGCATTTACCTAATGTGGAGACTAAGAGAGATGCAACAGCAAGGCATCCAAGCCCTCATCTAGTTTTTGACATGACTTCCTTATCCAGGGATTTGTATAATTGAGCCTTTATATTATTCTATACTCTACCTCTGATTTTTTTCTTGGGGCCAAGTTGTTGTATCCCGGTGATTAAATCCAATAGTTTTTTTTTTTCACATACTAACTAGAAAAATAATTTGCACTTGAGTTCATTGTTTTATGTTACCTGAGCTGGGGCAACGGTTTTACTCTGCTCGCAACCCAGAAATTGTTAATATAGTGGAGACATTATTTGTTTCTTTAAAAAATAATTTATAGTACCCGGTCCGTAAAGTAAGCACTTTTCTTTGTTTATCAGAAGGTTTGGATGCACAGATTCTGATGATGAATGTGGAAATATGTCACAGAAAGACCTCCATTGAACATTTTGAATAATACAAAAATATTCTATCATTCTTATTACAGGTGAATTTATGGATTTGTAAATGCCTATGGCTATAATTCATCGGATTTAAAAACGAACGTTAAAGGCAAAGCGAAACTACTTTTTAGTTACAATTTTGAAACATGAGATGAAAAGCACGAATTGGCTGTTTTCAAGAAGAGTTACATATATACTTTTTTGTTGATGTAAATATATTTCAAGATTCTTAAAACATTCCGCAGCGAAACAAGAAGACATTTACGCGGTGTTCGGGCTGTTTCGTGTAGGAGAAGTAGAGCAAAAGTAATATGAAAATAAAATAAAAACAAAGAAGAAAAAAAGAAGAAAACGTTTTTGGATGAAAAAAAAATAGTGTTTTGTCAACGATGTTTAATTTTTCAATAGATGTTCTTTGAGGAGAACAGTGTAAATTTCCTGTTTTTATCTTTTTGAATATAGATAAAAGGAGTTGAATGAAAGTTAAAGACAAGATAAACATTCTGTTTCATATAATAAAATAAAAAAAATTACATTAAATTGTAATAGTATTCAAATCATAACTAAACATTACATAAAATTATATTACTAACATATGGTACAAAAATATTACAAAGTTGGAAATTGATAACATAAAATATATGTCAAGCAGAGTAATAATTAACAGAGAAAGCGGCGTAAACAGAGTACTGTGATCCTAAAAGAGTGGGAGAAAGAGACAGTAATGCGAAGAGTATTATATTATGTTGAGAGCTGTGTTTGGTCGAACTACTCAACGCTTGCACCATCTTCATCGCACCACAACCAAATCATTTTTCGAATACCTTCATTCGTACGTTCTTTCTTTCTCTCCTTCTTCCTTCAAATTTCAATTTACCCATATTCTCTTATCAACCCACCCCACACACCCAACTTAAAATGCCTTGAAATTCAGATTTAAATTGAATGTTCTCCCCAGCCCAGTGTTTCCGAATGAAATTGACTTAGTCTTTGTTTGACTAAATGGGGTTTGGCGATCAATTTTTCAAATATCATTTGTTTTCGAAAGATTATTTTATTTATCCGAGAAACGTAGTTCTTCAAATGCCTTTCTGGGACTACAAAAAAAAAGGAGATTTTTTTCTCGGAACAAGTTAGTTCCACCTTCCATGTGGAGAGAGTGACTGTTAAATTAACAAAGAGGAAAAAAAAAACATGAGAATGGAAGCCGCCGATGCATACAGGACTTATCTTACTCGAGCTGAATTGTCTTCAGCAAAGGATACATGTAGTCCTTACAAAGAAGTCGACTCTATTGTAGTGTTTGAATTTCATTTTTTTCTTATTTCAATATTGCTTCATGTTGTAGGACAGGCCTCATGGAGAGTAATGGGAACTTGGTAAAGCATGTTGAGAAACAAACCACTCGAGTTTTGTTTTGTGGACCCCATTTCCCTGCTTCTCATGAATATACAACAGAGTATCTGCAAAATCATGCCAATATCAAGGTAAAATATTATTGATAAGACATGTTCATCATATCCAAAAGCATGATATACCTTGTTTTCAGATGAATATAAGACAAATTTTGGCATGCGATGGAGACTACATTTCTCAATTTCCTTTCTAAGAGAAATGTTGTATCAGTTCTGCATAATTGTAACTCTTCTCAGTGCAGTTACTTGTGGTTAAGATAACTTCCAATACGATCTTTAGATTGTACTACTAGCTTTGCAGTTATACAATCTTTGTATTAATGTGAGAAAAATGTTCTCATTAGTTTTAGTTTAGATCAAAAAGCTATCTATTGCATTTGTAGGTTGATGTTCTCTCTTTTGAAGATGTGCGCAAGGATATTGCCAAGTATCATGTCTGCATAGTAAAAAGCATGAAGCTAGATTCAGACATAATTTCTCGTGCGGTTCAGATGCAACTTATAATGCAGTATGGTGTTGGGCTGGAAGGTACTGTGATTACTGTCACTTGAGGTTTAATGCAAAACATGAGGAAGATTAATGTTTTCTCATATTTATTGTAAATGTAATTTTGCATTCTATTTTGTCTTCCCTCCCATCCTGTTAAACCTCGTCGGAGTATCAAATTGATAAATAGTGAATTTTTCTCCAAGGTATTGATATTGATGCTGCAACAAAGCATGGAATCAAAGTTGCTAGGATCCCAGGTGATGCTACCGGAAATTCAGCTTCATGTGCTGAAATGGCCATATATCTAATGCTAGGTCTCCTCCGAAAGCAAGTATGATGTCTTCAATTTGAAATAAAAAAATTCCATTTTTTTCTAAATGCATTATGTTCTATTTTTGAAAAAAAAAAAAACATTTTTCATGCAGAATGAACTGCAAGTTTCCATACAACAGAAGAAGCTTGGAGAGCCAATTACTGACACTTTATTTGGTAAAACTGTGAGTGTATCGATTATTTTTGGAAAACAATAATATTCTGTTCTGCTCCCTTTCTTTTTATTCTTGTTCCTGGTTATTGTTTTTCGTAATGGTTACATGCCTCAATAGAAATGGATCTCAGCCTATTCTAACTAAATAAAAGCTATTACTTGTACTTTTAAAGCAGGAAGAAGGGGATAGATGATCAATGAAATATATTACAGATGATGCTTGGGGGGCTTACAAAACTAATATGGATAACATGTATATAAATACTGATTTTCTTTTCTGGAAGTCTAAAATTGATTGAATTAGGTTTCATTTTGTTAAACAGTATTGGGTTAAACAAATGATAAAGTTTGTGTTCTATTTGGGCTGTGAAAATTATGTTTAGTTCAGACTTCAGTTTTTGGTGTATCTGGTCAGAGTCCTTTCCTAGAACCCCTCGAGAATTGCTTACATTTTGATTTGTATAATGTCATACACAGTTTCCTAGACCAAATATTTTCTGTACTACACGCAGAAGTGATAGAGTTATGTTAAACAGTACAAGGGTAAAACAACCATGAACAGAGTAAAATTTCTCCTTTAACATTTGTTTTCCTCACAAAGTGTAATTTCTGTACATGGATTTGTTTGTGATAATTGAATGTACTGTTTGTGGAAAACTAATTTTTAATGGTAATGTAGATATTTATTTTGGGCTTTGGGAACATTGGAGTGGATTTAGCAAAGCGTTTGCAGCCATTTGGTGTACAAGTTATGGCTACAAAGCGTAGCTGGGCTTCATATGCACAAGACGTTAGCAAATTAAACAGAAGTATTTTCCTTCCCAATTTTTGTGGGCCATAACTTGTAATAAGCTTCAGTTGTTCATCTATTTGTTAACATGTTCTTTATTATTTTGTTGAAGATGATGAACGTGATCTTGTTGATGTGAAGGGTAGTCATGAAGATATATATGACTTTGCTAGGAAGGCTGACATTGTTGTTTGCTGCCTAGGATTAAACAAGGAAACGGTTGGACCTTTTGCAATCCTTCATTTATTTTATTTTAGCTACTTTTAGCCACTTCGGTTCCCTATTTGTTTTTTATTACAGTTTTTGAGATTGGTGAAAACCTATGTTTTTAAAACTATGGTAGATGGTTGATACAGATGTTGACAAATGGGTAAACACAAACATTTTGTTAGTATATTTTTTTATCCTATCTTTCTTCTCCTTTTTTCGTTTAGATACGTGTTAGAAGGTTTTGTTTCTTTTTCCTTAGCAGTAACCAACGTACTGATGCAGAATCTAAGTTGATTATTAACATAAATCTGTTTGTGCTTAAAAGCTTCTTGACATCTAGTTCTGCCTTTTTTGTAAAAGCTTTTAAGTGCATTCTGTGAACTAGGCATAATATTAATGGACTTTTTTTCATTACATCGTTGTTGACTTCG